>Ga0070665_100003673_pt1 | contig 16264 bp, 10 predicted proteins | sample KBSS13metaG_FD_65862 | JGI IMG/M metagenome (GOLD analysis project Ga0070665, IMG submission 65862) | Switchgrass rhizosphere microbial communities from Kellogg Biological Station, Michigan, USA - KBS S1-3 metaG | ecosystem: Host-associated > Plants > Roots > Rhizosphere > Soil ... | reverse complement strand
CCCTCTGCCTCCGCTTCAAAAAATTGCCACACAGCGCGGACCTTCATGAACTTCGCCGCCTCTTCCTTCACTTCTTCCATCGCGTCGAACAGCTCCACGGCCTTCGGCTCGCGCGCAGCCAAATGCTTTTCAAAGTCTCCCTTGTAGCCCATGTGCCGCCCGTACAGCATGAACGGATTGATGTAGCTCCACACCTCGCGCAAATCCGGCACCAGCCGTACTTTGCGCTCGAGATAACCCACCGGCTCAATCGGCAAGTCGGCGCGCACCTTTGACGAACGCGTCACCGGAGTTAGCTCTTTGACGGCAACTGTCGTCAATACGCTCACGCCATCGCCGCTCGACGCCGTATGTTCTTGCAGCACAGTCGGCCGCTTAGCAGGATCCATCAACTCATTCATCAGCCGCAGCCCAGTCATCGCATCTTTCGCGTAGCACACTGCGTTCCCGTAACTCGGCGCAATCTTCTGCTGTGTATACTTGCGGCTGAGAGCGGCTCCGCCCACCAGCAACGGAATCGCGATCCCCGCATCCTTCAAATCGCTCGCGGTCACTACCATCTGTTGCGCGCTCTTCACCAGCAATCCCGAAAGCCCGATGGCGTCCGGATGATGCTGCAGATAAGCCTTGATCAGCTCTTCCGGCGGCACCTTGATTCCCAGGTTCACCACGTCGTAGCCGTTGTTTTTCAGAATGATCTCGACAAGATTTTTCCCGATGTCGTGCACATCGCCTTTCACCGTCGCCAGCACGATCTTTCCGCGCTTCGATGTGTCGGACTTTTCCATGAACTGTTCCAGGTGCCCAACCGCCGCCTTCATCGCTTCCGCCGACTGCAGCACCTCTGCCACAATCAGCTCATTTGCATTGAACAAGCGGCCGACCTCGGCCATCCCCGCCATCAGCGGTCCGTTGATGATGTCCAGCGGCGCCGCGCCCTCGGCCCGTTTTGTTTCCAGATCCTCAATCAATCCGTCGCGCGTTCCCTGAATGATGTAATTCCCCAGCCGCTCGTCCAGCGGTAAATCTTCCGCGCGTACTTTTTCCTTCTTTTTTGTCGTCCGGAAATGCTCTGTAATCGCCGCAATATGAAACTGATTGATCGCGGCCCGCTGCTCTTTGTTTTGCTCGCGCCAATCTGCTGGCGCACTCTTGAGCCATTCCGCCTTCGCATTCTCTGCTGGCACCTGCTTTGGCGGATGTTGAAACAACAAGTTCTCCGCCAGTTCCCTCTCCTGTTCCGCAATCGACGCGAACCGCTCCAGCTTTTCCGTGTTAACGATCGCCAGATCCAGCCCGGCTTTCGTGCAGTAGTACAGAAAAACCGAATTCACCACTTCGCGCGCGCCGGCCGGCAATCCGAACGACACGTTCGAAATACCCAAAATCGTCCGCACATTCGGAATCGCCTTCTTGATCGCGCGGATTCCTTCCATCGTTTCCACAGCGCCGCCAATATAGTTTTCATCTCCGGTCGCGCACGGAAACACCAGTGGATCAAAAATAATGTCTTCAGGATCGATTCCGTATTTCTTCGTCAGCAGTTCGTAGGACCGCTGCGCAATTTGCAGTTTCCGTTCTCGTGTAAACGCCTGCGCCTGCACAGGGTCTTCATCAATGCAACCGACCACCAGCGCCGCGCCGTACGCATGCGCAATCGGCACCGTCTTCTCGAACTTCTCCTCGCCATCTTCCAGATTGATCGAGTTGATAATCGCCTTGCCCTGGCAGTAAGTGAGCGACAGCTCGATCGCTGCCGGATCGGTCGTGTCCACCATCACCGGCGCTTTCACCTTGCGAATCAGCTTTTCGTAAAATGGCTCAATATCTTTTTTCTCATCGCGTTCCGTGCTTTGCAGGCACACATCAACTACATGCGCTCCGCCCTTCACCTGCCGCCGTGCAATTTCGCTGGCCTCTTCCCACTTTTCTTCCGCCACCAGATTCTTGAACAAACGCGAGCCAATCACGTTCGTCCGCTCGCCCACCAGCAGCGGCCGCGTGCTCTCATCCGCCTCTACCGTCTCAATCCCCGAATAAACCGCGCGATGCGCTTCGCGCGGCCTCACCCGCGGCTTCTTCCCCTCCACCATCTGCGCAATCGCTGCAATATGCTTTTCCGTCGTCCCACAGCATCCACCGACCAGGTTCAGCCAACCGTGGTCCACAAACTTTTCCAGCTGTGCCGCCAGCGACGTCGGCGTCTCCCCGTATTTTCCCTCTTCATCCGGCAATCCTGCATTCGGGTAGCACGAAACAAACTCGCCCGTCGAACCACTTAGCGTCCGAACGTGGTCCGTCATGAACTCCGGCCCGGTTGCGCAGTTCATCCCAAAAGCCAGCGGCTTCGCGTGTTTTAGCGAAGCCCACATCGCCTCTACCGTCTGCCCCGCCAGCATCGTTCCCATCGGCTCGATCGTTACCGACACGATCACTGGCACCCTTTGCCCAATCTCGTTCGAAAGTCGTTCAATCGCCAACAAAGCGGCCTTGATGTTTCGCGTGTCCTGGCACGTCTCTACCAGCAGCAAATCCGCGCCGCCTTCCACTAATCCTTTTGCCTGCACGTAGTAATGGTCTCGCAGATCCGGAAAGGTTACTCCGCCCGTCACCGTAATCGCCTTCGTCGTCGGACCCATCGACCCGGCCACAAACCTCGGCCGCCCCGGCTTCGCAAACTCAGTTGCCGCCTGCCGCGCCAACTCCGCCGCCTTCTTGTTTAACTCATGCGCTTCCGGCGAAAGCCCGTACTCGCCAAGCACCAGCGGCGTTCCGCCGAACGTGTCTGTCTCTACAATGTCCGCGCCAGCCGCGAAATACTTCCGGTGAATGTCCAACACCACATCCGGCCGCGTGCGCACCAATACCTCGTTGCAGCCCTCCAGGGACGGTCCGCCAAAGTCCGCCGCCGTCAGGTCGCGTTGCTGCAGCATCGTCCCCATTGCCCCATCGAGCACAAGGACACGCTGCCCCATCAGCTCCCTTAAAGCTTGTTCAATTTCTTTGAAATTTTGCATCCGAAGACCTGAATGCCCGCCGGACTGCTTGGTGGTCGTTGTATCGAAGGTCGTAACTCCTTGCGGCTCCGCCAGCCGGTCCATCCCCGATTCGGGTAACGGCCAACTGCGAACATCCCTATTTTACGCATGTTTTCGTGCAGAATCGAATCAATGCGAGGGTTAAATTCGTGAAATGCCCCGATTGCGGGCGCCTTCTGAGGCGGGTGGCTTGTCCCGGAGAGCGCCTTCCATGGTCTTCACATCTTCTCTCACGGACACCAGTCAACCGATAACGGGCTACCTACAGTCTTCACGCTGCCGTTCCAGCTCACCCTGAAAATTCACCCAACCGGTCAGTAACAATTCGTGAACACCTGCCCCAAAGTTCCTTGCCCACTCGTCCAGTTTTTCCTACCCTTAGCAAAGTGGCTACGAAACGTTCCAACTCATCCAAGCTTTCTATCTGCCTTCTCTCGCCGCATCCCCTCGTGCTGAGCGAGTTCGAACGCCTTTTATCCAAGCCTGACTTCAAAGTCATCAGCAAGCAGCTCGAATCCACGCTCGCTCCGGACCTTCGCTCATTCGAACCTCCGAAAGCCCAGGTCTACGTGATCGACGCGCACGCAGCCCGTCAGGCCACCGGCGCTCTTCTTTCCAACATTCTCGAGCGCTATTCCGATGCCCGCCTCATTGTCGTCGGCGAACAGCATCAGGATTCCACCAGCTTCTCTTTGCTCCGCCTCGGCGTAAAAGGCATCCTCACCTACACCGAAGCTCGCGACCAGCTCATCCGCGCTCTTCCCCTCGTCGCCGCAGGCGGCTTTTGGGTGCCGCGCACTGTCCTTTCCGGCTTCGTGGACTCGATCCTTTCCGGCCAGACGCGCCGCCTTAAATCCGACTCCGTCGCCAATCTGAGCCGACGCGAACAGGAAGTCCTCGATTCGCTCCTCGAAAATCTTTCCAACAAGGAAATCGCAGGCAAGCTCAACATTGCCGAGCGCACCGTAAAGTTCCACGTTTCCAATCTGCTCAATAAATTCGGCGTCCGCCGTCGCGCTGACCTTATCCTTCTTACCTTCCAGCGCCGTATGGCCCCTGAAGTCTGAGCCTTTCGCAAACTTGTCGAACTCCGTTAACTCTTACCTGATTCTGCGCCGGCTCTTCCTTTACTCGCCCTCCACTCCGCCGCTAAACTTTTCTCTCAACCTATGACCTCTCATCGCCGCAACCCTTCTGCAATGATCGACCCGAAACTTTCTGTAGTCATTCCCGTCTATAACGAAAAAGCCACCATCGACGAAATCCTCCGTCGCGTCATCGACACGTCCTTCAAGAAGGAAATCGTCCTTGTCGACGACTGCTCCACCGACGGCACTCGCCAGATCCTGGAAAAGATGGTGCAGTTGCAATCCTCCGGCGAAACCCAGGCTCCCGCTTTCGACGGCGGCGATCCCGTCGAACTTCGCGACCTCCGCATCTTTTTCCAAACTCACAATCAGGGCAAAGGCGCCGCACTCCGCCGCGGCTTCGCCGAAGTCACCGGCGATATCGTCCTCGTCCAGGACGCCGACCTTGAATACGACCCGCGCGATTACGACAAGCTTCTCGAACCTCTCATGGATGGCCGCGCCGATGTCGTCTTCGGTTCCCGTTTCCTCGGTGGCCCCCAGCGCGTCCACTATTTCTGGCACTACGTTGCCAACAAGATGCTGACTCTGCTCTCCGACATCTTCACCAACCTCAAGCTCACCGACATGGAAACCTGCTACAAAGTTTTCCGCCGCGAGGTCCTACAAGGCATCACGCTCAAGTCCGATCGCTTCGGCTTCGAACCGGAAATCACCGCCAAAGTCGCAAAAGGCAACTGGCGCGTCTACGAAGTCCCCATCTCGTACGCCGGCCGCACCTACGAAGAAGGTAAAAAGATCACCTGGAAAGACGGCGTCCAGGCCCTCTGGTGCATCATCCGTTTCCGCTTCACCGATTAGCTGCAAGACGAATCCGCTCGTTTCGAGTATCTTTTCTCCAGCTACTACTCGGCAGTCGCTAGTCACTGAACGCCCATGCGCACCCAAGTCGCCATCATCGGCGCCGGACCCGCCGGCCTCTTCCTCTCGCTCCTCCTCCAGCGCCTAGGCATCGAGTCCGTCATCCTCGAGCTCCACACCCGCGCCTACATCGAAGAGCGCGTCCGCGCCGGCCTCCTCGAACACAATACCGTTCAGCTCATGCACGAACTCGGCGTCGGCGATCGCCTCAAGCGCCAAGGCCTCGAACACGGAGGCATCGAACTCCGCTTCAACGGCCGCGGTCATCGCATCGATTTCCGCGATCTGGCCGCAGGCAAATGCGTCACCATCTACGCGCAGCACGAAGTCATCAAAGATCTAGTCGCAGCCCGCCTCGCCGCCAAACGCCCCCTCCTCTTTGAAACCACCGAAGGCGCACTTCACGCGCTCGACTCCGCGCACCCCTACGTCACTTACCAACACAATGGCACCGCCCAACGCCTAGAATGCGACTTCATCGCCGGCTGCGACGGCTTCCACGGAGTCTCCCGCTCCGCCATTCCCGCAGGCCTCCTCACCGTTTACCAACGCGACTATCCCTTCGGCTGGCTCGGCATCCTCGCCCAATCTCCTCCGTCCTCCCACGAACTCATCTACGCGCATCACGATCGCGGCTTCGCTCTCCTCTCCATGCGCTCGCCCGAAATCACCCGCCTCTATCTCCAGTGCGCTCCCGATGAAGACCTCTCGCTCTGGCCCGACGACCGCATTTGGAGCGAACTTCACAAACGCTTCGCCACGCACGACGGCTGGCAACTCAGCGAAGGCCCCATCATCCAAAAAGCCGTCACCGGCATGCGCAGCTTCGTCGTCGAACCCATGCAGTTCGGCCGCCTCTTCCTCGCCGGAGACGCCGCCCACATCGTCCCGCCCACCGGCGCCAAGGGACTCAACCTCGCCGTAGCCGACGTCCGCCTCCTGGCCGAAGCCCTCGGCGCGTTCTACTCGCGCGGCAGCTCCGATCTTCTCGCGCAATACTCCGCCACCTGCCTCCGCCGCGTCTGGAAAGTCCAGCGCTTCTCCTGGTGGATGACCCAGCTCCTCCACCGTTTCCCCGACGACAATCCATTCGACCACCGCCGCCAGCTCGCGGACCTCGACTACGTCACCAGCTCCCGCGCCGCCTCCCAATCCCTCGCCGAAAACTACGTCGGCCTGCCCTTGCCCTGACGACGTGAACGCCACCTGTAGCCGCCCTCTTAAGAGGGCGGAATTTCCCGTCGTAGTTAGGACGCCGCTTTACGTTTTGCTTTTTGCCTTCGCTCTAGGCCAAATGTCTCTACCGAACGCCCGGCCAAGCCAAGTACCATATCCGCTCACAAAATCTCCACTGCGGATCAAAGGAAGGGCCATAACGGTGACCACGACGATCCTTCGCATGGCAGGCATTCTCCTAAGTTCCTGCCTCAGCGCTGTCTTCGCCCTCCCCGCCCGCGCCCAAAATTTCTCCGACGTAAGGCCCTCCCCCCAGCAAGTCGAATGGCAAGACCTTGAAATCGGCGCCCTCATCCACTTCGGCACCAACTCCTTCCTCGACCGCGAATGGGGCGACGGCAAAGCCGACCCCAAGGTTTTCAATCCCGCGCAACTCGATGTCGACCAGTGGATGCGCGCCATCCAGGCCGCCGGCGGCAAATACGTCATCCTCGTCGCCAAGCATCACGACGGCTTCTGCCTCTGGCCCAGCGAACAAACCGATTACAGCGTCAAAAATAGTCCCTGGTCTAAAGAAAAGATGAACGGCAAAGGCGACATCGTCCGCCTCGCCTCCGACGCCGCGAAAAAGCACGGCCTCAAATTCGGAATCTATGTTTCTCCGTGGGACCGCCACGAACCCCGCTACGCCGACTCCAAGGAATACGACAAATACTACGCCGCGCAGCTCGATGAACTGGCTTCCAACTACGGCGATCTCGTCGAATTCTGGCTCGATGGCGCGGGCAGCGCAGGTCACGTCTACAACTTCCCCAAAATCATCGAACAGCTGCGCATGTGGCAGCCCAACACGCTGGTTTTCGCCGACACCGCGCTCTTCGAATACGGCGACATCCGCTGGGTCGGCAATGAAGACGGCACCGTCCCCTTCGAAAACTGGAACGTCGTCGACCGCCACGGCTACCTGCGCTGGCGCCCCGCCGAAGCCGACACGCCGCTCCGCGAAAAGCACTGGTTCTGGCACCCCAATGACGAAGCTTCGCTCAAGTCGCTCGACAAACTCGTCACGATTTATCATGAAACCGTCGGCCGCGGCGCCCAGCTCGTTCTCGGCCTCGCCCCCGATAATCGCGGCTTGTTGCCTGAAGTTGACGTCAAGCGTCTCGAAGAATTCGGCGCCGCCATCCGCCAGCGCTACTCGAACAACTTAGTTCCCAAATTCCACATTCTGGCTTCGACCGCTTCTGCCAAAAACGAGAAAGCCGCTCTCGATGGCGACGCCGACACGTTCTGGTCCGCTCCCGCCGGCTCTCACCACGCAATGCTCGAAGTGAATTTCGCCAAGCCCGTCACCTTCGATCACGCTCTCCTGATGGAGCGTCTCAGCAACGGCCAGCACATCCAAAAATTCCGCATCGAAGTCTGGGATGGCAAACAGTGGAAGCCCCTCGCCGCAGGAAGCGCCATCGGCCACAAACGCATCGCAGCTTTCCCCGCCGTCACCGCCTCCCGCATCCGCCTCAACATCCTCTCCTCCACCGCCGAAGCCGAAATCCGCGAATTCCAACTCTTTTCCCTCAGTTCCCCTCAATGAACTTCCGAAAAAATGGCGTTGGCCAAGCGAGAAGCGATTGTCGGACGCTGTTCATGCTTACTTTCGGAGTCGTTTGCCTAGTTCTTCTATCCTGCGCGGCGGTCGCAGCCCAAGAGAAAAACCTCGTCAAATACCGCGCATCATCCAAAGTTCGGGTGATTTCGAAGCTGGAATATGCAAGATACGATTCGCAGCGCCTCTTCCTGGATTTGTATCTGCCTCTGCTTGCCGGGAAAAATCGCCCTGGCGTTGTCGTGGTGCGAGGCGGAGGCTGGTTGGTCGGTGACCGCAAACGTTTCGCACATGTCGCCTCGGCCTTGGCCGAGCGTGGTGTTGCCGCCGCGTGCATTGAATATCGCACGGCCGATAACTCACCTTACCCCGCGGCAATTCAAGATGTGAAAGCTGCAGTCCGTTGGATGCGAGTCAATGCAAAGCAATACGGCATCGATTCGGAAGCAATCGGCACCATAGGAGGCTCCTCGGGTGCGCATATGGCGTTGCTTGTTGGGCTTACGTCTGGAATTGCAGAGTTCGAGGGCAACGGCGGCAATGCGGACGTGTCGAGTAAAGTTCAAGGAGTCGTGGCGATGGCTGTGCCGGCAAACCTGCTTACGCTCTCGGACGGCAACAAGCGAACCGTTGGAAAATTTCTCCATGCCACGCCGGAACAAGACAACGAAAAGTGGCAATGGGCTTCACCCATGAGTCATATCAGGAGCGATGGTCCTCCGGTCCTGCTGCTGCACGGAGCCGATGACGATTCGGTTCCGCTGAGTCAATCCATGGATTTTGCCCAGCGATACCGTCAGGCCGGCGCGAGCGCTGAACTTTACATTTTGAACGGCGCTCCCCATGCATTTTGGAACTACTATCCCTGGTTCAATGACGCCATGGACCGTGCCGCAGATTTTTTCCTTCATCTCGCAAAGAAACAATAGAAAGCAGCTGCAAACTCAGGTCTCGGTTAACGACTCACAATTTTCGCACCGCTAACGGAGTGACTATGCCCAACGCACTGGATCAAAATCTTCTCGAAGCATTACTCGATTCCTGGGACCGCAACAACGCCATCCTCGTCAACCTTGTCCGCGTTCTTCCCCAGGGTGCATTGCAAGTCCGCGCGATGGACGGCAGCCCGTCCGTCGCCGAAATGCTCACCCACATGCATTACGTCCGGCTGATACTTGTTTCTGAGGACGCCCCCGAATTCGCGCCAAACTTAGGCCCCAATTCAGGAAACGAACTCCCTACAGAAGAATGGGCCGCCGAGCATGACCCGGATCGCATCGCGCAAATGTTGAACGACAGCTGCAAAGTCGTCCGCCACGCCGCAAAGAGCAAACTCGAATCGGGCCGCGCCATGAACGTTCACTATGACCACCCAATCCTCTTCCTCCAGCACCTCATCTGGCACGAAGGCTACCATCACGGCCAAATCAAGCTCGCTCTCAAACTTGCAGGCCGCCTCGTAGACGACGCGGTCGCCGGCCCCGTCACCTGGCATGTCTGGTTCGACAAGCATTGAGCAACTCTCCGGAAGCCGGAAGAGTACGAAAAGCAATCGCTCGCTCTGTTCAGCTTTCGTTCACAATTCTAAATTGTCCATGAATTCGTAAGTCCCGCGAATCGCATGCCCTTCCTCAGTGCTCACGGAAGGGCCGCTTCGCCGTCTACCGCAAGCGAAGCGTCGCGTGCGAACGCGGCGCATTTGGCGCGCGTCGTTCGCGCGAGAGGGCGGTGGTCATGTCGAAATACGTTTTGGGACTGTGCGTCGGATTGGCCGGATTAGGTGTCCTTGCGACAAATGCAACGGCGCAATTCAAGAATGGTAGTCAGCCAACGGAACTAAATATTCCGCGGGCAAGCCAACGGGCAAGCGTGACGCAGCGGATCGGGCTGACCGATATCACTATCACCTATCACCGGCCGGCGGTGGGCGGGCGCGAGATCTGGGACAAGACCGTCCCTTACGGAAAAGTCTGGCGCGCCGGCGCAAATGAGAACACCACCATTACATTCAGCGACGACGTCACGGTCGAGGGGAAGCCATTGGCTGCTGGCACCTACGGCCTGCACACCATCCCGGACAAGGACCAATGGGCGATCATCTTTTCCAAGAACGCAACGTCTTGGGGAAGCTTTAGTTATGACCAGAAGGAAGATGCGTTACGCGTGAACGTAAAGCCCCATGCGGCCGAGGTGTTTGAACAGCTGACCTACACGTTTGAGAGCGTAAAGCCGGATTCAGCCGTAGCTACTCTACGCTGGGAAAAGCTGGCAGTACCGTTTCAGATTGACGTCGACGTGAAGGCCGTAGTGCTGCGGAGCGTCAAGAACGAGTTGCGTAGCGTCGGCGGGTTTACCTGGGCCGGGTACGACGAAGCGGCGCAGTGGTGCCTCGATAACAACTACAATCTCGAAGAAGCTCTCAAATGGGAGCAAACTTCGATCGACAACGAGCCGCGCTTTGAGAATTGGGAAACGAAGTCGCGCATCTTGAACGCGATGGGCAGGAAAGACGAAGCGGACAAGGCACTTGCAACGGCGTTCGAAAAAGCAAGCGCGATACAGCTCTATGTTTACGCGCGCGGACTGCAGCGCCAGGGGAATACGAAACGCGCATTCGAGTTGTACCCGCAAGTCCCCGGCAAAGATCCCAACCACTGGATCAGCCATCTCGCTTTGGCGCGTATCGACTCCAATAAGGGCGACTTTTCTGCGGCTGCGAAAGAGATGACACAAGCTATCAGCGGAGCACCCGAGGCAAACAAACCTTTCCTCGCGCCGCTGCTGAAGCGTCTTGAAGCCAAGGACGACATTAATAAGTAGGGCAAACAACTAGGACAGTCTCACAAAAGTAAGACCGTCTATTTTCCTTTGCCGAGCAGACCGCCGGCTGGCCGATGCTTGCGGTCTTTGCAAGCGTGGATCTGCGTCTTGCTGTTTCACTTCTCGAACACCTCCATGCCACCGTTTCATTTCTTCGCGTACACTTTTTCTAACCAACCTATTCCTCAGGGGTGACGGAGATGAAATCCAAAATTCGTTCAGTGGCGAGTTTCCTCGCCCTCGTACTTGTGTTGCCAGTGTTATCCCAGGCCAGCAGTACCGTTCCAAAAGGCACCGCCATTACCGTCGTGACCGATCAAAGCATCAGCTCCAAGGACGCCAAGGTCGGCCAGGCAGTGACTGGAACCGTCGCCAAGGACGTCCTGATCGGCGGCAAAGTTGTGATTCCAAAAGGTTCAGCGGCCAAGCTGTCCGTCAGCGCCGTGCAAGCTTCGGGACGCCTATCCACACCCGCGAAACTCTATCTGCGGCTGCGGACCATCAACGTGAAGGGCGAGACCTATGCGCTCACGACCAGCTCTTCCGGCCGCACCGAGAAAGGCAAGGGTAAGCGCGATGCTGGCTTCATCGGCGGAGGCGCGGCCGCTGGCGCGCTCATCGGTGGGCTGGCTGGTGGCGGCAAGGGAGCGGCGATCGGCGCGGGAGCGGGAGCCGGCGCCGGAACCGCAGGTGCCGCGGCCACCGGCAAAAAGGACATCGAATACGGCGCGGAGACGCGTCTGACCTTCACCACCCAAACCGCCGTCGCCATCAAGTAAAACGCGCAATCGTTGCTTAAGGCGGGTGCCCCTCGAATCAAGGTTCGATTCTTGAACCTGGGGGCTCCGAAAAATGTTCCTAGTGGGCAGGCGACTGCAACAACAGCGGTCTTCGCAGTTCCAAAATGGAACGTACACCGCTAATCAGTTCCGATACTCTTAGATTATAGTTACAATCATTAAATATAGTGCTACGATCCAGTGTGTAGTTGCAGTTTCCGCCCCGATACGTCTTCCCCACCCTCTTTCATCGCCCCACTCACCAAAGTCGTCACCAAAGTTGTCCCGCAGCAACCCATTGATTCACGACTCTTGCAAAGTTACCCTCCCGCAACTTCCCTATTTTCAATAGTTTGCTGTGACACCCGGGGTTCACTCCAACCTCCTTCCACTTTTCGCCCCCGCTGCAAATTCCTTCAGGATCAATACTTACTGAAACCCGCGTCGATAAGCTCGCTAGATCCACTACGTACGAAAAACACCCCAGGGGGAGAGGTTCGCTCGCCACGCGCCGCACTCCACTCGCTACTTCTTCAAGTACAATGCGCCCGGCATCAGGGGTGCCACGATGAAACTCAATTTCGTTCTGCTGCGCAGCACGGTCGTAGCTGCCCTCGGCGGCCTGCTGTTCGGCTTCGACACGGTAGTGATCTCCGGCACCACGCAGTCCCTCACCGATCTCTTCCACCTCACCGGCTTTTCTCTCGGCGTCACCGTAGCCAGCGCGATCGCCGGAACTGTCCTCGGCTCCATGCTGGCCGGCATCCCCGGCGAAAAATATGGACGCCGCGACAGCCTGCGCATCCTCGCCGTTCTCTACTTGATCTCCGCCATCGGCTGCGCGCTAGCCCCAAGCTGGTTCTTGCTTTTGGCCTCTCGCATCATCGGTGGCCTCGCGATTGGTGGCTCCTCCGTCCTCGGTCCGATGTACATCGCCGAAATTGCCCCCGCAAAATATCGCGGCCGTCTAGTCGGCCTGTTCCAGTTCAATGTAGTCTTCGGAATTCTGCTCGCCTATCTCTCCAACTATGTCGTAGGCATGTTCAATCTCGGCGCAACCGAATGGCGATGGAAACTCGGCGTCGCCGCCGTCCCTGCTGCATTCTTTCTCGTGATGCTCTTCGGCATTCCTCGCAGCCCCCGCTGGCTCGCCAAAAAAGGACGCCTCGAGGAAGCTCGCGAAGTCCTCCGCATCACCGGTGAGGAAAATTACGAGCAAGAACTGCAGGATATCGTCGCGTCCATTGACGCCGAACACCACGCTGGCGAGTCGCTCTTCAACGGCCGCTACAACCTGCCGATTTTTCTTGCCGTGTCCATCGCCATGTTCAACCAACTTTCCGGCATCAACGCCATCCTCTATTACCTCAACCAGATTTTCGCCCAGGCTGGCTTCAACAAAGTGTCTTCCGACCTGCAAGCCGTCGCCATCGGCGCCACCAACCTCATCTTCACCATGTTCGCTATGACGCTGATCGACAAAGTCGGCCGCAAAAAATTGCTGCTTATCGGAGCCGTGGGCACCACGCTCTGCCTCGCCGGCGTCTCCTACGTATTTCTCTCCCGCAGCCACGAATCGTTGCTCGTCTGGCTTCTAGTGGCATACATCGCGTTCTTCGCCTTTTCGCAGGGCGCGGTAATCTGGGTCTACATCGGCGAAGTCTTCCCCAACCGTGTCCGCGCTTCAGGTCAAAGTCTCGGCAGCCTCACTCACTGGCTCATGGCCGGATTCATCACTTTCGGCTTCCCGCAAGTCGCCGCTAAATCCGGCGGCTATCCCTTCGTCTTTTTCGCCGTAATGATGGCCGTCCAGTTCTTCGTAGTCCTGCGCTGGTACCCCGAAACCAGGGGCATCACCCTAGAAGAAATGCAAAAAAAGCTAGGCATCGCATGAGGAAGGAGCTGAACACGCCGCGAAGTATCGCCAACGACGAACATGTAGCCACGGTCTTTAGACCGCGGGCTTTTTCCGATTTGGAGTGCGGCAGCCCTGCTGCCGCTTTGCGGTGTCAGCTATGTGTGCAATAGCAAAGCGGCTTCCGCACTCCCAAAATGCGCGCACTAGCGACGTACGGTAGCGGCGAAATGCAGCACCACGGTCTGTTTCGTCGGCTCGCTAGACGCGGAAGGAGCAAACGTCTCTTCCAACGTGCCGTCCAAAATAACTCGCCCACCGTCAACCGACTTGATCTGCTCCTTGCCCCACACCGAAAGCGTATAGGTCTTGCCGGGCAAACCTTCCGTCTCGAGCGTGAGCGTATCGTGCACCGCATTCCACGATTGCGAAAGGATTCGCAAACCTTGGCTGGTGCTGCCCAGCGCCGGAAGCGTGTTGTTGACACTTACCGCGAAATCATTCCGCAGGCGAACTTTGAGCGTGTTGCTGCCCGCGCCGAGATCGGCCGCAACAATCAAATGCTGATCGCTCGCATGAGGCTCCGTGCGAAAAGCAATCGTTTTGCCGTTCAGCGTCACGCCAAGAACCTGAGCGCGTGCACTCAGCGCCGGAGTGAAATTCAATTTTATAGGCGCATCGCCCTTTCGCTCCGCCGTCAGCGTGATGGCTTCCCCGTCACGCGAAAAATTGAAGTTCACGGAATCGCCACCCGCCGCGATTTGCTGCACGGAGAAATTCTTCCAATCGGCGGGGAGATGCGGAGCGAACGTCAGCACATGTTCCTGCGCGTTGAACTGCAGTCCGAACATGCCGCGCAGCAGCGGACTGATCACCATCGCGGCCGACCAGATCTGGTGCGGCGAACTGGTCGAGAGAGGCTGGTAATAATCGCCGGAAAGGACCTCAGTCGCGTGGCCCGGTGAGCCGTCGAGCGCGAGGAGCGCATTCGCGCGTAAGTTGTCGTAAGCAGGCTGCGCTTGGTGATAGCGGTATTCGGCGACGGAAGCCCAGCCCGTGAACAGCGGCCACACCGAGCCGTAGTGATAACCGCCGCCGCTGAATTTCGCCGCGCGATTGGAGATGATGCGCATGCCCCAATCGGTTTGGTGTTCATGCGCGGCCAGCGCGGAAATCATCTGCTGTGATTTGGTTTCGTCGGTGAGGCCAAACCACATCGGCACCGCGGCAAGCACGCTCGCTTCATCCACGCGCTGGTCATCGCGGCCCTGCGCGAACGCGTAGATTTTTTTCTCGGCCGACCAGAACGCATCGTTTAGTTGCTTGTGTTCTTTGTCGAACTGCGCAGAAAGCGTCTTCGCGTCAGCTTCTTTTCCGGTGAGTTGCGAAAGATGCGCCAGCGACCGAATCGCCGCCGCGGCGAGTCCACTCTGATAAAACTCGGACTCAATCGGCAGCAGCGGCCCGCCTTCCACCCAGCCGTGCCCGATACCAAAATTCCGCGGAAAGCCGCTAGCGTTGTAAGTGGAACGCAGAAATTCATAGGCCTTCGCGACGCGCTGCCAATTCGCTTTGGCGAATTCCACGTCGCCGCTCTGCGTGACGTAGTCGTCCACACCGATGATGTAGAGCGGCGTGGCATCCGCCGACGCGTACGCATAAGGATATGCTTTGAACCAATCCACAAAACTCGCGCCTTGCGCGATTTCGTGGGGAATTTTTCCGTCTTCGCGCTGAAACTTCGCGATGAATTGGAGCGCGGTTTTTGTAGTAGCGAAATCGCCTGCGCTGTTCAGCGCGAGATCGCACCAGAGAGAATCGCGGCCGAAAAACCACGCGAAGCCAGGACGGTAACTTTCGCCTGACGCGCGATAGCCCGCGATGAGCCCATCGCCCATGGTGGGATTTGAAACGAGTCCTTGAATCAAGCTGACGCGAGACCAATCGTAGGCGCGCTGCAGATCAGCGTCGGGGAGTTCGACGCTGACCGTTTTCGCAAGATAGTCGCGATAAAACTGCGCGGACTCTTGCAACAGCCTTTGATAATTCGCTGTGAGTTGTTTGTAGGTAGCTTCCGATTCCGCGCGGCCGTTGATGGAACCGGCGATAACGATCAATTTGCTGTCGCGGCCCTTGTTCGTGACGCCAAGGCGCATCGAGCTGCGCCGCGTTCCGCTGTAGTTCGTTTCATATTCGAGTTGTGAATTCGCCGCAGTTGGCGAACCGGCGAGCGCGGAGAACTTCTGCCGGTCCTCGCCGAAAACGAAAGCGCGGAGCGGATCGCTCCAACCTACATAGGTGCCGCCCATGGATGCGGGCCATTCCAACTGAAAATCGCGAATGAAATTGGCTTCGATTTCGAGTGGCTGCTCTGTTTCGACCTGCAGTTCGATCACTGCGCCGGGCTGATCGACAGGAGCAAAAAAGGTTTCACGAATGGAAAACGTGTCGCCGGCATAGACGAGCGTTGTGGATTCGGGATGTACGACGACCGTTCGAACGAGCGATTCGCCGGGAATCTCGCGGCCTTCAGTGTGAATCGTGAGACGGAGATCACGCAGGATTTTCAGCGGATAGACCCAGGCTTCCGCGCCCCCCGATTCATTGCCGAGCAGGCTGGCTTTTTTGCCGACCGACGCGAGAAATTCCCACGGCCGTGCAGGCCGAGTGATTTCGAGCGATTTCGCCGAGGAACCGGAATCCTGCGAATGCGCAGGGACGGAGAGAATGCCTGCAGATGCGGCGAGGAGAAATATTGCAACGAAGAAACGCAGGAATATTTGCATGACGGAATTGTGGCGCGTAGCTTGCTTGCAAAGTGCGAACGCGCTGTCTATTTTATTTCTGGGTTGCAAAGCGTGCTGAAACCCAAAGAAACGGGCAGAGTGTAGCACGCTTTCCGCGAAGCGAAAGGTCTGAGCGAAGGGTGCGAAAATCCCGCCTTCTAAAAGAGGGCGCTACAGGTTCGCATCGAGCGGTTG
>Ga0070665_100003671_pt1 | contig 16267 bp, 12 predicted proteins | sample KBSS13metaG_FD_65862 | JGI IMG/M metagenome (GOLD analysis project Ga0070665, IMG submission 65862) | Switchgrass rhizosphere microbial communities from Kellogg Biological Station, Michigan, USA - KBS S1-3 metaG | ecosystem: Host-associated > Plants > Roots > Rhizosphere > Soil ... | reverse complement strand
GTGCGCGAGCGCTGTCTGGTTCACGGGCCTGGGATTTGGCGCGCGGCTGCTCGCCCCGGTGTTCGCCCGCCCGACCGCATGGCGCAAGCTGGATACGCTGGTCGGCCTGACGATGATAGCGCTGGCAGCACTACTGGTCTGGCAGGCGCTCTCGCACTCCTGACGATGCAGTCAGACGGAAACCAGACCGTTTCCGGACAACTCCTTCCCTCCGGCTTCCTACTATGCCCCCATCAACTGGAGGGTACCGAGATGATGATCGAAACCGGATATGCGGCCGAGGCCGAGTTCGTCGTTCAGCACCGTGATACGGCCGCGATGCTGGCCCTCGAGCCCCGGGACCGCTTTCCCGAGGTGTTCGCCACGTCCCGCATGATCGCGCTCATGGAGCTGGCCGCCGCGCGTGCGATGCACCCGCTGCTGCAGCCCGGCCAGCTCTCGGTAGGCGTGGGGCTGGAAGTGCGGCACACGGCGGCCACGCGGGTGGGCTGCCTCGTGCGGGGCCGGGCCACCTTTCTTCGCTACGAAGGCAAGTTCATGCGCTTCAAGGTGGAGGCGTTCGACCGGGCCGGCCTGATCGGCGAGGGCGAGCATACCCGGGCGATCGTCGACACTGAGCGCCTGATGTCTGGCGCGGCCAAGCGCGCCTGTTAGAAGGGCGGCGAGACGCCTCCCAGCCGCCCGACGATTGAGGGCTTCTTATACGCGCCAAAAAACGCGATGATCCCGCGCAGGGGAACGATAACGAGAATTTGGGGGTCACGTTGGATGCTCCTGCGCATGGCCTGTCCACCGGCCAGAAGAAAGTGGTGCTCGCGTCCAGCCTGGGCACCGTCTTCGAGTGGTATGACTTCTATCTGTACGGGTCGCTCGCCGCGATCATCGCGAAGCAGTTCTTTTCCGGGCTGAATCCCACCGGCGCATTCATCTTCGCGCTGCTCGCCTTTGCCGCGGGATTCGCGGTTCGCCCGCTCGGGGCACTGGTGTTCGGGCGGCTCGGGGATCTCGTGGGGCGCAAGCACACGTTCCTCATCACGATCCTCATCATGGGTTTCTCGACGTTCGTCGTTGGGATTCTGCCGAGCTACGCAAGCGTCGGCGTGCTGGCACCGGTGGCGCTCATCGCGCTGCGCCTGTTGCAGGGGCTGGCGCTCGGCGGCGAGTACGGCGGGGCCGCGACTTACGTCGCCGAGCATGCACCGCATGAACGGCGCGGGCTGCACACGAGCTTCATCCAGACCACGGCAACGATGGGGCTATTCCTGTCGCTGCTCGTGATTCTGGCCTGTCGCGCGTGGCTGGGGACTGAAGCGTTCGAGGCGTGGGGCTGGCGCATTCCGTTCCTCGTTTCGGCGGTGTTGCTGGCGATCTCGGTGTGGATACGCCTTCAGTTGAATGAGTCGCCGCTGTTCCTGCAGATGAAAGCGGAAGGCAAGCACTCGCGCGCGCCACTGACAGAAAGCTTTCTGTCGAAGAATGGGCGCGTCGTGTTGCTCGCGCTGTTTGGCGCGACGGCGGGGCAGGCGGTGGTGTGGTACTGCGGGCAGTTTTACGCGCTGTTCTTCCTGACGCAGATCCTCAAGGTCGATGCGGCGCCAGCGAATCTGCTGATCGCGGGCGCGCTCGCCATCGGCACGCCGTTCTTCGTCCTGTTCGGCTGGCTGTCCGACAAGATCGGGCGCAAGCCGGTGATCATGGCGGGCTGCCTGATCGCGGCGCTCACCTACTTTCCGATCTTTCACGGGCTCACCTGGTACGGCAATCGGGCGCTGGCCGAGGCGAGCGCGGCGAGCCCGGTGTCGGTCGCGTCGAATCCGGCGGACTGCAGCTTTCAGTTCAATCCGATCGGAACGAAGCAGTTCACGACGTCGTGTGACGTTGCGAAATCGGCGCTGGCGAATCGGGGCATTCCTTACGAGAACGTCACCGCGGCGGCGGGAACGCCCGCGACGATTCACGTCGGTGAGGTCGTCGTTGCCTCGTTCGAGCGGGGTGGGCCGGGCTCGGCGGATGCCGCGAAGCGGTTCGACGCAGAGTTGAAGGCGGCGCTGCAGAAAGCGGGTTATCCCGAGAAATCCGATTCGTCGAAGCTGAATGTGCCGATGCTTCTCGTGCTCCTCACGATTCTGGTGGTGTACGTCGCAATGGTGTACGGGCCGATCGCAGCGTGGCTCGTCGAGCTGTTCCCGACGCGTATCCGCTATACGTCGATGTCGCTGCCTTACCATATCGGCAACGGATGGTTCGGAGGCTTCCTGCCGACGACGGCCTTTGCACTGGTGGCGACGACGGGGAATATTTATCAGGGGCTCTGGTATCCAATCATCGTCGCGGCCGTGACCGTCGTGATCGGGACGCTGTTCTTGCCGGAGACGCGGCACGTCGATATTTCGAAGTAGTTTTGGGGGAGCGCATGCAAGGTCCGAGCACACAGGATCGCCTGGAGATCTACGAGCTTTACGCGCGTTACAGCTGGGCACTCGATACCGGTGACACGGATGGGTATGTCGCGCTCTTCACGAAGGACGCCATCGCGACGGAAGAGACGCGTGGCGGCGGGCTGGAAGTCCGCAAGGGACACGACGAGATCCGCAAGCTGGTGCTGAAGTTTCACGAGCGGCCGGACTTTCCGGGGCACCAGCATCAGATGGCGCAGTTCGTGTTCGATCCGGACCCTGAGGGGCGGCCGGATCACTGGGTGGTGCGCTCGTATGGCTGGGCGACGATCAATCATCCGCCGGAGCCGCCGCACCTGCACTGGTGCGGGCACATCCGCGATGTCGTGGCGAAGGTTGACGGCGTGTGGAAGATCCGTGCCAAGAGCATCATGGGCTGGGCAGGGGAAGTGCTGTCGCGCTTCGACGCTCGCACCAGATCGTGAGGCGTAGCGTCGGGTATCAGGTGGCGCTGACGGCGCTGCTGAGCCTCAATTTCGGGATCGTGCTGTTCGACCGGAACGCGCTCAGCTTCCTGATGCCGTTCATTCAGCCGGATTTGAAGTTGAGCAATACGCAGGTGGGCGTGCTGGCGAGCGCACTGTCGCTGACGTGGGCGATTGCGGCGTTCGGCATCGGAGTCATTTCGGATCGGTTTGGGTCGCGGAAGCAGTTGCTGGTGCTGGCGACGCTCGCATTTTCGGTGTGCTCGTTTGGGTCGGGGCTGGCGGTGTCGTTTGTGACGATGCTTTGTGCGCGGTTGCTCATGGGAGTGGCCGAGGGCGGCATCATGCCGATCAGCCAGTCTTTGATCGCGACCGAGGTGGATGCGCGGCATCGCGGGCTCGCGATGGGAGTGACGCAGGGGTTTGGGTCGAGTTTGCTGGGGTCGTTTGTGGCGCCGGTGGCGCTCGTTGCGTTTGCCACGGCGTTTGGGTGGAGGCATGCGTTTTTTCTGGCGGGGGCGCCGGGAGTCGTCGTTGCGTTGTTGATGGTGTGGATGATTCGGGTGCCTCCAGAGCAAGAAGCCCTCAATCGCCGGGCGGCTAAGAGTGACAATGAAGAGAAGCGCTCTCTACTTTCGGTGCTCGAGGACCGGAACATCGTGCTGTGCGCGGTGCTCGGCGTTTTGCTCGTGTCGTATCTCGTGGTGTGCTGGGCGTTCATGCCGCTGTTTCTCACTCAGGTGCGCAAGTACGATCCTGAGACGATGGGGTGGCTGATGGGCACGCTTGGGATTTCGGCGACGATTGCGTCGTCGGCGATTCCGGCGCTGTCGGATCGCATCGGGCGGCGGCTCGTGACGATTGCCATGCCGCTGATTGCGATCATTCTGCCGCTCGCGGCGCTGTACTACACCGGGTCCACGTGGGGGCTCGCAGCGATCTTCTTTGTTGGGTGGGGCGTCACCGGTATCTTTCCGCTGTTCATGGCGACGATTCCGTCGGAAAGCGTCGATGCGCGACACATGGCGAGTGCGCTGGGAGTTTGCATGGGCGCGGGTGAGATAGTGGGTGGCGTGTTGTCGCCTTCGCTTGCGGGTTACCTCGCGGACCTCGTTGGCCTGCAGGCGCCGCTGTGGATGATGTTTGGTCTCGCGCTCGTCGCAGGTCTCGTCGCGCTCGGCATCCGCGAGACCGCGCCGCGCGTGCTCGCGCCCGCGGCGGAGGCGAGCTAACGATGCGCCCGCGGCTGCTCGCCGCCGCTCTGCTCCTGTTTAGCACCGCGTGCGTGCACGCACAGGCCGTGTCGTTCGAGTGGTTTCAGTACACGGGGCATGACGCCGTGTTCGCCGCGCCGCTGCCGGCTGGGAGTTATCGCAACCCCATCCTCGCCGGGTTCTATTCAGATCCGAGCATCACGCGCGCTGGCGACCGCTTCTATCTCGTCACCTCGACGTTCGCTTACTTCCCAGGCGTCCCCATTTTCGAGAGCACCGATCTCGTCCATTGGAAGAAAATCGGCGACGTCATCTCGCGACCCGCGCAGCTCGACTTCGACGGCCTCGGCATCTCGCGTGGCGTTTTCGCGCCCGCCATCGAGTTCCACAACGGCACGTTCTACGTGCTCAACACCGCGGTCGACAGCGGCGGCAACTACTTCGTGACCGCGAAAAACCCCGCCGGCCCCTGGTCGAATCCAGTGTGGCTGAAGGACCTCGACGGCATCGATCCCTCGCTCTTCTTCGACGACGACGGCAAGGCCTACGTCGTCAACAACGGCCCGCCCGCAAGCGCGCCGGAGTATTCCGGCCACCGTGCCATCTGGATTCAGGAACTCGACGTCACCGCAGGAAAACTCATCGGCCCGCGCAAAGTCCTGCTCGACAAAGGCGTCGACCCCGCAACCCAACCGATCTGGATCGAAGGCCCGCACCTCTATCGCCGCAACGGCTGGTATTACCTCCTGTGCGCGGAGGGCGGCACGGGCCCGCAGCACTCGGAAGTAATCCTGCGCGCGCGTTCCCCCTGGGGCCCATTCGTGCCGTACGAAGGCAACCCAATCCTCACGCAGCGCGATCTCGCACCCGAGCGGCCCGCGCCGATCACCAACGCCGGTCACGCCGATCTCATCCAGGCAAGCGATGGATCCTGGTGGGCCGTGTTCCTCGCATCACGCACCTACGGCGGCACTCACTACAACACGGGCCGCGAAACCTTCCTTCTTCCGGTTGAGTGGAAGAACGACTGGCCCGTGATCCTGCCGAAGGGCGAGCCGATTCCCTACATCGTGCGTGGCCCCGCGCTGATGAGTGCGGCGAGCCAATCGCCGTCAACCGGCAATTTCACCTGGCGAGACGATTTCGATTCTCCCAAGCTGAAACCGGAGTGGATGCACGTTCGCGTTCCTCGCAAGAACTGGGCAGACCTGCGCTCGAAACCGGGCGCGCTCACGATTCACGCTCAAGCGGCTTCGCTGGAAAGCCTGAAGAACCCCTCGTTCCTCGCACGCCGGCAGCAGCACACCTCATTCGAGGCAAGCACCGCGTTCCAGCTACCGCGAACAGGGAACGTCGCCGCGGGCCTCGTCGCATTTCAAAGCGAAGGATTCTGGTACTTCTTCGGCGCGCGCCGAGTCGAACATGAAGTGCAGGTTTTCCTGCAGCGACGAAAGGGCGGCCCGACCGAGACGCTCGCGACCTCCACGCTCGCGGCAGATGCACTCCTCACGATGAAGATCCGCGGTGAAGCCGGTGCCTATTCGTTCGAATACGCCATATCCGGCCAGCCGTGGCAAATACTGCGTGCCAACGAAGACGGCACGATCCTCAGCACTGACCTAGCCGGCGGTTTCGTCGGCGCGACCATTGGCCCCGCCACGCTACGGTGAGAGTTCCCCGAGCGCCAAAGCAGCCGGAGAGCCCACGGTAGTATCCGCCCCTGACAAAAGGGGGCGCTCATGAACAACAAGTGGCTCGTTTCTCTGGTCGCAACATGCGGCGTCATGGCTCAAGCACACGCACAGCAGTCCTCGCCACCGGCTCAAACACCGCCGCCCCCGCCAGCCCGCGCGACGTGCACACGCGCATCGTTGCAAGCCGCGGTCGATAGCTACCTCGCCGCGCAGAAATCCGGCGATCGCAAGAAGATGGCCCTCGCCGACAAGGCGAAGTACCTCGAAAACATGAGCGACGTCGCAGCCGACAAAGGCCTGTGGAACACGGCGCTGCCGATCGCGTTCTCGCGCAGTCTCTACGACAAGGATCGCTGCCGCACTTTCTCCGAAGTGATCGTGACCGAGGGTGCGCATCAGTACGTCATCGGCACGCGGCTCAGCGTCGACAACGGCAAGATCACCGGCATCGACAGCCTCGTCTCCGACAAGGGCGACTGGCTCTTCAACGCCAACGCGTATCTCAAGTATTCGAGCAAGGAAGACTGGAGCGCGCCGCAGCCGGGCAAGGGCGCGACGATGCTTCAGCTCATCAACGCGGGCAACAACTACCTCGACCTGTTCTCCGACAAGTTCGTGAAGATCCCGTGGGGCAAGCCGTGCGCGCGGCTCGAAGGTGGCGCGTACACCAATCGGAACAACGACGCGAATCCGACCTGCGAGGTGGGCATTCCGCCCGGCGTGCTCTACATCGTGAACCGCGATTACGTGGTCGATGAGGAGCAGGGCGTGATCAACATCTACTGCCGCTTCGGCAACAGCACGACGGGCATGCCGGACTCGCATACCTTCCGGCTCGTCGACGGCAAGATCGCCAACGTGCACACGATCAGCGTGAACCTGAACCCGGATCGGCCGTCGCCGCAGGCGGACGATAATGGAGCCATCATCCGCTGACGCACTGTCATAAGGCGTCTGCTGGGTAGCTGTTTTACGACATCTTGCCTTATGTGGGACATCTGCGCTCATATACGGACCAATGAGCGTCGGTATTCCTTATGAAACAGGTTCGGCAGACGCGCGGGAAGCGCGCGGCAGCGGCACGGTGTGCAAGCTCGTGCCTCATCCGCCGTTCGCGCCGTACCCGCGCGCGGTGCTGGATCCGCCGCGCGTGTTGATCGCCGACGACTACCAGGATGCGGCGGAAAGCCTGGCGCTCCTTTTGCAGTGCACCGGCGCGCGCACCGAGGTCGCGCTCGACGGCCGGAAGGCCCTCGCGAAGGCCTCCCTGTGGCGTCCGGACATCTGCGTGCTGGATCTGCAGATGCCCGAGCTCGATGGCCGCGAGGTGGCGCGCCAGATCCGCGCCCAGACCTGGAAGCAGCGACCGCTGCTGATCGCGCTGACCGGATGGACCACTCAGCAGGACCGCGACAGTGCGGTTGAGGCCGGCTTCGACTACTACGTGACCAAGCCCGTCGAGCCTTCCTGGCTCGTTCGTCTCATTCAGGCTTATTGCCGCGCCGATCTGGAGTTAGGCTGCACAGGGGAGTGACTTCGGATCAGGGGCAATGGAGATACGCCAGCCGCGTGCAAGGTGCTTCGCATGGGCCATGGCCGTTCTGCTTGGCGCGCCGGCGCTGGGTTTTGCGGCTGAGGCTGAGTCCACGCCGCCGCCTCAAGAGCAGGTGACCGTCGAAGCGCATCGGGAGACCCTCGAGCGCCGCGCACAGGATTTCGTCTCGCAGATCACCACCGGCCCGTCAGACGAATCGCTCCAACGCTGGACGCGGCCGATGTGCCCCATGGTGGCCGGCCTGACGAAGGCGCAAGGCGAGCTCGTGCTGACCCGGGTGTCGCAGATCGCGCGATCCGTCGGCGCACCGCTCGGCCCCGAGCAGTGCCAAGCCAATCTGATCATCATCGTGGCGCCTGATCCGAAGCAGGCGATCGAGGCATGGCGCAAACGCAGTAGCGGCCAGATCTTCAATGGCGCCTCGCCGACGACGGTCCGGCACTTTATCGAGACAGACCATCCCGTGCGGGCCTGGTACAACGCGCGCGTGTACGACTCGCGCGGTGTGGCGCTGACCGACGCCAATGTGACGTTCAATCATCGGGGCGGTGAGGCGGGCAATCGTGCGTCGGTCAATTCGCATGCCAGCGATACGCGTATCGAGCTCAATACAGTGAAAGATCTGGCCGCGGTGTTGCTGTTCGTCGACGCGCGCAGCCTGGAGCATGTGCAGATCGGACAGCTCGCCGATTACCTCGGGATGGTGGGGCTCGCGAAGCTCGACACCGCCGCGCATCCGGCCGGCGCGCCCACGATTCTGAATCTGTTCGATGGCGGCGATGCCTCGCAGCCGCCACCCGCCGGTTTGACGGAGTGGGATGAAGCGTTTCTGCGCGCGCTCTATCACACGGACGCCCGGGCGCGAATGCAGCGGGCGGCCATCACCCGCAGCATCGCGCACGACGTCGACACGCACCCGTAGCCTGCCTCGCGAATGATCGCGACCGGCCCAGCTGCGGGCCAGGATTGCCCATCCAGCGAATCCCGTAGCATCCAGACCATGTGCCCGACCGCGGTTCGGGCGACTATTGCGGGATGAAAGACGCGAGAAGACGCCTCGTCCCCCTTAGCCTGCTCATCGGCACGGCGCTGGCCGGCTGCGGCAAGAGCCCGCCGCCTGCGGATGCGCCGCCCACGGTGGTCGTGGCGGCACCGATCGTTCGTGAGGTGCGGGACTGGGACGACTACGCCGGCCGGTTCGAGGCCGTCGACGCCGTGGAAATCCGCCCGCGCGTCTCGGGCATGCTGCAGGCGGTGCATTTCCGCGACGGGCAGAACGTGAAGAAGGGGCAGCTCCTGTTCACGATCGATCCGCGGCCCATCGACGCGCAGCTCGCACAGTCCCGGGCTCAGCTCGCCCGCGCCAAGGCGGCCCAGGCCAACGCCGATGCGTCGCTCCGCCGCGGCAAGACGCTCAGCCAGAATCACCTCATCAGCGAGTCCGATCTCGAGCTCTTGTCCGCGCAGGCCCAGCAGGCGGCAGCGGATGTCGCGGCGGGCGAGGCCAACGTGAAGGCCAACGAGCTCAACCTCGAGTTCACGCGGGTCGCCGCGCCGCTCGACGGCCAGATCTCGCGCCATCGGCTCGCCGCGGGCAATCTGGTGGAAGCGGGCGCGACGGTGCTGACCACCATCGTGACCCTCGATCCGATCCGTTTCGTCTTCGATGCACCCGAGGCCGCGCTGCTGAAATACAAGCGCGAGACGGGAGCCGAGGCGCTCGGCAACGACGTCGACATCCGGCTGCAGGACGAGACCGAGTTTCGCTGGAAGGGACACATCGAGTTCGTCGACAACGCGCTCGACGCGGGGTCGGGCACGATTCGCGCGCGGGCGCTGGTCGAGAACCCGACAGGCTTCCTGACCCCGGGAATGTTCGGTCACATGCGCCGCTTCGAATCGAAGCCGGTGAAGGCGATGCTGATCCCCGACGAGAGCGTGGTGAACGACCAGACGCGGCAGATTGCCTACGTGGTCGCCGCGGACGGCGTCGTCCAGCAGCGCACCGTCGAGCTGGGACGGCTGATCGAGAACCTGCGCGTGATCCGCTCGGGCCTGACTTCCGGCGAGAACGTGATCATCAGCGGCGTGCAGCGCGCGCGGGCCGGGCGCAAGGTGACGCCGCAAGCCGGCCAGATCAGCGCGTTTCCATCGGGTGTTTCGCGCGGTGAAGACGGTCGCCTGGAAATGCCGCCCGGTGCCACCCCGAGCGGTGGCGGCAGCGCACAGGGGACCGCGCCGTGAAGATGGCGCACTTCTTCATCGACCGGCCCATCTTCGCGTGCGCCGTGTCGGTGATCATCACGCTCCTCGGCGCCATCACGCTACCGCGTCTGGCGGTGGATCAGTACCCGCGCATCGCTCCGCCCACCGTGACGGTGTCCGCGAGCTACCCCGGGGCATCGGCAGAGGTGATGGCGGACAACGTCGCGGCGCCGCTGGAGCAGCAGATCAACGGCGTCGACGACATGCTTTATATGTCGTCGCAGTCGATCGGTGAGGGGCGCGTCGCCATCACCGTGACCTTCCGGCTCGGCACCGATGTCGACCTCGCACAGGTCAAAGTGCAGAACCGCGTGCAGACGGCTCTGCCCCAACTCCCGCAGGAGGTGCAGAACCTCGGCGTGACTGTGCGCAAGGGCGCGGGCGACACGTTGCTGATCGTGCACGTGACAGCGACCGATCCCCAGATGGATCGCAAGTTCCTCGCGAACTACGCGAGCCTCCAGATCCGCGAGCGGCTGCTGCGCGTGCCGGGCGTTGGCGATGTCGGTGTGAATGCGGCGCGCGACTACGCCATGCGCGTCTGGATCGATCCGGACAAGGCGGCGGCCCGCAATCTCACGGTGAGCGAGATTGTCGACGCCCTTCGCAACAACAACGTGCAGGTCGCGGCAGGCGCCGTCGGCGCGCCCCCGTTTACCGACAATCCGGCCTCCTCGCAGCTCAACGTTCAGACCACGACCAAACTGTTCACGGCGGACGAGTTCGCCCGCGTGATCATCAAGCGCGATAGCGAGGGTCGCATTACACGCGTCTCGGACATCGGGCGCGTGGAGCTGGGCGCGCAGAACTACGGCATCAACGCGTTCAAGAGTCGCGAGCGGGCAGTCGCGCTCAGCGTGACGCAATCGCCGGGCAGCAATGCGCTCGAAGTGGCTGACGCCGTCAAGGCGACGATGGAATCGATGCTGCCGGATTTTCCGGCGGGCATTGCGTACGAGATCATCTACAACCCGAGTGAATACATCCGGGCGTCGGTCGTGGAGGTTCAGCGCACGCTGATCGACGCGACCATCCTCGTTGTGCTCGTCGTCATTCTGTTCCTGCAGAGCTGGCGCACGGCGCTGATCCCGCTGCTCGCGATCCCGGTCTCCATCATCGGCACCTGCGCGGTGCTTGGGGTGTTCGGGTTCTCCCTGAACAACCTGTCGATGTTTGGGCTGGTGCTGTCCATCGGCATCGTGATCGATGACGCCATTGTCGTTGTCGAGAACGTGGAGCGGCACATGCGCGCAGGCATGCCCGCGAAGCAGGCCGCGCACGTCACGATGGACGAAGTCGGTGGAGCGCTCATCGGTATTGCCGCCGTGCTGGTGGCGGTGTTCGTGCCGACGGCGTTCATGGGCGGCATCGCAGGGCAGTTCTACAAGCAGTTCGCGCTGACTATCGCGAGCGCCACCGCCATCTCGCTCGTCGTGTCCCTGAGCCTGACGCCGGCGCTGTGCGCGATCGTCCTCAAGCCGCATTTCGACGCGGACAAGCACACCTGGATCGGCAAGCTCGGTGCGCGCGCCGCGCGGGCGCTCGACACCTTCAGCGACCGCTACGGATTACTCGCCCGGCGCACCGTTCGCGCCAGCGCGATGATGCTGATCCTGTACGGCGGGCTGCTCGCGCTCACGGGCTGGCGGCTCCTCGATACGCCGCGAGGCTTCATTCCTTCGCAGGACAACGGCACCGTCTCGATGTCGATTCAGCTGCCGGTGGGCGCGACGCTCGCGCGCACGGATGCGATCACCCAGCAGGCGCTCGACATCATCCTGACGACGCCGGGCGTGTGGGCGACTTCGACTTATGCAGGCATCGATGGCAACGGCTTCAACCTGCAATCGAGCTCGACCCAGATGTGGCCGATTTTCGATCCGTGGGACGTGCGCCTGCCGAAGGGGCAGACCGCGGCCAAGGTCATCGCGGATCTGAAGCAGCGGCTCTCCGTGATTACGGGAGCGGATATCCGCATCAGCCAGCCTGCGCCTGTCATGGGGCTCGGCTCGGCAGGCGGTTTCCGCATGATGATCGAAGATCGCGGCGGCAACGGCTACGAGGCGCTCGAGGCCGCGGCACGCGACATTGCCGAGGCGGCCAGCAAAGACCCCGCGGTCACGAACACTTTCGTCGGCTTTAACAGCCGCAGCCCGCGCCTCAATGCAGTAGTCGATCGGGACAAGGCTGAAATGCTGGGCGTGCCGGCGGCGAACGTGTTCGCAACGATGCAGACGTATCTTGCGGGAACGTACGTCAACAACATCAACCTCATCGGCCACACCTTCCAGGTGATCGCGATGGCCGATGCGCCGTACCGCCAGGATACGGCGTGGGTCGGAACGCTCAAGACGCGCTCGGAGTCGGGTGCGATGGTGCCGTTGAGCTCGGTGGCCAATTTCGAGCCGGCCGTCGGGCCGTACAAGGTGTTCCGCTACAACCTGTATCCGGCGGCGGATGTGCAGGGTGAGACACGGCCGGGCGCTTCGACGGGCCAGGCGATGGCCGCGATGGAGCGCATCGCGCGCGCCCGCCTGCCGGCAGGTTTCACGTTCGAGTGGACCGATATCGCGTATCAGCAGCAGCTGGCCGGCAACTCGGGCGCCTTGAGTTTCGTGCTCGCGGTGGTGTTCGTATTCGTCTTCCTTGCCGCGCTCTACGAGAGTTTGACGTTGCCGCTGGCCGTGATTCTCATCGTGCCGATGTGCCTGCTGGCCGCGATGCTGGGCGTGAACTTCGCCGGCACAGACAACAACATCCTCACGCAGATCGGCATGGTGGTGCTCATCGGTCTCGCGGCGAAGAACGCGATCCTGATCGTCGAGTTTGCGCGGCAAGCCGAAGAGCAGCTCGGCATGACGCCGGCTGAGGCCGCCGCACACGCTGCGCGGACGCGCCTGCGCCCGATCATCATGACCTCCGTCGCGTTCATCGCGGGCGTGGCTCCGCTTGCGTTCGGATCGGGTGCCGGTGCTGAGATGCGCCACGCGCTCGGCATCGCCGTGTTCTTCGGAATGATCGGCGTCACCGTCTTCGGCCTGCTGTTCACGCCGGTCTTTTATGTCGCGTGCCGCAAGCTATCGGATCGCTTTCGGAAGCGGGACAGCGTTATTCCTGGCAAGCAGGTCGCTATAACCCAGTAACCCGTTCGTTACCCCGGTTGAGGGATGCGATCCCGTGCTCCGGGCCACCATATTGGTGGTCTCGCGGATCAGTGGAGCACGTCGATGACAGAGTACGTCCCGCCCAAGGTGTGGGTCTGGAACAAGCCGAGCGGCGGCACTTTCGCCAACATCAACCGGCCCATCGCCGGCCCCACCCACGAGAAGGAACTGCCGGTCGGGCGTCATCCGCTGCAGCTGTATTCGCTGGCCACGCCGAACGGGCAGAAGGCCACGATCATGCTGGAGGAGCTGCTGGCGCTCGGGCACAAGGGGGCCGAATACGATGCGTGGCTGATCAAGATCGGCGATGGCGATCAGTTCAGCAGCGGCTTCGTGAAGGTGAATCCCAACTCCAAGATTCCGGCGCTGCTCGATCGCAGCGGCCCGAAACCGATCCGGGTGTTCGAGTCGGGCTCGATTCTGGTGTACCTCGCGGAGAAGTTCGGCGCGTTCCTGCCGACGGAGCCCGCGGCGCGCGCCGAGACCCTGTCGTGGCTGTTCTGGCAGATGGGCGCCGCGCCGTTTCTCGGCGGCGGTTTCGGCCACTTCTATATGTACGCGCCGACCAAGATCGAATACGCCATCGACCGGTTCACCATGGAAGTGAAGCGGCAGCTCGATGTGCTCGATCGGCGCCTTGGCGAGTCCGAATACATCGCGGGCAACGAGTACACGATTGCCGATATGGCGATCGCGCCCTGGTATGGCCAGATCGTGAAGGGTCAGGCCTACGGCAATTCGGCGGAGTTCCTGAGTGCGCAGGACTACAAGAACGTGCAGCGCTGGACGGACAAGATCTTCGCGCGGCCCGCGGTGATCCGCGGACGGATGGTCAACAAGACGTCAGGCGATCCGGCGAGTCAGCTGCACGAGCGGCATGATGCGAGCGACTTCGAGACGAAGACGCAGGACAAGGTCGCTGCGGCGGCCCAGCGCTAACGCCTGTTAGCACGTCACGAGGGTCGCGTGACGTGCTTGACCTCCAGATAGGCATCGAGTCCCCAGGGCCCCAGCTCGCGGCCGATGCCGCTGCGCTTGAAGCCTCCCCATGAGGTTTCCGGGAAGACGACCTGGAGGCTGTTGATCCAGATGTGGCCGGCGTCGAGCGCGTTCGCCACGCGCTCGGCGCGCGCCGGATCGGCCGTGATGATGCCGGCCGCGAGGCCGAAGTCGCTGTCGTTGGCGAGCGCGATTGCTTCCTCTTCGGAGGTGAACGTGCGCACGCAGAGCACGGGGCCGAAGATCTCGTCGCGCCAGAGGGCGCTGCTCGTCGGCACCTCGACGAAGATCGTCGGCTCGACGAAGTACCCGCGGTTGAAGCCAGCCGCTCGCTTTCCGCCGGTGAGTAGCGTGAGCCCCTCCGCAATTCCCTGATCGATGTGACGAAGCACTGTGCGAAGTTGCGCGGCGCTCGTGAGCGGCCCCATTGCGTCACCGATCTTCAGTGACTCGGTGGCGCTCTTCAGTCGCTCGATGAGCAACGGCGCAATTCCCTGCTGGACGAGCAGGCGCGAGGTCGCCGAGCACATCTGCCCGCAGTTGTAGAAGATTCCGCCAAGGATCCATTCGACAGCCTGGTCGACGGACGCATCGTCGAACACGATCATGGGTGACTTGCCACCGAGCTCGAGACTCACGGTCTTGATCCGCGCGGCCGCCGTGCGCATGACCTGCTCGCCGACGCGATTGCTGCCGGTAAACGAAATCTTGTCGATGCCCGGATGTTCGCACAGAACGCTGCCGACCTCTGCGCCAGTACCGTTCACAATGTTCAGCACGCCGGCCGGGAGGCCCACTTCCAGAGCGATGGCTCCCAGCTCGAGCTCCACGAGCGGAGTGATTTCGGATGGCTTGAGCACGATCGTGCAGCCCGCCGCGAGAGCCGGCGCGACTTTCCAGGCGGTCGTCACGAATGGGAAGTTCCAGGGAACGATGAGCGCGACGACGCCGGCCGGTTCGAGGCGTGTCGTCGAAGTGAAGCCCGTGGCCGCGAGCTGCACGGGCGTGTTCTGGCGCTCGTCGAGCCTTTCCGCGAGCGTCGCGTAGTAGTCGTACGTGGCGATGGCGTCGCTGATGTCGATGAGAGCTTCGGCGAGCGGCTTGCCGTTGTTGAGAGAGGAGAGGGCCGCGAGTTCCTCTTCGCGATGCCTGATGGCGTTGGCGATGGCGCGCAGGTAAGCGGCGCGCTGCGCGCCGGCTGTTTTGCGCCAGGTTGCAAAGGCGCGGCGTGCGGCGGCCACGGCCAGCTCGACGTCCTCGCGGCCGCCGGCCGCGACGTCGGCGAGCCGTTCTTCCGTTGCGGGATTGATGACCGGCAGCGTTGCCGGGGTTGCGGGCGCGCACCAGCGCCCGTCGATGAACAGCTTGTCGTGCATGGAAGGTCCCGCGTGAAGGAGGCAGTTGTCAGGTGTCGGCGGTCAGGAAGAGGGCGTCTTCGGTGACTTCAATGATGCTCGGGCGCTCGGCGCTCGCCGCGCGCTCGAGCAGGTCGCGCAGGTGCGAGAAGCTTTGCGCTCGCTCGTACGCACACCCGAAACCGGCTGCCAGCAGGCGAAAGTCGGGCGTGTAGATATCCACGCCGATGAGCTCGATCTTGCGATTCTGCATGTAACGCTTGATCTCGCCGTAGCCGCGGTTGTTCCAGAGCAGGACGATGATCGGTGTGTTGGCCTCAACAGCCGACGCCAGCTCAGGCATCGTGAACTGAATGCCGCCGTCGCCGACGAGACAGAGCACCGGCCGCGACGGCGCCGCAAGCTTCGCGCCGATGGCGGCGGGCAGGCTGTAGCCGAGCGTGCCGTACCCAGTAGACGAGTTGAACCATGAGCGCGTGCGCGTGGCCTCAAAGAGATGATTGCCCGAGTACACCGGCTGCGTGGAGTCGCCGGCGATGATGGCATCGGGCAAGGTCTGTTGAATGACTTCGAGCACGCGCCGCTGCCCCTGCCAGGCCGCGGGCCACTGGGCATCGAGCTTCGCGCGTACCTCGGCCGCACGCCGTTCGCCAATGGTGCGCGCGTTCGTCGCCGGCATCGCGCTGAGTGCCGCGAGTAGAGCGCGTATCGACAGCGTCGCATCGCCCAGCACCGCGACAGTCGCTGGAAAGTTGCGGTTGAGCTGCCCGGCATCGATGTCGATCCGGATCAGTGGGCTTTCGATTCTGAAATTGCCGTCGAACACCACGTCGTAGTCGGTTTCGCCCAGCTCCGTGCCGATGGCCAGCACGACGTCCGACTCGAGGACCAGCTCGCGCACCGGCACGAGCGACTGGTTCGAGCCGAGGGAGAGCGGATGCCCCTTGGGCAGCAGACCCTTCGCGTTGATTGTGCAGCAGGTCGGTGCGTCCAGCGCTTCCACGAGCGCCACGGCGTCCGCGCCCGCATCGATCGCGCCGCCCCCCAGCAGCACGATCGGTCGCTTGGCGGCACGCAGCAGCTCAGCCGCTCGGGCAATCGCGGCGCCATCGGGCGCAGGTCGCGAGGGCAGCGCGCCCA
>Ga0070665_100003666_pt1 | contig 16274 bp, 13 predicted proteins | sample KBSS13metaG_FD_65862 | JGI IMG/M metagenome (GOLD analysis project Ga0070665, IMG submission 65862) | Switchgrass rhizosphere microbial communities from Kellogg Biological Station, Michigan, USA - KBS S1-3 metaG | ecosystem: Host-associated > Plants > Roots > Rhizosphere > Soil ... | reverse complement strand
AAGGCGCTGCTCGACGGCCTGATCGAGAATGATACGGAGTTGGCGCACTATGCTCGCGCGGCCCGGATCGCGGTGACGGGTGAACCGGACTGAAAGGCGGTCTTGCGGAAAGCCGGTGATTCGCCTTTGCGGTTCGACGTCAATACGTATTGAGGAAAGGCGGCGCTCACGCGCCGCCGAACTTCCAGACCGGGATGCCGAGCTTCTTCGCCTTGTCGGCGAGGTTATCCTGGATGCCGGTGCCCGGGAAGTGCAGGACGCCGATCGGCAGGGTCTCCACCATTGCATCATTGCGCTTGAACGGTGCGGCCTTGGCGTGCTTCGTCCAGTCGGGTTTGAAGGCGATCTGTGGGACCTTGCGATTGTCGGCCCATTTGGCGGCAGTCAGCTCGGCGCCCTTGGGCGATCCGCCGTGCAGCAGCACCATGTCCGGGTGCTTGGCGTGGACCTGATCGAGCTTCGCCCAGACCAGCCGGTGGTCGTTAAAGTCGAGCCCGCCGGTGAGTGCGACCTTCGGACCCGGGGGGAGGAGCACCTGGTTCGTCGCGCGCTTCTTCGCCGCCAGGAAGTCGCGGCTGTCGATCATCGCGGAGGTCAGATTGCGATGGTTGACCTTCGACCCGTTGCGCGGCCGCCAGGCCGAATGGGTGTGGTGCTCGAATTGGTCGGCCGCTTGATCGCGCATCAGCTCGAACGCGTCGCGGCGTTCGATGAGCGTCTGGCCTTCCGCCGTCAGGCGCTCCAGCTCGACGGACTTGACCTCGCTGCCATCTTGTTCCCGTTGCGCGCGTTGCTGCGCCATCTCGTTGTCGTCGAGTTCGCGTTCGATCCTGTCGATGGCGCGATGGAAGACGTTCACCGTCGACCAGAGCAGGTCCTCGAGGTCGGGTTCGAGACGAGTGTCGGCCAGCGCCACCACGAGGGCGTCGAAAATGTCGGAGATGCTGCCGGCGAGGATTTGCGCTTCGGGAAGCGGCCTGGGATCGGGCTCGTCGTTGAAGGGACGGTAGCCGTATAGCTGGAGTTCGTGGAGGACTTGGTCGGTCGAGGATGAATTGTGGTGCGGCTCGAAATCGTCGTCGTGGTCGGTGGTCATCGCGGCTTCCCTTGTCGGATCGGCCGCGCCCATCACGGCCTTCTTGGCGACGAAGGCGGCGGGCGGAACGGACCTGCACCCGCAGCGCAGCGGAGGGCCGAAGCCTTGGCGGAGGACCGAAGGGGGCCGACTATTTTGTCTCGCGATGTAAAGGCGGCCTCGCCGCCGACGGAAAATAGTCGGCCCACAAGGTTGCCTGTCCGAGCCGCTTGCTGCCCGATCGCCCTCTCAGAAGGCAGTGGGCGTGGTTCTCTCCGACGCTGAGGGAAAGCATGACCGCTGGCCATGTGGCGACGACGCCGGCGAACCGCCTCTCATCCCGTTCGGGCTATGCCGCCAGCTCCATGAAACGGGCGACGTCCTGCGCCGCGATCTGCACCCTGCTCGCGGCCCGAAGCGCGTCGATCCCGAGCAGCCGGAGATCCTCATTGAAGTCGCCAAGCCGTGGCGAGATCGCGATCGGCTCGATCCCGGCCTCCTGCGCTCGCTCGATCAACGTCGCCATCGCGCCGTAGCCGGCGGGATCGTCGTCGCGAGCGATGTAGAGTCGCCGCAGTGTGCCCGGGAACAGGATGGCGGAGAGATGTGCGGCCGAGAGCGCCGCGACCATCGGCAGGGTGGGAAGGACGCATCGGAGCGAAAGCATCGTCTCGATGCCCTCGCCGGCCGCCATGACTTCGCCCGCCACACCAAATCGAACAGCATAACCGAGAAGGTCGCCCATCGCCCGTCGCGGCGTGTCGATCGGCGCCTTGCCGAGTGTCGCCTCGGTGAAACCGCCAGGATCGAGCCAGGTGCGATGTGCCCCGGTCAGACGGCCGGAGAGATCGGTGACGGCGGCGATCATCGCCGGCCAGGTCTCGGTCGGGCTATGGTCGTCCGGCCGGTAGTAGCAGCGCGGATGGAACCGGAGCGCTCCGGTTCCGTGTAAAGTCGTAATGCCGCGATCTCGCAAATACGCTTCTACGAGAGTACGTTCGATCGGCTGCGACATGGCGAATAGTCGCCGTGCCGCCTCTGGCGATCCGGTTGGAGCGCTTGGCGTTCGCGATCGGGGACGATCAGGCTCAGGCTCGGGGTGCGGCAGGCTGAGGAATGAACGCGCCTCATCGGCGACGTCCTTGAAGTCGATCAAGCCACAGCTTTCCCGGATCACGTCAAGCAGATCGCCATGCTCGCCGGTCGCGGCGTCGGTCCATTTGCCGGCAGGCCCTTTCGGCGACTCCCTGAGACGCACGAACATCGAGCGGCCCGGCGTGTTGCGGACGTCGCCCACGAGCCAATAGCCGCCCTCGCGACGGCCTGCCGAGAGATAGTTGCGGCACACGGCCTCGGCCTCGCAGGCAAGGCGCTGCGCCAGATCATGTGCGGTATTGCTCATGATGGTCCTCGAAAAGAAAAGGCCCGCCGTCTCCGGCGGGCCTCGTTGCACTCGACAGCTATTCGGCTGCGATCATCGGCTCGCCAGTGTTATCATTCTGAGAGGCGGGCTGGTCTTCGTCTTCCGGCAGTTTTTCGCTGGACTGCTCTGGAGTTTCCTCGATCGGAGATTCCGATGTCTGTTCGTCGCCAGAGGCAGGACCCGGTGTGCGAAGCGGCTCGGGCAGCCAGCCGGTGTCGGCCAGCAGCGTTTCCGCCTCAGCGGCCATGTCGCCCTTCTTCAGATGCTCAATCCGATCGGCGGCACGCTGGCCTTTCGCCTGGGCCACCGCCTGCAGGATCCGGGCCTTCGTCACCCGACCGAGGAAGTTGTCCACGGTGGGCTTCCAGCCGGCGGCCGCCATGTCGAGGTCGACCGCCTGCGCGACGCGATCGGCATGCACGAACGCCCGCGGCCGACGGTTCCAGGGTTCGTAGACCGCATTGATCGAGAGGCTGACAATGTGCGCGAACAGGGCCGCCCGGCTATCGCCATCCCATTCCTGCAACGCGTCCCAGAGGTCGGCAGATTCCTTGGGAAGCGCCTTCGCCCAGCTCTCGTGCCGAGCCCGGATCGCCTCGGCCGATGCGCTGTCGTTTAGTCCCGGCGCCTGCGTGCCGAAGCTGACACTCTTCACCTCCAGTTCGAGGCAGCTATCCGAGCCGTAGTGATAGAAGGTCTTCAGCGTGAGGACATGCAGGGCCGCGAGGAAGGCGACGTCCGGCCGCTCGCCGAGCGCTTGGCGCAGGCCGAGCGTGCGGTGCGAGGTCAGCTCCGTCATCAGCCGATCGGAAATGGGCGAAAGGCCCTCATCCTGCTCCGGTTCGGCCTCGGGCGCGGCCGCCACGATGGCTTCGTCACCCGCGTAGCTTGCCGCCATAGCGCGGTCCGCCTCTCCGTCCTCAGCCGAAACGAGCTCCGGCTCGATCGGCAGTTCGTCCTCGGGGCGGACGTAGCCGCGTTCGACACGAAGGTGTCCGTCGGCGCCGATGCTGACGAAGGCGCCGGCACGGGCGATCTCGGCAGGGTCGAACACGACAGGCCGGGTCTCGAACCCCTCCAACGCCGTTTCCAGCTCCGACAGGCGCTCGTCCACCTCGTCCGGCAAATCGTCGGCGTCCTCGTATTCCTCGGACAGCCGGTCGAACTCGGCCTGCAGCGCGTCCCGGGTCGCTTCTTCCTCGGCCGTCAGCGCGACGGTCTCGCCCCGAAGCTGGCGCAGGCCGAAGGCGTGGCCGTAGGCGAAATCGGGCGCGGCCTCGATCCACTTCCAGCCCTCGGCGGCCACCGTTTCCGACTCCGCCTTGAGCTTGTCGGCCACCATCTGGTCGACGAGCGGAACATCCTGCAGCCAGCCGCCGTCGTCGCCCTGGAACAGGTCGCGCAGCACCGTGCCGCCCGCCGCCACATAGGCGTCAAGGCCGATGAACTGCGCCCGCTTGTCGGAGGCGCGGACGGCGCCCTCGGTCAGCATGCGACGGATGACATAGGGTTGTTTGTCGTAGGAAGCCTTGAGGCGCTCGAACACCTGCTCCTGGCGCTCATGGTCGCCGGAGACGGTGAAGGCCATGAGCTGGTCGAGCGTCATGCCGTCCTCGGCATAGACGTCGAGCAGCGCCGGCGAGACCGACGCGAGCTTCAGGCGCTGCTTCACCACGTTGACCGAGACGAAGAAAGCGGCGGCGATCTCTTCCTCGGACTGGCCTTTCTCGCGCAACGCCAGGAACGCCCGGAACTGGTCGAGCGGGTGCAGCGGCGCGCGCTGGACGTTCTCGGCGAGCGAGTCCTCCTCGGCGATGCCGCTTTCGCGGACGATGCACGGCACCGGCGCGGTCTTGGCGAGACGCTTCTGCTTCACGAGCAGTTCCAGCGCCCGGTAGCGCCGGCCGCCTGCCGGGATTTCGAACATGCCGGTGTCAACGCCGGCCTGATCGACGACCGCGCGCACGCTCAGGCCCTGCAGCAGGCCACGGCGAGCGATGTCGTCGGCCAGCTCCTCGACCGAGACACCGGCCTTCACGCGCCGGACGTTCGACTGAGAGAGCAAAAGCTTGTTGAAGGGGATGTCGCGCGAGGGCGAGAGGGTGATCTTCTGAACAGTGGAAGCCATCGGGATATACTCCGCGACGAGCGCCGAAAGCCTCTCTCTCGGCATCAACTCGTCACGAAGCGCAGCGCCGCCCTCTTCCTCTGAAGGGCAGCGCCGCGAAACCGACGATCAGGAAGGACGTAAAGGCACGAAGCCGGAGACACGCTTTCCCGCATCTCCGGCTTTCCGGGAGTCAGGCTGCCCGGTCGAACAACTTCTTGGCCCGCGCCTCCAAGTCGAGCCGGGCGTCCTGGTGGGTCTTGTCGCGCGCGATCGCCGTGATGCCCTGCACGAAGTCGAACACGCTCTCAGGTTTGCGTCCTTCCTCAGTCAAGACAGTCTCGATGATCTTCGCTGTCTCGGTCTTCGAGAAGCCCCGCCTGCGCAGAAACTCGCTGCGGTCATCGTCGGTGCGGGCCACGATCTTCTCTCGGGCCGCCTTGATGCTGTTGACGAAGGGCATCGGCGAGGAATTGGCGAAACGGGTCAACGCTGGCGCAGCCTCATGCGCGAAGCGCGAGGGGGCGTATTTCGAGTGGCGAATGGTGATCTCCTCGAAATCCTCGACTCCCCAGAGATTGCGATTCTGGCAGACGGCGCGGAGATAGAAGCTCGCCATGCCGAGCGTCTTCGCACCCACCTCGGAATTCCAGCAATAGAAGCCGCGGAAGTAGAGGTCGGGCAAACCGTCGGGCAACCGCCCGGCCTCGATCGGATTGAGATCGTCGACCAGGAAGAGGAAGACGTCGCGATCGGAGGCATAGAGCGTTGTTGTGTCCTGCGTGACGTCGACGCGCGGGTTGTAGATGCCGGTTGACCAGTCGAGCACGCCCGGGACCTTCCAGCGAGTGTCGCCTGTGCCGTTGCCCGCGATCCGCTGCACGGCCGCAACCAACTCATGGTCGAAGATGCGGCCATAGTCGGGCCCAGTGACGGCGCGCAGCTCGACACGGCCATCTTCGATCTCGAGCGTCTTCACCTGCTCGGCGCGATGAGACGTCAGGCCGTATTGCAGATTGATGCCGGCCAGTGGTGCCGGAAGCTGCCGCAGATAGGCCGCTGGCGCTCCGATCAGGCCGGCAAGCTGGCCGAAGCTCCAATGGGTTGGCGCGATCGGCACGTCGGAGCCGGGCAGCATCAGCGCGAGGCGCTCTGCATCGTCGCGGCTTGCCTCCACCCGGATCGCCGCGCTCTCGACGGTTCGGGTGCGGCTCCGCTCGGTCCGTCCATGCACGGCGGCATAGAGGTCGGACAGGGAAAGGTAGCGCTCGTCAGCGGGCCTCGAAAACCATTCGGAGGACACGCGGCCGATCCGCTCGCCGCGGCTCACATCCACCTTGTAGCCGCCAACGCGGTCGCGAGCGACGTCAAGAATCTCCACATGGGTCATGGCTAGTCTCCATGACGGGCGCCCGGAGGCCTCTCCTCCAGCCTTCAACCCGTCACGGCGAAGACGAGCCGTCCTCTCACTCTAAAGGGGGCGTTGCGGGGATCTTCTCCCCGCAGAAGGGGTGCGTCGGCGACCGCGGCGCCGACCAGGGGGAAGGCGTTCCCCATGAGACTCACTTCGCGGTGGCGCCTACTCTGGCTTTCCTGACGCGAAATTCCTGGGCTGCCAATCCTCGGTGAATGTTCTTTATTTGTTCACGGTCATCCGCTACGTTGTCGGTTGAAGAATTAACACTTTTGCTGCAAGGTGGATCGCGCCGCGGAATGCCGCGGATTGCTGCGGAGGCCGGTTTGGGCAAAGATGGCCGCGACGCCGAGCGGGTGACGACGACGCTGACGCGTAAGCAGAAGGCCGAATTGGATCGTCTCGCAAAAGCGCAAGGCGTGAAGGTGGCTTGGCTGGTGCGGCGTGCCGTCGAGAGATTCTTGGAAGAAGCTGCGGGCGGACCGCTGTTACCGCTGGATTTGAATGGGGGCGAAGATGCAAAGCGCTGAACTCTTCGCTGGCTGTGGGGGACTGGCGCTTGGAATGTCCCACGCGGGGTTTCGACACCGACACATGGCGGAGTTCGACCAGGATGCGGTCGCGACGGTTTTGCACAATAAGGCAAAAGGCATCGAGCATGTCCGCGATTGGCCGATGGGTCTTCAGGATGTTCGAGAAATCGACTGGAAGAAGCTGACATCGCTTGATCTGGTTTCCGGCGGCCCTCCCTGTCAGCCATTTGGAATTGGCGGGAAAAAGCATGGCCAGGACGACCATCGTGATATGTGGCCTGAGGCGATTCGAGCGGTGCGAGAGGCAAAACCGCGGCTGATCCTGTTTGAGAACGTGAGGAATCTCGCTGGTCCTCGCTTCCGCCCTTATCTTGAGTGGATCGTGTCGCATCTTGAGCGGCCAGGAGTGATCCGCAGACCGGAAGAGTCGCATGCCGAGCACCGCGCGCGGCTGGTGACGTCAAAGAGTCGTAAGGACTACAAGGTCGTTTGGCAGCTTGTGAACGCCGCCGATTTTGGCGCGGCTCAAATCAGGCACCGCGTTCTGATCTTCGGGATTAGAAACGATCTAGATGTCGTTCCGACGCCGATGCCGCCGACCCATTCGCGTGATCGGCTCCTCTGGGAGCAATACATCACCGGGGAATATTGGGCGCGCCACGGCTTAAAGAAGCGCCGTACCCCCATTCTTCAGCAGGACCACGCGCGCATTGAACGATTAAAGCGGGCGGACATAGAGCCGGCTGGCGCTCCATGGGTCACGGTCCGGGATGTATTGGAGGGCTTGGGCGAACCGAACGGCAAGCGCAACCATGTCCTGCAGATCGGCGCGCGAATTTACCCGGGTCATACGGGAAGTCCCTTGGACCTTCCCGCGAAGGCTCTGAAGGCGGGTGATCATGGCGTTCCTGGCGGCGAGAATATGATGGTGCGCGACGATGGGTCGGTTCGCTACTTCACGACCCGAGAGGCCGCGCGACTAGTGGGCTTACCGGACGACTACGAGTTTCCGCGGTCATGGACGGAGAGCATGCGACAACTGGGAAATGCGGTACCGGCCCCCCTCGGAGCCGCGGCTGGCCGTTGGTTGGCGGCGCAGGTCGAAGGGGGGAAGACCTCCGGCGGCCTAGCTTCCACACGTCGCGCGGCGTAGATTTGTCTTTTATTTCAGCCGGAGGGCGAGTCGCGGCCGTTAGACCTCGTTTCGGCTACGGAGGGGGTTTAGTGGATGGCGCTCGCACCAGACCGAGCCGCGATTAAGGCACTTGAGGACGCGCTCGCGGCTGTGCTCTCGGCGGCCGGTAGCAATCCTCCGCAGGCGGTTGTCCGTCGGATTCGCGAAGGTTTGGCGGCGCATGCCGACGCGGTGGAAGCGGCGCGTTCGTCTACCGACCCGATTCGCATGCCCCGCGCGACCTTCGATCCCTCCGATCCGAAAGCGATCGGCCGAATGGTCTCGATCGCGCTTCTTGCTCAGCCTCTCGTGGCGTTGACCGATGTTCGACCAGCTTATGGCTCAGGCGTTTATGCAATCTATTATCGTGGCGATCATCCGCTGTACGGAGGTATCACCCGATCGGAGACGCCGATCTACGTCGGTAAGGCTGATCCCGCGAATGATGACGCCAGCACCACGCGCGAGCAGGGCGCGAGACTCACCGCGCGCCTATTGGAGCACGCGGGCACGATCGGCACGGCGGAAGGCTACGCTGACAAGCTTCCGTCCCATCTCTCCGCCATAAAGCTCGCGGACTTCGTTTGCCGCCGACTTGTATGCGCGACGAATGCCCAACTGGTCGCGGAAAAGCATCTCATTCGGACCTTTTGGCCGATCTGGAACTCGGAGACCAAAGCCTGCTGGGGAATGAGCAAGCATGGTGACGCGGCCACCACGCGAGCCAATAAACGCTCCCCGTGGGACGTCGTGCATCCTGGGCGACTCTGGGCATTGGATGAGCGGCTGGCGGACTCGCTGACACCGGATGAGATCGCCAAGCGGATCGCCGCGACGCTGGAGCGCGTGCCGGCACGACAGGATCATGCCGCGCTACTGGAGGAGATGTTGGCCGGCTTCCGTCAGGACGATGCGGTGTCAGTGGTTCCCGAGGTTCCGCCAGTGGGCGAGGACGTTGTAGGTCCCGAGCCGGATGAGGCTGGCGGTGTCGACGACGAATGAGACGGATGCCGCCAGAAGTGCGCAGATGTCCCGCATACGAGGGCGTGACACCAAGCCGGAAATGCGCGTGCGTCGTGCGCTTCACGCGGCCGGATTTCGTTACCGTCTTCATGCGAAGGAGTTGCCCGGAAAGCCCGATCTTGTCTTTCGGGGCCGTCGGATAGCGCTGTTTGTCCACGGATGCTTCTGGCATCAGCATCCGGATCCGAATTGCAAGCTCTCGAGAATGCCGAAGTCGAAGCTCGATTTCTGGCGCCCGAAACTCGAGGGCAACAGGGTGCGCGACGAAAAAACACGATCCGCGCTGGAAGCGGGTGATTGGACGGTGGTCGAGGTTTGGGAGTGCGAGACCAATCCTGACCACTTGCGGCGACTGGTTGCTAAACTCCGGACGATAAACCCGCCGAGCACGGCGGAAGATAAATCCCGATCCATCATTGGGGCAAAGGCGGGGAAATGACTCAGGAACTGGACCTTACACCTGCGCCGCGCGTGTTGCAGATGCTCGGGGAAATCAATCTCGAGCAATGGCGATGCCTGGCAGAGCTCATCGATAATTCCATCGATGGTTTCATCGACGCGGTGAGGGCCGGCGCGCCGATCGCGCAGCCCGAGATCGCGGTCAGCATACCAACCGCCGATACCGAAAACGCGCGCGTGTCCGTCAAGGACAATGGGCCCGGCATGTCCCTGGAGACCTTGGAGAACGCGCTTCGGGCGGGTTGGTCGGGAAACGATCCGCTGTCAAAGCTCGGCCTTTTTGGGATGGGCTTCAATATCGCCACCGCGCGCCTTGGTATCGTGACCGAGGTCTGGACAAGCCGGCGGGGCGATCCAGAGCAGGTTGGCGTTCGCATTGATCTTGAGGAGCTTCGGGCCTCTGGGAATTACAAGGTGCCCCGCCAGACGCGTGCCAAGGCGAATCATGAGGACCACGGCACAGAGATTGTCGTGACGCGGTTGAAGCCCGAGCAGCGAGCCTATCTGGCGCGAGCGAACAACCGCGCAACCATCAAGAAGCATTTGTCCAAGACATACTCGTCCCTTCTCTCCAATTCGGAAGCGGGCGCGATCCGGTTGATGCTCGGCGGCGCGAGGGTCACGCCACTCCGCCCATGCGTCTGGGACGCAAGCCGGTCGGTCGAGCTACCTGATGGCACTACCGTTAGCGCTGTGGAGCAGTTCGATGTCGCGCTCGCCCCGCGGCGATATTGCGAGCATTGCATGCGGACGTTGGCGAGCGATCAAGAGCAGTGCCCCACCGGAAGCGCTCACTGCGCGATCGTCGAGACCCCGCGCAGGGTCAAAGGCTGGGTCGGCATCCAAAGATACTTGGACAAGACGGACTTCGGCATCGACTTCATCAGAAACGGTCGAAAGATTGAGATTGGGACGAAGGATCTTTTCATCTGGAATGACGGGGAGACTCAGGAGGTCGAGTATCCGATCGATGACCCGCGAAGCCGAGGTCGCTTCATAGGAGAGATCCACCTGGACCATTGCCAGGTGAGCTACACCAAGAATCGCTTCGAGCGAGACGATCCGGCATGGAACGAGATGGTCCGGGTGGTTCGCGGCGAGGGCCCGTTGCGGCCCAACACCGCGCGCCAGAAGGGTTTCGATGGCAATCAAAGCCCGCTTTACAAGCTGTTCCAGGCTTTCCGCCGCACCAGCCCTCAAGGCAAGAATGGTCTGTGGTCCAGGATCATGGTCGTTCAGGACAATGATCGCGCCCAGCAAATGGCGGGCGCGTTCGCCAACGCCGACGCTGAGTATCTGACCGACGAGCGCTGGTGGCAGCTCGTCGAGGAGCAAGACGCGAAGATTCTCGGCGATACGCCTGGCGGTGGCGACGGCGCGGCAATTCCTCCGGGTTTTCTTGGTGGCGATTCCGGTACGGAGGGCGCTGGCGGTGGCGACGGTCGCGGCGCCCCACCCAGCAGCGAGCAGCCTCCCGCATCCCCAATAACGCCCGAGCCCGCTCCCGCGCGGCGGCCGATATTCGAGCTCACCCGCAAGTACGTTCATCCAACGTATCGCGCTGAGTTCGATGTCGAGGCTTTCGCCGTCGATCCAGCTGACCCACAATTACCGGCGGGTCAGCCATGGGCGGTCCGCTTGGATAACGTCGCGACACGCACCTATTCGTATCTCGTCGACACGGCACACGACGTATTTCGATCCTCGACGATGACTCCCCTCGATGCTTTGCTCGTCGATCTGACCTATCGAACGATCGAGTTTCTCCGCGGGCATAGCCAGGATGCCACGGCGGCGAGTGTCCTCGCGGATTTTCGCGCCGAGTATTGCGGTGACACTCGACTGGACGAGCAGGAAATCATCGCGCTCGCAGGCAATATCCTAAGCGACATCTGTCGTTCCGTGGCCGGCCTGATCAACGGGCAATCCGCTGATGCGATGTATGGCGAGCTGACGGACCGCGAGAAGGAAGGAATCGCTCGCCGGATGGCTGGTCGCGGTGTGGCGGATCCTCGAGCGCTCATCGGGGACGGCCGATATTGGGACTATGCCGATGGCGGCACGGTTCGCCGCTTCTTCCAGAGACATCCCGAGCTATTTCTCGATGGGAAGTATTGGGAAGATGCGTACGCTACCCTTGATTTCGGCGCACCCAATGTCACGAGCGACGCGAAGGCGGCAACGGTCGCGCGCTATGACGCATATTTGGGGGACGCCATATGGCTCGCTGATCAAACGCCGGCGGATCTGGCGAGGGCCTCGCGGGACACCGTGATCCGAGCGACTTGTTCGCTCCGTCTTCTCAGACCGGACGTCGTGGTGTGACCGCGGAACCATTCCTCCACACCCAACGACTGTTAAGAGGGCCATGGCAAGCCTTCGAGCGGGACGTTGCCCGGCTGCTCGTATGCAACGGTTTTGAGGATGTCAGGCTCATCGGGGGTTCCGGCGACGCGGGCGCCGACGTGCTTGGCGTCAAGAATTCCGAGTTGTGGGTGATCCAGTGCAAGTTCACCACCAACGGATATCCGTCACCCGCCGCTGTCGACCAGGTCGGCGAGGCGGCACGATATTATCAGGCGGATCGAATCTACGTCGCCACGAGCCGCCGCGCCGGGCCCGCGATGCAGGCCTCGGTTCGCCGTTGGGCGGCGCTTGGTATTGAGATCGGTGTTCTTGAGCCGGCGACCCTGATGGAGATGGCGCGGCGCAGCCCGGAGTACCCGGCCAGCAGGCGCGATCTTCGCGACTATCAGCTCGATGCCGTCGATCGGTTCGTCGGGTCCCTACGCGAAACGGGCCGGGGACAGGTGGTCCTTGCGACGGGACTCGGAAAGACGGTTGTCTTGGCCGAGAGCGTCGCCCAGCTTTTTCGCGACGAGGCGATACCCGGCGGTCGGGTGTTGGTGCTCGCCGGCACGAGGGAATTGGTCGATCAGCTACAGAGGGCTTTTTGGGATCAGCTTCCGAAGTGGGTTCCGACCCATCGCTTAATCGGCGGCGAATTTTCCTCTGAATGGAATGGGATCACGTTCGCGACTGTTCAAAGCGCCGTGTCGCGGCTTGACCAGTTGCCTGACTTTGGGGTCGTCCTGATCGACGAGGCCCACCATGTAGGGTCCGATACCTTCCGCCGGGTAACTGACAAGATGGCCGAGGCAATGATCGGGGGCGTCACGGCGACCCCGTGGCGGGGCGACGGCTACGACATAGACCAGTTGCTGGGCCCGCCGGTCGTGCGAATTGGAATCGCGGAAGGTCTCAGGCGAGGATTTCTTTGCGAGGCGGATTACCGCCTGCTCGCGGACAACATCGATTGGTCTTTCGTGCGATCGCACTCGCGCAATAGCTATTCGATCACCCAGCTGAACAAGCTGTTGCTGCTGCCAACGCGCGATGAGGAAGCTGCGCGCGCAATCCGGGACACCTTCGACAAGGAGACGCGACGCTCGGCGATCATCTTCTGCTCGTCGGTTACTCACGCGAAAAGCTTCGCGGCCATGCTGAGGCTGTTCGGCTTTCGCGCGGAGCCAATCACCGGCGACATGACGCCTCGGGAACGTGATCGCACGATGGTGGCCTTTCGGAAGGGGGCGCTAGACGTTGTGACGACCCGTGATTTGTTCAACGAGGGCGTCGACGTTCCCGACGTTGACATGATCGTCTTCATGCGGGTCACGCACAGCAGGCGGATCTTCGTTCAGCAACTGGGTCGAGGGCTACGCATCAGCCCCAGGAAAAAGAAGGTTGTCGTTCTCGACTTCGTAAGCGACCTGCGCCGTCTCGCCGAGGTCGTCGAACTTGAGAAAGCCGTCCGGGGCGATGTCGAGCGGCTGCGTCTGCCTGGCGTCATCCAATTCCGTGACGAGGGCGCCGGGAGCTTCATGCTGGATTGGATGAAGGACCAAGCCGATTTATTTACCCGCGAGGGCGATCCGACACTAGAGCTGCCCGCCTTCGATTTCCCGGCCCCTCACAACAGAGGCGGCATTCAATGACGGCTATTCCAACAACGGTACGTGATGCGTTGAGGGACAAGCTCTGGGCGCAGTGCGATGACCTCGGATGGATGTCGCTACCCGACACAGAACGCGCGCGTTATTACGAGCTTTGGACGCGCGATGCCTCGATCGGCGGGCAGTTGGCCCATGTGATGGATGCGCGAAAGGTACGCGTTTACATCAAGGATTCCTTGGTGAAGCCCTATGTCCGGGCACGGCTGTCCCTGAACGAAGCCGAGGTCTGGCGATTGCTCGGGCTCACGAGCGCGGACCGGGCGGTCCACATCTATATCAAGCCTCACGGTCGCAGGACCGAGGATGGCCGAGTGATCGGATGGGGCCGCAGCCGAGATTGGAAATCTGTCTTAATGGCGGTTTTCGAGCGCGGCCGGGCGCAGAGTTCCTTTTCGTCGTTCGGTGTTGTCCTGTTGGAGAGCGGGAAGACCGAGGCCGAACGATCCCGCGGACTTGTTCGAGAAGCCGCGCAACGACTTGGTATCGAAAAACTGGCCTGGCTGGAGTGATCATGAGGGAGAAGTATCCGGGCTGGTATCCAAAGTCGGCGGCGGAGGCCTCAGCTTTATGGGACAATGCTATATTTGTCCCCGATGCGAATGTTCTGCTGCACTGCCTCCGTCACCCCGCCGCAGTACGCGAGGAGCTTCTGCGACTGTTCGATGCGCTAAAGGAATCGTTGTGGATTCCGTACCAGGTTGGGCTTGAGTTTCATCGCAATCGTCTGGATGTCGAACTGGGCGCGCAGGATGCCTATGAGGCATTGATGAAGGATCAGGAGGCGGTTCTCGAGAAGGCGCGCGAGAGGCTGCGCCAGCTCCGCGCCCACCCGACGATCAGCGTCGCCAAGGAACTCGCCGCGCTAGATATGTTCGCCGGAGATTTTCGCGGTCGGATGATTGCGGCGCAGGCGGCGCACCCAGTTCAGGAAATCGCCGACGCCGTCGCTAAGCTCACACAGCTTTTGAACGGACGAATTGGTGACAAGTTGAAGCCCGAACAACTCGCCGCAGTGAAGAAAGAAGGCGAGGATCGCTATTCGAAGAAGATCCCACCTGGATACAAGGACGCCAAGAAGGACAGTGGGGAGTTCGACAAATTCGGCGATCTCATTATCTGGAAAGACATGATCACGAAGGCCAAATCCGACAAGCGGCCTATAATATTTATATCCGACGACGCTAAGGAAGACTGGTGGTGGATTCACAAAGGTCGGAAGCTCGGCCCTCGCCCGGAGTTGATCGAGGAGTTTCGAGCAGGGTCCGACCAGGATTTTCACATTTATGAGTTCGGCCAGTTCTTGCGGTTCGCGGCGGAGCGCTTCCCAGAAATCCGGGCGGGTGTCGATCAGGTGGAGAAAAGCCTGCAGGACGATGAGCGTGCTCGTCGGAAACAGAGCGAGGTAGCGGAGGCAATCGAGACGCGGGCAAAGGTTCGAGAGCTTGAGGATGAACGAGATCAGATCGTTGCCGTCTTGTCGGGCGCGCCTGGTGCATCGATGCCGGTCGCGCCGGTCGATAGGGTCGCCCTCAGAACACGGCTGGGCGAGCTTACTGCGGAACTGGAAGCCCACGAGCAACGACCAGATGAGGCGGTCTTAGCTGCTCCAGGCGGCGATGATTTCGTCGCAGCGGAGGAACGCACACCATGAGCCGCGTAGTGATCGCTTATGCCGTCAATTCCCGTGGGTTCGATCGGTAGGAATCCCGCCATGCACAAGATCGAGGAATTCGTCGACGAGCGGCAGAAGTCGTGGTGCATCCACTGCGCGAGGCCGCTGGCGGGCCTTGAAACCAACGAGGATCATGTCCCGTCAAAGGGCCTCTTGGCGAAGCCGCGCCCGCACCACCTGCCGATCGTGATAATCTGCAAGGAATGCAACACCAGCTTTTCGTTGGATGAGCAGTACGTGGTGACGTTTTTGAGTTGCGTCCTGGCGGGTTCTACCGACCCTGAGAAGCAGTCGAACGCGAGCGCTGCACGAGCCCTTGTCGATAGCATCGCACTGCGCGCGCGGATCGAGCGATCGCGGACCGAATATGTGACGCACGGTGGCGAGACGCGCGTCCTATGGAAACCGGATTCAAGTCGCGTCGAGCGGGTGGTGCTGAAGAATGCGCGTGGGCACGCTTGCTTCGAGTACGGCGAACCGATGTTGGATGCTCCGGCCCATGTGTCGATTGTCCCGCTGGAATGTATGACGACGGAGGAGCGCCAGGACTTTGAGGGGCAAAGCGGCCAAGGAAGCCTCGCGGCCTGGCCGGAGGTCGGGAGCCGCATGCTGACACGCCTACTTACGGGCGAGGACACGGAAGGCGAATGGGTCGTCGTCCAAGAAGGAATCTACCGCTATTCCGTTCAGCAGGACGGCGGCTTGCGGGTGCGGTCCGTCCTGTCGGAATACCTAGCCACCGAAGTTCAATGGGAGCATTAGGCAGATAGCCCGCAGAGCGGTGTGCAGCCATCCAATGTATGGCGAAGCTTGCATTTCAACGACAGCCAAGATTCGCCAATGAACCTCGCCAGACAAGATTGAGATCAGCCTCAACGGCCGGCGTGTTGACGATTAGATCGTCGGGATCATGTGTCAGAAATTACGCGTGTGGCGCACCCGACAGGATTCGAACCTGTGGCCTCTACCTTCGGAGGGTAGCGCTCTATCCAGCTGAGCTACGGGTGCCTGTAACGTGGAACTACTCTCCGCTGATCACTCTGGTCAACGATGCTCTGACGCGGCTTAAGCCGGCCCAAGTCGTCGACCACCTCGTGGCATTTACCTGCCGGCGCCTACGCCGGAGTTTCCGCCGAGGTGGTTGCAATGTGGTTGCAACGCTTCCTCTCAACGTAGATCCAAAAACCTCTCTGCCTTTAACCTCTTCAATTCGCTGCCAAAATCGACCCACAAAACGCAGCCCAGCCTTGGCACTCTCGCCTTCGGAGGGCAGCGCTCTATCCAGCTGAGCTACGGGTGCAGCAGGCCGGGCCGCTGAGGCCGGGCTGGATCGCGCGCAACCTAACCAAACCGGCCGTCGCGCGCAACCACGGTTTCG
>Ga0070665_100003665_pt1 | contig 16274 bp, 18 predicted proteins | sample KBSS13metaG_FD_65862 | JGI IMG/M metagenome (GOLD analysis project Ga0070665, IMG submission 65862) | Switchgrass rhizosphere microbial communities from Kellogg Biological Station, Michigan, USA - KBS S1-3 metaG | ecosystem: Host-associated > Plants > Roots > Rhizosphere > Soil ... | reverse complement strand
GCCTTTCCTAAGATTCTGATAGGGCGAGGTCTTCTCCCAGAAGGTGCGCACGGCGGGATCGTTCTCGACGCTACCATATTCGCCTTCCCAGGATGCGCCGGCGGCGATCTTAGAGATGCGGATCATGTCGAGCAGCGGAACATCGATGATGACAGCGTTCCAAAGCTCGGGGTGTTGGGTGAACTGGACGCCCATGAGCAGACCGCCGTTGGAGCCGCCGCGGATACCGAGCCGGCGGGGGCTGGTGACCTTGTTCGCAATCAGGTCCTTCGCGACCGCAGCGAAATCGTCATAGATGATCTGCCGCTTGGTTCCGAGGCCAGCCTCATGCCAGGCGGGACCGAACTCGCCGCCGCCACGGATGTTGGCTAGCGCATAGACGCCGCCATTTTCGAGCCACAGTTTACCGGTCGTCGCAGAATAGGTCGGTGTCTCGCTCGATTCGAACCCGCCGTACGCATAAAGCAGGGTCGGATTGTTACCGTCGAGCTTGATGTCCTTGCGGTGGACCAGGAAGTAGGGGATCCGAGTCCCGTCGCTCGACACCGCCTCGCGCTGCTCCGCGACCAGGCCCGACGCGTCGAACTTCGCCGGTTGGCTCATAATCTGCTTCACCTCGCCGGTTCCTGCATCGGCGAGCCACAGCGACGGCGGGGTCAGGAAGTTGGTGACCGTCAGAAGCGCCTGATTGGCCGCATTGCTGGTTGCCGCGATCCCGATCGACGAATTGTCGGGCAATTCGAGCGGGCTCCGCGTCCAGGTGCCCTTCGGCCCCGGCTGGTAGACGAACGTCCGTCCGCGGACATTGTCGAGGATCGAAACGAGCAGCATGTCCTTCGACGCCGAAGCGTCGTCGAACGCTTCGCGCGGTCCGGCTTCGTAGATCAGGGTCGGCTTGAGATGCGCCGGGTCGGCCTTCAATTGGGCAAGATCAACCGACAGCAGGGAGCCGGCAGGGAATTGCTTGCCCCCAACGCTCCACTCTTCCTGCGAGCGGATGATCACCCGGCCTTCGACCATGTCGAGGAGCTGCGCCTTTTGGGGAATCCCCACCCGGCGAACGCCCTTCGCACCGACCACGAAATTTTTCGCGTGCCAGAAATCGGTTCCTTCGCGGACGAACGAGAGGGTGCGGTTCTGAGCGTCGCGGAGGACGTTCGGTGACGCTGAGACATCGTCCTTGGTGCCGCGGAAGATTTCGACCGCCGACGACAGCGGCTGGCCGCGCTTCAGGCGCTTGATCACATAGGCATAACCGGACTTGGTCAGCTGGCCCTTCTTCCACTCGCGCGACACCAGCAAAGTGTTCTCATTCTCCCAGTCGGCGTTCTGCTTGCCCTTCGGCAGCACGAAGCCGCCCTTCACGAACGTCTTGGTCTTGAGGTCGAACTCCCGGACCGTGACCGCGTCCTCGCCGCCGTCGGACAGGTTGATCAGGCAACGACGCTCGAGCGGGCGCGCGCAATTGGCGCCCTTCCAGACCCAGTTCGCTTTTTCGGCCGAAGCCAGTGCATCGAGGTCGAGCACCGTTTCCCACTGCGGATTGCCAGTCGCGTAGCTGTCGAGGCTCGTCCGCCGCCAGATCCCGCGGACATGGTCATTGTCCTGCCAGAAGTTGTAGATCTGGCCGCCGCGGAAGGAGCCGACCGGAATGCGGTCCTTGGCCTGGGCGATGTCGAGCGCTTCCTTGTAATATTGCCGATAGCGGGGGTCGGCCTCTAGCACCTTCTGGGTCTTCGTATTGTGACTGTTCACCCAGTCCATCGCCCGCTGGCCGGACACGTCCTCGAGCCAGATGTAGGGGTCGTCTGCTGCGGCGGCCGGTTGGGCACTGGCCGAAGCCGAGCCGATGGTCATCAAAAGCAAACCGAGAAAAGCTGAGCGCACTGTCCCCTCCGCGCAAGAATCGCGCGCAGGTTCAAGCGCATGGCCTTCTTGTCAAGCGGCGCTCAACGAGGCGGATAGCGAAGTCGACCAAGGAATCGCGAGGGGCTGATGTGCTCGGAGGAACCGCGCCATTCGGCCTTGAATTTCTCGAACCGCATGACGTCGTCGATGCGGCGGTCGAGGAAGGCGGCCGTATCCGCCCAGCCCTCGCTCTGGTCGTCGAGCCAAACGAGCAGGGTCGAGCCATAGACCGCGACCAGCGTCATGCGCTTGGTGTAATGATTGAAGTCAGTGCTGGTGTCGCCCGCGATGCGCCACATGAGGTCGGCACTGCGCCAGCCGGCGCGAAGCGCCAGCGGCAGATTCTGCGGCATGGCAAAGATCGCGAGCGCGCGGCGAACGGCTTCGCGTGCCGGCCCCGTGATCTCGAGCCGGCGCCAGATCAGCGAGCGAATCTTCTCCCGGATCTTCATCTTGGCCGTGCGCTTGGGCGTGAACCAGGCCTCGAGCGCTCGGTCGACCTCCTGGACATAGGTATCGATCATCCCCGCCTGGGTCTTGGGCATGGCCAACCGCGCCTGAACGGGGTTGATCCCGAGCTGGCCTGCGGCGCTGTCGACCGCGGCGCGGGTCCAGCCGTCGAACACGGCATTCTCGCCGACCGCCAGCGCAAGCTCGCGACGCAGCTTTTCAAGGGGGGAGACCGACTCCATCGCGGATCAACTGGGCTGGACGGCGGCGCGGCGCAACCCCCGCTCAGGCAAGCGCACCAGCACCAGCGCCGTGCCGATCGCAGCAGCCCCGAGCCAGTCGGTCGGCGACAGCGTCTCGCCATAAGCGCTCCAGCCGACGAATGCCGAGATTGCAGGCTGGGTCAGTAAAGCGAGACCGACGATCAGCGGCGGGACGTGGCCGATACCGTAGACCAACAACCCCTGGCCGATCACCTGGCTGCCAAGCGCAAGCAGCAGCACCCAGGTCCAGTCGCTCGGGATCACCTGCTCGCCGAGAGCCAGCGAGACCGGCAACAACATCGCTGCGCCGAAGGCACTAGCGAGGAACAAGAGCGGAAGTGGCTTGAGCGAGCCGCGGCCATGCTGAACGGCGATCAAATAGCCGACGTATAAGAGGCCGGCGAGGAGGCACAGGAGGTCGCCGGCGAAGTGCCGCGGCGAGAGCTCGAAGCTGCTGCCCATGAGCAATGCAGCGCCGAGCGCCGCCAACCCGAGCGCCAGGCCCTGCATCCGCGACGGCCAACGCCGCGCCAGCCACAATCCCCAGGCGGCGAAGCCAAAGCTCGAGACATTGCCGAATAGGGTCGCATTGCCCAGCTTGGTCATGTGGATGCCGACATGCCAGGCGGCGAGGTCTGCGGCGAAGAAGAAGGCTGCGGCAGCGACGAGCGTCGCGAGCTTTCGACCCGGCCAATGGACCGACTGCTTCGTCAGCGCTGCAATTACGAACAGGAACGGCAGCGCGAGCGCGAGCCGCCAGAAGCCCGCTGCGACGGGACCCGTGCCGGATAGCCGCACCAGCCACGGGCCGAAGGCAAGCGCGCAGCTGCCGATGAGCACGGCGGGAAAAGCGAAACGGTGGGGTTGGTGCGCCACGTCGGCGCGCATAACCGCAGGAGTGGGGCGCAACTAGGGCGCGTATTGCTCGCGAAGGTCGTACAGGGCGAGCGCGGCCTTGGCGGCGCCGCCGCCCTTGTCGAGCTGACCGGGATCGCAGCGCACGCGCGCCTGCTCCTCGTTCTCGACGGTCAATATGCCGTTGCCGATGGCGAAGCCCTGCAGCGTCAGGTCCATGATCCCGCGCGCGCTTTCGTTGGACACGACCTCGAAATGGTAGGTCTCGCCGCGAATGATGATGCCGAGCCCGACGAAGGCGCAGAAGCGGCCGCTGCGCGCGGCGAGCGCGATCGCACCGGGGATTTCGAGCGCCCCCGGGACAGTCAGGGTCTCATGCTTGTGGCCGGCGGCCTCGATCGCCGTGCGGGCGCCCGTCAAGAGCATGTCGCTGAGGTGCGGATAGAAGCGCGCCTCGACCAGCAAGATTGTCGACATCAACCCTGCCCAGAGCCTGTCGATGGGTCGATTGGACGCTCGTCGACAATTGCCAGGCCATAGCCAGACAGGCCGACTGGTGAATGGTGGGCATTGGACAGTAGGATCATGTCGTGGATGCCGAGCGCGGCGAGGATCTGCGCGCCCGTGCCATAGCCGCGGACCGCATCGCCGCCATCGACTGGCTTGCCGGCACGAACGTCGATCGAGCGCGACAGCGATCCGGGCGCGGCAGCGTGGAGGGCGACGACCACGCCCGAGCCTTCCGCCTCGATCATGCGCATCGCACCCTGGAAAACGCCTGAGCGCGGGCAGGATTCGCCGATCACGTCGGCGAACAGGTCAAGGCTGTGCATGCGGACGAGCACGGGCTTTGACGGATCGAGCGCGCCGTGGACCAGCGCGAGCTGCTCCTCACCGCTGGCCTTGTCGCGGAACACCTGCGCCTGCCACGGCAGGCCGCTGCTCGCGGTGAACGGGGTAGTGGCGACCCGCTCGACCAGATGATCCTTCTTCAAGCGGTAGGCGATGAGGTCGCGGATCGTGCCGATCTTGAGGCCGTGCGCACGGGCGAAGTCCATCAAGTCGTCGAGGCGGGCCATGGTCCCGTCCTCGCGCATGATCTCGCAGATTACCCCGCTGGGGTTGAGGCCGGCGAGGCGAGAGACGTCGACCGCCGCCTCGGTATGGCCTGCGCGAACGAGGACTCCGCCGGGACGGGCGATCAATGGGAAAACATGACCGGGGGATACGATCGCTTCGGGGCCGTAGGTCGCGTCAATGGCGACGGCGATGGTCCGCGCGCGGTCGGCGGCGCTGATCCCGGTGGTGATACCCTCCTTCGCCTCGATCGAGACGGTGAAGGCGGTCTCGTTGCGGCTACGGTTGGTGCGCGCCATGGGCTCCAGACCCAACGTCTCGGCGCGCTCCTTGGTGAGCGCGAGGCAGATCAGCCCGCGACCGTGGCGCGCCATGAAATTGACGGCGTCGGGAGTCGCCATTTGCGCGGGAATGATCAAGTCGCCCTCATTCTCGCGACCTTCATCGTCGACCAGGATGAACATGCGCCCGTTGCGCGCCTCGTTGATGATCTGTTCGGGCCCGACCAAGACATCGGCCGAGCCGCGCTGAATCAGCTTTTCGAGGCGGCCGAGCGTATCGGCGGTCGGATTCCAGTCGCCCGTGCCGAGCTTGCGCAGCGAGTTGGGATGGAGGCCGGCCGCGCGCGCAAGGCCGGCGCGGCTGACCTCGCCAGTCGCGATGATTTCGTTCAGCCGCTCGATCAGAGTGGTGCTCATGCCGGCCCAATATCACATTTCGATGTGATTGAAAGAAGGAACAGCGGTGTTCCTAATGTGCGCGGGCGGCAACCATCCTATGGATATAACGCGCGAGCACGTCGATCTCGACATTAAGCTGTTGCCCAAGCTTGAGATTGCCGAGCGTCGTGTTTTGCCCGGTATGAGGAATCACGTTCACGGAAAAATGGTCACCGGTGACGTCGTTAATGGTCAGGGAAACGCCATCGAGCGTGATCGAGCCCTTTGGGGCGATCATCGGCGCTAGGTTTTTCGCCAGCCTCAGCTCCATTCGCGTTGAGTCGCCGTCGGCAGCGAGTCCGGTAACCTCCGACACCGCATCGACATGGCCGGTGACAATATGGCCACCGAGCTCGTCACCCAAGCGAAGCGCGCGCTCCAGATTGAGCCTGGCCCCTTCACGCCAATGATCGCGGGCAGTTTTCGAAGCCGTTTCGCCAGAGACATCCACCGCGAACCAGTCGTCCCCTTTATCGACGACAGTCAGGCACACGCCCGAGCAGGAAATAGATGCGCCAAGATCGACCGTGTCCATGTCGTAGCCGGTCTCGATCACCAGCCTCAGGTCGCCGCGCTGCTCGGCGCTACGGACGGTTCCAACGTCGGTTACGATCCCGGTGAACATGCGCTTTGTCTTAGCCGCGCGATAGCTGGGTGTCTAAGTCGCGACAGTAGATCGCGCGCAGGCGCTCGGCCGGACGGCTGTTGATCCTCGAGCTGCGACTGGGCTGGGCACGGTGTTCCAATGCCGCGAGATCATCGGAATAAGTCTTGCGCAGAGTCGTCGGCATCTCTGCAAAAGCCGACCGCACCCGGGCCATCAGGTCGGAGTCGGCGGCCGGCTCGTAGGTGCCCATCCAGCCCATCCAGATGAACAACTCGAGCAGTCCACCTACCGTGTGCGGACTGATCTTGCTCTTGAGAAAGGGCACCGCCTCCGCTCCGCGGCAGCCGAACGCCGGAGCCATCGTCCGCCACGGATGGAAGGCGCGTCGGCCATACTGGTTGAGGGCATAGAGTTGCTCGACGCTCAGGCTTGCCAATCGCGGCCGCGCTTCCGGCACCGCCCGCCAATAATCGCGCGCGAAGGGGACGCTGTAATCGCTGCTCTGTGTCGGCGGGATGCAACCGGCGATCACCATGGAGCAGCAGGCGACAGCGAGCAGCCTCAACTTCGTGCGCGCTCGTAAACTTCGAGCCGGTCGACTCCCAAGCGCCGGTCGTCGACCTGCCGCCAGCGGTCGTGCGCGTCAGCAATGGCGTCGAGGCCGACATAACCGAAGCTCGACTTGCCCTCGCCGACGATGATCGGCGCGCGGTAAATCAGGATGCGGTCGACCAGGTCTTCGCTGAGGAAGGCGGTCGCGGTCGCCGAGCCGCCCTCGACCAGCAGGTCATTGACGTTATGAAGTCGATAAACATCCCGCGGATTTCGAAGGATTTCCCAGCCGTCGACCGCCTCGCCGCGAGTTAGCAGCGCCCGGCGCGGCGAGCGCTCCTCGAGGCCCGGAAGGCGGACGTCGAGCCTGGGCTGGTCGGCCATGTAGGTCCCGCGGCCAACGAGGATCATGTCACTTCGCGCACGCTCGAGATGGACATGGGCGCGGGCATCTTCACCGGTGATCCATTTGGATTCGCCCGACGGAAGCGCGATCTTGCCGTCGATCGACAGCGCAAGCTTGAGCGTGATCCGCGGGCGCCCGAGCTCAAGCCGGGTCAGCCAGCCCGCTAGCGAGCGCCTTGCCGCCTCGCGGCCGATCCCGAGATTCACTTCGATTCCCGCGCGCCTGAGCTTCCTAATTCCCTTGCCGGAGGTGCGCGGATCGGGGTCCTTGAGCGCGATCACCATGCACGCCGGCTTGGCGCCGAGAAGCAGGTCCGTGCAGGCCGGGCCGCGCGGGCTTTCATGAGCGCAGGGCTCAAGCGTCACATAAACGGTCGCGCCCTTCGCTCGCTTTCCGGCCTGCTCCAGCGCCATCGCCTCCGAATGCGGACGCCCGCCAAGCGCGGTCGCCCCTCGCCCAACGACGCGGCCAGTGCTCGAGACAATTACGCAACCGACATTGGGGTTGGGCGCACTGCGCCCGCGCGCTTCCTCGCCGAGCCGCAGCGCCTCATCCATGAAGCGCCGCTCGATGCTCAAAAACCCAGCCTGTCGAGGTCTTTGTCGATCTTCTTGAAGCTGTCCTGCTTCTTGCGCTTGAACTCGGCGCGAGCGGCGGCGTCCTTCTTCTGGTCGGCGATGATCTCAGCGTCGGTACGGTTGGACGGATAAAGCTCGACCCAGGTCACCTGCTCTGGCGGGGCGGTGTTCACCTTGGGATCGACCAGGAAGATGATCAGGATGATCATCGTCACCAGAACGGCGAGCGTCGCGCCGAGGATATGCTCGCGCTCACGCTGGCGGATGAACGACATCAGGTCGCGAAACGCGGCGCGCGGACTCGACGGACTTGGAAACCAGGACATCCCCGCAAGATAGGGAAGGCGGCGCGTGACCGCCAGACTTGGCGATCCAGGCCTATCCGTCGAGTTGGAAGCGCAGGCTGATCGTGATCGAAGATGCCGTCGGGCGACCGTCGACGGTTGCGGGCGCATAACGCCAGTGGGCGATCAGGTAGCGCCGCGCCGCCTCGAGGAAGACGGGGTCGGCGGGACCGACCGGGTCGACCGCGGTGACGCGTCCGCTTTCATTGATCGTCAGCCGGAGCCTGAGCGAGGCTTCCTCGCCGCTCAGGATCTTCAATTCGGGGTAGGGCGGCTTGAACTGATCCGGCGGTGTCAGGAGACGCGCTTCGTGGCGGATGGGTGCGACCAGCTGCGTCGGGAACTGCGGGATGCCGTTGGCTGCGCCGCCTCCGACGGCAACGCCGGGATCGACTGGGGGTCCGGGGACCAGCTGAACCGTGTCGGGGTGCGGCAGGGGGACATCGGGCTGGGTATAGTTGATCGGCGGAGTGGGCGAAGGCTTCGGCTGGACGATCGCGTTCGGCGGCGGTGGTGGCTCGATCGGGACGTTGATGAGCGGGCGCTCGGGGGGCGGCTTCGGCTTGAACTCCATCTTCGCGCTCATCACCAAGGCGATCAGCGCGACATGGGCGCTGATGATCAGCAACATCGCTGGCGGGCTCGAGGGCCGCTTTCCGGCAACTGATCGGTTCGCAGCGTAGGCCAACATAAGAACCTCCTCTCCCAAAGCGGTTCGTGATCTGATGTTACAACATCACATAACTTTGGAAAAGAGGATTTGTTTCGGGGATGCGGTGAACGGAAATTTAGCGACGCGCGGCGGCTTCGAGGCGGCGAACGGCACGCTCGCGGCCCATGGCGGCGACGAGCCCGGCCATCTCGGGACCACTCTCACGCCCTGTCAGGGCAAGACGCAGCGGATGGAACAGCTCGCGGCCCGTCCTGCCGGTCGCGCTCTTCACTTGATCGGTCAGCGAACGCCAGGGTTCGGCGCCCCAGTCGAGCCTTTCCGCCGCGGCCGCGGCGTCCTTCACCAGCAGTCGCTCCTCATGGCTGAGTTCGGGCGGATCGACCTCGCCGTGCAGAACCGCGAACCAGGCCGGGAAGTCTGATAGCCGCTCGAGATTGGGCCGGAGCAGCAGCCAGTCCTGCTCGGTGGCGTTCTCCGGCAGTCGGTCTGCAACAGCTGCGAAGTCGAGCTTGTGAAGCAGCCGCGCGTTGATGAGCTCCACGTCCTTGGGTTCGAAATGCGCGGGCGCGCGGCCGAAGGTCGCAAAATCGAAGCTAGCGGCAAGCTCGTCGAGTGTGGCCACCGGCTCGACCGGCTGCGACGTGCCAATCCGGGCGAGCACCGACAGCATCGCCATCGGCTCGATACCCTCTTCCCGAAGATGCGGCGCACCATAGGAACCGAGCCGCTTCGATAGCTTTCCCTCGGCCGCGACGAGCAGCGCCTCATGCGCGAAATGAGGCGGCTTAGCACCCAGCGCCTCGAACATCTGGGTCTGGGTCGCGCTATTGGTGACATGATCCTCACCCCGCACGACGTGAGTGATCCCAAGATCGATGTCGTCGATCACGCTCGGCAACAGATAGAGCCAGCTACCGTCCTCGCGGCGGACGACGGGGTCGCTCAATAGCTTCGGGTCGAAGCGCTGCTCGCCGCGGATCAAATCGTCGATCACGATCGGCGCATCATGATCGAGCTTGAAGCGCCAGTGGGGCGCGCGACCTTCGGGCACGGGCGCGTCGGCAGGCTTTCGCTCGTAGACCGGCGGCAGGCCACGCCCGAGCAGCACCTTGCGGCGCAGGTCCAGCTCGTCCGGCGTCTCGTAGCAGGCGTAGACCCGGCACGCGTCCTTCAGCCGCTGAAACTCGCGTTCGTAAAGGTCGAACCGCTCCGACTGGCGGACCATGCTGTCGGGAACAAGGCCCATCCAGTCGAGGTCGTCACGGATTGCCTGGTCAAACTCTTGCGTAGAGCGCTCACGGTCGGTGTCGTCGATGCGAAGGATGAAGGTGCCGCCGTTGTTCCGCGCGAACAGATAGTTGTGCAGCGCGGTCCGGATGTTGCCCACGTGGAGGCGGCCGGTCGGCGACGGAGCGAAGCGGGTGACGACCCTCACGGCTTCGGACCCGTATGGAAGAAATTGCTGATCGGGTAACGACGGTCGCGGCCGAAGTTGCGGGTTCCGATCTTCACTCCAGGAGGCGCCTGCCGCCGTTTATATTCGGCGCGTAGCATCTTGGTCTCGATCTCGGCGACCAAAGCCACATCCTCGCCGGTCGCATTGGCGACCTCGTTTACCGACATTTCCTTGTCGACCAGTCCTTCGAGGATCCGGTCGAGTGTCGAGTAAGGCGGCAGGCTATCCTCGTCCTTCTGGTCCGGGCGAAGCTCGGCGCTCGGCGGCTTGGCGATGACCCGCGCCGGCATCACCGGACCGTGCGGTCCAAGCGCGCCATCGGGCCTGTTGGCGTTGCGCCAGCGCGAGAGTGCGAAAACCGTCGTCTTGTAGGCGTCCTTCAGCACCGAATAGCCGCCCGCCATGTCACCGTACAGCGTGGCGTAGCCGACGCTCATCTCGCTCTTGTTGCCGGTCGTCAGGAGCATCTGACCCTCGGCGTTGCTGAGCGCCATCAGGGTGACCATACGCAGGCGCGCCTGGACGTTCTCGGCCGCGAGCCCCGTCAGTTGGGGAAGCATTCCGTCAACCGCCTCGACGCCCGGCGCGATCGAGATGACGTCATGGCGGCAGCCAAGCAGGCGGGCGCACTCACGGGCGTCGTCGAGGCTCTCCTCGCTCGTGTACTTGGATGGGAGCATCACGCCCCACACTTTGCTTGCGCCGAGCGCATCGACTGCGATCGCCGCGGAGAGCGCGCTGTCGATACCGCCAGATAGGCCGAGGATCACGCCAGGAAAGCCGTTGCGCTCCACATAGTCCCGCAGCGCGACCATCATCGCGCGATAGACGTCAGCGGGAAAGCTATCGAGGTCATGGCTGGAGCGCGTGTCGCAGCGCCAGCCATCGGCCGCTCGGATCCAATCGGTGAGTAGATAATCCTCGTCCCAGTCGGCCATCTGGACCACGACCTCGCCATCGGGGTGCATGACGAACGACGAGCCGTCGAAGGCCAGCTCGTCCTGTCCGCCGACGCGGTTGAGGAAGATCAGGGGCAGGCCCGTGCTGGTCGTCCGTGCCCGCGAAAGGCGCTCACGCGTGTCAATCTTGTCAAGCTCATAGGGGCTGCCGTGCGGCACGATGAACAGCTGAGCGCCAAGCTCCGCAAGGTGCGCGCAGACTGGCTCCAGCCACATGTCCTCGCACACCGGCACGCCGAGCTTGATCCCGCGCCAGACGATCGGCTCGGGCAGCGGCCCAGGCGTAAAGATCCGCTTCTCGTCAAAGGTGCCGTAGTTGGGCAGCTCATGCTTGAAGGTGCGGCCGATCACCTTGCCGCCGTCTGCGAGCAGCATGGTGTTGAAGTTCTGCCCGCCGATATTGGTGATGGTGCCGATGAGGAGCGCGGGCCCCGGCTCGACTGTCGCCTCGACAAGGTCATCGGTGCATTCGTGGACGCGCCGGACGAACTCGGGCTTCAGCACCAAGTCTTCGGGCGGGTAGCCGACCAGCTGCAGCTCAGGGCAGATGAGCAGGTCTGCGCCGTCCGCTGCAGCCTTGCGCCGCGCTTCAAGCATCGCGCCTGCGTTGCTTTCGAGATCGCCGACGCGCTGGTTCATTTGCGCGAGCGCAATGCGGAGGCGGTCGGTCATGAGCGCGATTTAGCGACGATGCGCTGAGGGGCAACCTTTACGGAGGCCTCACTCGCTCGCTAAAGCCCTGCCGGCCGCCGCTCGGGGAAACGCGCTGATGAAATTGCTAGCTGGGAACAGCAACCTACCTCTGGCGCGGTCGATCGCCGATTATCTCGAAATGCCCTTGACCGACGCCAGCGTCCGGCGCTTCGCCGACGAGGAGATTTTCGTCGAGGTCAACGAGAACGTCCGCGGCGAGGACGTCTTCGTCCTCCAATCCACCAGCTACCCGGCCAACGACAACCTCATGGAGCTGCTGATCTGCATCGATGCGCTGAGGCGCGCGTCGGCGAAGCGGATCACCGCCGTCCTTCCTTATTTCGGCTATGCCCGGCAGGATCGGAAGCCGGGACCGCGCACCCCGATCTCGGCCAAGCTGGTCGCCAACCTGATCACCACCGCCGGCGCCAACCGAGTGCTGTCGATCGATCTCCATGCCGGGCAGATCCAGGGTTTCTTCGACATTCCGACCGACAATCTGTTCGCTTCGCCGGCGATCGCGACTGACATCCACGCCCGCTTTGGCAACCGTGAGCTGGTTGTCGTATCGCCCGACGTCGGCGGCGTGGTCCGCGCCCGCGGCCTCGCCAAAAGACTCAACAACGCGCCGCTGGCGATCGTCGACAAGCGCCGCGAGCGGGCCGGCGAGTCCGAAGTGATGAACATCATCGGCGACGTCGACACACGAACCTGCATCCTGATCGACGACATTGTCGATTCGGCCGGAACCCTGTGCAACGCGGCAGCGGCGCTGAAGCAGCAGGGCGCGACCGAGGTGTTCGCTTACTGCACCCACGGCGTTCTGTCGGGCGGGGCTGCGGCGCGCGTCGCCAAGTCCGTGCTTTCGGAGCTGGTCGTCACCGACACGATCCATACCGGCGAGCCCGATCCCAAGGACTGCAGGATCCGCCGCCTGAGCATCGCGCCGCTGCTGGCCGAGGCGATCCGGCGCATCTCCGATGAGGCGTCGGTTTCGAGCCTGTTCGACTGATGCCCCGCGCTCTCATCACCGGCGCCAATCGCGGAATCGGGCTGGAGTTTGCCCGGCAATATTCAGCCGACGGCTGGGATGTGATCGCGACGGCGCGGCATTCGAGCGCCGAGCTGGATGGGCTCGGAGTCACCGTCAAGCCGCTCGACCTCACCGATGCAGACGCGGTTGCCGCGTTCGGCGTGGAGGGGCCGCTCGACCTGTTCATCGCTAATGCCGGGACCAGCCACCCGAAGGACACGCAAGGGCCAGACAACGCCCGCGACTGGCAGGCAATGATGATGGTCAACGCCATCGCGCCCTACCAGCTCGCACAGGCGCTCCTCCCCAACATGGCCGGCGGACGAAAGATGATCGCCATGTCCAGCGGCATGGGCAGCATTTCCGACACATCTGGCGGCTGGGTGCCCTACCGGACCAGCAAGGCGGCGCTGAACATGGCCTGGTGCAACCTAGCGCTGGAAGCCCGGCCGCGCGGTGTCGTCTGCGTGCTGTTCAGCCCCGGCTGGGTGAAGACCGACATGGGCGGCCCCGGCGCAGAAATCAGCGTGGAAGAGAGCGTTTCGGCGATGCGCGCGACGATCGATCGGCTAACGATCGACGATAGCGGCAAGTTCATGCGCCGCGACAGCTCCGGGCTGCCATGGTAGGTTGCGCTTCCGTGCTCGTCCCTCTATAGGCGCGCGCTTTCCAGATCATTGGAAAACCAATGGCCCGGCCAAAAGGCATGCCGTGGCGATTGGATAACGTCGCGTCCTTCGGGATGCACAAAGGAGACGAAAATGCCCAAGCTGAAGACCAAGAGCGGCGTCAAGAAACGCTTCAAGCTCACGGCGACCGGCAAGATCAAGCATGGGGTCGCTGGCAAGCGCCACCGGCTGATCAGCCACAACGCCAAGTACATCCGCCAGAACCGTGGTACCGAGATCCTTGCCGACGCCGATGTGGCGCGGGTCAAGGGCTGGGCGCCCTACGGCCTCAAGTAAGGAGCGGATAAGACATGCCACGCATCAAACGCGGCGTAACCACCCGCGCCAAGCACAAGCGCATCCTGGAGCAGGCGAAGGGCTATTACGGCCGCCGCAAGAACACGATCCGCATCGCCCGCCAGGCGGTCGAGAAGGCCGGCCAATACGCCTATCGCGACCGCAAGGTGAAGAAGCGGAGCTTCCGCGCTTTGTGGATCCAGCGCATCAACGCCGCGGTCCGCGCGGAAGGGCTGACCTACGGCCAGTTCATCCACGCGCTGAACCTCGCCGGCATCACGCTTGACCGGAAGGTGCTCGCGGACATCGCGATGCACGAGGCCGAGGCGTTCTCCGCGATCATCGCCCAGGCGAAGAGCGCGCTTGAAGGCAAGGATTCGAAGAAGGCGGCCTAAGCCTTCTTAGCCGACAAACAGAAAGGGCGTCGGAAGCGATTCCGGCGCTCTTTTCGTTTCAGATCGGCACAGATTCGCCCAAATTCGCCAATTGTCTCAGTGATTTGACCGATGGTCGCGCCACATGGCTCCGATAATCCTCGGCCTGACTTTGTGGAGGTTGCGGGGGGAGCGAGCAGATGGCCTTTTACCGAATCTATCAGCTGCGCGGACCTCACAACGAGGTCGCGAGCTTCCACGAGTTCGATGCCGAGGACGACAATGCGGCAATTGCGGTCGCAGACGCGATGCGCCGCCAGAACGCGATGGAGCTATGGTCGGATCACCGCAAGGTTCAGCGGTGGGAGCCAGCGGAAATGCCTCAATCGAGTAGCTCGTAAGCCGGCAGGGTCAGGAATTCGACCAGGTCGTCGGCGACGATCATATTGTGCATCAGCCGCGCGGCTTCGGCGATGTCGGGGACTTCGGCGAGCAGGCCGACTTCCTCGTCGAACCATGTCTCGAACAGGTCGAGGGTGAATGCGCGGCCGCCCTCGAGCGGCGCTTCGTATTTCAGCCATTGCCATAGCTGGGTGCGGCAGATCTCCGCCGTCGCCGCGTCCTCCATCAGATTGTAGAGCGGCACCGCGCCCTTCCCGCCGAGCCAGGCCGCGAGATACTGGACGCCGACGCGGATATTCTCGCGAGCGCCGGCCTCGGTACGGGAGCCCTCATGCAGTTGAAGCATCTCGTCGCGGCCGGGGATATTTTCCGGCACATTTGACAGCTGATTGGGTGCGATCGGCGCGAACACCTCGGCGGCAACTGGAACCAGCGCCGGGTGAGCGACCCAGGTGCCGTCGTGGCCGTTACCGACCTCGCGGAGCTTGTCGGCGCGGACTTTCTCCAGCGCGCTGGCATTGGCCGCTTCGTCGCCCTTGACCGGGATGAAGGCCGACATGCCACCCATCGCGAAGGCGCCACGGCGGTGACAGGTCGCGACCAAACGCAGCGAATAAGCGGCAAGGAAGGCCCTATCCATGGTCATCTGGCCACGATCAGGGGTAAGTCGATCGGCCGAGCGGCCGCAGCGCTTGATGGTAGAGAAGATGTAGTCCCACCGGCCGCAGTTGAGGCCGACGATGTTCTCGCGGAGCGCGTAGAGGATCTCGTCCATCTCGAACGCCGCCGGCAGGGTCTCGATCAGCACGGTCGCCTTGATCGTCCCGCGTTCGAGCCGGAGCTTGTCCTCGGCGAACTTGAGGACGTTGCTCCACAAGGCCGCTTCCTCGCGGCTCTCCAGCTTGGGCAAATAGAAATAAGGACCGGAGCCCTTGCCGAGCGCGGCACGGGCGTTGTTCCAGCAATAGATGGCGAAATCGAACAACGCGCCTGAGACGACTTCTCCGTTCACCGTCACATGGTCTTCGGGAAGGTGCCAGCCGCGCGGGCGGACCATCAGCACTGCCGGACGATCGCCGACCTGGTAGCGCTTGCCGCTGTCGGGATCGGAATAATCGAGGCGGCCGAGCCAATAATCGCGGAGGTTCACCTGCCCCTGGACCAGCTCGTCCCACACCGGCGAGGTCGCATCCTCGAAATCGGCCATGAACGCCTGCGCGCCCGAGTTGAGCGCATTGATCAGCATCTTCGCATTGGTAGGGCCGGTGATCTCGACGCGGCGGTCGAGCAGGTCGTGAGGGATGCCGCCAATCGTCCAGTCGCCTTCGCGGATCTCGCGCGTGTCCTCGCGAAAGTCGGGCAGCTCCCCGGCGTCGAAGCGCGCCTGCCGCTCCTCGCGCGCGTCGAGTAGTCGACGCCGCCGGAGGTCGAACCGTTCGTGAAGCTCGGCGAGGAAATCGAGCGCCGATTCGGTTAGGACCTCGTCGGCGCGCGGGACTCTGGAAGGTTCGGCAATGATACGCGGACGATCGAGCACAGTGACTCCCTTTGGACTCACTGTAGCACCGGCTCCACGCAGATCGAGTAGCGTTCCGTCGCCGCGCAGCGGTCGCGGAAGGTCAGGCGCTGCCATTCCATCCTTGCCTTAAGTTCGTCAGCGAAAGGCCCGGCGATAACCTCGGTCCCCGGCTCCAGCTCCTTGAAGCGGCAGTCCTGGAAATGACCGCCGATGACCCAATAACGCTGTCCCATAACGTCCTCCTAAATCTCAGTGGGCTGCCGCGAACTGCGCGGCTTCGGTCGATTCCTCGAGTGCGGTGGTCGACGACTGGCCGCCGGAGACGGCAGTCGCGACCGCGTCGAAATAGCCGGTGCCGACCTCGCGCTGATGGCGCGTCGCGGTGTAGCCTGCGGCCTCGCTGGCAAACTCGGCCTGCTGCAGCTCGGAATAGGCCGCCAT
>Ga0070665_100003664_pt1 | contig 16277 bp, 16 predicted proteins | sample KBSS13metaG_FD_65862 | JGI IMG/M metagenome (GOLD analysis project Ga0070665, IMG submission 65862) | Switchgrass rhizosphere microbial communities from Kellogg Biological Station, Michigan, USA - KBS S1-3 metaG | ecosystem: Host-associated > Plants > Roots > Rhizosphere > Soil ... | reverse complement strand
CCGTCGCCGACCATGCCCGGCTTGCACGCGGTCTGGTAGGTGCCGGGCTCACCGAGTTGCACGATCAGCTTGCGCTGCAACCCCGGCGAGATGTTCTCCACCTCGCCCATCACCCGCTCGCCCTCGCCGTACACGTAGAACTCGGTGACCTTGTTGCCGTTGTTGGTGATGACGAACGTGTTGGCACCGGTCGCGCCTTCATTGCCCGACAGTTCGCACGCGGTGTCCGACGCGTTGACCGTGATCTCCGCAGGCGCACTCTTACCGGGCTCGGCAGGAGCGGCCTGCTCCTTGGCCTGGCAGCTGGTCAGCGCCAGACCCGCCAGCGCAGCCGCGGCAACGGCGAGGGTCGTATGAAGCTTCACGTGGTGGACCTTTCGGGTTCGGGTAGAGGTTGATCAGACGGATCGGGTTTCGCCGGCGCCTTCGTCGGGCGCAGGAAGATCGACAACACGATGGCGAGGTAGGCCAGCCACGCGACGAGCTGCAAAACCGTCGGCGTGGGCGTGACGTTGAAGACGCCCTGGATGATTTCGCCGTACCAGGACGACCAGTTGAACCAGGTGCTGACGTCAAATGCCTTGTTCGCCAAGCCAGGAAGCCAGCCGACGGTCTGCAGGGCGCCGATGCCGTACGACAGGATTCCCGCGGCGACGAGAATCAGGAACACGCCCGTATAGGAGAAGAACTTGGCGAGGTTGATGCGGACGGCGCCGGCGTACATCCCGTACGCGATCGCGGCGGCCACCACGACGCCGATCACGAGGCCGATCAGCGGCCACGACGTCTGCGCCTCGGCGTAGCCGACCATGAACAGCGCGGTCTCGACGCCTTCTCGGCCGACCGCAAAAAACGCCAACGCCAGCACGGCCACCGACCCGGTCTCGAGCGCACGCGCCATATCGCCGCGCAGCTCACCGGAGATCGACGCGGCCGCCCGCTTCATCCACAGCACCATCGTCGTGACGATGGCGACCGCCACCAGCGAGGCGATGCCGGCGATCGCCTCGGCCGCCAATCCCGAGATGGTGTTCTCGCCGAACTGGATCACCAGGAACACTGCGACGGTCATCGCGATAGCTGCTCCGACGCCGAGCCAGACCCACTTGAGCGCGTCGCGGCGGTCGGACTTGACCAGAAACGCGACAAGAATGCTGACGACGATCGCGGCTTCCAGACCCTCGCGCAGACCGATCAAACCGCTGCCGAACAGCTGCGATGTGATGTTCGGTGCGGCGGCCTGAATACTGACGTGAAAGTCCGTACCAGCAGTCATCGACTTGTCCTCGCTACGCCATTTCCAAGACTTTGCTTTGGCTGTCCAAAGCAAGGTGTGCCTCACCTTAGCAGGGTGTGATTTGGCAGGGTACACGCTCGATGACGGTTGCCGATCTACTCCGAACGCGTGGGACGATGGGCAATGACCACAGTGGGTTTGAGGGAGTCCGGTGTCGCCAGTGCGTTGGCTGCGGGCTGTCGCGGTGATAGGCGCGACAGCGCTGCTGATGGCTTCCAGCTGCTCGTGGCAGATGGGCATCCCGATACCCGACGGCGTGCCGCCACCGCCCGGTGATCCAGTGCCCAAGATCGACACGCACGCGAAGGGCCGGCCCGCCGACCAGTTGCATGACTGGGCGGGCCAGCGAGCACCGGCACTGGGCATACCGGTCACCGCGCTCGAGGCATACGCGTACGCCGCCCGCGTCGCCGAGGTGGAAAACCCCGACTGCCATATCGCGTGGACGACGCTGGCGGGCATCGGGCAGGTGGAGAGCCACCACGGCACCTACCGCGGGGCGCTCATCGCGCCCGACGGCGACGTCACCCCGCCGATCCGCGGCGTGCGCCTGGACGGCACCAACGGCAACCTGGAGATCATCGACAACGACAGCGGCGACGACGGCGACCCGGAATTCGCCCGCGCCATGGGGCCGATGCAGTTCATCCCGGAGACGTGGAAGCTCTACGGCGTCGACGCCAACAACGACGGCATCATCAGCCCGGACAACATCGATGACGCGGCGCTGTCGGCGGCCGGCTATCTGTGCTGGCGTGGCAAGGACCTGGCCAAGCCCCGCGGCTGGATGGACGCGCTGCACGCCTACAACCATTCCGACCAGTACGCCCGTACCGTGCGGGACTGGGCGACGGCGTACGCAAACGGACACCCCCTCTAACCACGCCATCGCGCAGCGCACGCTCTAGGCTCAATGCCGAGTCCAGGCAGTGTCAGTTCAGAACAAGGAGACGCAAGTGCCCATCATCGAGCAGGTCGGAGCCCGCGAGATTCTCGACTCCCGCGGCAACCCGACGGTCGAGGTCGAAGTGGCCCTGCTGGACGGCACGTTCGCCCGTGCCGCGGTGCCCTCGGGAGCGTCGACCGGCGAGCACGAGGCGGTGGAACTGCGCGACGGAGGCAGCCGCTACGGCGGCAAGGGCGTCGAGAAGGCGGTCAATGCCGTTCTCGACGAGATCGCGCCCGCGGTGATCGGGCTGAGCGCCGATGACCAGCGACTGGTCGATCAGGCGCTCGTCGACCTCGACGGCACGCCGGACAAGTCGCGGCTCGGCGCCAACGCGATGCTCGGGGTCTCGCTCGCGGTGTCCAAGGCCGCGGCGGAGTCTGCCGGGCTGCCGCTGTTCCGCTACATTGGCGGGCCCAACGCGCACATCCTTCCGGTGCCGATGCTGAACATCCTCAACGGCGGCGCCCACGCCGACACCGGCGTCGACGTCCAGGAGTTCATGGTCGCGCCGATCGGTGCGGCCAGCTTCAAGGAGTCGCTGCGCTGGGGCGCCGAGGTGTACCACTCGCTGAAGTCGGTGCTGAAGAAGCAAGGGCTGGCCACCGGCCTCGGCGACGAGGGCGGTTTCGCGCCCGACGTGGCAGGCACGAAGGCCGCGCTGGACCTGATCCTGAGTGCCATCGAGGCGACGGGCCTCAAGCCGGGTTCCGAGGTTGCGTTGGCGCTTGACGTCGCAGCCACCGAATTCTTCACCGCCGGAACGGGTTACAGCTTCGAGAAGGAGACCCGCAGCGCCGAGCAGATGTCGGACTTCTACGCCGGGCTGATCGACTCCTATCCGCTGGTGTCGATCGAGGACCCGCTGTCCGAGGACGACTGGGACGGCTGGGTGGCGCTGACGACGGCGATCGGCGACCGCGTCCAACTCGTCGGCGACGACCTGTTCGTCACCAACCCGGAGCGTCTCGAGGACGGCATCGAAAGGGGCGCGGCCAACGCGCTTTTGGTGAAGGTCAACCAGATCGGCACGCTCACCGAGACGCTGGACGCGGTGGCGCTGGCGCACTCCAGCGGCTACCGCACGATGATGAGCCACCGCAGCGGCGAGACGGAAGACACCACGATCGCCGATTTGGCCGTCGCGGTCGGCAGCGGTCAGATCAAGACCGGTGCGCCGGCCCGCAGCGAGCGCGTCGCCAAGTACAACCAGCTGCTGCGCATCGAGGAGACCCTCGGCGACGCCGCCCGCTATGCCGGTGACCTTGCGTTCCCGCGCTTCTCGGTGGAGGCCAAATAACCCGTGCCCGAGGCGAAGCGGCCCGACCCCAAACGACGGTCCCCTGCGGGCCGTCCGAAGGGGACGGCGCCTGCCCGCCGAAAGCCGCGCAATTCGGAGGCGCGGTCGACCGAGCCGAAGTCGACACCAGAGGCCGAACCCAAAGTCGCGAAGGAGACCATCCGCGAATCGATCGTTGCGTCGGCGGAGCAGCAGTCCGAGCAGCGGTTCGGCTCGGCGGCCCGTCGCGCGGCGATTCTCGCCGCGGTCGTCTGCGTGCTGACGCTGACCATTGCGGGTCCGGTGCGCACTTACTTCGCACAGCGCACTGAGATGAAGCAGCTGAAGGCGACCGAGGCCCAATTGCGCTCGCAGATCGCCGGTCTCGAGGAGCAGAAGGTCAAGCTCGCCGATCCGGTGTTCATCGCGGCGCAGGCACGCGAGCGGCTCGGGTTCGTGATGCCCGGTGACATTCCCTACCAGGTGCAGTTGCCGGCAAACGCCGCCGCGCCGAGCACGCCCGGCAACGAGCCCGAGGCGAAGCGCAACGACCAGCCTTGGTACACCGCGCTGTGGCACACCATCGCCGATGCGCCGCACGGCGTTTCGCCTGCGCCGGCACCTGTTCCCGATGCACCGCCTCCCGGTGGTTGACGCAGCGGATCTCGAGGCCGTCGCGCGGCAACTGGGCCGCGAGCCCCGCGGTGTGCTCGAGATCGCCTACCGCTGTCCGAACGGTGAACCCGGCGTCGTCAAGACCGCACCGAGACTGCCTGACGGAACGCCGTTTCCGACGCTGTACTACCTGACGCATCCGGTGTTGACGGCCGCGGCCAGCCGGCTGGAGTCCGAGGGCCTGATGCGCGAGATGACCGAACGGCTGCAACAGGATCCGGAGCTGGCCGCCGCGTACCGCAGGGCGCACGAGTCGTATCTGGCTGAGCGTGATGCGATCGAGCCGCTTGGCACCACGTTCTCCGGCGGTGGCATGCCGGAGCGGGTGAAGTGTTTGCATGTCGTGATCGCGCATTCGCTGGCCAAGGGGCCGGGTGTGAATCCGTTTGGCGACCAAGCGCTTGCGGTGCTGGCCGATGAGCCTGCGATGGCGGGGATTCTGGAGAAGGGTCGGTGGATGTGAGTCGAGTAGCGGCCGTCGATTGCGGTACCAATTCGATCCGGCTCTTGATCGCTGACCAGCTCGACGGCCGGTTGCGCGACGTGCATCGTGAGATGCGAATCGTCCGGTTGGGCCAAGGCGTCGACGCCACAGGGCAATTCGCGCCGGAGGCCCTCGCACGAACCAAGGCGGCGCTGGGCGACTACGCCGAGCTGATGCGCGGTTTCGAGGTGGGCAAGGTGCGGATGGTTGCGACGTCGGCTGCCCGCGATGTCGCCAACCGGGAGGAGTTCTTCGCGATGACAGCCGAGGTTCTGGGTGCGGTGGCGCCAGGCGCGGTCGCCGAGGTGATCACCGGCACCGAGGAAGCCGCGCTGTCGTTCCACGGTGCCGTTGACGAATTAGACCCTGTTTCAGCACCTTTCGTGGTTGTCGACCTCGGTGGCGGGTCCACGGAGGTGGTGCTGGGCTCACGAGACGTCGACGCCAGTTTCTCCGCCGACATCGGGTGTGTGCGGCTGACCGAGCGGTGCCTGCACTCCGATCCCCCGACGGCCACGGAGATCGCCGCCGCGCGCGAAGTGGTCCGCGAGGGGCTGGGCCAGGCGCTGCGGGTGGTGCCCGTCGAGGGTGCCCGCACCTGGGTCGGGGTCGCGGGCACCATGACGACGCTGTCGGCGCTGGCGCAGAAGATGACGACCTACGACTCCGACGCGATCCATCTGTCCAGGGTGGGTTTCGCTGACCTGCTGCCGGTGTGCGAGGAATTGATCGCGATGACGCGCGCCCAACGCGCCGCGCTGGGGCCGATGCACGAGGGCCGTGTCGACGTGATCGGCGGCGGCGCAATCATTGTCGAGGAACTCGCCGACGCGTTGGGCAGCCGCGCGGGCATCGACGAGCTCGTGGTCAGCGAGCACGACATCCTGGACGGCATCGCACTGTCGATCGCCTAGCCGGTGGCCGTTCCCACGTAGTGCGGTAGGCCGCGTTCACGGAACCGGCGGCCGGTCATCTTCTCGGAGCGGATCCGCACGAAGTGGTCGCGCTTGCCGTCAACCCACGGCTGCACGAATGTTCCAGCCACTTCTACCATTTCGTCCACGTCGGTGATCTGTTGCGCGTGCCCGACGATGGTCACGCTCCAACCTGTGCGCAGGTCCGGGTCCAGCTCGTCGGCTTCGAAAGCCACGACAAGGTTGTGGGTGGCGGCGGCGAGCTTCGCCCCGCCGGCAACCCGGATCACCACGTCATCGCGCCACAACCGGAAGTTCACCGGATGCACCGCCGGCAGCGCATCCTCGGTGAAAACGAGGCGGCCGACCCGAACCCCTTGCAGTAAATCCAGGCACTGCCTTCGATTGAGGACGTCAAGTTCTTGTCCCTTCGGCATTGCAATCAACCTCCTTGCACCAATGCGAGCGTCCCGACGGGGGTCGAGCGCCAGTGCCCCGCGCTGAGGGCTGTCAAACGTGCGACGGCCAGAGCACCGATCGCGAGGCTTACGTACCGGTCGGAGTCCTCCGCTTGGAGGAACCCTGCATCGAGCGCTGTCAGCTGCTCCATGCTGGCCACTGTCCTTCTTTTGCCCATGTGGCGGCAGGGGCATAGGTCCCTAGCTCGGAGGGCCAGTGACCCGGACTTCACCAACCCCGGCGATGTGGCTGCGAACCCACCAACTCAGTCGTCGTCGCCATGTCCCGGCTGCGGTACACGATGTAGGGCCGGAACAAGTAGCCGATCGGCGCGCTGAAAGCGTGCACCAGTCGGGTGAACGGCCACAGCGCGAACAGCGCGAGCCCGATCATCACGTGTATCTGGAAATACAGCGGGGCCTCGGCCATCAGGTCCCCGCGTGGCTGCAGGATCCAGATCGAGCGGAACCACACCGATACGGTCTCGCGGTAGTTGTACGCCTCACCGACCACGCCCGAGCCGAGCAGAGTAGCACTCAGGCCCGCGACGATCGCCAACGCGAGGACGACGTACATCAACTTGTCGTTGGCCGTCGTCGCCATGAACACTGGGCCACGGGTGCGGCGCCGGTAGATGAGCAGCGTGATACCCGCGAGTGTGGTGATACCGGCGATGGACCCGAGCACGACCGCCTGAACGTGGTAAGCCTCGTGGCTGAGACCGACTGCTTCCGTCCAGGATTCGGGGATGACGAGCCCGATGACGTGGCCGACGACGACGACCAGGATGCCGAAGTGAAACATCGGACTGGCGATGCGAAGGATCCGTGCCTCGTAGAGCTGCGACGACCGTGTGGTCCAGCCGAACTTGTCGTAGCGGTATCGCCACCACGAGCCGACCACCGCGATCGCGAGCGTTACATATGGTGCAACGTCCCAGACGATTTCGCCTGCCAACAACTCAACCGCCGCCTTCGGTGCGCCGGGGCGGCACGGTCAACGTGAATGGTTGCAGCCCAACTGCTTCCGCGGGGGGACCGGTCTGTGTCAGTCGCTGCGCCCGTTGGGCCACCTCGGTTGTGGCGGCGGGCAGCGTCTGGCATACCGCGGTGACGGCGTGCGCGTAGCGGGAGTCGGCATCGATCAGCGCCAGGCGCAGGACATCGATCGACACTCGATAGTCGACGAGCAGCCGTCGCCCGGCCACCGGGTCGATGGTCGCGGCGAACTCGAGCACCACCGGCAGGTAGTCCGGCGCCTCCGCCCGTGGCGGTTCGACACCCGCTGCTCGGTAAGCAGCGGCGAACTCCAGCATCGCGGCGCCGCGGTTGCGGGTGTCGCCGGCCGTCCAGTAGGTGAGGTACATGGTGGCGCGCCGCCGCAGGTCGAACGTGTCGACGTAGTCGGCAGCGAGACGCATCGGATCGCCGGCTTTGAGGGCAGCGGCGGTGTGTCTCAGCAGATCGGCGGCGTCACCGTCGAGATGGGCAAGCAGCTCTTCACCGATGTCGAGCCGGTCTTGATCGGGGTAGGACAGCAGCAGCGACGCACACTGCCACACCAGCGTGTCGTGCAAGCTGTCCGGTCGGGTGCGGCTGAGCAGCCTCATCGTGGTGGCCTCGCGGACGGGAACATGCCGGCGGCCACGCCGCGGCCGTCCCAATTGAGCAGGTTGACCCGCGACGGGTGTTCGGCGTTGGCCGCCATACCTTCGCTGGTCTGCCGTTGCCGCAGCGCGTGGAACGTCTCCACGGCGATCGGCACCGGCCCGCCGCTCGCCTCGCCGAACGGGCCGGACTCATACATCCCCGGCCCGCCGTCGAACGACAGTGCGCAGCCCGTCTCCTCGAGCTGCTGACCTTCGGCGGCGTATGCGGTCGGAATGACGTACCGCTCTTCGTATTTGGCCAGAGCGAGCAACCTGTACATCTCGTAGATCTGTTCCTCGGTCATACCGACTGCCTGCGGGATGTGCGGCTGGGTCTCACGGCCGAGGTTGATGTCGCGCATATAGGACCGCATCGCGGCCAGGCGACGCAGCACACTTTCCACGACCGCGGTATCACCGGCGGTGAACAAACCGGCCAGGTACTCGATCGGGATGCGCAGCGACTCCAGCGCTCCGAATAGGTTGCCGATGTCCTCGCCGTCATGGCCGTCGCGGCTGACCGCGTCGACGACCGGTGACAGCGGCGGGATGTACCAGACCATAGGCATGGTCCGGAACTCCGGATGTAGGGGCAGCGCAACGCGATATGTGTTGATCAGCGCATAGACCGGCGAGCGCTGCGCGGCCTCGATCCACTCATCGGAAATGCCCTCCGCGCGGGCACCGGCGATCACTTCCGGATCGGTTGGATCGAGCAGAATCTGCCGCTGCGCTTCGTACAGATCGGTGTCGGCCTCGACCGACGCAGCCTCCAGCACTCGATCGACGTCGTAGAGCACCAGACCCAGGTAGCGCAGCCGTCCCACACAGGTTTCTGAACACACTGTCGGCAGGCCGACCTCGATCCGCGGATAGCACAGCGTGCACTTCTCGGCCTTACCGGTCTTGTGGTTGAAATACACCTTCTTGTAAGGGCATCCGGACACACACATCCGCCAGCCGCGACAGCGGTCCTGGTCGACTAGGACGATTCCGTCCTCGGTCCGCTTGTACATCGCACCCGACGGGCACGACGCCACGCAGGACGGGTTCAGGCAGTGCTCGCAGATGCGTGGGAGGTAGAACATGAAGGTCTGTTCGAGTTCGAGTCGTACCTGATCGCTCACCTTCTGCAGGATCGGGTCGCCCGGCAGGATCTCCGGCGAGCCGCCCAAGTCGTCGTCCCAGTTCGCCGACCAGGACACCTTCATCGGCTTGCCGCTGATCAGGCTGCGCGGCGGAGCAACGGGCATCTGCTCGCCAAGCGGGGCGGCGATCAGATTCTCGTAGTCGTAGGTCCACGGCTCGTAGTAGTCGTTGATGCTCGGCAGCTTCGGATTGGAAAAGATCCGGGTCAACTTGCGCAACCGCCCGCCGTCGCGCAGACGAAGCCGCCCCTTGCGGTCGCGCATCCAGCCGCCACGCCAGCGGTCCTGATCTTCGTAGGTTCGCGGATAGCCTTGTCCTGGGCGGGTTTCGACGTTGTTGAACCACACGTATTCGGTGCCGGCCCGATTGGTCCATGCCTGCTTGCACGTCACCGAGCAGGTATGGCAGCCGATGCACTTGTCGAGGTTCATCACCATCGCCATCTGTGCCATGACCTTCATCAGTACGTAACCTCCTGGGAGCGACGCCGCACGACGGTCACCTCGTCGCGTTGGTTTCCCGTCGGACCGAGGTAGTTGAACGCGAATGCGTTCTGTGCGTAGCCGCCTGCGAGGTGGCTGGGCTTGATGAGCAGCCGCGTCAGGGAGTTGTGGATGCCACCGCGGTTTCCGGTCGTCTCGGTGAGCGGCACGTCGATGGTGCGCTCCTGGGCGTGATAGATGAACACCACACCTTCGGGTATCCGGTGCGACACGACCGCGCGGCAGACAACCACGCCATTGCGATTGACTGCCTCCACCCAATCATTGTCCTGCACAGCGATTTTGGTCGCATCGTTCGGGCTCATCCACATCGTCGGACCGCCCCGCGACAACGACAGCATCAGCAGGTTGTCCTGGTACTCCGAATGGATCGACCACTTCGAGTGGGGGGTGAGGTACCGGACGGTCAGCCCGATCCCGTCTTTTCCGAGCTTGGGCTCGCCGAACAGTCGCGCCATGTCCAGCGGCGGCCGGTAGGTGGGCAGCTGCTCGCCGAGTTCCTCGAGCCAGTCGTGGTCGACGTAGAAGTGCATCCGTCCGGTCAGCGTGTGAAATGGCTTGAGGTTCTCGATGTTCACGGTGAACGGCGCGTAGCGGCGGCCGCCGGTCTCACTGCCCGACCACTCCGGGCTGGTGATCACCGGAACCGGCCGGGCCTGGGTGTCGGCGTAGGTGATGCGGCGTTCCTCGCTGCCCTCGGCCAACGGCGTCAAACGCTGCCCGGTGCGTTTCTCGAGCTCGGCGAAACCCTCCACGGCGAGCCGGCCGTTGGAGGTTCCGGACAGAGCCAGGATCACGTCAGCCATTCGCTCGGCCGACGTGATCGCCGGGCGGCCCTGCGCTGCACCGGAATCCATCACCCCGAACTTGGCGGCGAGTTGCTCAACCTCAGCGTCGGGGTGGGTGGTGATGCCCTTTGTGGTCAGGCCGAGGCGTTCCACCAGCGGACCGAGCGCGGCCCATTTGTCGGCGACCGCCGGATAGTCGCGCTCCACCGCCGCCACCGGACCCATCGTCTTACCCGGAACCGGCACGGCGCCAGTGGCGCGCCAATCATTCTCGCTGCCGCCTGGATACGCCATCGCCCCGGGAGTGTCGTGTTGCAGCGCGCCCACTACGACATCCGAGCGCACACCCAGGTGCGTCTTCGCCAATGCGCTGAACGCACGGGCAATCGCTCCGAAAGCCTCGTAGTCCGAACGTGTTTCCCACGGAGGGTCGATCGCGGGACTGAACGCGTGGATGTATGGATGCATGTCGGTGCTGGACAGGTCGGCCTTCTCGTACCAGGTCGCGGCGGGCAGCACCACGTCGGACAGCAGCGTCGTCGAGGTCATCCGGAAGTCGATCGACATGAGCAGGTCGAGTTTGCCCTCTGGGATGTCGTCGCGCCACGCGACATCGTTGGGCCGCAACGCTTCCGGAGCGGGCTGCGCCTGCAGATTCGAGGTGGTTCCGAGCAGATGACGCAGGAAGTACTCGTTCCCCTTGCTCGACGAGCCGAGCAGGTTGGCCCGCCAGACGTTCAGCACGCGTGGCCAGTTCGCGGGATCGTCCGGATCGGTGACGGCCAGTTTCAGCTCACCCGAAGCCAGTTGCTCGGCGACATAAGTGGGTATCTCTGCGCTGTTGCAGCCCGCGGCCACAGCCTCGTCGGCGACGTCGAGGCTGGACCGGTCGAACTGGGGATAGAACGGGCTCCAGCCCATCGACACCGCAGACGCCAGCACGTCCATCGTGTGCTTGTCGCGGAACCGACCGCGGCCGAGTGGGCTGGCGAGTGCGTCGGCGCGATAACCGTCGTAGCGCCATTGGTCGGTGTGGGCATACCAGTAGGACGTCCCCGCCATTTGCCGCGGCGGCCGAGACCAGTCAGTGGCCATCGCCATCGTCGCCCATCCGGTGACCGGCCGGCATTTCTCCTGGCCGACGTAGTGCGCCCACCCACCCCCGTTGCGGCCCATCGAGCCCGTCAGCAACAGCAGTGCCAGCACGGCACGGTAGGTGGCGTCGCCGTGGAACCACTGGCAGATTCCGGCGCCCATGATGATCATTGACCTGCCGCCCGACTCTTCGGCGTTGCGCGCGAATTCTTTCGCCACGCGCTCCGCCTGAGCCGCAGAGACTCCAGTGATCGGTTCCTGCCAGGCAGGCGTGTACGGCTGGTCGGGATCGTCGTATCCGGTCGGCCAATCTCCTGGCAGCCCAGGCCGGGCCACCCCGTATTGGGCGAGCATCAAGTCGAACACGGTGCACACCAGGTGTTCGCCGATGCGGCGCACCGGGACTCCGCGAACGAGGGTTTCGCCGTGGCCGTCGACGGTGTCGAAGCGCGGCAGGTGGATCAGCGCCGTCTCGCCGGATGAATCGTGGTGCGCCACAGTCAGCGCGGGGACCAAGTCTGAAAGATCCAGGTTCCACTTGCCGATGCCCTCGTCGCCGTAGCGGAATCCGAGTGACCCATGCGGCACAGCCAGGGTGTCGGTCGCGCCGTCGAGCAGGACCGGCTTGAAAGCGGCGTTCTCGACCTCATGCCCGAGGTCGGCCGCGGTGAGGTTCTTGCCGGGGACCAGCGTGCCGTCACGGTCCTCGAGCTTGACCAGGAAGGGCAGGTCGGTGTAGCGCTGCACGTAGTCGACAAAGAACGGAACACGTTGGTGCACAAAGTATTCCGATAGAATGACGTGGCCCATTGCCATCGCCAGCGCACCGTCGGTGCCGGCGGCGCAGGGCATCCACTCGTCGGCGAATTTGGTGTTGTCGGCGTAGTCGGGGCTGATGGCGACGACCTTGGTACCGCGGTAGCGGACCTCGGCCATCCAGTGCGCATCGGGGGTCCGGGTGACCGGCACGTTCGAGCCCCACATCATCAAATACGCCGCATCCCACCAGTCTCCCGACTCCGGTACGTCGGTCTGGTCGCCGAACACCTGCGGCGAGGCCACCGGCAGGTCGGCATACCAGTCGTAGAACGACGTCATCACGCCGCCGATCAGTTCGACGAACCGGGAGCCTGCTGCGTGGCTGACCATCGACATTGCCGGAATGGGTGAAAAGCCGGCGATCCGGTCCGGGCCGTATTCCTTGATCGTGTGCACGTGCGCGGCGGCGATCATCTCGGTGGCTTCGGCCCAAGTCACTCGGACCAACCCGCCCTTGCCGCGGGCGCTCTGGTAACGGCGTCGGCGCTCGGAATCGGCCTGGATGTCGGCCCACGCCAGAACCGGGTCGCCCAATTTCGCCTTTGCCTCCCGGTACATCTCGACGAGCACGCCGCGCGCGTAGGGGTGGCGAACCCGGGTGGGCGAGTAGGTGTACCAGGAGAATGCGGCGCCGCGGGGGCAACCGCGCGGCTCGTATTCGGGTCGATCCGGACCCACGGAGGGATAGTCGGTCTCCTGGGTCTCCCAGGTGATGATGCCGTCCTTGACATAGATCTTCCACGAGCAGGATCCGGTGCAGTTGACCCCGTGCGTGGAGCGGACAACCTTGTCGTGGCTCCACCGGTCGCGGTAGAAGATGTCGCCCTGCCTACCGCCGTGACGGGTGACAGTCCGCAGGTCGGCGGAGAACTCGCCGGGGGTGAAGAAACGACCGCTGCGCGCGAGCAGCTCCTCGAGCGAACCTCCGACGCGCGGGGTCGTGGTCACGTCGCCTTGTCTGCCGTGGCACGTGCAGGTTCATGTGCGTGCAGGCGCAACGCCGTATAGCTGAGGGCCAGCAGTGCGGTGGCAACCAGCAGTAGCAGGCCGATGGTGTAGTTGTTGTCGACCGCGTTGTAGGTCGCGCCCATCACCAACGGAGGGAAGTATCCGCCCAATCCGCCTGCGGCGGCGACGATTCCGGTGACTGAGCCGACAGACCTGGCGGGTGCGCGGCGGGCCACCCAGGCGAATACGCCGCCGGTGCCGATTCCCAGGAAGACGGCCAGCGTGATGAACGTTGCCGCCGACCACACGTCCGGCGGCGGTTGGAACACTGCGATGAACGCCATCACGGCCGTGCCGGCGAACGACGCCAGCACGACGTACTTCGGTGGGATCCGGTCTGATAGTGCGCCGCCGACCGGACGGGCCAGCACCGCTGCGAGCGCGAAACCTGCGGTGCGCGCGCCTGCATCCACGGGGGAGAAGCCGTAGATCGTCTTGATGTACGTGGGCAGATAGTTGGCGAATGCGACGAAGCCGCCGAACACCACTGCGTACAGGAACGACATCTCCCACGTCACCCGGAGTCTGGCTGCGGCCTTGAGTTTCGGCAGAACCGGATCGGTGTTCGGTTCGAACTGCGGCGCATTGCGCATTATCAGAATGCACAGCCCCGCCGTCGCCGCGAGAGCGACCGCGATGATCACATGGGTCGTGAACAGCCCGAACCAACGGACGAAACGTGGCGTGAAAAATGCCGAGAGCGCGGTGCCGACCATGCCCATTCCGAACACGCCGGTTGCGAAGCCGCGGCGGGCAGCTTCATACCAATTGTTGGCGAACGGAATGCCGACGGCGAAGATCGTTCCCGCGATGCCCAGGAAAAAACCGAACGCCACCAGAAGCGGGTAGGAGCCGGCCGTTCCCGCGGCCCCGACGGCCAGCACCGGCGCGATCGACGCCAGCGATACAGCGATGAACATCACGCGGCCGCCGTATCGGTCCGTGAGTGCGCCTACTACCACCCGGCCGATCGACCCGACCAGAATCGGTGTTGCGACCAGTATCGATGCTTCGGTACTGCTCAGCGACAGATGGCCCGCGTAGGTGGTAGATAGGGGGCCGATCATGTTCCAGGCCCAGAAGTTGATGGCTGACACCCAAGTGGCCAGCGCCAGGTTAAGGCTCCGCCGAGAGCCAGTGTCCGGCGCAGTCGCCGTGTTCACAATCCCAGGGAACCATGCGCAACTAACGCTGGGGTGAGTTTTGGGGAAAGTGCTGCGGCACAACAACGAACGGCAATCGTCGGTATTTCCTTCGCCGCGAATTCTGCATGAACGTCTTGAGCGCGCGAATCTTACAGCCCTCGTGCAGATTTCGATGAGCGACGCCGCTTCGTGGGATCGCGCTGGCCGGCGAGGGTCAGGCCGAGGAGCATCATCACGAAACCGAGGCCGAAGTGCAGCCAGTTGTCGGCGCCGTTGATCGGCAGTAGGCGGCTGCCCATGAGCCATCCGTGCAGCCACAGCGCCAGGTAGACCAGGCCTCCGCCGAGGAAGTACGCGCGCGACGCGGCATACGTGCGGGCCAGCGCGACGCCGACAAAACCCGACAGCAAATGCAGGACGTTGTGCAATGCGGATATCGCGAACACCCCGAAGAGTTTGCCGTCTGGCGTAACCCCCGGGACGAAACCGAGCACGCCGATCACGACGAACCCTGCGGCGACGAGCAGCGCTGCCCCCTGCACCGCCATGTACTTAGGGGTCGTCGTGGTCATCGCTGCCTCTCCTGCGCTTATTTACGCAGCAGAAATACCCCGGCCGATGCCGGGTTAACCCCAGAATTCCGGTTAGCTACCGCCTGATGTTGCAGTTCGGCGGATTACCGCAGTGGTGGCCGCCTTCGCATGCGTTGCAATGACAGTTGCAACCCGAGCCCGCTTTGGCCTCTGATGCTCGCATCGTCGATCAACTCCTCTGTTGCTCTGACCAACCTGACAGGGTGGGAGCAGAGTTCGTCACCACGTACGCATATCAACATATGCCGCGATCACAATGGTTCGCATCGCTTTGAAAAGAACAGAAAGTAGAGGCCCGATGACCGCCGAGAGGACATACCCCGCAGGCGTGCCGTGTTGGGTGGACACCGAGCAGCCCGACATCGAGGCCGCCAAGCACTTCTACTCAAACCTCTTTGGCTGGAGGTTTTCCGACGCGATTCCACCCGACGCGCCGGGGACCTATGTGATCGCGTCCCTGGACGGCAAGGACGTCGCCGCGATCGGATCTGCGCAGGGTGATGCGTCGGTCGAGTGGACCACCTACATCGCAGTCGACGACGCAGACGCGGCCGCTGACACCGTGCGCGGGCCAGGCGGAAGCGTCGCGGTCGAGCCCGTCGACGCCGGCCCGGGCGGCCGGCTCGCGGCGTGCGTCGATCCGAGAGGCGCGCGATTTCGGCTGTGGCAGCCGCGGCGCCGGCTCGGCGCCCAGCTCGTCAACGCGCCCGGCTGCTGGAACTTCAGCGATCTGCACACCGGCGACCCGGGTGCCGCTGGCGAGTTCTACTCCCGGGTGTTCGGCTGGGAATTCGACGACGTCGGCTTCGCGACGATGATCCGGCGACCCGGATACGGGGACCATCTCGAGTCGACGATCGACCCCGATATCCGGCGGCGCCAGGCCAGCGCTCCGCCCGGCTTCGCCGACGCCATCGGCTGGGTGATCTCGCCGTCGCGTGGCGACGATCACTGGCACGTGACTTTCACGGTCGCATCACGTGACGACTCCGCGGCAATGGCGGAAAAGCTTGGCGCTGCAGTCCTTTCGTCCGACGACACCGACTGGACAAAGACCGCGCTGATCTGCGATCCGCAGGGGGCCGAGCTGACGTTGAGCCAATTCACGCCCCCAGAAAACTAGTGCCGCTGTCTGCCAGTTGGCACCGGCTGCCCTAGTTGACGGTCCGGTTAACGGACGTCAAACTTCGGGTGTGATCGAGTTGAGTGAACAGACGATCATCGACCAGATTGTCGTGCGCCTCACGAGTCGCTATCCCGCGATCTCTCAGTCAACCGTGGAACGCGTTGTCCACGACGTGCACGCCAGATTCGATGACAGACCGTTGCGCGACTATGTCCCGTTGTTGGTCGAGCGCCACGCGAGGAACGAACTGGACCGGATGCACGCCGCTGCCGGTTAGCACGGAAGTCGCTTAGCCGGAGCGGGCAAGCCCCGGGGTGACCGGGGCGCTGCCCGCGCGACGGTCCGGGTG
>Ga0070665_100003663_pt1 | contig 16281 bp, 17 predicted proteins | sample KBSS13metaG_FD_65862 | JGI IMG/M metagenome (GOLD analysis project Ga0070665, IMG submission 65862) | Switchgrass rhizosphere microbial communities from Kellogg Biological Station, Michigan, USA - KBS S1-3 metaG | ecosystem: Host-associated > Plants > Roots > Rhizosphere > Soil ... | reverse complement strand
ATCGAACACGATCCGAAAATCGACATCGCGCTGGTCGCCTACGGCAGCTCCGACGGCGCGGTGCGCGAGGCGCGCGACATCCTGTCCTCGCACGGCCTCACGGCCAACTACATGCGCCTGCGCTCGTTCCCGTTCGGCGAGGACGTGGAGAAGTTCCTCGAGGCGCACAAGCTGGTGTTCGTGGTCGAGCAGAACCGCGACGCGCAGATGCGCTCGCTGCTCACCCTCGAGACCCGCGTACCCAAGGACAAGCTGCGCTCGCTGCTGCACTACAGCGGCCTGCCGATCTCCTCGGAGTTCATCGTGAAAGGCGTGCTTGCCGAGGTAGAGCCGAAAACCCGCAAGCCCGAGCCGGTCGCCGTTCCGGCCGCGAAGACCTTGGGAGGTGTCGCATGACTTTCCTGCCGAAACCGAAGGTCCGCCATCCCTCGCTGCCGAAGAATTCGCTGGGGCTCACGCGCCGCGATTACGAGGGTGGCCTGTCTACCCTGTGCGCCGGCTGCGGCCACGACTCGATCACCGCCGCGATTATCGAGGCCAGCTGGGGTCTCGACATCGAGCCGCAGAACATGGTGAAGCTGTCGGGTATCGGCTGCTCGTCGAAGACCACGGCGTACTTCGTGAGCGGCGGGCACGGCTTCAACTCCGTGCACGGCCGCATGCCGTCGATCGCCATGGGCGCGAATGCCGCGAACCGCAACCTGGCCTATGTGGGCGTCTCTGGTGACGGCGACACCTTGTCCATCGGGCTCGGCCAGTTCTGCCACGCCATCCGGCGCAACCTGAACATGGCGTACATCATCGAGAACAACGGTGTGTACGGTCTCACCAAGGGCCAATTCAGTGCGTCCGCCGACGTGGGCACCAAGGCCAAGAAAGGCGAGGTCAACCAGCAGCCGCCGATCGATCCCGTCCTGCTGGCGCTGACGCTGGGCGCCACGTTCGTCGCGCGCAGTTTCTCCGGCGACAAACAACAGCTGGTGCCGCTGATCCAGGCGGCGATCGCGCACAAGGGGTTCGCGTTGATCGACGTGCTGTCGCCGTGCGTCACGTTCAACGATCACGAGGGCAGCACGAAGAGTTACCAGTACACGCGCGAGCATTACGATGCCGCCGTGAACGCCGACTTCGTTCCTTTCCAGAAGGAGATCTCGGCCGAGTACGCCGAGGGTGACGCACTGCCGGTGGTGCTGCACGACGGCAGCCGGATCCTGCTGCGCAAGCTGGACCAGAGTTATGACCCGACCGATCGCGCCGCGGCGTCCGCTGCGATCCAGGAACGCTTGAAAAAAGGTGAATTCCTGACCGGCCTGTTATACGTGGACACGAATGGTAAAGAGTTCCACGATGTCAATGAGACACCGGCTATTCCTCTCAATCAGATTCCCCATGGAAGGCTGTCGCCGGGGTCGGCGGCTCTCGCGAAAGTTCTGGCCAGATATCGTTAGAGGCGCTATGTTTCGGCCCGCAATGAGGATTTGGCTGATTCAGGAGTCTCCATGACCGAAGAAAAATCCCAGAAATTCACCAGCAAGGTGCGCCGCGGGCTCACCTGGGTAAGCACGGTGTCATCCGCCGAGCTCGCGCGAGTCAAGACGGAAGCCGGCGGTGGCCGCATCCCGGGCATGACTGCCGCGCAGCTGTCGGACATCGAAGCGGCCCTGCTGTGGATCTCGCAGAACAAGGAAGAAGCGAATGGGTAAGGGTGACCGGCGCACCAAGCGCGGCAAGTTGTATGCGGGTTCTTTCGGAAAGACTCGCGCCAAGGATCCTGCGAAGAAGAAAGCAAGAGCCGCAAAGGCAAAGAAGAAAGCCTAGCCAGACTGTCGATTGCACAGGTCCACAAGGCCCGCGGAGCGCAAGCGAAGCGGGCCTTGTAATTCAGAGCACAAGCCCGCGCTAAAAGCGCGGGCTTTGTCGTTTGGGGCGCTAACATGCGGCGGTCGTGAAATACCGCATGCGCAAACGCATCCGTTGGGGCCGATGGTTCCTCGCGGCGCTCGTGCTGGCGATCGCCGGCTTCGCAGCGGCCATCAGCTACAACTCTCCCTGTCCATCTCCGCTGATGGTGGACGGTGAGGGCCTCATGCAGGCCATCCACTATCAATGCTACGGCTCGCCGACGGTGCTGCGACTGGAGCTCGCGCCGAAGCCCGATCTCGAGGACGACTCGCTGCTGGTCAAGGTGCACGCGGCCGCGGTCAATCCACTCGACTGGCACTACCTGCGCGGTGAGCCGTACCTCATGCGCATGCAGGTCGGCCTGGGCGCACCGAAGGATCCCCGCATCGGCGTCGATTTCTCCGGCACCGTCGAGGCGGTGGGCAAGTCCGTCACGCGCTTCAAGCCGGGTGACGAAGTGTTCGGCGGCGGCAAGGGATCATTCGCGCAGTACCTGCGCGTGCGGGAGAGCGGCGCGGTGGTGCTGAAGCCCGCGAACGTCAGCCATGAGCAGGCGGCGGCGGTGCCGATCGCCGCGGTGACCGCGCTGCAGGCGTTGCGTGATCAGGCGCGGTTGCAGCCCGGACAGAAAGTCCTGGTGAACGGTGCCTCGGGCGGCGTCGGCACATTCGCGGTGCAGATCGCCAAGGCCATGGGCGCCGAGGTCACCGGCGTCACCAGCACGCGCAATGTCGACCTCGTCGCGTCGCTGGGCGCGGATCGCGTGCTGGACTACAAGAATGTGGACTTCGTCAGCGAGGACGCGCGCTACGACGTGATCATCGACACCGTGGGCAATCGCGACCTGCGCGATCTCGAGCGCGTGCTGAGCACGAAGGGCGTGGCCGTCATCATTGGTGGCAGCGGGCGCGACCCGTGGGTGGGCGCGCTCAGCGTGCCGATCAAGATCCTCACCTGGGGTCGCTTCGCCGACCACCCGTTCAAGTTCTTCATCGCCGGACTCGACGCCGGCGATCTCAATCATCTCGCCGAACTCATGGCGTCGGGCCGCGTGAAGCCGGTCATCGACCGCACCTATCCACTGGCGCAGGTGCCGGAGGCGCTGGCCTATGTCGAGGAAGGCCACTCGCGTGGCAAGGTGATCGTCAAGGTCGATTGATCGGCTTCGGTACCGAAGGTTCGGGCTCGACAAAATAGACGTGGCGACCGAACCAGCTCCGGCGCGCATAGGCGCGCGCCAGACCGTGGTTCGGCAATGCGTCAAATTCATTCGGACCCGCGCAGTAGTTGCCTTCAACGCTGCGCGCGAAATCGGTCGCTCGGACCTGGTAACCACAGCTGCCGCGGCCGTAAGAGCGGACCTTGGAGAATTCCACGTCGCGCATCGCGATGGGCTGCCCCGCGTAGCGCGTGTAGATGTCGGGCAACGCATACGCCACCAGCATGAATTCGTGGAACAGGTTGAGGCGAATCCCACGGAGGCCGGTGTTCCTGGCCAATCGCAACAATGACAACGCGACCAGCAGCGAGACCAGTGCGGTAATACCGATCGAAATCCGGCTCCAATCCGCTGATCGGAAAAAACTGCAGCGGAGCCCATACATGAATCCGATGAAGGCCATCGCCATGGCGACCATTGCCGCAATTTGCGCAGGCGTGTCGATGCCGGTGATGACGCGAGGCTTCCTGGCGATTCCCTTCATGGCGGGCTTGCTGGCTCGACGCTGTCGATGTGCCGGCCCAGCCAGGTCTTGCGGCCTCGAATCGTCATCGGGCCCTTGTCGGGCAACGGGTCGTATTCCCCCGGCCAGGAACAAAAGTGTGACTTCCAGTTACCGCGGTCGAAAGGGGGTCCGAAGATGCGGTAGTCACATTCGCGGCGATCGAAGGAAAATTCCTTGCGCAACGCATGCGTTTCGCGGAAGCGCGCTCCCATCGTGCGCGTGAGGATGTCGGGCAATGCGCTGCCGAATATGGACCAGCACAGGAAATAGATCATGACCGGAATCAATATCCACGCGACCAGTGCCCGCACGAAAGGCGAGGTGAAATCGGGATTGTCGACGGCGCCGAACATCATGAAGCGGCCCACATACCAGCTCGGCAAGGCAGCGAATACGCCGCAGACAATCATGGACACGCGCATCCAGGCTTCCGAGCCGAAGAAATTTGTGCGCAGGCCATAGAAGCAAAGCACGAAGATCGATATCAACACGGCCAGGACGAGGGATTGTCGCGGTCGATACGAGGCCGTGCGATGAATCAGGTGTTGCCGCACGATTCGGCGGGGGGTCGTCGGCAACTTCTCGCGGCGCGTCGTGGATGTCGCGTGCGCGCTGGATGCCGCGAACGCGGATTTCTCCGCGGCAGCTATCTGCCGCTTCTCCTGGTACCGCGCCGTGATCCGGACGAAGAACGTCACCAGGTTCAGGATCACCAGCGGATTCTCACTGGGATTTCGCAGCGGGATGCGCGCCTCCCACTCGCGCATGCCGCGAAAAAACTGTTGCGCCCAGCGGCGCAGGCCGCGCGCGGGTCGCGGGTGGCGGTCGATGACGAAGTCGAGCTGCAGCACGTGGCCGGCGATGAAACTGTGGTCGATGCTGCCATTCACGCGCAACTGCGCCCTCTCGATGTCGGCCCACGAAACGTGGCCCAGCTGCTTCGTTCGCAAACCGGTGCGATCCAGTTCGAGCACCGGTGCGCGCAGGCGCGGCACAATCCAGTACCAGAACACCGCCAGCAGCCCGATGCCCAACAGCAGCCACAGGCGTCCCGACAGCGTGGTGGCAATGTCGTTTGGCAGAACGAACAGGAGCGCGATCAGGCTGAGCATGAGAGGAACGAATACGCCGGGTGTGCCGCGAACGCTCAGCGTTTCACCACGCACCAGCTTCTCGGCGAGCTCCTGTTGCCGCTGGCGCAGCAGCGGTTCGTAAAGCTGGCGGAATCCCTGTCCGATCCAGATGAACAGGAACAGGGCTGTCGTGCCGGCGGCGACGAAAATCCCGAATTTGTACCGCGTCTCGAGCGTGAACAGGTACAGCAGGCCAAGTACCGTGATCGCGATGGCCACGAGATAGGCGAAACGCAACAGCCGTACCAGCCCGGTGCTGTGCGTCGCAGGCTGCGCGGCGAGGATGCGTACGCGTTGCGGCCTGCCCGTCACAGGCGAATTCATGTGACTCGTTTGACCTGCCGCGTTTGCCGCGCGCGCTGCCAGAAATCGCGGACCATTTCGTACACCACCGCCGGCGTTTCCTGGGTACGGGCCAGCGACAAGTACAGCTCGCGATGGTTGTCGCCGCGAGCGAACCGTCCCAGCGCGCCGCGCGGAAAATCCTCGTCCGACAGGGGATCGTAGAGGATGACCAACAGTCGCTGGCGTTCCTTCGAATGGCGGTTGAACATCGGCACCGGACTTTCGCCACGGATGTCGGCAACCGCCTGCCAGGGAATGAACGTGCGGTTGACGTACATGCCCGACGCGCTGAGGCGAAGGAACGGGATGCGCAACCGGAGTACCAGGTACCACGAGAACAAGCAGGCGACGAACAAGCCGGCGCCAATGATTACCGGGGCTGGCGTGGCGCCGCTGTGCGTCGCGACGAAGAAAAACGGAATGGACATGATGGTGAGCGTCAATGGCAAGCCGAAGGCCAGCCGCCTTCGTACCACGTATTCTTTCGGGTGTTCGGCCATGAGCTCGTCGATACGGCGGTCGTCGAGGCCCGGCTGCGCATGCAGGCGCGCATCGTGATCGCGCAGCGAGCCGAAGAATCCACCCAGCGTGATGACCAGGCCGCCCAACATCCACAATGTCTTGCCGTGGTCCTGGCCGGCGAGCAGCAGAATCATCCCGCCGAACAGGAGCAGCCACCACAGGACCTGCGCTATGCGCTCACGAGCACCCGGAACCCGCGTGAGGATGCGCCGATTCAATTCCCGCGAAATCGGATCGAACGGCGGTCTCGAACTCATTACGCGACGGTAACGCGCAACGACTTGATCTTCCGGTACTCGTTCACGATCTCGAGGGCGCTCCGCTGGTTAGGCGGCAGCCCGACATCGCTGGTGCCCACGGGCGTCACGCAATCTCCCCAGCGCACCACGTGCCCGGTGAACGTGAGTCCACCGCCGAACGACGGCATCAGCAGCAGCGAGTTCGGCTTCACGCGGCCTTCCTCGAGCGCTTCGCATAGCGCCACCGGCACGGTGGCGGCCGACATGTTCCCGTAGCGGCCCACGTTGACGAACACCTTGTCCATCGGCACACCGGTCTTCTTGGCCACGGCCTCGATGATGCGCAGGTTGGCCTGGTGCGGCACGACCAGGTCCACGTCGGCGGCGGTCTTGCCGGTCTTCTTCAACGCCTCGTCGCAGGCCATGCTCATGCCATGCACGGCCTTCTTGAAGATCTCCTGGCCTTCGAACTGCCACTCGGTCTGGCCGAGGATGCGGTTCTGGTGGGCGTAACCCGCGCCCATGCCGTGCACGCGCAGGATCTCGCGCGATTCGCCGAAGCAGCCCAGCCGCTCGGCTAACAAGCCTTCCTCGCGGTCGGTGGCCTGCAGCACCACGGCGGCGGCGCCGTCACCGAACAACACGGCGACATTGCGATCCGACCAGTCCATGAACGGCGAGATGATCTCCGAGCCGATGACCAGCGCATTGCTGACCACGCCGGACTTGATCATGGCGGTGGCGGTGGACAGCGAGTACAGGAAGCTGGTGCAGGCGGTGTTGACGTCCATGGCCGCGCAGCCCTCGGCGCCGATGCGGCGCTGGATGCCCGAGGCCACGTTCGGCACCTGGTCATCGAAGCTGGTGGTGCCCACCACGATGAGCTCGATCTGGCGGCCGTCGACCCCGGCGCAGGCCAGCGCCCGGGCGGCCGCGACATAAGAAAGCTCGCCCAGCGGCACGTGGGAGACGCGCCGCTCGCGGATGCCGGTCCGCGACAGGATCCACTCGTCGGTGGTGTCGAGGAAAGTCGCGAGGTCGGCGTTGCTGAGCACCGCGGGGGGCATGCATTTGCCCCAGCCGGTGATGGCCGCGTATCGAGTCGATGACATGGGTGGGGAGGATAGACGGTAATTTTTAGGCGGGACAGCCGGCCGTCCTTTACAGTTAACCCCCATGAAAGACCTGAACTTTTCCCGCTGGCGGCCGCATCCCTGGCATGGCCTCGAACTCGGCGAAGACGCGCCGCGCGTGGTCAACGCCTACATCGAGATCACGCCGTTCGACGTCATCAAGTACGAAATCGACAAGGTCTCGGGCTACCTGCGCGTGGACCGGCCACAGCGCACCACGTCGCAGCCGCCGGCGCTGTACGGTTTCATTCCCCGGACCTACTGCGGCGCGCGCGTCGCCAGGCTGGCTCCCGGCAGTGAGAAGGGTGACGGCGATCCGCTCGACATCTGCGTCATCAGCGAACGTCCCATCGAGCGTTCCGAGGTGCTACTGCGCGCGCGCGTGGTCGGCGGCATCAAGCTGCTCGACCGCGGCGAGGCCGACGACAAGATCATCGGCGTGCTCGAGGGCGACTACGTGTGGGACCACGTCAAGGACATCTCGCAGCTGGCGCCGGTGCTGGTGGAGCGCCTCGAGCATTACTTCAGCACCTACAAGATGGTGCCGGGCGAGCCTAACAAGATGGTGATCTCGGGCAAGTACGGCTACGAGCACGCCAAGGCCGTGATCGAAGCCTCGCGCGAGGATTACCTGGAGTCGTTCGGCGACGTCTCGGAGGATCGCCGCAAGACCTGAGCGCTACTGGCGATGACGCACGAAGCGCATCAGCGCCGCGGCCACCAGCGCCGCGGCCGGCGCGAGGAACCACGATAGGGCCACGAACTGCGCCGGCAGCGAGCTGGCGATCAGCAGTCCGAGCACCAGGGCGGGAACACCAGCCACCAGGCCATGCAGGAACGGACTGTTGGCGCCCAGCACGCCGGCCCACACGCCCGACAGGAATTGCACCAGCGCCCAGGTGGCCGCGACGCGTGCGTCGGTGGCGCTGCCCATGCCGAACAACACCAGCAATGCGCCACCGGCGCTGATGACTCCGCTGACGAGCAGCGCTCCGGGTCGTAACCCGCGTACGGGGTTGGGAGTGGGATTTTTCACGGGGCGTAGTCTCGCGCAAACCGCGCGCAGTTGCGCTACCGTGTGCGGCCATGAATTACCCCATGAATCGGCGCTGGGCATGGCTGTTGTTTGTGGTGCTCGGCCTGGCGAACCTCGCGGCCGCCGCCGACAAGCGTGTTCCCACTCACGAAGACATCTGGCTCATGAAGCGCGTGGGAGCGCCGCAGGTGAGCCCCGACGGACGCTGGATCGTCGTGTCCGTGGTCGAGCCTTCCTACGACGACAATGCGCAGCTCAGCGACCTGTGGTTGATCGACACCACCGCGCGCAACTCCAGTCGACGTCTCACCTCGACCCGACGTCCGGAAGCCGGCGTGGTGTGGAGCCCGGACAGCCGGCGCATCGTGTTCAGCGCGCAGCGTGACAGCGACGATGTTCCGCAGCTCTATTCGCTGGACCTGGCCGCCGGTGGCGAAGCGCAACGCCTGACCAATCTCTCCGGCGGCGCGCGCGTGCCGGTGTTCTCGCATGACGGCGGCCAGATCGCCTTCGTCTCGCTGATGTACCCGGGCACCACCGACGACGCCAGCAACAAGGCCGCGATCGACGCGCATCGCGAGCGCAAGTCGAGCGCGCGCATCTACGACGGCTTCCCGATCCGCAACTGGGATCACTGGCTGGACGAACGCCAGCTGCGCATCTTCGTGCAGGCGCTGGACGCGGATGGAAATTCCCGGGGCGCCCCGCGCGACCTGCTGCTGGGCACGAAGCTGCTGGCCAATCCGGGCTTCGCCGGCCGGCTCACCGATACCGGCGAGGAAATGGAAATCGAGTTCACGCCGGACGACCAGTCCATCGTGTTCGCGGCCACCGTCAACCGGAACCGCGCGGCCTATGCGTTCACGAACGCCGAGCTGTTCCTGCAGGACGTGAAGGGCGGCGAGCCGCGCGCCATCACGCAGGGCACGGCCAGCTGGTCCTTGCCGCATTTCACGCGCGACGGCAGCACGCTGCTGGCGGTGTCGGAAGAGCAGGGGCCCATGGTCTACAACTCGCAGCGGCTGGCGGCCCTGTCGTGGCCCAACCCGGGCAAGCCGCGCATCATTTCCGAGGGCCTGGACCGCGCCGTGAACAGCTACGCGGTCGCGCCGGATTCACGCCAGGTGTATTTCACGGCCGAGGACTCGGGCAACGAGAAGCTGTACACGGTGCGCATCGATGGCGGCAAGGTGCAGACCCTCTTCGGCGTCGGCAAGGGCGCATACACCAACCTCGTGATCCCCGAGCGCGCCGACAACCTGCTGTTGTTCGGCAATTGGGAAAGCGCGAGCTCCCCGGGCGAAGTCGCGCTGATCACGCCCAATAATGGCAAGGCGCTGATGCTGACGCGCTTCAACGCCGCGCGGGTAGCGCAGCTCGACCTGCCGGATATCGAGAATTTCTGGTTCACCTCGAGCCGCGGCAAGCGCATTCACAGCTTCCTGGTGCGTCCGCCGGATTTCGACCCGGCCAGGAAATACCCGCTGTTCGTGGTGATCCACGGCGGCCCGCACGGCATGTGGCGCGACCAGTTCTTCATCCGCTGGAACTACCACCTGCTGGCGGCGCCCGGCTACGTGCTGCTGCTGACCAACTACTCGGGTTCGACCGGCTTCGGCGAGAAGTTCGCGCAGTCCATCCAGGGCGATCCGCTCAAGGGGCCCGGCGACGAGATCAACGAGGCCGCCGACGCCGCCATCCGCCAATTCGGTTTCATCGACGGCAGCCGGCAGTGTGCCGGCGGCGCGAGCTACGGCGGCCACCTCTCCAACTGGCTGCAGGCCAGCACCACGCGCTACAAGTGCCTCATCAGCCATGCGGGCCTCGTGAACCTGGAATCGCAATGGGGCACCAGCGATACTATCTACTCGCGCGAGGTGAACCTGGGCGGTCCGCCCTGGGAGCAGGCCAGGGTGTGGAGCGAGCAGAACCCGATCCGGTACGCGGCCAGGTTCCGCACGCCGGCGCTGGTGACGGTGGGTGAAAACGATTTTCGCGTGCCGCTGAACAATTCGCTCGAATACTGGAGCGCGCTGCAGCGCATGCAGGTGCCGAGCCGGCTGATCGTGTTCCCGGACGAGAACCACTGGGTGCAGAAGGGCGAAGACAGCAAGTTGTTCTACGCGGAGATCGCCGCGTGGCTCAACCGCTGGATGAAGTAGCCGTAACCAACCGAGGCAACGGATTGTCCGACGAGTGGGATTTCTTCTTCGCGAGCGCCGACAACGCGGTCGTATCCATTTTCGTGGACCTGGGAATCCGGCCCGAGGTGCCGATCGAGGCACGGCCCTGGCTGCTGTGGGTGCACGTCGACATGCAGTCGCCGAGGCCGGATGGCCTGTCTTCCGGCGAAGAAGCGCCGAAACTCAAGGAAATCGGCGACGCGCTCGACGCGGCCATCTCCGCCACCTGCGGCGCCCAGCTCGTGGGCCGGGTCACCGGCGGCGGCAAGCGCGAGTTCTATTTCCATGCCGCCGAACCGGGTCCGCTCGACGAAGCCGCGGGCCAGGCGATGCAATCCTTCGAGGGCTACGCTTTCCAGTGCGGCAGCCTTTACCAGCCGGAGTGGGATCACTATCTCGGCACGCTGTACCCCTCCGACACCAACCTGCAGCGCATGCAGAATCGCCGCCTGCTCGAGGGCCTGGCGGCCGAGGGCGACGCGCACGAGGTGCCGCGCAAGGTGGACCACTGGCTGTACTTCGCCGATGACGAGGGCCGCAAGGCCTGTCGCGATACGCTGGTCGAGATCGGCTTCGCCGTCGAGGAGGAAACCTTCGCCGAAGACGATGGCGACCAGCTGCCGTTTGCGCTGGTGGTGTCGCGCGTCGACAGCGTCGACAAGCACTCGATCAACGGCGTCACGCTCGAGCTGGTGCGGCTCGCCGGGGAGAATCGCGGCGACTACGAAGGCTGGGGCTGCCCGGTGACCAAGCCGTCGTGATCTTCAAGGCCACATGATCGGCGGCGGCGATGGCTGGGCGAACGGCCGCGACGCGGCGTTCCGCTGCGATAGCTAGAGCGTCTTCGCGAACACCACGGTCAGGTTGTTGGCCGGCATGCGCACGACCTGCTGGCGCTGCAGGCCATGCAGCGCCGCGGTGCGCGTGACGTCTTCGAGCTCGCGCAGTCCCCACTGCTGGTTGCGCCGCTTCAGCGTGGCGTCGAAGTCCAGGTTGGAGGCGGCCGCGCTGCCCTGTTCTAGGTAGGGGCCATACAGCACCAGCTTGCCGCCGGTGGGCAGGTGCCGCGCCGCGCCGATGCACAGGGCGTTGGTCGCCGACCAGGGCGCGATGTGGACCATGTTGATGCAGATGATGGCGTCGTAGCTGGGTGCCACCGGCCAACGCGGCTCGTGCACGTCGAGCGCGATGGGCGGCTCGACGTTGGTGAGTCCGGCTTCGCGCACCCGCGCTTCGATGGCTTCGCGATGCGGCGCGTCGGGCTCGGTGGGTTGCCAGCGGATGTGCGGGAGCTGGGCGGCGAAGAAGCACACGTGCTGGCCGGTACCCGAGGCGATCTCGAGCACGCTGCCCGAGGCCGGCAGCACCGACTCGAGCACAGTGAGGATGGGGTCCTTGTTGCGCTCCGCGGCGGCGGAGGTCAGCAGTTCGTTGGCCATGGGTGTGTCACGAATCGCGGACGCGATCGGCGCGGATGCGCCGCACCGTGAACCACGTGAACAGGCTGATGATGCCCACCAGCACGGCCATCATCACCGCCAGCCACCAGTGGAAACGCCAGGCCTCGACCAGGCCCCAACCGAGGCCAATGGGCGTCATCACTAACAACAACGGCTTGGCGATCTTCATGGTGCCGGGTGAGGAAAGTGGGGAAAGCGATGTCGGGCAAGGACGCGGGTTTCCCCACTTTCCTCACCCGGCACCATCAGAGAATATACCGGCTCAGGTCCTCATCCTTGGCCAGATTGCCGAGATGTTCGTCGACGTACTTCGAGTCGATCTCGATGGCCGAACCACCGTTTTCCGCGGCATCGAACGACACGCTCTCCAGCAGCCGTTCCATCACGGTGTGCAGGCGGCGCGCGCCGATGTTCTCGGTCTTCTCGTTGACGCTGAAGGCGATCTCGGCGAGACGGCGCACGCCGTCCGCCGCGAACTTCACGTCCACGTTCTCGGTGCCCATCAACGCCTTGTATTGGGCCGTCAACGACGCGTCCGGCTCGGTGAGGATGCGCACGAAGTCCTCGACCTTCAGCGAGTCGAGCTCGACGCGGATCGGGAAACGGCCCTGCAGCTCGGGAATCAGGTCCGAGGGCTTGGCCATATGGAACGCGCCCGAGGCGATGAACAGGATGTGATCGGACTTGATCTGCCCGTACTTGGTGGACACGGTGCTGCCCTCGACCAGCGGCAGCAGGTCGCGCTGCACGCCTTCGCGGGACACATCCGCGCCGAAGCTGTCCTGGCGACGCGCCACCTTGTCGATCTCGTCGATGAACACGATGCCGTTCTGTTCGGCATTGTTCAACGCACGCGCACGCAGCTCTTCCTCGTTGACGAGCTTGCCGGCCTCTTCCTCGACCAGCAGTTTCTGCGCTTCCTTGACCTTGAGCTTGCGCGGTTTAGTACGGCTTCCGCCGAGATTGGCGAACATGCCCTGCAACTGCTCCTGCATCTCTTCCATGCCGGGTGGCGCCATGATTTGCACGCCGGGCGGGATCGCGCGCAGGTCGATCTCGATCTCACGCTCGTCCAGCTGGCCTTCGCGCAGCATCTTGCGGAATTTCTGGCGCGTCTCGTTGTCGCGCGGCGTCGCCTCGGGATCGGTGGAAAAGCCCATCATCTTGGGCGTCGGCAACAACGCATCGAGGATGCGATCCTCGGCGGCATCCTTGGCGCGCTCCCGCACCTTGGCGATCTCGGCATCGCGCTCCATCTTCACGGCCACTTCGGCCAGATCCTTGACGATGGAATCCACGTCGCGGCCCACGTAGCCCACCTCGGTGAACTTCGTGGCCTCGACCTTCACGAATGGCGCGTTCGCGAGCTTGGCGAGCCTTCGGGCGATCTCGGTCTTGCCCACGCCGGTGGGTCCGATCATCAGGATGTTCTTGGGCGTGATTTCCTGGCGCAGCGGATCCTGGATCTGCGAGCGGCGCCAGCGATTGCGCAGCGCGATGGCCACGGCGCGCTTGGCGTCGTCCTGGCCGACGATGTGTTTGTCGAGTTCAGCGACTATTTGCTTGGGAGTCATTAGCCCTTCAGCTCCTCGATCACGAGGTTGCGATTGGTATAGATGCAGATGTCGGCCGCGATGTTCAGTCCTTTCTCGACGATCTCGCGCGCGGACAGTTCGGTGTTGTCGGCCAGCGCGCGGGCCGCGGCCTGCGCGAACGGACCGCCGGAGCCGATGGCCACGAGATCGTGCTCGGGCTCGATCACGTCGCCGTTGCCGGAGATCACGAAGAGGTTCTTCGTGTCGCCGACCAGCAAGAGCGCCTCGAGGCGGCGCAGGTAGCGATCGCCGCGCCAGTCCTTGGCGAGCTCGATGGCGGCGCGCGTGAGGTTGCCGAACTTTTCCAGCTTGCCTTCGAAGCGCTCGAACAGCGTGAAGGCATCGGCCGTGCCGCCGGCGAATCCGCCGAGCACCTTGCCATTGCCGAGCGGACGCACCTTGCGTGCGTTGCCCTTCATGACCGTGTTACCGAGAGTGACCTGGCCATCGCCACCGATGGCGACAGCGCCATTGCGCCGCACGGCGAGGATGGTCGTGCCGTGTGGATTGAATGACTCCGACATGGAGTGCCTGACCTTTAAGACCTACGTCTTTCGTTTTGCCCGAGGGTGGGAAGCGTCGTAGGTGCGGGCCAGGTGGGCGAAATCAAGGTGCGTGTAGACCTGGGTGGTGGAGATGTCGGCGTGGCCGAGCAGCTCCTGGACGCCACGCAAATCCTTACTCGATTCAAGAAGATGAGTCGCGAAGGAATGCCGGAAAAGGTGCGGATAAACGCGGCTCGGCAGGCCGGCGCGGCGCGCCCATTGGGCGATGCGCAGCTGGATGGCGCGCGGCTTGAGACGCTCGCCATTGCGCCCCACGAACAGCGCGGTCTCGTCGATGGCGGCCAGCGCCGCGCGCTCTTTCAGCCAGCCGCGCACGGCTTCGCAGGCCTTGCGGCCCACCGGCACGATGCGCGTCTTCGCGCCTTTGCCGAGCACGCGCACGGTGCGGTCGGCGAGATCGATGTGGGTGAGGTCGAGGCCGACCAGCTCGGCCAGGCGCAAGCCAGACGAATAGAACAGTTCCATGATGGCGCGGTCGCGCACCGCCAAAGGATCGTCTCCGGGAACCTGCAGCAGCTGCGTGATCTGGTCGACGTCGAGTGTGCCGGGCAGGCGCTTGGCGGCCTTCGGCGCACGAATGTCCACCGCCGGGTTGCCCGCCACCACGCCTTCGCGCGCGAGGAAAGTGAAGAAGCTGCGCACCGCGGACAGCCGGCGCTGCACGCTGCGCGGGCTCAGGCCGCCGGCATGCGCGCGCGCCGCGAACACGCGCACGTGCTGGCTGTCGACGCGTTTCCACTCGGTGACGTTGCCACGGTCGAGGAAGTCCACCAGCGCGCCGATGTCGCGCGCGTAGTTAGACGAGGTGTGCGGCGACAGGCGCCGCTCCTTGCCGAGGTGCTCGAGGTAGCCGTCGATCCAGCGGCGATCGAGGGTCACGTCAGTCGAGAATCTACGGGCGCTGCAAGGCGTCCGTGATCATCTCGCCCATGCGCTTCAGGAATTCCGTGCTCATGCCCGGATGGAAACGCTCGCGCTCGGCGCTGCCCAGGGCCAGCAGGCCCAGCGAACCGCCGTCACCCAGCGGCACCAGCGCCACCGAGCCGATGCTCGCGGCCTCGGGGCCGAACAGGAAATCGCGCTGGCTGTCGCGCACCTGGCCGCAACGCGGCTTGCCGGTGGCCAGCAGCGCTTCGAATGTGCGGATGTTGGCGTCGTCGGCGGGTAGTTTGCGCAGGAAGGGTTCGTAATCATTCTGCAGCGACTCGACCGGCGCGGTGAGCAGCAGCACGCAGTTGAAGGCTTCGAAGTCTTCGCGCAGCGAAGCTTCGATGGAAGTCAGCGCCGCCGCCGGAGTCGCGGCGCGCATCAGGCGGCGCGTGAAGCGATGAATGCGCTCGGCGAGACCGTCGTTGGCTCGCGCCACGGCGATGAACTCGGCGAGGCGGCGATCCGCATCGCTCTTCTGGTCGCGCAGGACTTCGACCTGGCGCTCGACCAGCGACACCGTGGAGCCGGTGCGCATGTGCGGCAGGCGCATGCGTGACAGCAGTTGCTGGTGGCGTTCGAAGAAATCGGGGTTCAGTGCGAGATAACGCTCGATGCGTTCTTCATCCGTCTGGCCCGCTGGCAAACCACGTGCGGTTTGTGTGCTCATTTCTTGAAATCTCCCCTAAATCTCTACGCGCCCAGTGAAAGATACAGCGGTCGGGCCTTTCATCCAAATGTGTTCGTTGGGTCCGTTCCAGGTGATCTCGAGTTTTCCACCCGGCAATTCCACTTCGACGGTGGCGTCGAGTCGTCCATGGCGTCGCCCCACGGCAACAGCCGCGCATGCGCCGGTGCCACAAGCCAGCGTTTCCCCGACGCCGCGTTCGAAAACGCGCAGCCGGATGTGCGCTCGGTCGACGATTTCCATGAAGCCCACGTTCACGCGATTCGGGAATCGTGGGTGCTTCTCGATGGCAGGCCCGAGCCGATCGACCGGCGCGCTCGCCACCGAGGTCACCGTGAGCACGGCGTGCGGATTGCCCATGGACACCGCGCCAATTTCGACTTCGGTGCCCGCCACCGCGAGCGGATACACATGCGCCTCGGCCGACGCCTCGAATGGCAGGGATTTGGGGTCGAAGTTGGGCTGGCCCATGTCGACGGAGATGAGGTTGGCATCGTGCACGCGTGCACGGATCAGTCCGGCAGGGCTGTCGAGCACGAGCTCGCCACTGCCGGCGCCACCCCGTCGATGCAGGAAGGCGGCCAGGCAGCGCACGCCGTTGCCGCATTGCTCCACCTCGCCGCCGTCGGCATTGAAGATGCGGTAGTAAGCCTGCGTGCCCGCGCGGCGCGGCGGCTCGAGCACCAGCGCCTGGTCGAAGCCGATGCCGGTGTGACGCGCGGACAGCGCGCGCCACTGCGCGGCAGTGGGCAGCTTCCCGTCGCGCGGCGCATCGAACACGATGAAATCGTTGCCGAGGCCGTGCATCTTGGTGAAGTCGAGCTGCAT
>Ga0070665_100003660_pt1 | contig 16285 bp, 15 predicted proteins | sample KBSS13metaG_FD_65862 | JGI IMG/M metagenome (GOLD analysis project Ga0070665, IMG submission 65862) | Switchgrass rhizosphere microbial communities from Kellogg Biological Station, Michigan, USA - KBS S1-3 metaG | ecosystem: Host-associated > Plants > Roots > Rhizosphere > Soil ... | reverse complement strand
CCGGTCGCGAGCAAGCGGCTGAAGGAAATGCTGGCTTTCACCGAACTGGTCGACCGCTGGTACACGCAGATGCTGAACGTGCCGCGACCGCGGCTGGTCGCACTGATCAAGCTTGGCGAGAAGATCGTCAGTTTCCTGCCGGGGAAAAACAAATAGGGCCGAGGGACAAGAAGAGGGGCAAGCAAGGAGCGTTGCGATGACGTCCACGAGAGGTCCAAAATTCTCCGCAACCCGCGCCTCGAACACCATCCTGCTCGACGACCGCCGCTTCCACGATCTGTTGCCCGACGAAGCCTGGGGCCGGCTGCCGCTGGCGATCTGGCGGCGCTTTTCAAAACGTTTTGCCGATGGCGAGACCGTCGTCTATGTCGGCACGGTCGAGGAGGCGAGCTTCAGCCGGATCGGCTGGTGGCTGGCGCAACTGGCGCGGATCATCGGCGGGCCGCTGCCGACCGGCGCCGAGACCGGCGTGCCGATGGTCGTCACCGTGACCGAGGATGCGGCGAGCGGCGGCCAAATCTGGACCCGCATCTGCGCGCGCAGCAACGGCTTTCCGCAGGTCATCCATTCCGCAAAGCGTTTCGCAGGTCCCACCGGGCTCGAGGAATATGTCGGCTTCGGGGTCAGCATGGCGCTGACTATATCGGTGGAACACGAGGCGCTGGTGTTTCGCAGTGCCGGCTATGCGCTGCAGATCGGGCCGCTGCGCCTGCCGCTGCCGGCGCGGCTGACGCCTGGCGATCTCACGGTGATCCATTCCGACCTTGGCGGCGGCACGTTCCGCTTCACGCTGGAGGTCGTTCATCCGCGCTTTGGCCGACTGCTTCGCCAGTCCGCGCGCTTCCGGGAGTCTTCATCATGACGACGCTGCTGTGGATCCTGATCGCCGTTCAGGTCGCGATGGGCGTATTCGACACCTTCTATCACCATGAGCTGACCGAGCGGCTCGCCTGGCGGCCCTCGCAGCGCTACGAATTGCAGCTCCACAGCCTGCGCAACATGCTCTATGCGCTGCTGTTCCTGGTGCTGGGCTGGCTGGAGGTGCATGGCATCCTGGCGATGCTGATCATCGCGGTGCTGGCGGCGGAAATCGTCATCACGCTGATGGATTTCGTCGAGGAGGACATGAGCCGGAAACTGCCGGCCAGCGAACGCATCAATCACACACTGCTGGCGATCAATTACGGCGCCATCCTCGTGCTGCTGCTGCCGGTCCTGATCGGCTGGGCCGCGCAGCCGACCGGCGTCACACTGGCCTATGCGGGCTGGCTCAGCCTCATTGCCGCGGCCGCCGCCGTCGGCGCAGCGCTGTGTGGCCTGCGCGATTACGCGGCGTCAAGGCGCCTTGCGCGCATGGTGTGCACGCCGGCGGAAAACCTCGTCGAAAAACTGCCGGCGCGGCAGATCGTGCTGGTGACCGGCGCCACCGGCTTCATCGGCAGCCGCCTTGTCGCGGCGTTGAGCGGGGCAGGGCATCAAGTCATCGCGCTGGTGCGCAACCCCGCGAAAGCCGAGATGCTGCCGCCGCCGATCACGCTGATCACGAGCCTCGACCAATTGCCTGATGACACGCGCATCGACGCGATCGTCAACCTCGCCGGCGAGCCGATCGGCAACGGGCTGTGGACCGCGGCCAAGCGCCGCCAAATCCTCGCTTCCCGCATCGACATGACCGGCGACGTCGTCGCCCTGATCGCGCGGCTCGAACGCAAGCCGGCGGTGCTGATCTCCGGTTCGGCGATCGGCTGGTACGGGCTGTGGCAGGACCAGGTGCTGACGGAATCCGCGAAGTCGCACGCCTGCTTCAGCCACGAGCTGTGCGACGCCTGGGAGAGCGCGGCGCGTCCGGCGGAGGCGTATGGCGTGCGCGTGGTCTGCTTGCGGATCGGGCTCGTGATCGGCACCGAGGGCGGCTTCATCACGCGGATGCTGACGCCGTTCGAATTCGGCCTCGGCGGGCCGCTCGGCTCGGGCCGGCAGTGGATGTCGTGGATCGAGCGCGACGATTTGATCCGCCTGATCGCCCATGTGATGGCGCGCGCGGATATTTCCGGACCCGTCAATGCGACGGCGCCGATCCCGGTCACCAACCAGAAATTCACCGACGAACTCGGCCGACGGCTGCGCCGGCCGGCGCTGTTCCGGATTCCCGATGCGCTGCTGCGCCGGGTCGGCGGCGATTTCGCCAGCGAATTGCTGCTGGGCGGCCAGCGCGTGCTGCCGAACAAGGCGCTGAGCCACGGCTTTGTGTTCCGTCACGAAACGCTGCGCAGCGCGTTTGAGGCGATCCTGTGAGGAGGGCGAGATGCAGCCCGCTTGGCTCGGTCGTGCGACGAAAGGCTGGCTGGCCGCCTGCGCTACCGCAACGGCCGCCATCTATGTGCTCACGATGCTGTTCTTCCTATCCGGAGCCAACGCGCGTTCGATCATGCTCGGCTGGTTCGACTTCGTCGCCAGTCTGATTTTCCTCCCGGTCATTCTCGTTGTTACGTGCGTTCTGACCGCCGTGCCGTCTGTGCTCGCTATCTGGTTAAGTGAGAGATTTCAGATGCGCTCAGCCTGGTTCTTTGGCTGCGTGGGCGGGTTAACGGGAGCTCTGGGCCAGATCATCCTTTTTCAGGGCTTTACCTCCGCCGTCGCCGGGCTTTTCAGTTTGGTCGGCTTTCTGGCCGGACTGGTCTACTGGCGCATCGCGGGTAAAGCTGCCAGCCGGGAGCCCATCTAACCCCGTCAGCCGCTCTTCAGCATCGACAGGATCTGCCGCGTCGACTTGTAACTGGCGATCGCGTTATCGCGAAAGCCCGGCGTCCAGTTCACGGCCTGGCGTTCCTCGGCGCTCATCGACGAATAGGCATTGAGGATTCCAAGGCTGAGCTGGGACGGGTCGCCGCTGCTCTGGCTCTGGTTGAGCGCGGCCAGAATGCTGGCGCGGCTGCGCGAATCCAGCAGCTGCTTGGCGGCAAAGCTCTCCTGTTTGGAGAACAGGCCGTCCTGGTTGAGCGAGATCGCCGCCAGCGAACGGTTGTCGAACGAGCTGATATCCGCCTGCTGGCCGGTCTGGCGGCCGCGATCGAACACCAGCTCCATGCCGGCCGCGGTGGCGGCCCTGGCTTGCGCATCGAGCGAGGCGCGGACTTTCTGGGCGACGGCCGAAATACTCAGTGTCGCAGGATTGTCGCCGGCGTTGTTCTGCGACAGGTAGGCCGCGACCGGATCGTTGGCGATGCCGGGTACGGCCGCAGGATTCTGCAGCGTGGCCTGTACGCCCTTCAGCACCGCCGCCCGCTGTGCCGCCCAGGTCGCCGTTGCCTTCTCTTCATTGCTCGCGCCGTCGAGATAATCGAGCGCGGTCTTGTAGATCGAGCTGAAATCGCCGGTCAGTTTCGACGTCGCCGCGGGCGGTGCCAGCACGGCGTCAAAGCGGTTGTTGAGTTCGGTCGCGGCGACCTTCTGTTCGTCGGGGCTGAATTTGCCGCCATTGTTGGTCATGATCGCAAACAGCGAGCGGCGATCGAGCGAGGACAGGTCGATGGTCGTCTTGCCGTCGGCGCCGATCGGGCCGGTGGCCGAGGCTGTGGCGTAGAGCGTATCGAGCGCGGTGCGCGCTTCGGTCGTCACCGTCGTAAAATCCTTCGACGTTGCGCCGGCGAGTTGCGCGCGCGCCGCGTCCGACAGCGTCAGATTGGTCGCGGCATTGTCGGGCGGATTGCCGGCCTCGGCATTGTTGAGCACGGTGGCCAGCGATGTCTGGGTGGCGGCGGCGCGGGCGTAGGCGGAGCCCAGTTGGGTGTAGGCATTCAGTCCGGCGTTTATCGAGGTCATTCGCGTTCCCCGTTTGGGCAACGGTTAAAGGACCGTTACCGCCGCGGACCATTTCAGAGCATGGTTAATGGATGGTGAATCTCCCGGTATTGTTACTGGTATCGGCGTGGTGTCGCGCCGTCAGCGCGGCAGCCTGGCGATGGCCTGGCTGAGCTCGTGGATTTCGTAGGGCTTTCGCAGGATCGGAAAATCGCCGCGTACGTTGATCGCGGCGTCGCTGTAGCCGCTGGTCAGGAGGATAGGGAGACTGGGCCTGACCGCCCGCAGGTGACGTGCAAGCCCGAGGCCGTCCATCTTGCCGGGCATCACGATGTCGGAGAACACGAGGTCGATGCCGTCGAGCTCGATTTCACGCAAGGCCGCTTCGGCGTCCGCGACCCGGCGGACGGTGTAGCCGAGCTGCTCGAGCAGGCCGGTGCTGACGGTCGCGACATCGGGGTTGTCCTCGACCAGCAGCACGGTGCCGCTGCCGCCGGTCTCGGCGAGCACGACCTTTTTCGCCGCGGGGGCGGTCTCCCGCCGCGGCAGCAGGATGGTGATCCTGGTGCCCTGGCCGAGTTCGCTCGCCACCTTGACCGTGCCGCCGGCCTGATGCGCAAAACCGTGAACCTGCGACAGCCCGAGGCCGGTCCCCTTGCCGATCGGCTTGGTGGTGAAGAAGGGATCGAATATCCTGTCGAGGATGTCGGGCGCAATCCCGGCGCCCGTGTCTTCGACCGAGATCGCGACATATTTGCCGTCGGCTGCGTCGTTACGCGCCGCAATCGTGATGACGCCGCTACCGGACATGGCGTCGCGCGCGTTGATCACGAGATTGACCAGCGCCGTCTCGAATTCGGCGACGTCGACCATGACAGGCCCGACGTCCAATGCGATATCGAATCGCAGCGCCACCGCGCTGCCGACGCCGACATCGAGAACGCCGCGCACCGCATCGATATGCTGGGCAACGTCGACGGCCTGCGGGTTGACGCTCTGCCGCCGCGCGAAGGTGAGCAACTGGCTGGTGAGGGAAGCCCCGCGCTTGGTCGCGCCGTCGATGGCCGTCAGCGCGCGCTGCGATCTCGGATCGTCGCCTATCGACTTTCTCAGGATGTGCAGGCTGCCGCTGATCACCATCAGCAGATTGTTGAAATCATGCGCCACGCCGCCGGTGAGCTGGCCGAGCGCGTCGAGCTTTTGCGATTCTGCCAGTTGCCGGTGCACCTGCTCGAGCTTGAGCTGGGCCTCACGGCGCTCGGAGATGTCACGGGTGATTTTGGCGAAGCCGACGAGTTTGCCGTCCTCATAGATGGGGTCGATGACGACGCTGGCCCAGAAGAAGGTGCCGTCCTTGCGGACGCGCCAGCCTTCCTCCTCGTAGCGGTGCTGTTCCCGCGCGATATCCAAGGCGCGCTGCGGCTTGCCGTTGGCGCGGTCGCCCTCGGTATAGAAGCAGGAAAAGTGCTTTCCGATGATTTCGTCGGGCGCGTAGCCCTTGATGCGCTGGCCGCCGATATTCCAGCTCGTCACGACACCGTTCGGATCCAGCATATAGAGGGCGTAGTCTGTAACAGCATCAACCAGAAGTCGAAAATTACGTTCGGATTCGAGAAGATCTTTCTGCTGCTGCTGATCTTTTCTAACCATCCGACAGACTGTCCATTTAACAGGCGCAAACGCGCGACTTCTGCATTGGTTCCCGAAATCCTACATTTTAACGAACGGGACCTTACGCGGGGCCTGCGAGGCTCCGAAACGTGGCGGCTAGCGTCCGTAACGCGGCGCGTTTGGCCGGATCGCTGACCTTGGAGTGCAGCATCACTTTGGACGCGGAAAGCCGGGGCAGGGCCTCGGCCGGGCCGATATCGATCAGGTTGGGCGGTGCGATCCGCCGTGCCAGTGGCGCCACCGCAAGGCCGGCCGAGGCGGCCGCAACCACGGCTGCGACGCCGCCGCCGACGAAGCTTTCGGACCAGGAAATCCCCGCCTTGTCGAGCGCGCGGATGGCGTGGGCGCGCACGCCACAGGGCGGCGCGAGCGTTGCCAGCGGCAGCGTCTCGCCGCGCCGCCAGGCCAGGCGTTTGGCGGCGAACCAGCCGAACTCGTCTTCCGCCAGCTTCTCGCCGCCGCGGCGGCTGCCTTCCTGCCGCACCAGCACGGCATCGAACGCTCCGGCGTCATAGGCGTCCATCACCTCGCGCGAAAAGCCGATCGTCACCGACAGCGCCAGTTGCGACGACACCGCGTGCAGCCGCTCCAGCAGCGGCACCAGCTCCGGCCCCGTGGCGTGATCGGAGATGCCGAGCGACAAGGTCTGGCGCACCGGCGTCTCGCCGGCCAGCGCCCGGTCATGCGCCTCGATCAGCACGCGGGCATGGGGCAGGAACGCCGCGCCTTGCGCGGTCAGCGCCACCGCCCGCGGCGAACGCTCGACCAACCGTTTGCCGAGCAGGCTCTCCAGCCGCTGCAGCTTCATGCTGACCGCGGCCTGCGTGGTGCCGAGCGCCTCGGCGGTGCGGGTAAAACCTTGCAGTTCGGCGACCAGCAGGAAGGCCCTGACGGTGTCGATATCCAGCGTGCTCATGGCATCATCACTATTCGTTATCATTGTTATGAACAGAGATAAGATACCAAAATGATAGCCGCAGGTCTACAAAGGGATCAGCGCAATGCCAGCGCGCCCCATCGAGGAAAACGACCATGCCGCTCATCACTGTCACCTATTCCAGCGTCCGCAAGGCGCCGTCGCTGAAAGCCGAAATCGCCTCCGCCGTCAGCGAACTCACCGCGCGCATCCTGCGCAAGGATCCGAAGGTCACTGCCGTCATCGTGAAGGCGGTCGATGCCGCCGACTGGTTCGCCGGCGGAAAATCGCTGGCCGAGCAGAGCCTCGCGAGCTTCTGGCTCGACGTCCACGTCAGCGAAGGCACCAACACCAAGGACGAGAAGGCGGCCTATCTCGCCGCGCTGTTCCAGCGCATGGGCGAACTGCTCGGGCCGCTGCACGAGGAGAGCTACGCCCATGTCGACGAGGTGAAGGGCGACGCCTACGGCTTTGGCGGTCTCACCCAGGAGCGGCGCTACATTGCGGGCAAGCTGGAAATAGCGCCGCAACGGGCTGCCGCCTGAAGAAGGTTCGATGCGGGGACGGCGCGCATGGACGCCGCCCGCATGTGTCAGCGACGCGATGAGGCCGTCGCTTTCCCGTGATGGCCGCCGAATTGACGGCCATGGCCGAGCGACCAGTTGTCAGGCACATTCTCGATCAGCGTGATCATGACGTCGTCGCCGGCAAATCCGGCGCCGGCGGCGCGGTCGGCGATCCGGCGGAACAGGTTTTTCTTCTGCTCTTCCGTCCGCCCTTCGAGCAGCAGGATTTCGATGATCGACCCTTCCGGCGTCCGCTTCACGTCGCCAAAGGTCGGGTCGAGGAGCATCATCCGCGACGCGTAGGTCGAAATCAGTTGAAAGCGGTTGTTGGGCTCGACGCCGCAGGTCTCGACCAGGCTTTCATGCACGGCGTCGGCCAGTGCGCGAATGCGGGACGGCGGAAGGTGGGCCGGAACGGATAGGCGGCAAAGGGGCATGGGGAGGTCTCCGCTGGTTGGGAGTTCCCTGCTATTCATGCTAACAGGCGGGATAAATGTCATATTTCGACATTCACTCGTGCCTGAAAGTCATGAATATGCATCCGATGCCGGATCTCGCGGTCTTCGTCCGCACCGTCGATCTCGGAAGTTTTGCCGCGGTGGGCGCGGAGCTCGAACTCACCGCCTCGGGCGTTTCCCGCGTCGTGAGCCGGCTGGAGCGCCGCCTCGGGGCAAAGCTTTTGCACCGGACGACGCGACGGCTGGTGCTGACGCAGGAAGGCGAAGCGTTCCTTGTTCATGCCAGGGGCATTCTGGCGGCGGTGGAAGCCGCCGAAGCCGATGTCGCCTCGATCCATGGACGTCCGCGCGGCCATCTCAGGGTCAACACCGGCACGGCGTTCGCACGGCACCGGCTCGCACGGCTGCTGCCGTCATTCCTGGAAAGGTTTCCCGACATCACCGTCGATCTTTCCGTGAGCGATTATCGCATCGATCCGATCGCCGATCAGGTCGACGTCACGATCCGGGTCGGGCCGCTGGGCGACAGCGATCTGATCGCGATCAGCCTTGGCGAAGTCAAGCGGGTCATCGCCGGCAGCCCGGATTATCTGAAGCATCACGGCATTCCGGAGAAGCCGGCCGATCTCGCCGATCATAATTGCCTGCAGCTCACTGGCTTCACGCGGCTGGTACAGTGGCCGATGTTCGAGCAGGGCAAGCGGATCATGGTGGCGGTGAAGGGATCGGTCCGCTCCGACAGCGCCGACTTCCTGCTCAATCTCGCGTTGGCGGGCGCCGGCCTGGTGCGGTTCGGAGACTTTCTCGGCGAGGCGGCCGTGAAGGAGGGCAGGCTGGTGCCGGTGCTGTCGCACTGTCACGATCCCGATCCGCAGCCGATCAAGGCCCTGGTCCTGCCCGGGCGTCAGAACATCCCGCGGGTTCGCGCCTTCGTGGATTTTCTTAAAGCGAATGTTTGACGGCCGTCAGGCCGTCGTCTCCGGTAGTTGCGCCGCCGTCGCGCCGAACACCTCCTCGAACGCTCGCCGGAGCGCGACGTCGACATCCTCCATCGTGACTGGCAGACCGAGATCGACCAGCGAGGTCACGCCGTAGCGGGGATCGACGACGCCGCAAGGCACGATCGCGGCAAAATGCGACAGCTCCGGCTCGACATTGATGGCGATGCCGTGGAACGAGACCCAGCGTCGCAGCCTGACCCCGATCGCGGCGATCTTGTCTTCATAGCCGGCGCCCTTGTCGGGCCGGCGGACCCAGACGCCGACGCGATCCTCGCGCCGCTCGCCGCGCACGTTGAAGGCGTCGAGCGTGCGGATGATCCACTCTTCGAGCCCGGCCACATAGGCGCGCACGTCGGGCCGCCGCCGCTTCAGATCGAGCATGACATAGGCCACGCGCTGGCCGGGGCCGTGATAGGTGACTTGCCCGCCGCGGCCGGTGGTGAACAGCGGAAAGCGCGGGTCGAGCAGGTCGCCGTCCTTGCCGCTGGTGCCGGACGTGTAGAGCGGCGGATGCTCCAGCAGCCAGACCAGTTCGGCCGCCTTGCCGTCGGCGATGGCGGCCGCGCGCGATTCCATCGCGGCCACGGCGTCGGGGTAGGGGACGGGGTGATCGGAGATTCGCCATTCCACCTCGCCGCCGCCCTCGGCACGCGCAAATGTCGTCAAATCAAGGCTTTGGCGGTCATTAACCATTGGCTAACCATAACGTGGTCAGGTGGAACCAGCTCAATCTAATCCCCCTTTGGCGGTTTCGAAGTGCCCACCCTCGATAAAGTCAGCGTCGACCTCATGGTGGTGCTCGGCACCACGACCATGCCCATCCACCAGGTGATGCGGCTCTCCCGCGGCGCCATCATCGAGCTGGACGCCACCGAACAGGACGAGGTCAAGATCCTCGCCAACAACCTCCCGGTGGCCTCCGGCGTCGTGCTGGTGGATCGCAACCGCATCGCCGTCGAAGTCAAGCGGATGCTGCCGAAATCCCCTGATGTCAGATAGTTATCGGGGCACAAAACTTCCTTGTCCCCCCATCCCCGATTTGTTACATCGGCGCCGTTGATCCGGCCGACATCAGTCCTTCAGCCGGTATCCCAAGCGCTCGTGGCGGAATTGGTAGACGCGCTGCCTTGAGGTGGCAGTCCGTAACAGGGTGGGGGTTCGAGTCCCTCCGAGCGCACCATACCCACGCCTAAACTATTGGTTTTACGGACTCTTTTTACAAAAATTACTACGCAAAGTTACTACTTTGTTCGCATCAGGCGTTCTCGCGCTGTTCCCATCGGGCAGCGCCGTGAAATCGTCGAGTGACTGGCTCTGATCGAACGCGATGATCTAGTCCATACCACTGATGCCGAGCTTTTCTCGATTCGCCTGGGCGATGTAATGCGCCGGCATTTTCGGATCGGTCCAGCCGAACATCGCCATCATCTGGCTCTCCGTGCAGTCGGCGTAGGCGGCGACCTCAGCACGCGCCTTGCGTACGCCATGGCAGCTCTTCTTCGGCTCGTTGACGCCCGCGAGCGCCGCGTACTTCTTGAACTTCATTGCCCATGCCTTTTTGTTCATCGGGAGCACGCGGCCCTTCAACCTCTTGCCGGTGAAAACCTCGGCTCCGATGATGCCAGCTGCGCGCGCCGCCCGCAGGCTTTCTGCAAACGCGGGATGCACCGGCACGGTGACGGTGGTGTTGCCGCGGCTTTTTTCGGTGGCGATCTGCACCGCCATCTTGCGTACGATTTGCCGCAAATGCGGCGGCCCGAACCGATGGGCGTCTCCCAGTCGCAAGAAGGTGTAGTGCAGGATGTCGAACATCAGTCGCGCTTCTGTGCCGAGGGGCCACTTTGCGCGATAGAGCGCCATGTCGTTCTCGGTCCAGGGCAGAAACCCACCCCTCTCACGGCTCGCTTTGGCCTTGCCGGATTTCAAACCGACCGTCGGATCATCATCTTCATCGAGATGGCCGGCATCAATCATCCATCGGATCATGCCTCGCAGCCCGGATAGCAAATTGCCAGCCTGCGATGGTGTCCGCGTTTTCATTTCCTGCCGGATGACCTTGCGTGTCATCACTGCAAAGGGCTTCTCGCCATTTTCGGGCAGCAGGCTCTCGATCAGGCCGGTGCGCTGTAGCCTGGTCGATTCCGCCAAGCCCTCATGGCCGACGCTGAGATCGCCCAGCCAGTGGTCGCTTTGTTTGTAAAGCGTCCAATACCAGCGCAGCGTATGAGGCGTCGGCGGCCCGCTGATGATTTCGCCGCGCGGTTCGTTGCGCTGCTTTTGTGCGTTGATGTGATCGGACGAGTCGCCGTAAAGCGCGATCTGCGAGGCGACGGCTGCATCGCACTCCTCGCTGAAGTCTTTAGTGCCGAACTCCGCCTTGATTCTGATCTTCGGTAGTCCGTTGCGAAGCTCTCCGAGATCAGCATGGCCTGTCCCAACATGCACTTCATCCCGATCAATCTTTCGGCGTTCGGCATAGACATGGAATCTTCGTCGCCTTGCTCCTCGCAATGACCAATTGGAGACTAATCTCCAAATTTCTCGTGCAACAGCAGCCATAACCGGTCCGGCTTGAACGGGGTCGCCGTAAAGCGGATGCCGGTGGCATTGGCGATGGCATTGCCCAGCGCGGCGGAAACCGGGTTATAGGGGCTTTCGCTCATCGACTTGGCGCCCATCGGTCCAAGCGTATCTATGGTATCGGCGAAGAACACTTCGGTGCGGGGGATGTCGGCAAAGGATGGCAGATGATAGTCGCGGAATCTGGGATTGACGATGCGCCCGCTGTCGTCGATCACCATTTCCTCGCAGAGCGTGGCGCCCAGCGATTGCGCGACGCCGCCTTCGACCTGGCCGAGGCACTGCATCGGGTTGGCGACACGGCCGGCGTCGGCCGCGTGCACGCTCTTCAGAATCTTCAGCTCGCCGGTGTATTTGTTCACGGCGACACGAAAGCCCTGGACATTGAAGGCGACGGAGCGCGGCGAGCCGGACGAATTTCCGTTCGCACTGAGAACCTTGCCGAGCGATTGGGCCGATGCGGCGAGCAATGCATACGGCGTGCGGCGCCTGGCACAGACCGTGCCATGATTGTCTAGGGTGCACGCGTCGGGGTTCTCGCTCATCAACGACGCTGCGAATTGTTTCAGCTGGCCGGCCAAAGCTTCGGCCGCGGCTTGGGTCGCGCGGCCGGCGACAAAAGTCCCGGCGCTGCCATAGGCGCCGGTGTCGTGGCCGCCATGGGCAGTGTCGGATTGCAGCAGGTGAATGCGGTCGACGGTGGTCGCCAGCGCGCTTGCGGCGATCTGGCGGTGCACGGTGCTGGTGCCATTGCCGAATTCGGCGGTACCAACCGTAAGATCGAAGCCGCCATCGGCGCGAAGCGAAATGGTGCAATCGGCGAAGTGGCCGGCGGGCGGTACCGTATCGATCATGGTCAGCGCGATGCCATCGCCAGTCAACCAGTCCGCCGAGAGCGCGGGCGCAAGCGTTCCGGCGGCCATTGCTTGCTCGACCAGGTCGAGGCATTGATCGAGGCCATAGCTGCCATAAAGCACGTCGTGATATTCAGATTTCGGCGGCGACAGCATGGGATCGCCGGGTTTGACGATATTGCGACGGCGCATCTCGAACGGGCTGATGCCGAGCTGCCTTGCCAGTTCGTCGATCGCGGCTTCGACGGCAATCAGCGTCTGCGGCAGGCCATAACCGCGGAACGCCCCTGAGGGCACGGTGTTGGTATAGACGGCGACGCCGTCGACTTTTTTGTTTGGGCAGCTATAGACGCCAATGCATTCGCCCACCGAGTGAAACAGCACGGGCCCAGCGTGATTGCCATAGGCGCCGGTGTTCGAAAGCACGTCGAGCTGCAGCGCGGTGAGTTTGCCGTCCTTATCCGCGGCGGCCTTGACGGTGACGCGCATCGGATGCCGCGTCGAGGTCGCGATGAATTGTTCTTCCCGCGTCAGTTCGAATTTGACCGGGCGGCCGGTTTTAAGTGCGGCCAGCGCGAGAACGTCTTCGACGAACATCTCCTGCTTGCCGCCGAAGCCGCCGCCGACACGCTCGCAGAACACCCGGACTTTGTCCGGCGGCAGAGCGAAAAGGTCGGCCAGCATCCGTCGCGTCAGGAACGGCACCTGGGTGCTGGAACGCACATTGAGGATTCCATCGGCATCGAGCCAGGCAAGGCCGCCATGGGTTTCCAGCGCGGCATGCTGGACCCGCTGGGTGGTGAAGGTGCCTTCATAGGTTACGGCCGATGCTGCAAGGGCGGCAGCGACATTGCCGAACTCTCCGTGGATTTCCGCAACGATGTTGCGCGCCGAATTGGCCACGCGATGCTCCGGCGTCTTGTCGGCATGAATGGCCGGAGCACCTGGCAGCATTGCTTGGGCCGGATCGATCACCGCCGGCAGAATTTCGTACTCGACCTTCAGGCGTCGGCAGCCGTCCTCGGCCGCAGCTTCGGTCTCGGCGACGACGGCGGCAACCTTCTGCCCGACGAAGCGGACGACATGGTCGAGCACGCGGGTATCGTCCGGATCCATCCACTCCTTCTCGTGCCGTGCGGTCGAGAACAGGCGATCCGGCGCGTCTTCGAAGGTCAGCACCGTGTGGACGCCCGGAACGTCTTGCGCCGCGCGCTTGTCGATTGAGAGGATTTTCGCGTGCGGGTGCGGCGAACGCAGCATCTTGATGTGCAGCAAGCCTGCCGGTGCGACGTCGAACGTATAGCGCGCCGCGCCGCGCACGACCTGCGGTCCGTCGGGGGCGGGGAGGCTGCGGCCGAACGCGGTGCCGGCCATAGCGTCTTCGATATTGTTCCTGCCGTTCAGCGCATCCTCGATCGAACGATAGCCGGTGCAGCGGCAGATATTGCCTTTCAGCGCGGCGCCGAGATCCTGCCGCTGCGCCTGGTTCAACGACGCGCAAGTCAGGATCATGCCAGCGGTGCAGAAACCGCATTGAAATCCCTGCGCATTGAGGAAGGCCTGCTGCATCGGATGAATGCCGCCGTCCTGCGCCAAGCCTTCGATCGTCGTCACCGCGTGGCCATCGGCGCGGAAGGCCGGGATCAGGCAGCTATGCACGGGTTCTCCATCGAGGAGGACAGTGCACGCACCGCAGTCGCCGGCATCGCAGCCTTTCTTGACGCCGAAATGCCCGAGCTCGCGCAGGAATGTCCGCAGGCACTGCCCAGCCCGCGGGGACTCATGAAACGCTTTGCCGTTGACCTCGATGCTCATCGCAGCGCTCGCGGCGGGGCCTGCAGCTCGCCACGGATCTCTTCTGCGAGCCGCAGCGTCATCGCCTTGCGCCAAGCCGGCTTGCCGTGAACGTCCGCATGATAGAGGCCGTCCGGAATACGATCGAGGATGGTTGCACGCAACTCCTCAGCCGAGGGGATTCCAACGAAGGTGAGTTGAATAGGGCGCACCGTGGATGCGGTGGCCGTCAACACCAGTTTACCGTCGGTCGTGACGCTGCCGATCAGCAGCGCCGCCGAGCGGCCGACCGGCGTCAGCGAAATCTGGCGGGACGCCGAACGTTGCCTCAAGGCCGCGAGCGGGATATCGACCTGCCGCAATAGATCGCCTGCGGCGAGTACGTTGCGCTGATTGCCGGTGACGAAATCAACGACCGGAATTCTCCGCTCGCCGCCACCGGCCTGCCAGATCGTGCAGACGCCGTCGAGCGCCGCCGTGAGAGAGATCATCGGCCCTGCGGGCAGCGACATGCAGATGTTGCCGCCCACGGTGGCCGTTTTCCAGATCTTGAAGGAAGCGAGAAACGCGCGGCAGCACTGGTTGATTAGCGGCGAGGCGATCCAATCGGACGGGCAAGCCAGCGCATCGAGCTGCGCCACCGTGCAGGTCGCCGCGATCGAAAGGCCGGTCTCTGTGATCGCCAGCGCCGGCCATTTCAGGTCGGTGAGATCGATCAGCCGGGTCAGATGGGCCTGCGGTTCCGAGAACAGCCAGGTGCCGCCCGCGAGCCAAGCATCGCCTGCCGTCCAAACGGGCAGTTGATCCCGCGTGCGGGGACGGGCAACCTCGCGAACGGTGTTCAGGTCCATCGATACGCCAGCGCTTTCAGCGACATGCATCCCCCGCAGTTAAGTCTTGCAAAACCGACGCCAATTCTCGCATGGGTTGGGCTGGTCCTTGAATTGCAGGGATTGGCAAGCGGACTGAAATCCAGTCTGGAGCAGGCAGGTTATGGACGCAAAGCAGACCATCTGGATCAAGGACCCGCTCGCCATTCTCGCTGACGGCGCGGAGCGTGGCATTGTCGTCCAGGACGGCAAGATCGTCGAACTGGTGCCGCAAGGAGGCCAGCCCACGGTACCTGCAGCGTCCTTTGAAGCCGGCGATCATGTGGTGCTGCCGGGGTTGATCAACACCCACCACCATTTCTACCAGACTCTGACGCGGGCACTGCCGGCGGCGCTGGACCGCGAGTTGTTTCCCTGGCTGCAGGCGCTCTATCCGGTATGGGCGCGGCTGACGCCTGAATCGCTGGACCTCGGTGTCACTGTTGCAATGTCGGAACTGCTGCTGTCCGGTTGTACCACCACCACCGATCATCATTATGTGTTCCCGGCCGGACTCGAAGACGCCGTCGACATCGAGGTCGCCGCCGCCCGGCGGCTGGGCATCCGCGTATTGCTCACCCGCGGCTCGATGGACCGGTCGCAGAAGGATGGCGGGCTGCCGCCGGACAGCGTAGTGCAGGACGAGGACACGATTCTGGCCGATAGCGAACGCGTGGTGGCAAAACACCATCAGCGCGGCGAGGATGCGATGACGCAGATCGCGCTGGCGCCATGTTCGCCGTTTTCAGTGACGACTTCGCTGATGTGTGCGACGGCTACCCTTGCTGACAAGCTCGACGTACGCCTGCATACGCATCTGGCCGAGACAGAGGATGAAAACAAATTCTGCGAGCAGATGCATGGCTGCCGACCGCTGGATTATCTCGAACAATGCGGCTGGCTCAATGCCCGGACCTGGCTGGCACACGGCATCTTCTTCAATGCCGACGAGATGAGGCGGTTGGGGAAAGCAAAGACTGCCATCAGTCATTGTGCCTGCAGCAACCAGATTCTGGCGTCGGGTTGCTGCCCGGTATGCGAGATGGAAGAGGCGGGGGTTTCGATCGGTATCGGCGTCGACGGCTCGGCCTCCAACGACGAATCCAACCTGATGCAGGAGGTCCGTGCGGCGTTCCTGCTGCAGCGGGCGCGCTACGGCGTTACCCGTGTCAGCCACAAGGACGCGCTACGCTGGGCGACCAAGGGTTCGGCAGCATGCATCGGGCGCCCAGAACTCGGCGAGATTGCGGTCGGGAAGGCGGCCGACCTCGCGCTGTTCAAGCTCGATGAACTGCGCTTTTCGGGGCACGGCGATCCATTGGCCGCGCTCGTGCTGTGCGGCGCGCATCGTGCCGACCGCGTGATGGTCGGTGGAAACTGGGTGGTGATCGACGGCGCGGTCCCGGGCCTCGACGTGCCAGACCTGATCCGCCGTCATAGCGCCGCCGCGCGCGCGATGCATGCGGGATAGTGAACGATCCGATCTCTCCCGCCATTGCGAGGAGAGACCGGAGGAGACGTCTCTACTTGCCGGGAATCTTGTCGTCGATGCCCTTGACGTAGAAGTTCATACCGAGGATCTGGCCGTCGTCGAGATGGGTACCGCCCTTGCATTCGACTTCCTTGCCGTCCTGGCCGACGACCGGGCATTTGAACGCATGCAGCTTGCCTTCGGTGATCGCCGCTTCGGTCTCTTCTGCGAGCTTCTTCACGTCATCTGGCATGTTGGTGTAGGGCGCCATCACCACGAGCTTGCTCTTCAGGCCACCCCAGAA
>Ga0070665_100003659_pt1 | contig 16287 bp, 20 predicted proteins | sample KBSS13metaG_FD_65862 | JGI IMG/M metagenome (GOLD analysis project Ga0070665, IMG submission 65862) | Switchgrass rhizosphere microbial communities from Kellogg Biological Station, Michigan, USA - KBS S1-3 metaG | ecosystem: Host-associated > Plants > Roots > Rhizosphere > Soil ... | reverse complement strand
ACCCAGCCCTTCGCCGCCGCCAACTGGAACCCGCAAGGCTACGGTGGCAATCCCGTCAACCGCATCCGGGTCCTCGTCGAATCTTGAGACAGCTCACGATCAGCCACGTCTGCGTCATTGCACTGGCCACGACCGTCGTACTGCTCGCCTTCGACAAGGCGGGACAACTACGGCCCACCCCCTACGTCTGGACGCCGCCTGCCCCCAAGGCGGCGCCCGCACCGGCCAGCCCCGACGCCGGCAAGCCGCCGCCCCACAACGATATGGTGGAGGACCTGCCGGAGGGGCCAGGGCGCGAAATCACGTTCTATACCTGCACGGCGTGCCACGGCGTGGCGTTGATCAAGGCGCAGGGCCTGACGCGCGATCTCTGGGAGTCGACCTTCGACCTGATGCTGGAGAAGCACCGCATGCCGCCCGTGAAGCCGGCGGAGCGGGCCGAGATCCTCGACTATCTCAGCCAGCAGTTCCCGCCGCGCCGGCGTGGCCGCGGCGGCGACAACCCGTTCCTCAAATAGTCGCTTTCGCCCACTTCTCCGACCAGGCATGGAGCGGCAGGAAGAGCCGCAGCAGTTCGCCGCCCAGTTCCGTGAGCCGATAACCGCTTTCCGGATCGAGCTCGACCAGCTTCGCCTCCCGCAGCTCGGCCAGCCGCGCATTGACGATGGTCGGGCTGGCACCGATCGCATCCTGAAGCTCGCGGAAGCGTCGCGGTTCGTTGCGCAGCTCCCATACCAGCCGCAGCACCCAGCGTCGGCCCAGCAGGTCGAGCAACACCATGATCGGCCGGCCCGTCGTCGAGCCGCGGACACGCCGCTTCACCATCTATTTCACTCCGTTACTACATTTTCTGTAGCGGCTCACTCAATTTTACTACATAAACTGTAGCATGACCCGCATCACTCCCGCCGCCGCTCCCTACGAGCCTGCCATCACCGACGCGCTCCAGCGCATCATGCCGCCCGGCATCGAGCCGCTCGTGCTGTTCCGAACCATGGCCCGGAGCCCGCGCGTCTTCGCCAAGATGTTCGCCGGCGGCCTGCTCGACAAAGGTCCGCTCAGCCTGCGCCAGCGCGAGATCGTGATCGACCGCACCACGGCACGGCTCGGCGCCGAATACGAATGGGGCGTACATGTCGCGCTGTTCGCCGGGAAGGTCGGCTTCGGCGAAACCGAGATCGCCGCGACGGTCAGCGGGTCCGCCGATGCCGCCTGCTGGTCAGCGGAAGAGCAGGCACTGCTCGCAACTGTCGACGATTTGGTCGACCGCCGCACGATCTCTGCCGGGACCTGGACGGCGCTCTCGGTGCATTTCGACGAAGCCGAGATCCTCGAGACCATCGCGCTGGTGGGCTACTATCACACGATCAGCTTCCTGTGCCGCGGCCTCGACCTGCCGCTCGAAACCTGGGCGGCGCGCTTCCCTGCCCATTAGGGCGTCACGATCGTCATCGAGCTCTTCTCTCCAGGATCAGGACCAGCAAGCCAAAGACCAGCCCCCAGAACGCCGAGCCGATGCCGAGCAGGGTGACACCCGACGCCGTGACCGCGAGCGTGCCCGCGGCCGCCAGCCGGTCCTTCTCCGGCTCGAGCGCACTGCCCAACGCGCCCGCCATGGAGCCGAGCAGCGCGGTGCCTGCGACAGTCATCAGTAGCGCCGGCGGCAGCGCGCCGAACAACCCGACCAACGACGCGCCGAACAGGGCCACCAATCCCCACCACAGGGCGTAGAACGGCCCGGTCATCCAGCGCTTGGCCGGGTCGGGATGGGCGTCCGGCCCGGTGCAGAGCGCGGCGGAGATCGCCGCCAGGTTCGAGGTGTGGGCGCCGACGAACGCCGTGGCGAGCGAGGCCGCGCCGGTCACCGCGAGCACCGGCTGTGTCGGGGCGTGATAGCCCGAGGCGCGCAGCACGGCGAAGCCCGGCAGGTTCTGCGACGCCATCGTGACCAGATAGAGCGGCAACCCGAGCCCGATCAGAGTCGCCACGTCCCACGCCGGCGCCACGAGCGCCAAACCGGAAACGCCGAGCGGCGGGATCGGCTTCACCAGTCCCAGGCTCCAGGCCAGCGCCGCGCCCACACCCAGCACGATCAGCGAGGCCATTGTCGGCATCAGGCGCCGCGCGACCAGGAACAGCACGATCAGCGACAGCACCAACAGCGGCTGGTTCGGCACCTGCTCGATCATCGCCACGACCAGCCGCAGCAGGATGCCGCCCAGCATGGCGGCCGCGATGCTGCCGGGAATCTTCTCGATCAGCCGCGCAAGCGGCCGGACCGCGGCGGTCAGCAGGATCAGCACGGCCGCCAGCACGAAGGCGCCGACCGCGGCCTGGAAGCTCGGCACGGCTGAACTCGACGCGATCAGCGCCGCCCCCGGCGTCGACCAGGCGGTGATGATCGGCATGCGGTAGCGCACGCTCAGGATCAATGCGCTGACGGCGGTCGCAAGGCCGAGGCCGGAGACCCACGAGCTCGCCTGCTCCGGCGTCGCGCCGACGGCTTGCGCGGCGGCCAGCACGACGGGCAAGGTGCCGCCGACGCCCGCGACAGTGGCGACCAGCGCCGCCGACGCAGCCGAGACCAGTCCCGATCTCACGCGTTCGCGCGCTCGACCATCGCCCGCAGGAGGATCTGGCAGCCGGCGCCGATATCGACCTTGCTGGCATCCTCGATCTCGTTGTGGCTGATGCCGTCCTTGCAGGGCACGAAGACCATCGCTGTCGGCGCGACGCGCGAGACGTAGCAGGCGTCGTGGCCCGCGCCGCTCACGATGTCCATGTGCGGATAGCCCGCTTGCTCGGCGCCCCGACGCACCGACTCGACGAGCTCCTTCGCGAAGGGCGACGGCGGGAAATACCAGATCTGCTCGATCTTCACCTCGAGCCGATGGCGCCGGGCGATGTCTGCGGCGGCGGCGCGCATCTCGGCATCCATCTTCGTGAGCTCGCCGTCGTCGGGGTGACGGAAGTCGACGGTCATGAACACGCGGCCGGGGATGGTGTTGCGCGACTGCGGCTGGCTTTCGATCACGCCGATGGTCGAGCGACCGTTGGGACGGTTGCCGATCCTGCGGCACTCGACGATCAGCTCGGCGGCACCGACCAGCGCATCGCGCCGGCCCTCCATCGGCGTCGTGCCGGCGTGGCTCTCCATCCCGGTCCAGGAGATCTCGTACCAGCGCTGGCCCTGCGCGCCGGTGACGACGCCGATGGTCTTGTTCTCGCGCTCGAGAATCGGTCCCTGCTCGATATGCGCCTCGAAGAAGGCGCCGATCGGCCGGCCGCCGACCTTCTCCGGCCCGTCATAGCCGATCTTCTTGAGCGCCTCGCCGAAGGTCACGCCGTCGCGATCCTTGATGCCGAGAGCGTAGTCGAGCTCGAAGGCGCCGCCGAACACGCCCGACGCCACCATCGCCGGCGCGAAGCGGCAGCCTTCCTCGTTGGTCCAGACCGCCACCTCGATCGGCGCCTCGGTGACGTAGTTGGAATCGTGCAGCACCCGCAGCACCTCGAGCCCTGCCATCACGCCGTAGGCGCCGTCGAACTTGCCCCCGGTCGGTTGGGTATCCAAATGACTGCCGGTCATTACAGGCGCCTTCGACGGATCGCGTCCCTCGCGGCGGGCGAAGATGTTGCCGAGCTGGTCGACCTTGATGGTGCAGCCCGCCTCCTTCGCCCAGCGCACGAACAGGTCGCGCCCGATCTTGTCGAGATCGGTCAGCGCGATGCGGCACACGCCGCCCTTCTCGGTGCCGCCGATCCGGCCCAGCTCCATCAGGCTCGACCACAGCCGGTCGGCATCGATTCTGAGATTGGGGCGATCGGCGGTGGCCATGGCAACTCCCGTTGTGAACGAACCGTTAACGGACTAAATTAGGACTTGGAGGACTGTAGCATGCCCCGCGCCGCCCGAATCAAGCCCATCAGCTATTTCAAGGCCAACGCCGCCGAGATCATCGAGGAGCTCGGCGAGGTCGGCGAGCCGATGATCATAACCCAGAACGGCGAGGCCAAGGCCGTCGTGCAGGACATCATCTCGTACGAAAAGACGCAGGAGACGCTGGCCCTGCTCAAGATCCTCGCGCTGGCAAACCAGAACATTGAACAGGGCCACTACCGGCCGGCCAAGGATGTCTTCAATGACCTGCGGCGACGATTGAACGCCCGCGGAGGCCGGGAACTGGCATGCTAAACGACCATCGCCCAGCGGGCGGTGGTATGGCGGCTCCCGTTGAATTCGAACCGTTATTGGACAAAATCAGGACTAAAGGCCCCAATATGACGCTCGCCGCTCGCATCAAACCCATCAGCTACTTCAAAGCGAACGCAGCAGAGATCATCCAGGAGCTAGGCGAGATCGGCGAGCCGATGATCATAACCCAGAACGGCGAGGCCAAGGCCGTCGTGCAGGATATCGCCTCCTACGAGAAGACGCAGGAAACGTTGGCTCTGCTCAAGATTCTCGCTCTTGGCGAGCAGCAGGTGAAAGAGGGGAAGACGGTACCTGCGGCCAAGGCCATGCGCCGTTTTCGCGAACGGGTGAAGCAAGCGAGCGCCCGTAGGTGAAGCGATTTGCCGTCGAGTTGACGGAACACGCCCTCCTCGACCTCGACGACATCGCTGACTACATCACCTCACGCGATGGCCCGGAACGAGCGGAGCACGTGGCTCAGGGGATTGAGAAGGCCTACGCGTCGCTTACGCTATTCCCCAATCGCGGTGCATATGTGCGCGAACTTCTGGAGACCGGGAATCGGGACTTTCGCGAAGTGCACTTCAAGCCGTACCGCATCATCTATCGCGTGTACGCGCGCAAGGTCGTCGTATTCCTCATAGCGGACGGCCGACGTGATATGCGGGCCCTGGTCACCTCGCGCGTGCTCGGCATGTAGCCTGAGGCTGGCCTAACCAGCCAGTCGACGCTATTGCTCGATTATGCTCCCCTTATCCGACACCCTCGTCCTCGACCTCACGCAAGTCATTGCCGGACCGACCGGCGGCCAGATCCTGGGCGACATGGGCGCCGACGTGATCAAGGTCGAGCCGCTCCAGGGCGAGCACTTCCGTCCGCATTTCGGCGGCGCCTGGGTGCCGTCGATGAACCGCAACAAGCGCGGGCTGGCGGTCGATCTGCGCACCGCCGGCGGCCGCGACGTGCTGATGCGCCTCGTGCGGAAGGCCGACGTGTTCATGGAGGCCTTCACGCCGGGCGTGATCGACAAGCTGGGCTTCGGCTGGGACGTGGTCTCGAAGGAGAACCCGCGGCTCATCTATGCCTCGGTGTCGGGCTACGGCCAGACCGGCCCCTACTCCCATCGCGCCGGCTACGATCCCTGCATCCAGGCCGAGATCGGGCTGATGGACGCGACCGGCCCCTACCAGGGCGAGATGTGCCGGGTCGGCACCGCGCCGATCGATTACTCGACGGGCCTCGCCTGCGCCGGCGGCATCGCCTTCGCGCTGCTGCACCGTCACAAGACGGGCAAGGGCCAGCGGCTCGACCTGTCGCTGTTCGATGTCGGCATGCACCTGATGAGCCACTGGATCACCAACCATGGCCTCACGGGCGAGAACCCCGAACGCATGGGCACGTCGAACACCATCCTCTGCCCGCTCCGGGTGTTCCCGACGAAGACCCAGCCCGTCTTCATCGCCGGCACCAACGACGCCTTCTGGAAGCTGCTCTGCACCGCGCTCGGCAGGCAGGACTGGCTGGCCGACGCCCGCTTCGCCACCAACAAGGACCGCGTCGCCCACCGCGGCATCCTCGAACCGATGATCGAGGCGTTCTTCCTCGAGCACACCGCGGACCAGCTCCTCGATAAGTTGATCCCCGCCGGGATGCCGTGCTCCGCCGCCTACAAGGTGAGCGACGTCGTGGCCAACGCCCACACCGCCGCCCGCGGCAGCGTGATCGAGGTCGACTATCCCGGCATCGGCCCCGTGAAATCGGCCAACAACCCGATCAAGCTCTCCGATGCTCCCGTGGAAGTGAGGCGCAAGTCGCCCATGGTCGGCCAGCACACGGTCGAGATCATGCGCGAAGTGGGTTATAGCGATGGGGAGATCGCGGCTCTCAAAGAAGCCAAGGCGATCGCAGGGACCTGACGGAGGCAAGCGATGGATGGACGGGTGCAGGTAACCGAGTCCGACTGGATCGATCAGCGCGTCTACGACCTCTACGACGAATATTGCCACGGCCGGATCGACCGCCGGACCTTCCTCAAGCAGGCGGCCGTCGTCGCCGGCGGCCTCGCGATGGCGCAGGCCCTGATGCCGCGCTACGCCAATGCGCAGACCATCTCCTTCACCGACGATCGCATCAAGGCGCAATACGTCACCTACCCGTCGCCGGGCGGCAGCTCGGGCACGATGCGCGGTTATCTCGTGCAGCCCAAGGGCAACGGGCCGTTTCCATCGGTCCTGGTGATCCACGAGAATCGCGGCCTCAATCCCTACATCGAGGATGTCGCGCGCCGCGCCGCCGTCGACGGCTTCCTGGCGCTGGCGCCGGACGGGCTGTTCCCGGTCGGCGGCTATCCCGGCAACGACGACGACGGCCGCGAGTTGCAGGCCAAGCTCGACCAGACCAAGCTGCGCACCGACATGCTGAACAGCGCGAACTATCTCAAGGCCCATGCGCTCTCGTCCGGCAAGCTCGGCGCCACCGGCTTCTGCTGGGGCGGCGGCACGACCAACTATCTCGCCGTCGCGCTCGGCGCCGACCTGAAGGCTGCCGTGCCGTACTACGGCGCCGCGCCGGTGACGGCCGCGGTGCCGGACATCAAGGCGGCGCTGATGATCCAGTACGCCCAGAACGACGAGCGCATCAATGCGATGTGGCCGGACTACGAGAAGGCCCTGAAGGCTGCGGGGACCTCGTACGAGATGTTCACCTATCCCGGCACGCAGCACGGCTTCCACAACAACTCAACGCCACGCTACCAGGAGGCGGCCGCCAAGCTTTCCTGGGAACGCACCATCGCCCACTTCAAGAAGAACCTCGCGTGAAGATCGTCTATTCCGGCAAGCACGCCGCGCACGATCCGCAGACCTTCTTCGTGCGCGGCGTGAAGCAGCGCAGCGCCGAGCAGCCCGAGCGGGCCACGCGCCTGCTCGCCGCCGCCCAGGAAGCCCAGCACAAGGTCGTCGCGCCGCGCAGCTATGGCGCCGCGCCGGCCGCGACGGTGCATACGCCCGACTACATCGACTTCCTGCAGACCGTCGCGGAGGAATGGTCGAAGCTGCCCAATGCGTCGGCCGAGGTGGTGCCCAACGTCCATCCGGCGCGCTACCCCGCGACCTATCCCAAGTCCTTGGCCGGTCGCGCCGGCTGGCACCAGGTCGATCTCGCCTGCCCGATCGGTCCCGGCACCTGGGACGCCGCCCTCGCCTCGAGCGAGGTCGCCATGACCGCCACCGACCTGGTGCTGGAAGGCGCGCGCGAGGCGTACGCCTTGTGCCGGCCGCCGGGGCATCACGCCTATGCCGACATGGCCGGCGGCTTCTGCTTCCTGAACAACACCGCGATCGCCGCGCAGCACCTGCGCGGCAAGCACGAGCGCGTCGCGATCCTCGATGTCGACGTGCATCACGGCAACGGCACGCAGGGCATCTTCTACGAGCGGTCCGATGTGCTGACCGTCTCGATCCACGCCGACCCGTCGAACTATTACCCTTACTTCTGGGGTCATGCGCACGAAACGGGCGCAGGCAAGGGCGAAGGCTTCAACCTCAACCTGCCGCAGCCGATCGGCTCGGGCGATGCGCTGTGGCTCGCTGCCGGCGACATCGCGCTCGCCCGCATCAAAGCGTTCGCACCGACCGCGCTGGTCGTGGCGCTGGGCCTCGACGCCAGCGAGAGCGACCCGCTGCAGGGCCTCAAGGTCACCGGCGCGGGCTTCCACGCCATGGCCGGCAAGATCGCGTCGCTTGGCCTGCCGACGGTGCTCGTCCAGGAAGGCGGCTACCTCAGCGACGATCTCGGCCAGAACCTCGTGCAGTTCCTTTCGGGCTTCGAGGCGGGCCGCGTCTAGCGGCTACAGTGGGTTTTGAACTAAAGCGACTCATGCTCTTCCGGACCGCGAGCGTCTCGCTCGCTCATACGCTTGAGCGAGCGAGACGCTCGCGGTCCGGAAGAGCATGAGCAGAACAAAAGCGCCTCGCCAGCCTTCACCTTTTCGACGGAGACGTTCGACATGGCACGCACCGGCGCCGATCTCATCATCGAAACCCTGAAGACCGCCGGTGTGCGGCGCATTTACGGTGTGGCGGGCGATTCGCTGAACGGCCTCACCGATTCCCTGCGCCGGACGCCGGAGATCGACTGGATCCATATGCGGCACGAGGAGGCCGGCGCTTTCGCCGCTGGCGCCGAAGCACATTTGACCGGCGAGCTTGCCGTCTGCGCGGGAAGCTGCGGCCCGGGCAACCTTCATCTGATCAACGGCCTGTTCGACTGCCAGCGCAGCCGCGTGCCGGTGCTCGCCATCGCCGCCCACATCCCGAGCACGGAGATCGGCGGCCAGTATTTCCAGGCCACGCATCCGGAGCATCTGTTCGCCGAGTGCGCGCACTACGTCGAGCTGGTGTCCAACATCGACCATCTGCCGCGCATCCTCGACAAGGCGATCCGCATTGCCGTCGCCCAGCGCGGCGTCGCGGTGGTCGTCATTCCCGGCGACATCGCGCTGCAGTCCACCGACGCCCGGGTTGCGGGCTGGGTCGCGCCCAGGCCGCCCGTGGTCCGGCCGGGTGACGCCGAGCTCGACGCGCTGGCGGCGCTGCTCGATGCCGGACAGAAGGTCGCCCTGATGTGCGGCGCGGGTTGCGCCGGCGCCCATGCTCAGGTGATCGAGCTTGCCCGCACCCTGGGCGCGCCGATCATCCATTCGCTGCGCGGCAAGGAGCATGTCGAGTACGACAATCCGTTCGACGTCGGCATGACCGGGCTGATCGGCTTCGCTTCCGGCTACGCCGCGATGAAGGAATGCGACACGCTGCTGCTGCTCGGCACCGACTTCCCCTACCGGCAGTTCTATCCGGAGAAGGCCAGGATCGCGCAGATCGACCTGCGCGCCGAGAGCCTGGGCAACCGCTGCCGGCTTGAAACAGGCGTGGTCGGCGACGTGGGCGCCACGATCGCGGCCCTGCTGCCGAGACTGAAGGCAAAGACCAGCCGCGCTTTCCTCGATGCGGCCTTGAAGCACTACAACGAGACGCGCGCCGATCTCGACAAGCTCGCGGAGAACAAGCCGGGTGGCGACGGCAAGATCCATCCGCAATATCTCTCACGGCTGGTGAGCGAGCTCGCCGACGACGACGCGATCGTCACCTGCGATGTCGGAACGCCCACCGTGTGGGCAGCGCGCTATCTCCGGATGAACGGCAAACGCCGGCTGATCGGCTCGTTCAATCACGGCTCGATGGCCAATGCCATGCTGCAGGCGATCGGCGCGCAGGCAACCTATCGCGACCGGCAGGTGATCTCGATGTCGGGCGACGGCGGCTTCTCGATGATGATGGGCGACTTCATCAGCCTCACCCAGCTCGGCCTGCCGGTGAAGGTGATCATCCTGAACAACGGCACCCTCGGCTTCGTCGAGATGGAGATGAAGGCGGGCGGCTTCCTCGATACGGCCGTCGAACTCAAGAACCCGAACTTCGCGGCCATGGCCGAAGCCATGGGCATCAAGGGCATCCGCGTCGAGGCGCCGGAAAAGCTCGAGGACGCATTGCGGCAGGCATTCACGCACAAGGGCCCGGCACTGGTCGACGTGGTCAGCGCGCGGCAGGAACTCTCGATGCCGCCGAAGACGACCTTCGGCCAGGCCTATCACTTCGGCTTGTTCGCCCTCAAAGCGGTGATGGACGGCCGCGCCACCCAGCTCGTCGACCTCGCCCGCACCAACCTGCGACTCTGATCTTCTCATCTCTTCCGGACCGCGAGCCTCTGGCTCGCTCATGCTCTTGAGCGAGCTGGAAGCTCGCGGTCCGGAAGACCATGACGTCGCTCTACTTCTTCTGGTGCGGCGTGCCGAGATAGGGAAAGACCTCGAGCGTGTCGGTGTGCGGGCTCAAGCCGTCGGGCGGGCACTCGCCTTTGGTGAGGAAGGCCAGCCGGAAGTTGATCACGTCGTCGGTGAAGACACGGCCGTTGGGATATTGCGCCGGCTGCCGGGGATCGAAGCTCAGCACGTCGGGCAGGATGCCATGGGCGTCGATCGCCGCGATCGCCTCCTCGCGCGTGTAGTTGCCGGTGTGCCCCATCAGGTGGATGAACATCTCCAGCCAGCGGTTGCGGTCGTTGACCGGCTCGCTGGCGTTGTATTCCTCCTTGGTGTCGTCGGTGTTGAAGAAGCTCGCGACCGACGGATGGCCGGCGCGGTCGACATGGAGCAGCTTGCCGTCCTTCCTCAAGCTGCAGCGGCCCCAGACACGAAAGGTCTTGCCCCCGAGCTCGCCGGTCGGTAGCTCGACCGCCGTCGAAAACACATTGGCCTCGGTGTTCGAATCGACGCCGGTCCACGGCGACTTGCCGGGCGTGAGGTGCGGTTCGGTGAAGTTCCGCTTGCCGCGGATGTCGAACAGATTCTTGATGCCGTCGAAATCGAAGAAGAAGGCATCGCTGCGTGTCCCCCAGAAAAAGGTGTAGTCGCCCGCTTTGACGATGTTCGGCTGAGCACCGAACGAGACCGCAGCGTCGGAAACGATCCTGGTTCCCACGGCCTCCGGCGAGCGCGCCTCGGCGCCCTTGGCCAGGTACACGCTGGCGCTCTGCCGGCCGTCCTTCACCGGCGAGAACACGTAGCTGAAGGCGATGTCCGTCAGGAAATCGCCGTCGGTGTCGATGTTGACGCGATAGATGGCCTCCGGATGGAAGCCGTCGGCCGACGGGTTGGCGTTGAGAATGATCACCGTCCGCGTCGGATCGGCAGGCGACTGGAAGACGTAGAGATCGCAAAGATCGAGTCTTTGGTCTCCCAGCGGCGGGCCAAGGCTCAATCCGGTGAAATGGTTCGACATCCGTATCTCCGTGATCTGGAACTTCGAGCCTATCAGCTATCGCCGCAGGCCGGCGCTTACTCTTGCCATTCAAGATTGCAGCTTGGCGACGATCGTGGCGCTAGCAGCCGCTCCGCCAGGCCTTTATAGTGGTCTGACCACGGCATGACCAAGATCGAGATCAAAAGGCCGGACCCGGAGGAAACACAGAGCGGCGCGGCGCGCGTGCTCACCTTTTTCCGCGACCGCCTGCTCCATGGAGAGCTCAAGGCCGGCGACCGGCTGCTGCCCGAGCGCGAGCTGGCGGCGGCGCTGGAGGTCAGCCGGCCGGTGCTGCGCGAGGCGCTGCGCTCGCTGGCGATGCTCGGCCTGCTCGACATCCAGCACGGCCGCGGCGCCTTCGTGCGCAGCGCCGACGCCTCGGTGCTGGGCCAGGCGCTGACGCTCTGCCTGGCGCCGGAGCCCAACATCCTCGACGACGTGCTGCAGGCCCGCATCGCCATCGAATGCCAGGCGATTCGGCTCGCCTGCGAGCGCGCCAGCGAGCGCGACCTGCAGGCGATCGCCGTCACCCTCGACACGCTGGTCGGCTCGCTCGACGATCCCGAGCGCGGCGGCGGCGCCGATTACGCCTTCCATCTCGCCATCGTGAAGGCGAGCGCCAGCGCCTCGCTGATGAAGATCTACGAGGCGATCTCCCCGCTCCTCATGCGCAGCCATGTCGAACGCCGCCGCGACACTTTCTGCGAGCCCGCCATCACGTCGGGCCTGGTCGACGCGCACCGTCGCGTCTTCCTCTCGCTGGCGAACCGTGATCCGGATGCCGCCGAGCGTGGCCTGCGCGACCATTTCGCGATCGGCGACGACCTGCGTCGCCGCAACCTGATCTCCGCCTACCAACCCCAACTCCACCAGGCCAGAAGGAAGCGCTCATGAAGATCGTCGTCGGCTCCGACCATGCAGGCTTTCCGATGAAGGCCGAGCTGCTCGCCTTCCTGCGCGAGAAGGGCCACGAGGTGCTCGATGTCGGCTCCTACGATCCGGCGCCGGTCGACTTCCCCGATATCGCCCGCAAGGTCGCCGCGGCCATCACCTCGGGCCAGGTCGAGCGCGGCCTGATGGTGTGCGGCACCGGCGTCGGCGCCTCGATCGGCGCCAACAAGATGAAGGGGATCCGTGCCGCGGTGTGCCACGACGTGCATTCGGCCCATCAATGCGTCGAACACGACGACGTCAACGTGATGTGCATCGGCGCGCAGATCATCGGCCCCTGGCTCGCCAAGGACCTGATCGCGGCCTACCTCGATGCCAGGTTCTCGACCGCGGAGGAATTCCGCCGCCGCGTCGCCAAGCTCGCCGCCATGGATGCGGGCCGATAGAGTTCAGAAAAAGCAACCGGAGGAAACGATGAAGAGAATTGTGATGGCGGCTCTGGCCGTCGCGGCGATGGTCGGCGCAAGCCACGTCGCCAACGCCGACGCCCTCGACGACATCAAGAAGTCGGGCAAGATCCGCATCGCCATCGACCTCGGTGTGCCGCCCTACGGCATGACCGACGCCCAGATGCAGCCGACTGGCCTCGACGTCGAGGCGGGCAAGCTGCTGGCCAAGGACTGGGGCCTGCAGTTCGAGCACGTGCCGACGACCGGCGCCTCGCGCATTCCCTCGCTGCAGACCGGCAAGGCGGACCTCGTGATCTCGAGTCTGTCCTACACCGCCGAACGCGCCAAGGTGATCGACTTCTCGCTCGGATATGCCGTGCTGCGCACGGTGATCGCCGCTCCCAAGAGCGTGAACGTCAAGAGCCTCGCCGAGCTCGACGGCAAGACCGTGGGCACGGTGCGCGGCACCACGCACGACACCCAGCTCACCAAGGAAGGCCCCAAGGGCATGAAGCTGGTGCGCTACGAGGACGACGCCACCGAGGCCCAGGCGTTCCTGAGCGGCCAGGTCGACATCTTCTCGACCGCCGAGATGATCGTGCCGCAGCTCGACAAGAAGAACCCGGCCCGTCAGGTCGAAATGAAATTCGTGCTCGACAACTTCAAGCTCTGCGTCGGCATCAAGAAGGACGAGGCGCGGCTCGTCGAGGAAGTCAACAAGTGGGTGCTTGCCAACATCAAGAACGGCAAGCTGAACGAGCTCAACAAGAAATACTTCGGCAGCGACCTGCCCGAGCTGATCGTCAAGCAATAGGCCCGTCATGAAGACAGTGCTCGCGGGCGTTCTCATCGCCCTGCTATCGCTCGTCGGCGTGGCGCAGGCCGACACGCTCGACGACATCCGGAAGGCCGGCAAGGTCCGGATCGCCATCGACACGGCGATCCCGCCCTTCGGCATGACCGACGACAAGATGCAGCCCGCCGGCTCGGACATCGACACCGCCGAGCTGCTGGCCAAGGATCTCGGCGTCCAGCTCGAGATCGTGACCACGACCGGGCCGACGCGCATCCCGACCCTGCAGACCAACAAGGCCGACCTGGTGGTCTCGACCCTGTCGATCACGCCCGACCGCGCCAAGGTGATCGACTTCTCGATCCCCTACGCCGACCATCCGTCGGTCGTCGGTGCGCTGAAGGGCGTGGCGATCTCGAGCTACGCCGACCTCGCCGGCAAGAAGGTCGCGGTCGTGCGCGGCACGACACAGGACACCGACCTCACGCGCGAGGCCAAGGGCGCGCAACTCGTGCGCTACGAGGACGACGCCACCATGGCGCTCGCCTTCGCCTCCGGGCAGGTCGATATCCTGGCGACGGCGCGCTCGCTGCTGCCGGCAATCAGCAAGAAGAACCCGGCGCGCACCGCCGAGTCGCGGATCACGATGCAGACCAACTATCTCGCGATCGGCATGCGCAAGAACGAGCCGGCGCTCAAGGCCTGGGTCGACAACTGGGTGAAGACCAACCTGCAGAACGGCAAGCTCGGCGCGATCTACAAGAAGTGGCACGGCGTCGACATCCCGGTCGATCAGCTCCTGAAGGTCGGCGGGTGAGTTTTTCATGGGAGCGCGCCACTCCAGTGGCGCATCACGATCATGAGCGCCACGGGAGTGGCGCGCTCCCATGAGCTACACGTTCGATTTCGCGTTCCTGGCGGAGAGATGGCCGGACTTCGTTGCCGGTGCGTGGCTGACCGTGCAGCTCACCGTCGTGTCGATCGCGCTCGGGCTCGCGGTCGGCACGGTGTGCGCGTTGCTGCGCGTCTACGCCGGCCGCTGGGTCCGCATCCCGGTCGGCGCCTATGTCGAGCTGATCCGCAACACGCCGCTGCTGGTTCAGATCTTCATCGTCTATTTCGGCCTGTCAAGCCTGGGACTGAAGCTCTCCGCCGAGGTCTCGGCCGTGATCGCGCTGGTCGTGAACATGGGCGCCTACACGACCGAGATCATGCGCGCCGGCATCCAGTCGATCCAGCGCACCCAGCTCGAGGCAGCCGATTGCCTCGGCCTCACGCGGCTGCAGACCATCGTCCACGTCGTGCTGCTGCCGGCGATGGAGCGGGTCTATCCGGCGCTATCGAGCCAGTTCGTGCTGCTGATGCTCGCCTCCTCGATCACCTCGCAGATCTCGACCGAGGAGCTCACGGCCACCGCCAACCTCGTGCAGTCCGACACGTACCGGAGCTTCGAGGTCTACATCATCGTAGCGGTCGTCTATCTCGCCCTGTCGGTGCTCTACCGCTTCGGTTTCTGGCTGATCGGGCTGGCGCTGTTCGTGCGCAAGCGCAAGCTGGGGACGGCCCTATGAGCGTGCCGACGTGATCCAGCTCAACGCCAACCATTTCCTCTACCTGCTGCAGGCCGCGCAGTGGACCCTGCTGCTGTCGCTGATCGCCTTTGCCGGCGGCTCGGTGGTCGGCCTCGCGCTCGCCCTGCTGCGCGTGTCGAGGATCGGCGTGCTGCGCGTCCTCGCCAGCGGCTACATCCAGCTCATCCAGGGCACGCCGCTGCTCATCATCCTGTTCCTGTCGTATTTCGGGCTGGGCATCATGGGATTCAAGCTGGTGCCGATCGTGGCCGCCGGCCTGTCGCTCACGCTCTATGCCGCGGCCTTCCTGGGCGAGATCTGGCGCGGCTGTATCGAGGCGGTGCCGCGCACCCAATGGGAGGCGTCGGACTGCCTCGGCCTCAACCGGTTCCAGCAGTATGCCTACGTGATCCTGCCGCAGTCGGTGCGGCTCGCCATCCCGCCGACGGTCGGCTTCATGGTGCAGATCGTGAAGAACACCTCGCTCGCCTCGGTGATCGGCTTCGTCGAACTGGCGCGCGCCGGCCAGATCGTCAACAACTCGACCTTCGAGCCGTTCACGATCTTCACCGTCGTCGCCGCGATCTATTTCGCGATGTGCTACCCGCTGTCGCTGGCGGCACGCGCGCTCGAGAGGAAAGCCCATGCCGGCCGCTGAAGCGACAAGGGAAGCGCCCAGAGCGCCAAGTGAAGCCATCGTCCGGATCCAGGATGTCGTGAAGGAATTCGGCCCCTTGCGCGTGCTCGACGGCGTGAGCTTCGACATCGCTCGCGGCCAGGTCGTGGCGATCGTCGGCCGCAGCGGCTCGGGCAAGAGCACCCTGCTGCGCTGCATCGCCGGCCTGGAGACGACCCAGGGCGGTGCGATCACGGTGTGCGGCCATGCGGTCGGCCGCCCGGGCAGCGCTGCCCGCGCGCAGCTCCGCCGCGACGTCGGCATGGTGTTCCAGAGCTACAACCTCTTTCCGCACCTCACCGTCGAACGGAACATCACGCTCGCCCTCACGCTGGTGAAGAAGCAGTCGCGGGCGGCGGCCAATGCCAAGGCGGCCGAGGTGCTGGCGATGGTCGGGCTGACCGACAAGCGCACGGCCTATCCCGAGCAACTCTCCGGCGGCCAGCAGCAGCGGGTCGCCATCGCCCGCTCGCTGGCGCTGTCGCCGCAGGTCATGCTGTTCGACGAGGTGACCTCCGCGCTCGACCCCGAGCTCACCGCCGAGGTGCTGGGGGTGATGGAGGAACTCGCCCGGCGCGGCATGACCATGATCACCGTCACGCACGAGATGGGCTTCGCGCGGCGGGTCGCCGATCTCGTGGTCTTCATGCACAAGGGCAAGGTATGGGAAAGCGGCCCGACCGCGGAACTGTTCACGACGCCAAAGACCGCCGAATTCAGCCAGTTCGTCTCGAGCGAGCTTTAACGCTTCATTGATAGGGGTAGGGAGAGGCTCACGCCTCCCCCTCCCTCCGAACCGGACTGGCAGATTTCCCGCATCCGGCTCTCCAGTCGGTGGTCTTACCCACGAGGGGACTG
>Ga0070665_100003658_pt1 | contig 16289 bp, 11 predicted proteins | sample KBSS13metaG_FD_65862 | JGI IMG/M metagenome (GOLD analysis project Ga0070665, IMG submission 65862) | Switchgrass rhizosphere microbial communities from Kellogg Biological Station, Michigan, USA - KBS S1-3 metaG | ecosystem: Host-associated > Plants > Roots > Rhizosphere > Soil ... | reverse complement strand
GGCGAGCCGATCATGGAGGCGTCGATCGCGTGCGCGCTCGCGCGCGTGACGACGGGCGAGTGGGCGGGCACGCTGCGCGGCGTGTGGGGCGAGTACCGCGCGGCGACCGGCGTTGCCGGGGCGCGGCTCGCGGATACCGATGGCTGGGTCACGCTGCGCGCGCGCGTCGACGCACACGTGCGGGCGACCGGCCGGCGTCCGCGCTTGCTCGTCGGCAAGCCCGGGCTCGACGGCCACTCCAACGGCGCCGAGATGATCGCGGTCGCGGCGCGCGACGCCGGGTTCGAGGTGATCTACGCCGGCATCCGGCTCGAGCCGGCGGCGATCGCGGCCGTCGCGATCCAGGAAGCAGTCGATCTCGTCGGGCTGTCGGTGCTGTCGGGCTCGCACGTCGAGCTCGCGGCCGCCGTGATGCGCGAGCTGCGCGATCGCGGCGGCGAGGGCGTTGGCGTCGTGCTCGGCGGCATCGTGCCGGATTCCGATCGCGCCGCGCTGGCCAAGCTCGGGATCCGGCGGGTGTTCACGCCGAGCGACTTCGAGCTGGTGCGCGTCGTCGGCGAGCTGCTCGATCTCGTGCCGGCGTAACGCCCGACGAAACCAGCCTTTTCCAGTGCTTGTCGTCGGGGGCGAAGGCGCATAGATTCCGCCCCTACCCATGGGGATTGCCGACTTCTTCCGCCCCAAATACCGCCACAGCGACGTCCGCGTACGCACCGAAGCCGTCAAGGCTCTGACTGCAGACGACGCTGCCATCCTCGTTCAAGTGGCCAAGTCTGACCGCGACATCGGCGTGCGCCGGCTCGCGATCGGCAAGATCCACGAAGCCGACGTGCTCGCCGAGCTCGCCGCGGCCGAGACCGAACGCAGCCTGCGCGATTACGCGGGCGAGCGCGCGGCCGAGCTGTGGCAGGACACGGCGTGCGGTGCCGACGAAGGCGCCGCGTCGTCGGCGCTGACCGGCATCGTCAGGCTCGGCGACCAGCACGCGCTCGTCGAGATCGCGGCCAACGCCGCGCTCGCGCCGGTCCGCAAGCGCGCGTTCGGCGAGCTCCGCGATCCGCGTGCGCTGTCCGAGCTCGCGAAGAGCGACGCCGCGCAGGATCTGCGGCTGGCCGCGGTCGCGCACATCGACGATGGCGACGTGTTGCGCGCGCTCGCGATCGACACGACGCAAAAAGAGGTCGGGCTCGCCGCCGTCGACAAGCTCGACGACATCGACCGGCTCGAGCACGTCGCGCAGAAGGCCAAGAACAAGGCCGTGCGCCAGCGCGCCCGCAAGATCGCGGCCGAGATGGCCGACGCCGAGCGCGCGAAGGGCAAGCAGGCCGTTCCCGACGAGGTCAAGCGCCGGCGTGCCGAGCGCGCGCAGCTGTTGCGCGAGCTCGAGGCCGTCGTCGACACGTTCGACTTCGACAAGCATGCGCCCGCCGTCACCGCCGCGCAGGCAGCGTGGTCGGCGATCGCGCACGCCGACGATGCGGGCTACGCCGAGGCCAACGAGAAGTTCACCAAGGCCGCCGAGCGGTTCTGGAAGCGGAAAGACGCCTACGCCCAGCAGGCGCGCACCTCCGACGAGCTGCGCGTCGTCGAGCGCGAGGCGCAGCGCGAGAAAGAGCGCGCCCGCGCTCAGGCCGAAGCGGTCCGCGCGCCGGACGAAAAGGTCCGCGAGTCGGACGATGTCGTCCGCACGCCCGAGATCGATCCCAAGCGAGAGGCGCGCGAGGCCGAGGCACGCGCCCGCCGCGAAGAGCGCGATCGCCAGCGCGCCGAGGACGATGCCAAGCGCGCGGCGCAAGACGCCGAGCGCGACGCGCGGCGCAAGGAAGACGCCGAGCGCGGCGCGGCGATCGCGACGAGCCTCGTCGCGATGTGCGAGGACCTCGAGAAGCTCGACACGAAAGACACGCGTGCCATCGATCGCCTGCTCCAGCAGGCCGGCAAGGCGTTCGAGCAGATCGGAAAAGTTCCGGCCGGCGAGCGCGACGCGCTGTCGGATCGCTACACCGCCGCGCGCGGCAAGCTGGTCGTGCGCGCGAGCGAGCTGCGCGAGGCCGAGGACTGGGGGCGGTTCCAGAACGTGCCCAAGGCCGAGGCGCTGATCGCGACGGCCAAGGCGATGGCGCAAGAAGAGCCGTCGCAGGATCTCGCCAACCGGCTGCGCCAGCTCCAGGCGCTGTGGAAGGACGTCGGTCCGATGCCGCAGCGCCGCTCCAAGGAGCTGTGGGAGCAGTTCAAGGCGAGCTGCGACGCGGTCTACGAACGGGTCCGCGGGCTGCGCGCTGCCGAAGCGGTGCAGTTCGACGAGGTCGCCAAGATCAAGGAAGCGCTGATCGCGGAAGCCGAGGCGCTCGCTGAGTCGAGCGACTGGGCCGCGACGGCCGAGAAGCTCAAGGCGCTCCAGGCGCGCTGGAAGGAGTCCGGCCACCTGCCGCGCAAGCAAGGCGACGAGCTGTGGAAGCGGTTCCGCGGCGCGTGCGATCGGTTCTTCGAGCGCCGCAAGCCGCAGCTCGACGCGCGCCATGCCGAAGAGGGCGAGAACTTCGCCAAGAAGCAGGCGCTGATCGCGCGCGCCCAGAAGATCGCCGACGCCGCGCCCGGCGACGGCGGCTGGGGCAAGGCGATCGGCGCGATCAAGGATCTCCAGCGCGAGTGGAAAGAGATCGGTCACGTGCCGCGCCGCGACGCCGACGCTGTCTACAAGGCGTTCCGAGCGGCGTGCGACGCGTTGTTCGCGAAGCGCGACGAATCGCGCGATGCCGAGGCGAACGCGCATCGCGCCGAGCTCGACACCGTGCGCGCCGAGATCGCCGCGATCGAGGCCGGCCCGAGCGACGGAGTTGATCGCGTGGCACGCGCGATCGCGGTGCGCGCCAAGGTTCGCGAGCTCGACGGCCGCGAGCTGTCGGCGGCCGCCGAAGCAATGGTCCGCGCCGTGATCGCGAGCGAGCAGGTCGCCGGTACCGAGCTCGATCCGGTGGCGCTGCGCGCGCGGCGCACCAAGCTCCTCGCCAAGGCCGAGGAGCTGCTGCCGAAGCAGGCGCCGACCGCGGCGCCCGGCGGCGACATCGCGGCGCAGCTCGCGCAAGCGATGCGCTCGAACGCGTTCGGCGACCTGCGGTTCTCGGGACGCGATCCCGTCGAGGTCGTCGACGAGCTCCGCGCGCAGTGGGCGGATGCCGGCCCGCTGCTCGACGATGCCGATCGCGCGCAAGGCGCGCAGTTCGACGACATCTGCACGCGCGTGCTCGCCGCCGCCAAGCCCGACGCGCCCGCCGCTCGTGACGAGCGCAACGATCGCGGTGACGGACGTCGTCGCCGCCGCGATCGCGGTCGCGATCGGAACGACCAGCCCGTGATGGCAGCGGCTGCGGCGACCGGCTCGGCGCCGGTCGTCGTCCCCGTGGCAACCGCAGCGCCGGTGGCGACGCCCGACGCGCCGACCGCGCCGACGCAGCTGCCGTTCCAGCCGCTTCCCGCGCCGCCGGTGCCGGCCGAGACCGCCGCGCCCCGCCGCTCGACGCCGACGTTGCCGCCGATGGACGATCTCGACACCGGCTGGGATGTCGACGACGACGATCCGAGCGCCAAGAAAGCCGATGCGCCGAACCCGCCATCCTCCGACGAGATGGCGAGCGACGGCGCGAGCGGCGGCGACGGAATCGACGAGCCCGGCTGGGATTAGGGCGCGAGCCCCGCGTCGCCGGCGTCCCACGACTGGGCGCCGATCGACAGGCTCGGCGTCGCGTACGAGCCGATCGCTTCGAGCGACGCGGTCGCATCGGGCGCGGTCTGCACGATGACCTGGAACGCATTGAAGTCGATGTGTGCCTTGTCGAGCGCCATGAGTGACGATCCGGTCGCCGACTCGCTGCACGTGTTGTCGAGCGCGGACGCGCACCACGCGAGCCCGGTCACCGAGCCGGTGGCCTGGGTCACCCGGTTCAGGTTGGACCTGATGGAAACTTCGCTCGCCGAAGCGCCCGGCGTCGGCGCGATCGAGGTCGCAGCGCTCATCGAGTAGACGATCTGATACGCATGCGGCGCTTCGGCCGAGCTACGCGCGGGCAGCACGCAGCCGTCGATCGCCGGGCTACCCGCGCCCGGCGCGTCCGGGTTGTGACAGACGATCGCGCCGCTCGCGACGTCGATGATGCGTTCATCCCACGTCGCCTGGAGCGCGCCGCTCAGCGTCGCCGGTGCCGCCGCGGTCGGCTTCGGATCACACAGGTCGGCGTTGACGCCGATGCACGAGGCGTCCTCGGTGCGGGTGAACGTCTCGATCACGAGGTTGACCACCTCGTTGCTAGTCGTTCCGGTGATCGCCGAGTGGTCGAGATGCACCGTCACCGGCTCGGCCGTGTGCTGCACGATGTTCTGCGTGAACACGGTTGCGCCGACCTGCTCGGTCGCCGTTGCATCGAGGCTTGCGGTGTCGATCGCGGTCGAGATCGGCGAGTGTGCCACCAGCGTCCACGTGAACAAGTCGCCGGTCGCCGCGACGGCCACCTCGAGCGGCGCGGCCATCGGGTGGTTCTCCCAGCACGCCGAGTCGACCGTCTCGTTGCCCGACGTGTCCTTGAACCGGACGTCGACCCACATCTTGCCGGTGTGATCGCCGATCGCGGAGACGACGTCGCGATAGAGCCGCACGGTGAAGAGCCCGGTGTCGTCGGGTGCGGCCGCCGGCGACCAGTCGAGCACGACCGTGCCGTCGTCGAGGCGCACGCGATACGCGGTCGCGCTGTCGTCGAGCGAGCCGACCTGTGACATCACGTGCCACGCGAGCGGGTTGATCGCGGTCTCGCGGCCGAACCTCGGATCGGTTTGATCCTCGAGGTAGGCGTACTTGTAGACGGCCGGGCAGCCGGCCGCGAGATCGATCGCGGGGCCGGCGTGCGTGTGCACCGGCTCGCCGGTCGAGAAGTCGATCTTGTCGCCGCGCTCGTCGAGCACGCTGCCGTACAACGTGCCGGGTGGCGGCGGTGGTTGAGCGCTCCCGCCCGATCCGGTCATGCCGGTCATGTCAGAACCGCTGCCGGCATCGCTGCCGCTGCCGGTGCCGGGGCGAACCGCGCTGGGTTCCGCCGCGCAGGCACCGAGCGCGACGAGGACCAAAAGCTTGGAGACGTTCTGCATGGCGTGCGTTATCGACACGGCCATCTCGCGGTTGCGTGCACGTAAGCTCCCGTCGCGCCAGTGCTAAGGTGCGCGCGTGACGAGCCTTCTGTCCGCCGATGATCTGTTCCTCTTCAACCAGGGCACGCATTACCGGCTGTACGAAAAGCTCGGTGCTCACGTCGATTCGAACAGCACGAGCTTCGCGGTCTGGGCCCCGAGTGCGCGCGCGGTCTCGGTGATCGGCGACTGGAATTACTGGAGCGCGGGAGCCGATCCGATGACGCCGCGCGAGTCGAGCGGCATCTGGGAGGTGACGATCCCGAACGTCGGGCACGGCACGCGCTACAAGTTCGCGATCGTCGGGCCCGACGGACGGCTGCTCGAGAAGGCCGATCCGTTCGCGACGCGCGCCGAGCATCCGCCGGCGACCGCGTCGATCGTGTGGCGTCCCAACCACGAGTGGCGCGACGCGCGCTGGATGAAGGCGCGCTCGGCGCGGCAGGCGCGCAGCGCACCGATCAGCATCTACGAGCTGCACCTGGGCTCGTGGCGCCGCCATCACAACGACGTGCTCGGCTATCGCGAGATCGGCAAGCAGCTCGGTCATCACTGCGCGCAGCTCGGGTTCACCCACGTCGAGCTGATGCCGATCCTCGAGCATCCGTACTACGGCTCGTGGGGCTATCAGGTCACCGGCTTCTTCGCGCCGACCACGCGCTACGGCGCGCCCGACGACCTGATGGCGATGATCGACGAGCTCCACCAGCGCGACATCGGCGTGATCATCGACTGGGTGCCGGCGCACTTTCCGACCGACCTGCACGGCCTGGGCGAGTTCGACGGCACGCACCTCTACGAGCACGCCGATCCGCGCCGCGGGTTCCATCCCGACTGGACGAGCTACATCTTCAACTACGGCCGCCACGAGATTCGATCGTTCCTGATCTCGTCGGCGATCTCGTGGCTCGACCGCTATCACGTCGACGGGCTGCGCGTCGACGGCGTGGCGTCGATGCTGTACCGCGACTACTCGCGCAAGCCGGGCGAGTGGCTACCCAACGAGGACGGCTCGAATCACGATCGCGACGCGATCTCGTTCCTGCAGCAGCTCAACCGTGCGGTGTACGGCGCGTATCCCGATGCGATCACGATCGCGGAAGAGTCGACCGCGTGGGGTGGCGTGTCGAGACCGCCCGAGCACGGCGGCCTGGGCTTCGGCTACAAGTGGGACCTCGGCTGGATGCACGACACGCTCAAGCACCTCGAGCGCGAGGCCGTGCACCGCCGCTGGCACTACGACGAGCTGACGTTTCGCGGCGTCTACCACAACAGCGAGAACTACGTGCTGCCGCTGTCCCACGACGAAGTGGTTCACGGCAAAGGCGCGCTGCTCTCGAAGATGCCGGGCGATCCCTGGCAGAAGTACGCCACGCTGCGCCTGTTGTTCGGCTATCAGTGGGCACTGCCGGGCAAGAAGCTCCTGTTCATGGGCGACGAGATCGGCGTGTGGAACGAGTGGAACCACGACCACCAGCTCGACTGGGCGGTCGGCCAGCACCCGGCGCACGCCGGCATCGCGCGGTGGGTCGGCGATCTCAATGGCGCGTACCGGAAGTACGCGGCGCTGCACGCGCGCGACTGCGATCCCGTCGGGTTTCAGTGGATCGTCGGCGACGATCGCGAGAACGGCGTGATCGCGTTCGAGCGCATCGGTGCGCCCGGCGACCCGCCGGTGATCTTCGTGATGAACACGACGCCGGTGCCGCGCGAGGGCTACCGGCTCGGTGCCTCGCCGTCGGGGTTCTGGCGAGAGATCTTGAACTCCGACGCGACCGTGTACGGCGGCAGCGGCGTCGGCAACCGCGGCGGCGTGCATTCGGAGCCCGTCGGCTCGCACGGCCGCGACCACTCGATCGTCATCACCGTGCCGCCCCTGGGCGTCGTGATGTTCGTCGCCGAGTGATATGATCGCCGGACGTTGAGCGAGAAGTGGATCTGCATCCACGGGCACTTCTACCAGCCGCCGCGCGAGAACCCGTGGCTGGAAGCGATCGAGCCCCAACCGAGTGCGCACCCGTACCGTGACTGGAACGAGCGCATCACGGCCGAGTGCTATCGGCCGAACATGGCGGCGCGCGTCGTCGATCACAAGAACCAGATCATCCGCATCGTCGACAACTACCAGCGCATGAGCTTCAACGTCGGGCCCACGCTGATGTCGTGGCTGGCCGACTACGCGCCCGACGTGCACACGGCGCTGATCGATGCCGATCGCGCGAGCCGCGAGCGGTTCGGCGGCCACGGCTCGGCGATGGCGCAGGCCTACAACCACATGATCATGCCGCTCGCGTCGCCGCGCGATCGGCGGACGCAGGTGCGCTGGGGCATCGCCGATTTCACGCATCGCTTCGGCCGCGCGCCCGAGGGCATGTGGCTGCCCGAATGCGCGGTCGATACCACCTCGCTCGAGGCGCTCGCCGCCGAGGGCATCGCGTTCACCGTGCTCGCACCGCACCAGGCGAAGGCGTGGCGCCCGCCGAACGGCGAGTGGCGCACGAGCGCCGTCGATCCCGGGCGCGCGTACCGGTACCCGCTGCCGTCGGGCCGCTCGATCGATCTGTTCTTCTACGACGGCGCGGTCGCGCAGGCCGTCGCGTTCGAGCGCTTGCTCGCCGACGGCCACAAGATCATCGAGCGCATGACCAATCGCGGCCCCGCCGAGGGCGGCGAGCCGACGCTGTGTCACATCGCGACCGACGGCGAGACCTACGGCCACCACCATCGCTACGGCGACATGGCGCTCGCGTGGGCGCTGTCGCAGGTCGAGAAGGGCTGGCAGGGCGCGCGGCTGACCAACTACGCCGAGTTCCGCGCCAAGGTCCCCGCGACGTGGGAGGTCCAGCTGCGCGAAGCGTCGTCGTGGAGCTGCGCGCACGGCGTGTCGCGCTGGCGCGACGATTGCGGCTGCAACAGCGGTGGCCGGCCCGGCTGGAACCAGCGCTGGCGGCGGCCGCTGCGCGACGCGCTCGACTGGCTGCGCGATCAAGTCGCGGCCGCGCTCGACGGCGTCGGCGCCTTGCTGTTCAAGGATCCGTGGGCAGCGCGCGACGCGTACATCAACGTCCTCCTCGGAGGGCGCCCCGCCCGCGAAGCCTGGATCGCCGAGCACGCCGCGCATCCGCTGTCGCGCGAGGAGCGCGTGCGCGCGCTGTCGCTGATGGAGATGTCGCGCCACGCGATGCTCATGTACACGAGCTGCGGCTGGTTCTTCGACGATCTGTCGGGGATCGAGACCGTGCAGTGCATGCAGTATGCGGCGCGCGTGGCCGAGCTGATCGAGAGCATCGGCGGCCACGTCGTCGAGCCCGAGCTGGTCGACCGGCTCAGCGCCGCGCACTCGAACCTGCCCGACGAAGGCGACGGGCGGCGCGTGTGGCTCCAGCGGGTGCGGCCGGCGCGCATCGATCCCGTGAAGGTCGCCGCGCACGTCGCGGTGCAGTCGCTCGTCGGGCGCAGCGAGCAGCTCGCCGCGGCGACGCGCGTCTCCGGCTTCGAGGTCTCGCTCGACTCGCCGCTCGCGCGCAAATCGGGTCGCGCACGCATGGTGGCGTCGACGGTGCGCGTCACGTCGATCCTCACCGAGGCGCAGTCGCTGTGGTGCTTCGCGGGCTTGTACCTCGGCGAGCAGCACGTGACGGGCGGCGTGCGTCCGCCGCCGGATGCCGCCGAATGGACGGCGATCACCGACGAGCTCGCGTCGGCGTTCAAGACCGCCGACGTGTTCGCGGCCCAGCGCGCGATCGATCGGCACTTTCCGGGCGCGCAGCTCTCGCTCGGCGCGCTGTTGCCGGGCAGCCGCGAGCCGGTGATCAGCGCGGTCTTGCACGACGCTCTCGCGCGCGCCGAGGAGCAACTCGGCGCCGCCTACGATCAGCACGCGCCGCTCGTGCGCTGGCTGGTCGCGCGCGAGCTGCCGGTGCCGACGGTGCTGCACGCGGTCGCCGAGGGCACGCTGCGCCGCCGCGTGCTCGCAAACCTGAACGCCGAGCACGCCAGCTTCCAGGCGCTGCGCGATCAGCTCGTCGAGGCCGCCGAGGTGAAGGTCAGCCTCGACACGCCCGAGATCGCGCTCGCGGCCTCGGAGGGGCTGCGCCGGCTGATCGATCGACTCGGCGCCGACGGCGATCTCGATCCGACCGCGCTCGACACCGTCGCACGCGCGGCCGAGGTCGCGACGCGCATGAAGAGCGCCGTCGATCTGTGGTTCGCGCAAAACGCGACGTTCCGGCTCCTCGAGCGCTTGCCCGAGCTGCGCGATCGCGGGCGCACCGACACGGCCGCCGCACGGGCGGCCGCGGATCTGGAGCGCCTGGCGCGCTCGCTGCGCCTCGCGGTTCCCTAGCGGCCGATGATCGCGAGCACGAACAGCGTGGCGACGATGATCATGCCGAGCGTCCACAGCGCCGAGCGCAGCGCCGACTTGTCGCCAACGTACGCCACGATGTAGAGCGTGCGCACCGCGCAGAACGCGATGCCGAGGTAGCACACGAGGTTGAAGTTCTTCGCCGCGCCGGCGGCCACGAGCATCGCCACCGCGAACGGCGCGTATGCCTCGAAGCCGTTCATGTGCGCGTTGTACGCGCGCCGGCCGGCGCCCTCGAGTTGCTGCGCTTGCGTGCGAGGATCGCGGTTGTCGTAACCGCCGGGCAGCTTGTTGAGCGCGGCCGTCACCGGCCCGACGCGCGGCAAATAGATGAGGATGAATGCATACGCCAGGCAGATGTAGGGCACGTGGCTCATCGACGGGATGGTATGTCATTCGCGATGTCTGATCTGCGTTCCGACACCGCGGTGCGGGTCGATCCCGACGTGCCCGGCCGCTATCACCACACGCTGCCGGATCGCTGGGACTACATGCTGCCGTCGGGCGGCGTCGTGATGACGTGCGCGCTGCGTGCCGCCGAGGCGCACCTCGCCGAGCCTCCGCTGCGGCTCGCGTCGGCGACGACGATCTTCGCGTCGCCGATCCATCCGGGCGAGCTGGTGTCGAACGTCCACGTGATCCGTCGCGGCCGCGGCGCGACGCAGATCCGAGTCGCGCTGTCGCACGTGCAGGCGCCGGCCGACGAGCCCGGCATGGAGCTGATCGCGACGTTCGTGCGCGACCGGCACGGCCCCGACGTCATCGGCACCGCGCCGCCGGCGTGGGCTACGAGCCTGGCCGACGCGCTGCCCGTCGCCGACGATTCCCCGAAGAACCCGCACGCGCGATTTCGGTTCTACGAGCAATTCGAATGTCGGCTCGCAGCCGGCGACGCGTTCTGGAAGCCAGACTTTGCCGCCGGGCCGGCCCGCTATGCTCGATGGTTTCGCTACCGCACGACCCAGCGAGATTCGGAGGGCAAGCTCGATCGGCTCGCGCTGCCGCCGATCATCGACACCATGCCGACCGCGCTGCACCGCGCGATCGGACCGGGCCCGTACCGGTTTGCGGCGCCGAGCCTCGATCTGACGATGTACACGGTCGACGACACCTCGCGTGAGTGGCTGCTCGTCGCGACCACGGTCCGTCGCGCGCGCGCCGGCTGGGCGATCGGCGAGGCCGAAGTATGGGACGACGAAGGCAAGTTGATCGCGTACGGCTCGCAGGCGATGTACGTGCAGAGCTTGAGCGGCGAGCCTCCCGTGATCGACGCATCGCGCCGGCGTGATTAGAACCGCAGGCGGCTCCCGCGGAGTCCGCTATGCTTTGCACCATGGGATCGCGCTGGCTCCTCGCGCTCGCGGTGGTCGCGGCGTGCGCCAACGCCGGTCGCGATGTGGCGGCGGTCGATGCGTCGTCGAGTGGCACTGCACCGACCGACGCGCCGTCGTCGTCGAGCTCGCCCGATGCCAGCGGGCCGGCGTGTAACGGGCTGCCGTGCAACGCGATCTTCGTCACGCCGAACGGTGCGAACAGCAATCCCGGAACGCAGGCCGCGCCGCTTGCGTCGATCGCGATCGCCGTGCAGCACGCGGCGCAGAAGTCGCCGGTCGTCGACGTCTACGTGCAAGGCGGCACCTACAACGAGCCGACGATCGCGTTGCCGGCGGGCATGCGCATTCACGGTGGCTACACGACGACCTGGGTCCAGAACCCGGGCGCGGTGACCGAGATCGACGGCGGCAACCCGGCCGTCACGATCACGATGGCGTCGACGGTGACCGGGCTCGATCACGTGACGGTGCACGCCGCGAACGCGACCGCACCGGGCTCGAGCTCGGTGGCGATCGTCGCGACCAGCTCGACGAACGTCGTCTTGCTCGACGTCGTGATCGAAGCAGGTGGCGGCGCGGCCGGTGCGGCAGGAGCGAGCGGCGCGAACGGCTCGCCCGGCGGCAACGGCGGCGTCGGCACCACGGGCTGCGTGAACTCGAGCGTGTGCGGCGGTTGCACGCGGCCAGGCGGCGGCAACGGCGGCAGCTCGATGTGCGGCATGCCCGGTGGCGTCGGCGGTGTGCCGGGCTGCGGCGGCATCGGCAACGAGTCCGGATCGACCGGCGGCGATGCGCCGGGCTTTCCGCAAAGCGGCGGGTTCGGCGGCAGCAAGGCCGAGGCGGTGGGGCAGGTCGGCGGCTCCGGCGTGCTCGGCACCGTCGGCACGAACGGAACGGCCGGCGCCGCGATCGGAACGTTCTCCGGCGCGACGTACGCCGGCGCGACCGGCGGTACCGGCGGCAGAGGCACGAACGGCGGCGGTGGCGGCGGCGGTGGCGGCGGCGGCGGCGGCACCGCCGACTGTGACTCCTACGGCTCGTCGGGCGGCGGCGGTGGCGGCGGTGGTTGCGGCGGCGGCGGTGCATCCGGCGGCGCCGGCGGCGGTGGCTCGTTCGCGATCGTCGCGGTCGCGTCGACGCTCACGATCAGCGACTCGATGATCGTCGCCGGCAACGGCGGCGCCGGTGGCAGCGGCGGCAGTGGCGGCAGCGGCGGCCTCGGTGGCTTGCACGGCGCCGGCGGTCCGTGGAGCCAGGCGCAGGACGACGGCGGTAACGGCGCGCCGGGCGGCGACGGCGGCAACGGCGGCAACGGCGGCGCGGGTGGCGGCGGCGGCGGTGGTCCGTCGATCCCGGTCGCGTGCTCGGGAGCCTCGCTCGTCAGCGCGCCGTCATCGACGTTCGTCGTCGGCACGCCGGGATCCGGCGGCACGTCGGCGGGCAATCCGGGCGCGACGGGTGCCGCCGAGCAAGCGGTCGGCTGCACGCTCATGTAGACGTTGCGACACTCGGCCACAGGTCGCGACGGTTCGTCGTAGCATCCCAGTCGCGTGGTTCCGCACTATCCCGTCAACGACTTCGGGCCGCTGATGAAGGGCATGGTGATCGGCGGCGTCGGCATCGTGCACGTGTTCCTCGCACAGTTCGCGATCGGCGGCGGCATGCTGCTGTGGTACTTCGAGCGCCTCGCGCAGCGCGGGCCAGGTCGATCGATGGCTGCGGAGCAGCCCGATGCGCGCAAGCTCGTCGACGGCCTGTTCCAGGTGCTCGTCCTGGTCAGCTTCGTGCTCGGCGCGCTGACCGGCGTCGCGATCTGGTTCACGACGATCCAGGTCGGCGCTCGCACGATCGGGCTCATGCTCGACGAGTTTCACTGGCTGTGGGCGACCGAGTGGGTGTGCTTCTCGGTCGAGGTCGTCGCCGGCTACGCGTTCGTGCGCTGCGGCCCACGGCTGGCCGATCGCGCGCGGTCGCGGCTGCTCGCGCTGTACGCGATCGCGTCGTGGCTGAGCTTGTTCTTCATCAACGGCATCCTCAGCTGGCAGCTCACGCCGGGCACACCGCCGGGTGAAGGCCGCGTGTGGGCCGGGTTCTTCAACGCGAGCTTCTGGCCATCGCTGCTGTATCGCACGTGCGTCGCGATGGCACTGGCCGCGCTCGCGGCGTGCATCGTCATCAACACGATGAACCTCGATCGCGAACGCCGTGCCGCGCTGATCCGTCGCGCGTCGCGGTTCGCGGCGCCGATCGCGGTGATGCCGCTGCTCGCGCTGTGGTACCTCGCCGTGATCCCCGAGGACAGCCGGTCGTGGCTGCTCGGCGGCTCGATGCCGATGCTGATGTTCGTCGGGATCGCCGCGGCGGCGTCGCTGCTCGTCGGGCTCTACGCGATCGTCGCGCTGCTCGTGCGCCGGCTCTACATCAACGGTGCCACCGCGACGCTGCTCGTCGCGCTCGCGTTCGGTGCGACGGCCGCGGGCGAGTTCGTCCGCGAGGGCGCGCGCAAGCCATACACGGTGCGCGGCGCGCTGTACTCGACGTCGATCGCGCCGGGCGAGGTCGCGGGCCTGCGCGCGTCGGGCGCGACCGCCGACGATCCGTATCCGCTGCGCGATGCCGCGCGCTATCCGACCGCGCAGCTCCAGCGCGGCGCCAAGGTCTTTCGCACGCTGTGCGACGCGTGCCACACGATGCGCGGCGCGAACGCGCTCGTCGAGCTGTCGCGATCGTGGACCGACGATCAGCTGCGGCTCAACATCGCGAAGCTCCAGCACACGAAGAGCTTCATGCCGCCGTTCGCCGGCAACGCCGACGACGTCGAGGCGATCGCGCAGCTGCTCGAGTGGGAGCAGGCCAACGCGCCGCGCAGCTGGCCCGAGCATCCAACGCCGCCGCAGATCGCGCGCTGGCTCGACGAGGCGGGTGTGAAATGATCTGGCCATTCGACGGAGACCGCGGTGGCGTGCTCGCGCTGTTCGTCGCGACGCTGGCACTGCACGCCGTGTTCGCGAGCTACGTCGTCGCCGGCACCGCGTACGTGCTCGCGCGCAAGAACGCGATCGCCGACGAGGTCCGCACGCGCCTGCCGTTCATGCTCGGCTGCGGTATCACGGCCGGCGTCGCGCCGCTCTTGTTCGTGCAGCTGCTGCACCAGAAGCGGTTCTACACGGCCAACCTGTTGCTCGGTCCGCGCTGGCTCGCGGTCGTGCCTGCGCTGATCGCCGGGTTCTACGGCCTGTATCTCGCGAAGAGCTCGGAGCGCTGGCGCCGGATCGCGCTCGTCGCATCGCTCGCGTGCTTCGCGTTCGTCGCATGGTCGTGGAGCGAGCTCCACGAGCTGATGTCCGCCGATCCCGAATGGGCCGCCATCTACGGCGCGGGCGAGCGGTTCTACGCCGACGCGCAGCTCGCGCCGCGCCTCGTCGTGCTCGCCGGCGCGATGGCGACGCAGTTCGCGGCCGTCGCCGCGTGGTCGACGACCGAGCGGCGCGGGCTAGCCGCGATCGCGGTGGCCGGGCGCGGCGTCTCGCTGCTCGGCGCGCTGTGGCTGTGGCACGCGGGCTTCGCCGTCGACGGACCGGCGCGAGGCTGGCTGTACCTGCTCGGCGGTGCAGCCGCGATCGACACGGCCGCGTGGCTGGTCGTGCCGCGCCGCGACCGCGCGCTTCACGTGGCAACCGGTGCGGGCGCAGCGGCGCTGCTCGCCGCAGTCGTGGTGCGCGAGGCGCCGCGCGTCGCGCTGATCGAGCCCGACCACGGTCCGTCGGGCGGCGTGCTCGCATTCGCGATCGCGCTCGTGCTCGGCGCCGCGGCGATCGCGTGGGTCATCCGTGCGATAGCGCCGTCGCCACCCCGTTGACCACCGCCGCGATTCGCACCGCGTCCTGGATCATCTCCGTTGTCGCGCCGCGCTCGCGTGCGGATGCGTCGTGCGCGCGCACGCAGCTCTCGCAGCCGGCGATCGCCGATGCCGCGAGGCACGCGAGCTCGAAGTCGAGCTTGGGGATCCCCGGGCTGCCGATCAGCTGCATGCGCAACCGCGCCGGCAGCTGCTTGTACGCGTCGCCGGTGAAGTGCACGAACCGGTAGTACACGTTGTTCATCGCCATGATCGCGGCGGCGCCGCGCGCGGCGGCGAGCGCGGCCGGTTCCAGGGGCGCGTCCGCTTCGACGGCGTCGATCAGGCCCTTCACGCGCGTGGTGGTCGCGCACGTCACCGCGATCGTCCACGCCTGCGCCGGCGCGAGCGCCGTCGACGACGTGATCGCGCCGAGGTTGATGCGCAGGTCCTTCGCGTGATCGGGCACGCGCTCCTTGAGCTGCTCGAGGTTCGCCATGGTCATGCCGCCAGCGTCTTCTCGCCCTTTTGCCAGTTGCACGGGCACAGCTCGTCGGTCTGGAGCGCGTCGAGCACGCGCAGCACCTCGTGCGGATTGCGGCCGACGCTGAGGTCGTTCACCGACGCGAACCGGATCGTGTTCTCGGGATCGACGATGAACGTCGCACGCAGCGCCACGCCTTCGCGTTTGTCGAGGATGCCGAGCGCGCTCGACAGCTCGCGCTTCAGATCGGCAACCATCGGGAACGGCAGGTCCTTGAGGTCGGGGTGCGTGCCGCGCCACGCGAGGTGGACGTACTCGCTGTCGATCGATACGCCGAGCAGCTGGGCATCGCGATCGGCGAACTCGCGGTTCAGCTTGCCGAACGCGGCGATCTCGGTCGGGCATACGAACGTGAAGTCCTTCGGCCAGAAGAAGTAGACCTTCCACTTTCCGGCGTACGACGCTTCGCTGACGGGTTGGAATTGCTTGTTGGGCTCCTGCGAGATCACCGCAGTGGCATGAAACGACGGGAACGTATCTCCGATGGTGAGCATGAAAGGACCATGCGCTCCGCTGGACGATAACAGAAATCGATTAAATTGATTGCTGTGATAAGGTGAGCCTATGGAGCGCCCGACGATCCGCCAGCTCGAGTCCCTCGTCGCGGTGGCGGACCACAAGAGCTTCCGCCGCGCGGCGGCGGCGCTCGGGATCTCGCAGCCGGCGCTGTCCGCGCAGATCCAGGCAGCCGAGCACCTGCTCGGCGTGCAGGTCTTCGAGCGCGACCGCCGTTCGGTGCTGGTCACGCCGGCCGGCGACGACGTGGTCGGCCGCGCGAGGATCGCGCTCGACACGATCGACGCGGTGTCCGCGGCCGCTCGCCGGCGCGGCGAGCCGCTGGTCGGCCCGCTCCGGCTCGGCGTCATCCCGACGATCGCGCCGTACTGGCTGCCCGCGCTATTGCCCCACGTCCGCGCGAAGTTCCCCAAGCTCGAGCTCGTGCTGCGCGAGGATCAGACCGCGCGGCTGCTCGGCGCGCTCGATGCCGGCGAGCTCGACGCCGCGTTCCTCGCGCTGCCGGTGCCGGGCGAC
>Ga0070665_100003653_pt1 | contig 16295 bp, 19 predicted proteins | sample KBSS13metaG_FD_65862 | JGI IMG/M metagenome (GOLD analysis project Ga0070665, IMG submission 65862) | Switchgrass rhizosphere microbial communities from Kellogg Biological Station, Michigan, USA - KBS S1-3 metaG | ecosystem: Host-associated > Plants > Roots > Rhizosphere > Soil ... | reverse complement strand
AAGACGCTTTACGTTCCCAGGCGGCTGGTGAACTTCGTCGTCGGATAAATCGAGATCGCTCGAACTATCTTGGGGTTTCCCCAAAGGCCATTGCCAAAGCGCCGGCAAAACCTATAACAAACTCGTGCGCACGAGTCGTACGCGCTCTAGAAGGGATTCGAATGGCTGTTGAAATCGAAGCAAAGATGAAGGTCGATTCGTTCGACGCGATCAGCCGGCGCCTGACGGAGGTCGGCGCCGCCAAGGCCGGCGAGGCCATTGAAACCAACGTCTTCTTCGACACCGACGACCGCTCGCTCCTCGCGGCCGATCAGGGATTGCGCCTGCGAACCACCATCGCCATGCCTTCCGGCGAGAAAAAGCACACCATTACGTTCAAAGGCCCGCGCCAGCACGGCCCGCTCAAGAGCCGCGAAGAAAAAGAGCTCGGCGTAGTCGACGCCAAAGACGCCATCGCCTTGCTCGAAGTGCTGCGCTTTCACCGCGTGCTGTCGTTCGAGAAAAAACGCCAGAGCTGGAAGCTCGCCGACTGCATGGTCGAGCTGGATGAACTTCCGCACCTCGGGTTGTACGTTGAAATCGAAGGCCCCAAGGAAGAGTCCGTGATGAAGGTGCGCGAAACGCTCCACCTGACAGACAAACCGATCATCAAGGCCAGCTATGTCGCGCTGCTGATGACGTTCCTTCAGGAAAGTGGCAACGCCAAGCGCGTCGTGAAATTTCCCACCGATCAAGACGCTCCGGGCAAGTAACGTACGCTGTAACTTACTTTTTTCCGATCGCCCTCATCACCACATCCCGATACGGCCCCGCCACGTGAATCCGCCTGAACATCAGGTCGCGGTTCAGCGCCTGGGTGATCGGCGACAAGTTCACGATTGGCGTCAACTGCCCGCCCGGCAATTTAACGTAGATATCGCTGGCTGCGCTATTGTCGGGCGAGAACGTTTCGTACGGCGTGTCGGCAGGCTCGTCGTAGAACATCTCGTACCCCGGCTCGCCGCCGGCCGCCACAATCGCCGCTTCGGCCGCCGCCACCATCGCGGCGCTTTCCTGTTCGTAATGAACGTGCGCCAGGTCGATCGTCTTGAACACGTCGCGAAACAGCAGCCCTTTGCAGAGCCCCGCCAACACTTCGTCCTGACTCTTGGTCCAGAGCTTGAAGCAATGGAGCATCGAGATGTCGTCCATATCGGTGAACTCGTCGATCGTCAGCCGCTGGCCGAGTAGTGCCTTGTGGATCTCGTGATCGCCCGGCGGCCACTCCAGTCGCTTTTGCACCGCCAGTCGCTTCGCCCGCTGTAATGCGAGCTTGACCATGCCCTCGGCACTGCGTACCACCTTGTGGAAGTACACGTTGCGATACATGTGGAAGCGGCTCTGCAGATACGCCTCGGCCGCGCTCACGCCCTTGTAACTGATGGCGAGACGGCTGCTCGACTCGTCGATTTCCAACGCGTGAATGAGCCACCGCAAATCAAAGCCGCCGTACTGGCTGCCGGTCATCAGATTGTCGCGGAGGAGATAGTCGAATCGGTCGGCATCGAGCTGGCTGGAAACGACGTCGGTATAAAAAGTCCGCGGCTGCTTCGACATGAACTTTAGCACCATCTGCGGCAATTGGCTATCGTGCTCGGAGAGCAGCCGATTCACGTCGCTTTCCGGATCTCCGATCACGCGGGCCGTCAAATCTTCGTGGTGTATGCCGCTCACGCGCTCGAACACATGACTGAACGGCCCGTGCCCCAAGTCGTGCAGTAGCGACGCGACCACGCAAACTAACTCTTCTGTAGAATCGATTTTCGACGAATGTCGGAGCTGATTGAATATCCGTCGCGATGTTTCCATCACGCCCAGGCTGTGGCTGTATCGAGAGTGATCGGCCCCCGGATACGCAAGGCTCGCCATGCCGAGTTGCCTGATGCGGCGTAACCGCTGGAACTCCGCCGCGTTGATGAGTCGGAAGATGAGCGCGTCGATCGGCTGATCGAGGCGAAAGGCAATGACGTCGTGCACCGGGTCGCGGATGATTTTTTCTGCCATGCTCCCGCAGATACTACCCGCACTCGCCCGCCGGCTCACCCTTGTGCAGCGGCGGTTGCCCGATATAATCCCTTTTTCTCGTTTGCGGGCGATTAGCGCAGTTGGCTAGCGCGCCTCCCTGACACGGAGGAGGTCACAGGTTCGAGCCCTGTATCGCCCATTTGTTGAGTAAGCGCAGGTAGGTATCGCCCAGAATCGCTCGGTAATTCCGGGCGATTTTGCATTTCCGGAGTTTCGCTTCCCGATGTCTCCACGCCAGTTCCGGCGCTTACTGCCCGTTGGGGAACCCGTAGCGTTTCGGCAGTTGCCGGGGCGCTGGCGCGCTGGAAATCGCTATCAGTGACCTGCAAATAGTGCTCTTGAGCGACTGCCCGAGAGTTTCCAAGCCACGCACACACTACATGAATCGGAAATTCACTGGCAAGCTCGGTCTGGCGAGTCGCCCGCAGATTGTGAAATAGCTTCGGCCAGGCGATCAGCCCGGCACGCTTGATGATTCGCTCAAATTGCGTCCGCAGGTTCTGGGTGACGCTCCGGTATCGATTAATGACGTGGATCGTGCCCGGCTCGGCCTGCTCGAACACTTCCAACAGCGGGCCGCGCAGTTCCGGGAAGATCGGCAACCATCGGGTTTCCTTCCCCTCATGGTGTTCAGTTTTGGGCGAGTGAATCAGCATTCGGCCGCGCTGCCAGTCGACGTCGGCCCATTTCAGGCCAAGATGCTCCGATGGGCATCGCAGCCCGCCATAACGACTTAGGGCGAAGATTAGACGCCATTCGACATTTGGGCAGGCCTCGGAAATCTTCGCAGCGTCCGACCTGCTGAGAAAGTATTCGCGACCCTTGTTACCCCTCACGCGAGACTTCAAGTCTGCAAACGGGTTGGAATCGATCAGCTTCCGTCGCAGGGCCGCACGAAAGATTTGCTTCGCGATCCCGCAACGTCGGCCGATCGTGGCTTCTGCCAGACCTTCGCCAGCGAGCCACGCCCGCCAGCGATCGGCGTCACCCTGATTAAAAGAGCGAAGGGGCTTTTCTGCGCCGAAATGCCCGACAAGGCATCGACGGGTATGCCCAAAGACCGTGGCGGTGGCGGGCTTCACGTCGCCACGTTCGGCAATAAACGCATCGGCAAACGCGCCCAACGCCATAGACGCTCGCCCTTCGACCAGCCCGGCGGTGGCAAGTCTGGCATGCATCTTGTCGCCAAGCGCGGCGATCCACCGACTTGTCTCATCGTCGGGCGACGAACCCGCAATCCGTGAATTGATGATCTTTTCAACTCGCAGACGAAATCCCTCTGCTGTCCTTTTGTCGACGTCGCCCAGCCAGACCGATTTTCGGGCGCAATTGCTGTCGACGAATTGGATGCGTTTCCCGTTTGTCTCGCTGCTGATACTTGCCATTGGGTCACCTTTTTGGGTTCTAGTTGCCTGCGTATACCGAATTATACCGACTGCCCGCCACCGTGATGATTATAATCGGTTGTTTATTCTATTTTCACTATGCACCTTGGCCTTTAAGCTGCTTCCGCTACCATGTCCCCACGCCCTTCCCGCCAATCCTAGAGCGATGGCGCTCGCTTGACGTCTTCCCGGTCGCCCCTGCAGCCGATTGTGCGTCTGCGAGCGTTGGGCGCGGGATGGCGTCAACGTCCGGCAGTCCGAGTCGGGGCACGTCAGCACCTTCAGACGTTAGACGAAGTATCTTGTCCTGCATGACGGCTTGTGCTGCCGAATCAGGCGAGTTCCCTAGTCACTTGCCTAGCGAGACAGGTGGACAGGTTAGGGCATTCGCTGGGATCGTGACCTGCATGGGAGCAGGTTTTGGAAGTCGCCAGACATACCCGCCGCCAAATGTCGCCCTGTGTGATATGACGCCAATGACTTCCGCCGCACGTTGGACAGTCTTCCACGATCCAACCCCTGCTGACTCGGCCGATGCCTTTACGCTTGCCACGGTGTGTTCTTCGAGGTCGGATAGTTCACCGCGCAGCCAGGCCGACGCCATGTCACGGACGTCGGGCGAGGGGCCGGGCGAGGAACCACTTCCACATAGTTCCGCACTCAGGGCATCGTCCGCACTTTGTCTAACAGGGTCTCGCTCATAAGCGATGGCAGGCGGATTGCCGGCGATTGTGAACCCCAGCCCATCACCTTCCGGGGCGAGGTTATTCTTCCCCGGCAACAGGAACCGACGCTGCTTATTGTCGGGATCGCGTGAGACATGCCACACCGCCCGGGCGATACCACTAAACGCCCGGCTTCCCATCGCCATTTCGTCGGCCCCGCCCGCGCCCGATCCGGACGCCTTGCGTCGGTGCATCACAATCACGACAGCCGCCCCGTACTCGGCCGCGATTCGCGCCACGGGCGCGAGGACCGCCCGTACTTCATTGTCGCGGTGGGCGTCGGTTGATCCGCCCAGAAATGATCCGATAGGATCGATTACGATCAATAGCGGGCGCGTTCGCTTAACCGCGTCTGTGATTGCAGCGATATCGGCGAGGCTCACCATTACTTCCTGCAAGCTGCCATCGTCCGTCGGGCGCTTGATCGCTGCGAGAATGTGAATGCGGTTCACGTCGGCGTCGTGCGCATCCAATCGCGGGCGGATTGTGTCCCCCGGATCATCTTCGGCCGTCATGAGCAAAACGGAACCACGCGGGCAATCTGCACCGTCTGGCCACCGCGTGCCGGTCGATACCCGGCTCGCCCAGTCACAGGTGAGGAACGATTTCCCCTCACCCGGCTTTCCAACTAGCAACGTAATGCGCCCCAGTGCAATTCGTCCCGGCCAGAGCCAATCAATTTCGGTAGGTTCAACGTCTGCGAGGCAAACAAGAACAGGACCGCCCACGATATCTTCACGGCTAATCCAGACCGCCACCCCCGCCACGTGTTCAACGTCGGCCAGCGTTCCCCCGGCTTGAACGAATTCGACCATATCGCCCCCGTCGGGCAATCCGGGCAATCGGACGATCTTGCAGCGTGCGGGCGGATCCAGCTCGGCCATCAATCGCGCCACGTCGCAGGCGTATCCTTCGCCCGCATCGTCATTGTCGGGATAGATCACCACGTCGCGTCCCGCCAACGGTTTCCAGTCGGTTTTGTGCGCCGACGATGAACCGTGCGCGGAAGTCATCGCCGCCAAGCCGATCGCCACCGCCGCGTCGGTCGCCTTTTCCCCTTCGCAAATGTGAACCTCGCCCGAATCGGGAAGGTTCGCCAGCCGATAGAGCGGCAGCTTCCCCGCCGGATCGCCGACGTGCCAACCATCGCCCGCAAAATGGACGGGCCGAAACTGTTTCGATCCATCTTCTAGGTCGAACCGGGCGACGCGCATCACGTCTCGCCCCTCACGGTCAGTGTAGTGCCAGACGTAAGCCAGCGTGCCGCGCACCGTCTTTCCTGCCATTGCTATCGCGTCGTCGCACGTCGCGTGTGCCGGCGATTGTTTCAGCTTGTTGCGATGCGCTTTGCCGACGTAGCCGGTGCCGAATGTCCCTCCGGGCGCGCCGGTCTGGTGAATGCGCCCGCCATCCTTCCAGCACTTGAACGCCTTGCCATCGGGCGAGACGGTACATGTGCCCTTCTTGCCACAGGATGCACAGTCTACGCCTACGGATTTTGTCGTTTTCCATTGTGATTGTTTTTGATATACTTGCATTTGCAGAATCCTTTCCATAACCCCGGCAGCCACCGGGGTTCTATATTGACTCAACCTTGTTTTCGGGACTCGATCCACTTCGCCAGGTCTGCCGGGCAGTACATCACCCTTGTTCCGATCTTGACGTGCGGCAATCCTTCAAACTTGCGAAGGTTGTAGAGAGTTTTCGTCGACAGTCCGCCAAGCATCTGCCGGGCCGGGCGATCATGGATCAGTAAAGGCGAGGGGATATCACTCTGCATGGTCCGCCGCCTTTCCCTGCAGGCTATCAGCCACGCCCTGCAACCATTCAATCGCAGACGTGATATTGTTGCACGCGTTCCAATACGGGTTCCGCTCGTCGTGCTTATCGAACCGATCGCCATCCAAGTCGATTTCGTCGCAATCGCCGCGGACCTCGGCCAGCCGCGCCCGGAGTGATTTAACGTGCAAGGCAAGTAGGTCGCCTATTCGCAGTCGCTCTAGGACGGGGCACGGCGGGTCGGCCACAGGGAAGGGGTTGAGGGCCAACCATTCGCGAACGGCTTGAAAATGCTTCGCGGCGTCAGCGTCGTTCACAATCCGCCATCGCCTCAATACCGCCCCCTGTCGGGTTTTCCGCGTACTGTTGGCGGTTCCCATGCGAACAATCAGACCGTCTTTCCGCAGCTCCGTGACTGCGCGGCCGCGCCACGGGTTACATCCATCGTCACAGTGTTCGGGAATTGACACCGCGTCGAGCGTGTGTGGACCTTGCTGCAACAGCACGGCAAGAAATTCGGCTTTGGTCCATGAAATTGCCCAGTTGCGTTGTAAGGAAGTCATAGAATCGGCGCTCCCTTCCGTTCGCGAACCCGCTTCACGGCGCTCGCTATCGTTGGGAGTTGGTCCGGCACAAATAGCCGGATAATCCCCACACCGTGAGCCGATTCGATCCGATATTCACGAATGGCGTATATGACGCGATGCGTCGGCTCATTGAGCCGCCGTGCTACGTCCCGGACGGTGAGAAAGGCCTTCACTTGCATTGGATTGTCTTTCCGAGAGGGGGTTAGATGGTCCTCTTATAGAACCACCCAATTGGTGCGCATCTGTGCGCGCACAAATCTCTTAACGTTTAATGAAACGCCCCGAATTTCGAATGCAAATATTTTAAAAATATTCGACTATGTGCGCGCCTGTGCGCGGAACACTGTTGATGGTCGTTCAATCATCGCTGCCGTGGGATTCGAGCACGCCATATTCATTGATGGCACCATCAGGAAGTTCCACTGCATTTGATTGCAGTTGGGCGCGTCTGGACTTCCGTGAAAGATAGCGAGCCCCCAGCCCGCACGCTCTTTCGATTTCGGAGTTCGTAGCATTCGGCTTGTTCCGAAGCATTCTCGCAGCAAGCTCTAAACGACATAACAGCGGCATTTTCAATAAGGGATTACTTCGTGTGAATTGCGGTTTGGCATGACCGACTTCACCGGCGATCTCGCGCAGTTCGTTGACATTGGCTCGCGATACATGGTCACGAATTCGGTAGTCATAGAAAACAGCAGGATGAAATTGCGGACGCATCGCCAAAATTCCCGCTACGCGATGCTCTGAATAGAAATCGATCCATCCCTGCCGTAATTCGGACATAATTGCACGTACCTCGTCGATGGCCTGACGTCCAACGGCTGGAAAAGAGCAGCGATGGAATTGGCTGTATTCGCTAACCCCAATGGACCCCAATCGCACTCGCTCCGCTAGCCGTGTTAAAGCTCTGGCACAGGCTCGTGCGCGATCAAACAACAATCTATGCGACGATTCGTCGGCTTTTACTGCTCCAGATTCAATAGAAACAAGCTGGCGAACTGAGTCAATAAAGGCCTCGCAGATGAATATTGATGCGATATAGCGATGACCATTGGCATTCCATTTCCCCATTTCAGATTCCTCAGTTGCACCTTTGATACCACCCTGCACCTATTCAAAGTCAATCGCGTCGACATACCCGTCAATGTCTTTCGTTCCGGGCGGAATTCGGCCAACGTGCGACTGCAGCAATGCCCATTTAGAACGATTGCCAGGGCGACTGAAATATCGATCTCCAAAACCACATGATCGCTCGACTTCCGATTGCGATGCATCATGTTTAGCAGCGACATATTTAATCGCCAGCCGCATCCTTTCCGCAATGGAAAGAGCCTTGCGGTTTACAACACTGTTTTCTGGGGGACCAATCAGTGGTCCATTAGCGGCAGTCAACCCATTATCGAGTAACTTGGGATCGGGATGTTCTGGCCGGCTACGCCTCTTGCGAGTCACTGCTGGCTGACTTTGATCCTCGCGCCAACAGTATGCCAAGTTCCACGTTTCGCCACCACCGACCAGTCCCTGTAACGTTAACCCACGGTGCATTGCACGGTGTTCTTCAAAATCCAACTCTGCTCTTACCCGAAGGCTTGTTTTCGTATCAAATCGATATCGTTCGGCGCATGCCCGTAGCAGCTCCGTGGTAAACCGATATTGCTTTTCTTCCTTATTCCATGCGTGCTCCCTCAGATCACTAAAAATGCTGAAAGACATTTCCCACACCGCGTGATGCGCACTCGTAAAGCTTAGGCCATTTAATAAGATTACCCCATTCGAAACATCTAAATATGCTCTCCTCAGGTCACCCATCGCAATGAAATTTGCTATGGCGTCAGTGATGGAATGCTCGCCAAGCATTCGATCTATTTCCGCTATCCCACGCGCAATTGATGCGGTTAGCTTCTGTTGGAGAATTCTACTGACACCATCACCAACTTTATCATCAACGGCTTCGGAGAGTGACGCGCAGCATTGTGCCAAGTATTGATAGGTCTGCAGGAGCCTATCGGTTGTTGATCGAATAATTCCTGCCACTGGAATCTCCAGCGGCGTGATATCCTCTAGGCCCGCGATAGTGTTTGCATCGTCTACGTTTTCGCGTGTTTCTGCTCGCTCCGCCTCGTTGTCGGCGGGAACTACACTTCCTTCGGACGCAGGACGGTCACTTTTAGCTGACGGGCTCCATCCGGAAGCATCTACTAAAGCACGATAACGATCACGAACGACATCATACCATCCCTGAATCGCATTTCGCAGTGCGGCAAATATCGCAGCGACATTCGCCAACAGTGCCCTTCCCTGACCCTTCTGCACCTCAACGGTCTCGCACGCTGAAGGGTAGTCTCGAAAATTGAACGGTGGCGGATGGTTCAGAAGAAATACGATCTTTACGGAAAGGTCCGAATCGCATTTCTTTTTCAATGGCAACAGACTCCCGCCGCCAAAATCGAAACCACATGTCAATGCAGCGAGGTGTACTGATCGACAATGCTCTGCCAGTCTGATCATGCGAACAAGGGCCAGTCTAAAGTCATCGGCATCGTCAGAGGCTTCACCGGCCCAGCTTTCATATAACTCGATCGCTAGGTCTCGCGAGTCCAAATCATCCTGAAATGCAATTTCTGCAAAAAACGAAACACCCTTGGAATTCTTGGGGAGCTGCGTGGTTGGCGACTCAATGTAGCGCAAGAGCGAAATCAATCGCCCGTTCAACGCATCTAGTTGCCCGAGTGTTAAATGGCCGCCGTCAGAATCCGCTGTCTCATAAGGACTTTTTGAGTCCACGGCTTGCGATGCAAGCCCTGCCCTCTCCTCAACGAAATGAGAACGTGCCAGAATAATTTCAGCCTCTAATTTGAGAGATTTCGCCTCCAGTTGTGCGGGTTCAAAATTTGGACTTTCGTTGTAATCGCTGCGAGGCACTCCGCAGATTCCAGGAAGGTGCGCATCCGGAAGCTGCGCCAACAGAGTCGCCAATTCTGCGTTCGGCAAATTCCACGCCTTCGCCGCGCCCAACAAGAAAAACCCGACTTTTCTGCATTGCTGCCACTGCTCATTCCGTTTTCGCTCGTAGGATTCGCACCGATCCGCATACTCTTTTACAAGAGCCGTCTGCGCACGTTCTGCCGCCGTCAATCGCATAGCTTCGCACTCGTGAGCCGTAATCCAGTGCGAGATGCACCAGTCCCCGTACCAACGGAAGTCCTTTGCCGCGTTTATTACGTCGGAGGGCGCATAATCGCTTACGGCCTGATTGCTCGGCATGGTTCACCTGTCTCTCACGGGTCGATTCGGGCGGGATGACGGACAGGTGAAGACACGTCACCCCGCCGAATCGCTTGGCCGGGCGGTTGCAATCCGCGTCGGCCTTCCCGTGCCAGGCATCGTAACCCACGCCGCGTCACGACGTAAACTTTCGGAATGGGTTGCAGGCCTGAGGTTTTCTTAGGTTACGGCCGCAGTCAAGTCGGCACTGGGATCCTTTTCCCCTCAATTTCGCGGAGACGAGCAACAACCACCACAATCGTTCTGGAGCGTAAGTCGCCCAAGGATACCTACCCCCCGGCCTAGGTTCTTTCTCGCCCCAGAATAGTTGCGGGTTCTAGCGTGGCAGCGATCGGATATTAATGATCTCGCGAATTAAATGAATACCAACCAGCCCAAGGGGGAGCGAAATGGCTGCCGCGAATCCCGCCCGAACCGCTTGCCAGCATTTCCGTGTAACGCACGGGTTGCAAGGGGGTGTAGTCCGCATTGTTTCGAGTCCTGTTGCCCTATACACAATCGAGGTATCATTCCGCCGTCATTTCAGCAAAGGGGCAAAGGATGAAATTCCAGATTAAGGGAACGCGCAAAGACAACGGCAAACGCGCCACCGCGACGATTGAAGCGGTCACGCGAGAGGAAGCCGAACGCAAGGCGTCGGCCGTCTTGAACGTTGACCGCCAACCCCCAGCGCCGGTGGTCGTTCCTGTTGCTCTGCGAGATCCGATTGAGCCAGAAGAATCCGAACCGGAAGCAGTGCCTGATGAAGTTGCCGCAGACGAATCAAACGGCGTCGCTGAATACGAGCAGCCGGAACCCGAGCCGATCCCGTACGAAACACCGGCCGCCATTGCGCGACGTCTTAATGGCAGCAATAGTGGGGTCGCCAAGCTGCCGGATTACGCGGACATTCTTGCTGGCAATCGTTGGCTGAAATTTCTAGCTTCGGTGGTGGCCGCCATCGGTTGGTTGATCGTCATCATCGGCGCGATTCTCCTCGCCGGCGGCGTGTGGGGCTACATGCAACCCGCCTCTGCGCCGACGAACTATGGCAGCGGTTTCTCAATGCCGTCGTACAAGGCGCCGTTATGGATGGAACTAGCGCCGGGAGTTATTGCAATCTCGTACGGCCTTCTGTGGTTGATCGGAGCGGCCGCGATTCGCCTCGCGTGCGGCATGGGCATGGCGGTGCGCGATATGGCAAGGATCGCCGCGGCCGAGCGACATGATCATGTGTATGCCGTGTGACTCGTCTTTTGAGCAAAGGGGGCGGAAATGAAATGGGAAGTGACCGGCGCGTTCAAAGATAGCGGCGAAGACGCAGCGATCACGATTGAAGCTGACAACCGCGAATCGGCAATACGTCGAGCATCACGTCGCGGGATTCTTGTGTCATCTTGCGTCCCGAGTGCCGAATTGACCGCCGATGATAGCGGTGGGTTTGACAAAGCGATTGCTTCCGAGATTCAGGCTGATGTCGCGTCAAGCCCCGGAAAGCTCAAATCTGAAACTCGCCAACATCTTGCCGCTCGCATGACGGGACAAGCCGCGCCCCCGCAGACGCCTGATGACGGAAAATTTCGCTGCACGAGCTGCGGATCTGATCAAGTTATCCGTGCCGAAATGGTCTACATGCAAGGTACTTCCCGAGGATCATTTGGTGGCTTGGGGATCGGCGGCGACGGCGAACTGGGCGTTTTTGGTGGCGGCACTACGACAAGTTCTGCATTGGCTACGCGAATGGCGCCACCGAAACGGAGGGGCAGAGGCGGACTGGTTGCAATGATCTTTTGTGGTTTGCTCGCTCTGTTTTTCGGACTCGGCTTTCTCGGATCCGAATATGGAGAACGCAGTGCCCTGTTCATGATGTTTGTACTTTTCGCAGCACTTGCGGCGCTCGGCTTCGCCGCAGACGGGCCGAATCGCAAATACAATAGCACTCGCTATTCATCAGATTACGCTCAATGGAAGCGAACATGGTGCTGCATGCGGTGCGGACTCAAATTCACAAAATAAGCGTTGCGAATATCGTCTTTCACAAGGCACAAGTTCAAGTCGCCTTACGCTCAGCCTTAATGCGGTACACATCCACCGCCCGTGTGCGGGCTCACGAAATGCATCATCGACAGCGGCGTTCCAATCTTCGGTAGCGGCTTGCCGGCCAGCCCCGCCGCGGCGAGCCGCCGCAGGTCGCACGCAGCCGCGAGGTACGCGCCGCAAAAATAGTACATCGGATCATCCAACATGAAACCGGCTTTGACGACGTGCTCGCATAGGGTGAACGCTTCACGCCATCGTGACTCCGCAACTAGCTCGAATTGCTGCCACTGATCGGGGGTTAGGTCGGCGCTGGTCATGCGCCGAATTGTAGAGCGGGAACGTCTTGCGAAGAGGGGACGGTAAACGTCACCGGAAAGATTGATTTGATAGCAGACAAACAGACGCACAGGGTCGTAGAATCTATCGATGCGATCCGCCGCCCTGTTCGCCATCCTCGGCCTGTTCGTCGGCAGTCCCGCTGGTTATCTGATCGGCACGCGCCACGTCCCCACCGTTGAATCGCCGGCACTTGTTGCAACTGAGGATGTGCCCGACGTCGAATCGCCCACAATCGCCCCACCCACGTCTAACCGCTCAACCGCTCCGATCTCGTGCTACTTCTCACCCTCAGGCGGTTGCACGTCGGCTATCATCGCGGAGTTGAACGCCGCGAAGAAATCGATCGACGCCCAGGCGTACAGCTTCACGTCGGCCCCAATCGCTAAGGCAATTGCCGACGCATACAAGCGAGGCGTAAGGGTCCGTGTAATTCTCGACAAAGGACAGCAAACGGCCAAGTATTCGTCCGCCACGTTCCTGCGCAACGCGAGCGTGCCAACGTGGATCGACTCAAAGCACGCAATCGCGCACAACAAAATCATGATGATCGATGGGCAGGTATTAATAACAGGCTCCTTCAATTTCACAGCCGCCGCCGAAAAGTCGAATGCGGAAAATCTCCTCATTATTCGCGATAATGACGTATTGAACGCCGCATATCAGGAAAACTTTTCCGCCCACCTAGCGCACTCAACGGTTTACACCGGACCCGGCTAATGCGATTCACATCGTCTGCGCACAATCCGTCGTGTGCATGAATACTGCAAAAGGTGAAATCGGAGCGGCTCAATAGATACCTTCGAACGTCGCGGGAGGGTGGATCTGCAGGCAATTTCTGACCTGACGCCCGCCCGCGCACATCGTTCGAAAGGGTGGATTCCATGCTGCAGATTCAAAGTGATCTCACGTCATCAACCGATGCTGAAGTTCGAGTTATCATCGACTTGTTGCAGGATGCAATTCGTCGTGTTCACGCTTTACAACCCCCGGAACCCCGGCAGCTGGTGGCGGCGCGAATCGACTACGACATGCACCTCGCACCGCGCCTTCGCCAAACCCTAGAGGCGCTGCTCACAGGTGACAGCGAAAAGCAGATTGCCCGAAGGCTCGCAATCTCGCCCCATACCGTCCATGTCTACGTGAAGACGCTGTACCGCCGCTTTGGCGTCTCTAGCCGTGCGGAATTGCTTGCGCGGTGGATTCACAGGATTGCGTGAGTGCTTATCCGAGCGCGCCGTCGGAAACGCAAAGGCGCGTGAAATATGAGTCGGTAACCTCCAGATTTTGGCATGAAACAAAGACCGTTATCTAACGGAGGCAAGTTCAGGGAAAACAGAATCGTAATTCAATTTCAGTAATCGACTTAGGCCTTTTGCGAGACTACCGCGCTCACCTTTTGCTGATGGAGGGGTTTTTTGCGTAGGTCGATTCGTAAATGTGGGTGAAAAAATTGCATTCTCCGCTCGACGGGTGCGAGGCCGATTTGGAGCGAAAATTGGCGCGAACAACCCGGGGGCGGGGTAGGACTAATCCGGGCGAAACGCAGGGGTGATAGACCGCGACTTCATCGCGTTCGCAACTTGGCATAACTCAGGGGGTCACCGCCCCGCCCGGGCAATCGCAACCAACTTTGCGCGGCAGTCCGGGGCGAGCGTCGGCCAAGCCTGAATAATCACCTGCAGGTCGACGTCGGGGAGATCGCCCGCAGGTGTTGATCGGTCGCCCGTTACCCGCTGGGGAACCCGTAGACTCGAGCAATCTCCTGTGTTTTCGGATGCTTTTGAAGATAGTTCGAGTCCTGTATCGCCCACTGTAGACTGCACAAGAACCTCTGAGAACTCAGGGGTTTTTTGCGTTCTGGGCCTTTAGCTTCTTCTCCATATCGCATTGATGGCGGTGATCCGCCGCGCGCTCGGCTGCTCGATAGGTCGTCAGGCGGTCGGCAAGGATGCCGAAATCGACTTGGTGGGCGTCAAATTCCGGCCCGTCCACGCAGGCGAACATCGGCTTGCCGTCGATCACCACCCTGCACCCGCCGCACATGCCCGTGCCGTCGACCATGGCGGGGTTAAGCGAGGCGACCGTGTGAATGCCATACGGCCGTGTCAGCTCGGCGACGGCTCGCATCATCGGCACTGGGCCGGCGCACAGCACCATCTTCACGGGCGAGGCCGATTCCTTAATCAGCATCTCGAGACGCGTGGTGACGAAGCCGTGGAAACCGTAGCTGCCGTCGTCGGTACACGGGTAAACACCGTCACTAACAGCCGACAGTTCCTTCTCAAGAATGACGTACGGTTTCGCTCGCCCGCCGACGACGGCCGACACGATATTCCCCTTCTCCTTCAGAGCCGCCGCCTGCGGGTAGATCACCGCGGTACCAACACCTCCGCCCACCACTACCGCATGGCCAACGTAATCAATCTCGGTGGCCTTCCCCATCGGCCCCGCCAGATCCGCCAATTGATCGCCCGCGAGCAGCCTGCAGAGCTGCCGTGTTGACGCACCAACCGATTGGATGATCAGGGTGATGGCCTTTCGCTCACGATCGCAGTGCGCAACGGTGAGTGGGATTCGTTCGCCGTCCTTGGTGGCCCGCACGATCACGAACTGCCCCGGCTGGCAATGACGAACCACATGGGGAGCATCGATTACCAGCCGGCGCACTTCAGGGGCGATCAAATCGGATTCGAGAATTTGGTGAGACATGTTGCACTAAAAGTGAGAATTCTAGCAACGATTACCGGTCGCCTTCAGGTCTCCAACCGCTTCAGCACGCTAAAAACCGCACGTCGTTTGATTCAACATCGTTCAACGCAATTCCATTTAGCGAATCGCGTGCCATGTTTTCGATCGCGGCAGTCAAAGGACCCAACGTACAATCCGGCACCGACAGCACCGGCCGGGTGATGTCTCTTGCAGATGGAGGGGTTATGCGGTGGATCGCGTTTTTACTGGTTCACATCACGGTGGCGCCAAGTACACACTGGCGGCTTCGTGCGCCCGAAAGCGACGTTACTTCGGCGGCCGAATGATTTGGAAATCTGCTGCGAGTTGGAAACTTACGCCGTTGGGGAGGCGCATCGGATCGAACCGGCGAACGTCCTGCACGAACGGAATGTCGTACTGACGGAGCACCGCTTCGACCGGCCCGTCAGGGAGCGTCACAAGTTCGCTCGCAGTGAGTTCGACCGGGGCATGGAGATTACCGATTTCGTAAGCGGCACGGGCCAGGCGGGCGGCATCGTCGGTGGTCGCGACGATCACGTTGCACGGAGTCACGCTTACCCACACAACAGTTTCGTCGTCTTCGTACACCACATCGCCATGTATGAGGATCACGCCCGGCGACAGCAGCAACCGGATCGTGCGGCCGTCGTTGAGCGTCTCGCGCAGGTTGCGCCGGCGGCACTGCATCCAAGTCAACGGCAACGCGAGGTAGCTTCGCGAATCGGCGGGCGACTGCTCCTGATCTTTCAGATGTCGCAACACCCGATCACACAGCATGGCTAGTCTCCGCGGCCATCGCCTCGGTTCGGCGGCGCTGCAGGTATTGGAACCATGCGTCCATTCCGGCGCCAGTCTTCGAGGAGACTTCGAGAATCTCGATGCCCGGCCGAACCTCGCGGGCGTTTTTGTACATCGCCTCGCGATCAAACCCGACGGACTCGGCCAGATCGGACTTGGTGACGATGGCGATATCGGATGTGTTGAAGATCGTCGGATACTTGAGCGGCTTGTCTTCGCCTTCTGGCGTGGAGATCAGCACGAGCCGCAGGTCTTCGCCCAGGTCGTAGCTGCTGGGGCAGACGAGGTTGCCGACATTTTCGATGAAGAGAAAATCGAGTTCGCCGAGCCGCCAGTCGCCGAGCGCCTTTTCGACCATGTCGGCTTCAAGGTGACAGACGGTGCCCGTCACAATCTGCCGGACCGGCGCGCCGCTCTCGGCCAGTCGCTTGGCGTCGTTTTCCGTCGCCAGATCGCCTACGAGCGCGGCCACGCGGAATTGCTTGTGCAAGTGCGTCAGCGTTTCGCGAAGGAACGCCGTTTTGCCCGAGCCGGGGCTCGAGACAAGGCTGACGACATATACACCCGCGGCATGGAAACGGTCA
>Ga0070665_100003652_pt1 | contig 16298 bp, 9 predicted proteins | sample KBSS13metaG_FD_65862 | JGI IMG/M metagenome (GOLD analysis project Ga0070665, IMG submission 65862) | Switchgrass rhizosphere microbial communities from Kellogg Biological Station, Michigan, USA - KBS S1-3 metaG | ecosystem: Host-associated > Plants > Roots > Rhizosphere > Soil ... | reverse complement strand
GTTTCTTCAGGCGATCCTTCAGCCAGTCCATGCTGTCGAGGCCGCCGGCCAGCACCAGCGCGTCGGTGCCGTGCTTGTCGAGCAGCTTGAGGGCATCATCGATGGAAGCCGGCTGGTACAACTCGAACACCGGCATGACGTCGCGTATCACAGCCATCGCTTAATCCTCATCATTGCTGATTGCCATTTGCATTTAGCAATTCCTATATGTGTGCCGTAAGTGGTTCCTGTACTGCTTTGCCCGCTTCGAGCGCGGCGAGCAGCGTGCCGACCATCACCGGCGCCCGCTTGAAGATGTCGTCGCCCACTGCGTCAGCCAGTGCGTTCAGCACCGCGCAGCAGCCGGCGGCCACCGGCGGCTCGCCGATCCCACGCGCGCCGACCGGGGTCTCCGGATCCGCGATGTTCAGCGCGTCCCACGCCATCTTCTGGGGCGCGTCGAGAATCGTCGGCGGCTTGTTCTGATAGAAGCGCTTGGCCAGCGGAACGCCATAGCGCTGGTCGTACACCCAGTGCTGCCCGATGGCGTGCGAGATGCCGAGCATCGATCGGCCGAGCACCTGTCCGCCCAGCGCTCGCGGATGGATCACCGTGCCGACGTCAGCGACGGCGAGGTAGTCCACGATGTGGTACTTGCCGGTCTCGAGGTCGACTTCGACTTCCGCGAAACCGGCGACGAACGAATGGGTGACGCCGTTGTGTGGATATGCATCTCGGGCGACGCCCATCAGTCCCTGGCCTGCGAGCGCGGTCGCAGATGTTTTCGTAAACGCGTTGATGTTGTCCGGCAGTTCGTGGCCGTCGTAGCGTCCGCCGAGCTCGATCGCTTTCTGCGCAGCCTGCGCGAGCGTCATGCTGCCGCCGGGCCCGGACACACGCTCATTCGCCACCGTGTACTGCTCGGGCTTTCCACCGTGCGCGTGCGCCGCGATCTCCTGGAGCTTCTTGACGGCATCCGCACCGGCCGCATGCGCGGCCCTCGTATGTGCGTGCGTGGTCTGGCTGCCGCCCGACACGCAGCTCCACGGCAGGTTCTTGCCTGTGTTCCCCCAGGTGACGTCCACCTTCTCCCAGGGGATACCAACCATCTCGGCCGACACGCGATGGCAGTCGCTCATCGACTCGGTGCCGAGGTTGCCGATGCCCGACTGGATGTACATCCGGCCGTCCGGCTTGATGACGAACAGGCCGTCGTACCCGGTCGAACCGGCGACAAAGGAGCTCGTGGCCACGCCGTAGCCGCGAACCTTGGATCCTTGCCGTTTTCCTCCGAGCGCTTTGCGCTCGTCCCAGCGGAACAGTCCGGCGCCTCGATCGAGCGCCTCCTTCACGAAGGCGCTCGTCGCGAACGGGCGCTCACCGCGCGGGTTGGCCGGACCGAACTTCGCCTTGCCCTCCGGCGCGTTGATGCGATGGATGGCGACCTGATCGACGCCGAGCTTGCGAGACGCTTTCGCGATGATCGGTTCGATCAGCGTGATGCCCTGCATCCCGCCCGGCTGACTCTGTGCGCGCCGCGGAGGCGTGTTCGTGAGCACGGAAACGCCGCGCCATCGCATCGCCGGCGGCTGGAAGAGCAGCGACACTTGACGGCCCGATTGCGCGGTATCGCCGACCGGTTCGTACGGCCCGTTCTCGTTGACGACGAACATGTCGATCGCCGTGATTCGTCCGTCCTTGGCGAAGCCGACCTTCAATCGGCCGTGCATCGCCGGCCGTGCGCCGCCGATGTAGTGCTCGGTCTCGCGATCGATGCGCATCATCACCGGCGCATTCAGCTTCTTCGAGAGCAGAGCCGGGATGATCGCGCTGATCGTGCCCGTGGCCTTGCTGCCGAAACCGCCGCCGGTGTACGCGCTGATCAGGACGATGTCCTTCTGATCGAGATGCAGCCAGCGCGCGACCGATCCAACGGTCTGCACGGTACTCTGAGTCGAGCAGTGGATGTAGAGCTTGCCGTTCTGCCAGTAGGCCATCGCCGATCTCGGCTCGAGCGTCTGGTGGCTGGTGTTCGGCGTCACGAACGTTTCGTCGAGCACGAGCGCCGCGTTCTTGAATCCCGCGTCGACGTCGCCGTAAGCCCACTCGTCCGGCGTCTTGCCCATCGGCAGACGTCCCTGGTCGTATTCGGCGAAATCACTCGCCGTCCATTTCAGTTCCTCGATCGCGGGCGGCGCGACGGGCTGACCGGGTGTGGGCGGCTTCGGACGTCCCCAGATGTTGCCTTCGAGCCGGGCGTTCGGCCCGTCCGGTCTGAGGCTCGCGAGCGGGTCGACGGCAAAGGGCAGCGGCTCCCAGTCGATCTCGATTTTCTCGATCGCGTCGCTCGCTGTGAGCTCGTCCACGGCCGCGAGCGCCAGCACGGGCTCGCCTTGATACACCGGCTCGCCGGTCAGCGCCTTCTCGCCCTTGGTGTTGGCCGCGAGCCGCTGCCCAAGATCCGTGACGACGTCGGCTGGCGCCGGCAGTTCGTCGGCGGTGAGAATGCCTTTGACCCCGGGCATCGCGAGTGCCTTACTCGCGTCGATCCGCTTGACGCGCGCGTGGGGATAAGGACTGAGGAGCAGCTTGCAGAACAGCATCCCGTCGACGCGATAGTCCTCGGCGTACTTCGCCTGGCCCGTAACCTTCGCGACGAGATCGGGTGTCGTGTAGTTCTGCCCGATCAACTTGTTCGTCATGGCATCAGCCTCGGTTCAACTCCGCGCCGCGCATCATCGCGGTGAGGATCTTGTCGTAGTCCTGGCAGCGGCACAGGTTGCCCGAGATGCCGTGAGCCAGTTCCTGCCTCGTCGGATTGGGATTCGTCTTGAGGTAGCCGACCGTCGCCATGACGAACCCGGACATGCAGAACGCGCACTGGAATCCCTGCTCCTCGACGACGCCCTGCTGCACCGCGTGCAGCTTGCCGCTCGCCGGATCGGCGAGCCCTTCGATCGTCACGATGTTCTTGCCGCGTGCGCGGTGCGCGAGGACCGAGCACGAATAGTGCGGGACATCGTCGATCAGCACGGTGCAGGCGCCGCACTCCGCGCGATCGCAACCGAGCTTGGTGCCGGTGAGCCCCAGTTTGTAGCGCAGCACCATCGCCAGCGTGTCCTGCGGCAGCAGGTCGACGCGGCGATCCTGTCCGTTGACGCGGAGCGTGACCAGGCGCTCGACGGCGCCGGTCTGCGGCTGGCCGTGCACGGTCGTCGAGCGGAACAGGTACGCGGAGGATGAAGCGACGGTGCCGGCGGCGACGATACCCTGGATGAATGTGCGCCGGGAGAGACGGGCGTCAGTGTCTTCGGTCACGGTTCTGCTCCTTATGACCGACGTGAGCGAGGGACGATACGCGTCAAGGATACCCGATGGCTTCTTCGACCGTAAACTGCCAACTGAGCCTTGTCGATTCGACGACGAGGTAGAAGACGTGCGGGTCCTGCTGGACGTAATCGATTCCATGGCCGGCACCGGCGTGATCGACGACCTGCTGGAGCAGCCGGCCGCTGATCGCACTATGCGCCTCGAGTCGGAATATGGCGGGGGGCGCCTTCGTGTCGCCCGGACCGTCGGCCGAGGTCGTCTCCCAGCTGACACGCAGCGTTCCGGTATCGCTGGTGAACGATTCGGTCTGCAGGCTGCCCCGGCCTGACCACGAACCGAGCCGGTGCCACGCCACGGTTGGCTCCGAGCGGGCCGGCTGCGGATTCGCTCGCGGACCGCACGAACCGGCGGCCAACGCCGCGGCGAACATACTGACCAGCACACCGCGTCGCATCAGGCTCGTGTCCTCTGTTTCATTCCATGACCGGATCAGTCTGTTCGCATACTACATCCGGCCGCGGCTTGTGCCCTCGATCGAACGCGGCGTTCGGATCTCCGGATCGCATGCACAGATCGGTTCCCGATTTTTCGCGGGGCCTTCGTTTTGTCTTGACTCCGCGACAATCCGTCTCTATCGTTGGCGCCGTGTAACCGGTTACATCCGCCCGGATCAGCGATTCGTGCGGTGTCGCCGCCGTTCGTTCGGTGTCGGGAAACACCAGTCCGTAGTCGTCAGCCACTCGATGGAGGCACGATGCTGCGAAGGATGGTCGTTGTCGGCCGCGATCTGGTCATCGCGTTCTTCCTGCTCTCGTCCACTGCGGGAGCGCAAATCACCACGGGAACCGTCTCGGGTACTGTCAAGGATCAATCCGGAGGCGTGATTCCCGGCGCCACCGTGGTGCTCACCAGCGATACCCGCGGCACGAAGTTGGCGCCGGCGGTCACGAACGAGTCGGGCGATTTCGTCTTCCCGAACGTCACCCCCGACACCTATACGGTGGAGGTGACGCTCGAGGGTTTCCGCACCGTGAAGCGCACCGGCGTGGCCGTGAGCGGCGGCGACCGTGTCGGCCTGGGCAATTTCATGCTCGAACCTGGCACGCTCGCCGAGAACGTCCTCGTCGTCGGCGAGTCACCGCTCGTGCAGACGCAGAGCGGCGAGCGTTCATTCGCGGTCAGGGCCGAGCAGATCGACACGCTGCCGTTCGCCCGCAACAACTTCACCAGCCTCACGGCGTTTACCCCGGGCGTGGTGCAGGTAGGCGCGTCAGCCGGCGGCACGCGCCTCGGCGGCGCGGGCCAGAACAACATCATGATGGACGGCATCTCGGCGATGGACACGGGCAACAACGGCCAGATGCTCAACATGAACGTCGACTCGATCGCCGAGGTGAAGATCCTCACGCAGGGCTACCAGGCGGAGTACGGCCGGTCGAGCGGCCTGCAGATCACCGCGGTCACCAAGAGCGGCTCCAACCAGTTTCGAGGATCGGGCTACGACATTCAGACGAACTCCGACTGGGATTCGAACAGCTGGGTGAACATCCAGAACGGCGACCCGAAGACGAAGCAGAGCACCAAGACGCTCGGCTACACGCTCGGCGGGCCGATTGGAAAACCGGGCGGCAACAACAAGCTGTTCTTCTTCTACTCGCACGAGTACCGTCCGGTGACGGCGGCGATCAACGGCGGCAACCCGATCCGCATCCGCGTGCCGACCGCGGCCGAACGCGCCGGCGACTTCTCGCAGTCGCGCGACAACACCGGCGCGCTCTTCAACTTGATCCACGATCCGCTCTCGCCGCTGCCGTGTACTGCGGCCAACACGGGCGGGTGCTTCGCGGACGGAGGCGTGCTCGGCAAGATTCCGGCGAACCGCCTCTACTCAGTCGGTCAGGCGATTCTGAACCGGTACCCGATGCCGAACGTCGCGCAGGGCCCGGGCCAGAACTACAACTACCAGGTCGACGCGCCGACCACCGACAACCTCACGCAGCAGCCGTCGATCCGCGTCGACTACCAGGTGTCGCAGAAGCTGCGCGTCACCGGCAAATACTCGGGCCAGCGCGCACGCAAGCTGATCACGCCAGGCACGATCCAGGGATTCAACGACATGCAGAATCCCTATCCGTTCATCACCAACTACGGCGCGACCGTCGACGTGCAGATCAATAACTCGACATTCCTCGAGGGCACCTACGGGTTCATCCGCAACCAGCTCGCCGGCGGCGGAGCGATCGGCTCGCCGGGCGGTTCGCCGGCGCTGCCGGGCGGCATCTTCGTCAACGAGTCGTCGAACCGGGTGACCAGCCTGCCGGGGTTCCCGCTCCTCTATCCGAACGCCGGCGTCGTCGATCCGCGCTACTACGCGTACACGACGCTGAACGACCTCAACCCGGTATGGTGGGACGGCACGAAGATCAACCTGCCGCCGGCCTTCGCGTGGGGCAGCCGCATCGTCCCGACGCAGACCGGCACGGGCGGCACCGGCGATCTGCCGGGCCCGCCGAACCAGCTGTTCCCAGGCTTCCTCAACATCAACCGGACGCAGGACGTCGCGATCAGCCTCACCAAGGTGTGGGGCAACCACACCAGCAAGGCGGGGTTCTACAACAACCACAGCTTCAAGGCGCAGAACACCGGCGCCGGCGGCGTGGCGAACCTCGGCTTCCAGGGCTACGTGAACTTCGGCAACGACACGAACAACGCGCTCGATACCGGCTTCGGCTTCGCCAACGCGGCGACCGGCGTGTTCACGCAGTACCTGCAGCAGTCGAGCCTGATCGAAGGCTCGATGATCTACAACAACACCGAGTTCTACGTGCAGGACAACTGGAAGGTGAACGGCAAGCTGACGCTCGACTACGGCGTGCGGTTCACGCACCAGACGCCGCAGTACGACCAGTTCCTGCAGATGTCGAACTTCTTCGCCGACCAGTGGACGCTCAGTCAGGCGCCGCTGCTGTACCTGGCCGGATGCAATAACGGTGCAACGGTCTGCTCGGGCAACGCGCGCAATGCGATCGACCCGCGAACGGGCCAGGTCGTCACGGCGCCGGGCGCGGCGAATTCAGCGGCGCTCATCGGCACCGTCGTGCCTGGCAGCGGCAACCTCACCGACGGCATCAAGAAGGCCGGCGACGGCATCGCCGACACGTCGTACGTGTGGCCGGCCCTCGTCGCCGCGCCTCGCTTCGGGTTGGCCTACGACGTCAAGGGAAACCAGACGATGGTGTTCCGCGCGGGCGGCGGGCTTTTCTTCGATCGACCCGACGGCAACACGGTGTTCTCGATCCCGGGCAATCCGCCGATCTCGACGTCGCAGGACCTGCGCAACGGCCAGCTCCAGACGCTCGGCACCGGCCTCAGCAGCCAGGGCGTTCCGGCGCTGATCACGTTCCAGTACAACGCACAGATTCCGTCGTCCTGGCAGTGGCAGACCGGCATGCAGTTCGCGCTGCCGTACTCGACGATGCTCGACGTGGCCTACGTCGGCAACCACGGCTTCAACCGGCTGCGTGCGTTCCAGGGCGGCGCCGGCGGCGCGGTCGACCTGAACGCCGTCGACATCGGCGCGGCGTATCTGCCGCAGAACCAGGACCCGACGCTCGGCCCGAGCGCCGTTCCTGGCGCGTCGGCGTACACGGCGAACCTGCTGCGCCCGTTCCGCGGCTACAGCAACATCAACGAGCAGGAGACGCGGTACTGGGACGAGTATCACGGCCTGCAGTTCTCGGTGAACCGCCGCTTCCGCAACGGGCTGGCATTCGGCGGCAACTACAACCTCGGCCTCTCGCTGAAGGGCAACACCGGGTTGCAGCTGCGGCTGCAGCACGCGCCGGACGGCACCATCTCGGTGCGGTCGGATCAGGCGCAATACGAGGCGTTGAACGAGAACCTGGCGCTCCAGAAGCACGTCATCAAGAGCTACGCCGTCTGGGACATTCCGGGTCCGTCCAGCGGCCTCGCGCGGGCGATCCTGAACGACTGGCAGCTGTCGGGCATTCTTACCGCGGGGTCGGGCTATCAGCCGGGCGCGATCCAGGCGAACGGCGCCGCGCAGGCCAACTGCGCCCTCACCAACGCTCCGGCGGGGAGCGGTTGCGCGAACGGTCGCTATGACATCACCTACACGTACCAGAACAACGGCACCAACACGAATCTCACCGGCTCGCCGGACTATGCGGCGAAGATCATCTACGTCGGCGATCCCGGCTCGGGCTGCTCGGACAACCAGTACGCGCAGTTCAACACGGCTTCGGTGAAAGGGCCGACCTACGGCAGCGTTGGCCTCGAATCAAGCCGCTACGTCCTCGGCGGCTGCACCGACCACACGGTCGACCTGGCGATCGCCAAGAACATCAAGATCGCCGGCAACAAGTCGCTGCAGTTCCGGTGGGACGTCTACAACGTGTTCAACGCGGTCATCTACAACAACCGCAACTCCAACGTGATCTATCGCAGCCCGACGGACCAGACGATCGTGAACTCGCAGTACCTGCCGGATGGCACGGTGGATCCGACCCGTCTGCAGCCGAAGAACGCGGGGTTCGGCGCGGCCACGAGCGCTCAGCCATTGCGCAACTCGCAATTGCAGATTCGATTTATATTCTAAGGGAGGTCGACCAGTCGAAATGCGTAGTTTCCTGACGTGGCTGCTCGCGGCGTCGCTCGTGTTGAGCGGCGCCGTGCGCGGCTTTCGTCAGGACCCGCAGCATCTTCTGGCGGCCGCGCAGCCGCCAGTTCCCGCCGAGAGTCTGGTCCGCACGTATTGCGTCACCTGTCATAGCGACCGCCTGAAGACCGGTGGTTTGTCACTCCAGGGCCTCGATCCGGCGAACGTACCTGAACACGCGGACGTCTGGGAGAAGGTGGCCCGCAAGCTCCGCTCCGGAGAAATGCCGCCGTCCAACGTCCGATCGCGTCCGGATCCGCGCGACGCGGCGGCGCTGGTGGCGCACGTCGAGAGCACGCTCGATCGCGCGGCCGCGGCGCATCCCAACCCGGGGCGCGCGCCGGTGCACCGGCTCAATCGCGCCGAATACAGCAACGCCGTCCGCGATCTGCTCGCTGTCGATGTCCGTCCGGGTGAGTGGCTGCCGGTCGACGATTCCGGGTATGGATTCGACAACATCGCCGCGGTGCTGTCGACGTCGCCCGCGCTCCTCGATCGCTACATGGCGGCGGCGCGCACGGTGAGCCGCCTCGCGGTCGGGGACCTGACGCAGAAACCGGTCGAGGAGATCTACGACGCGAAGCGCGATCCGAACACCGGCCCGCGCAACGAGCAGCTGACCGAAGACCTGCCCTTCGATTCGCGCGCCGGCATGAGCGTGAAGCATTACTTTCCGCTCGACGCCGAATACGTGTTCAAGCTTCGCTTCGCGGGTGTGCAGGCCGACGGCGGTGAGGCCGATGCCAATCCGTTTCAGTATCGACTCGCGGTGCGAGCCGGATTGCACACGATCGGCGTCACTTCGCCCCGCGAGAACCTGAAGCCGGAAAAAGAAGCGCCCACGGGTGCAGGTCCACCGGGTGCGGGGCCCGCTCCAGAAGTCCCGTCGCCTGTGGATCTGAGGCTCGACGGAGCACGCCTCAAGCGATTCGACGTCCGGGCGGCGACGCCGGATGTCACCAGACTCATCATCGGCGGACCGTACAACGCCAGCGGGCGAGGGGAGACGGCCAGCCGCCGGACGATCTTCACCTGTCGTCCCGCACGACCGGCGCAGGAATCGGCGTGCGCACGAACGATCCTGACCTCGCTGGCGCATCGCGCGTTCCGGCGGCCGGTGACGAACGCCGATGTGGATCCGCTCTTCGAGTTCTATCGGAAGGCGCGCGCCACATCCGAATTCGACGGCGGCATCCAGATGGCGATCGAGGCGCTGCTCGTCTCGCCGGAGTTTCTGTTCCGGATCGAGCGCGATCCCCGGACCGAGGCCGGCGCCTCTGACGCGGTCCACCGAATCAGCGACGTCGAGCTCGCCTCGCGCCTGTCGTTCTTCCTGTGGAGCACGATTCCCGATGCAGAGCTGCTCGGGTTGGCCGAGCGCGGACGGCTGAGCGATGACTCCGTGCTCGAGGCTCAGGTCCGCCGCATGCTCGAGGACCCGCGGGCCGACGAGCTCGTCTCCAATTTCGCAGGCCAGTGGCTGCACCTGAGAAATGTGCAGACGGTGAAGCCCGATCCGGTGATCTTTCCGTTCGACGAAGCACTCCGTCAGTCGTTCGTGACGGAGACGTCGCTGTTCGTGTCCAGCATCTTCCGTGAAAATCGAAGCCTGCTGGATCTGCTGTCGGCGGACTACACGTTCGTCAATCAGCGCCTGGCGGAGCACTACCGCATCCCGCGCGTGTACGGTTCGCAGTTCCGCCGGGTCTCGCTCGCCGAAGGACACCGGCGCGGGTTGCTCGGCCAGGGCAGCGTTCTGACGGTGACGTCATACCCCAACCGAACGTCCGTCGTGCAGCGGGGAAAATGGATTCTCGAAAACCTCCTCGGCACGCCCCCGCCGCCTCCACCTCCGGACGTCCCCGAGCTGAAGGCCGCGCCGCACGGCAAGCTGCTGACGATGCGCGAGCAGATGCAGGCGCATCGGGCCAACCCGATCTGCGCCGCGTGCCACGCCCGCATGGATCCGATTGGCTTCGCGCTCGAGAACTTCGACGGGGTCGGACGCTGGCGCGATGAAGATGCCGGGTCTGCGATCGATGCCAGCGGCACGCTCCCCGACGGCACGGCGTTCAATGGCCCCGCCGGGTTGATCGACCTGCTGCAAACCAAGTATCGCGACGATTTTGTGCAGACCGCGACCGAAAAACTGCTGACCTACGCGCTCGGCCGAGGTGTCGAATACTACGACTACCCGACGATTCGCGCGGTCACGAAGGCCGCGGCGCGCGATAATTACCGTGTGTCGTCCTTAATTCTCGCCATCGTCAAGAGTCCGCCATTTCAGCTACGGAAGGGATCGGAGTCATGAGCGCCGCGAATCACACTCTGCCACGGCGAAGTTTTCTCCGGGGGCTTGGCGCGACGATGGCGCTGCCGTTGCTCGATTCCATGGCACCCGGCCGATCCGTGGCTGCCGCGGCATCGCCGGTTCGATTGGGCTACGTCTACACGCCGAACGGCATCATCGGCGCGTGCGACAAGAGCCCGCGGCCGTTCATGTGGACGCCGAAGACCACCGGCGCGAACTTCGAGTTCAGCCCGACGATGAAGGCGCTCGAGCCGTACCGCGATCAGCTGAACGCGTTCAGCGGGCTGGCGCAGGTCACCGGAAGAGCGCTGGGCGACGGACCCGGCGATCACGCCCGGGCGACGGCGACATTTCTCACCGGCGTCCATCCGTACAAGACCGGCGGCGCGGATTTTCATCTCGGCATCTCCGCCGATCAGATCGCCGCGAAGGAACTGGGCAGGTACACGCAGCTCTCGTCGTTGGAACTGGGCCTCGAGCCGCAGCCGCTCGCGGGCAACTGCGATTCCGGCTACACGTGCGCCTACATGTCGATGTCGTGGCGCGGACCGACGAGCCCGCTGCCTGCCGAAATCAATCCGCGGACGGTGTTCGAGCGCCTGTTCGGCGACGGCGACAGCACGGAAGCGTCCGCGCGGATGACGCGTCTCGAGCACCAGAAGAGCGTGCTCGACTACGTCACGGCGAGCCTGTCGCGCCTCCGCATGCGCCTTGGCGCCGGCGACAAGTTGAAACTGGAGGAGTACCTCGAAGCGGTGCGCGACATCGAACGGCGCATCCAGCTCGCCGAGGAGCAGAACGCGGCGATCGAGCTGCCGCGCATCGAGCGTCCGAGCGCGATCCCGGACGACTACCTGCAGTACACGAAGCTGATGATCGACATGCAGGTCGTCGCGTGGCAGACCGACATGACCCGCGTTGCCTCGTTGATGCTCGGGCGGGACGGGAGCAACCGCGCGTACCGTGAAATCGGCATCTCCGACGGACACCACTCGATCTCGCATCACCAGGGTGACGCCGAGAAGGTCGACAAGCTGATCAAGATCGACGAGCTGCACGTCGGGATGTTCGCGTATCTGCTCGAGAAGCTGAAGAACACGCCCGATGGAGAGGGAACGTTGCTGGACCACTCCCTCGTGCTGTTCGGCAGCAGCATCAGCGAATCGAACATCCACACGCATGACGATCTGCCGATTCTCCTCGCGGGAAGCGCCAACGGACGGCTGAAGGGCAACCGTCACCTGGTCTACCGCAAGGAAACGCCGCTGAACAACCTGTTCCTCAACATGTTCGACCTGGCGGGCCTTCCGCACGTCGAGGGATTCGGAGACAGCACCGGCCGTCTGACAGACCTTTAGGCGAGATGGCCACGAACGCCCGAATGCCCGAAACGAACTCGACGCTTGTTTCGCGGGGTTCGTGCGTGTCGTCTCTTTCGTGGTGTCGTGTTCTCGTGGCTGTCGTGCCGGTCGCGTGCTGTCTGTACGCGATTCCATCGTTTTCCCCACTGCACGCTGAGGAGCGCGACGTCCGCCTGCTGGAAGCCGTCCGGCGTCGCGACGAGAAGGCGTTCCAGGCGCTCTTGAACGCGAAGGCCGACGTGAACGGGACGCAACCCGATGGTGCGACCGCGCTGGCCTTTGCCGTGCACCTCGGCGAACGCTCCATGGCCGAGGCACTTCTCCGGGCCGGCGCCAATCCGAACGCCGCCGACGAGTACGGTGAGACGCCGGTGACGCTGGCTGCGGGGAACGGTGACGCGCCGCTCGTCGCGCGTTTGCTGGAAGCCGGAGGCGACGCGCGCGCAATGCGGTGGAACGGCGAGACCGCGGTCATGATCGCCGCCGGCGCCGGCAGTCTCGACGCCGTACGCGATCTCGTCAAGCACGGTGCAGACGTGAACGCGGCGGAGCCGCGCGGGCGCCAGACCGCACTGATGTGGGCTGCCGCCGAAGGCCATAGCAATGTCGTCGCCGGGCTGATTGAGATGGGCGCGCAGGTGGACGCGGCGTCCAGGACCGGCTTCACGCCGCTCGTCTTCGCGACGGTCAAGGACGCCGACGCGTCGATGAAGACGCTGCTGGCGGCCGGCGCCAACCCCAACGTCAACCTTCGGTCGGGCGCGAAGCCGCTCGTCGTCGCCTTGCAGTATCGCCACACGGAGGCGGCGCTGCGGCTGATCGAGGCGGGCGCCGACATCAGCGTGCGGGATCGAAGCGGCAACAGCATGCTGCATCTGGCGGCGCAGGTCGGCGACCTGGCGCTGGTGCGTTCGCTGCTCGCGAAGGGAGCGGATCCCAACGCGCGCACGGCCAAATCGACGGTGCCGGCAGGCGCGCGCGGCGGCGGCGGTGGCGGTCGCGGCGGCCCCGCCGGCGAGCAGACGCCGGTGATGCTGGCGGCGCGCGGCGATCACGAGGACGTGATGCGGGCCCTGGTCGGTGCCGGCGCCGATCCGCGTCTCAAGGCGCAGGACGGGACGACGCTGCTGATGGCGGCCGCTTCCGGCGCGCGGCTCTCCGCGTTCCAGTACGCCTTCGAAATCGATCCGGATGTTTCCGCGGTGACCACCACCGGCAACACCGTGATGCATGTCGCGGTCGGCATGAACGGCCGGACCCAACCCGAAGTGTGCGAGGTCATTCAGTTCCTCGCCGATCATCGTGCGAAGCTCGACGAACTGAACGATGCCGGTCGAACGCCGATGGCGATCGCCGACAACCTGCCGGTCGATCTGGCCGTCGATCTCCTGACCAGGCTCCTCAAGGAGCGCGGCGAGAAGCCGAAGATCCCCTCGAAACGCTGATGAAAACTCTGGCTGGCGGTTGTGCCGTCCTGGCGGTCACGATGTGGATAGCCGGACCGGGCGGTGTCGCGCAGGCGCCGGCCGGCGCGCCGGTGGATTATTCGCTGGGACCAGACTCGCAGCCGCATGATGGCGTCCCGCATGGGACCGTCACTCGACACACGCTTGCGCCGGGAAAATTCTTTCCCGGCACGCCGCACACGTATCAAGTCTACGTGCCTGCTCAGTACGACGCGGGCAGGCCCGCGGCCTACATGATTTTTCTCGACGGCAGCGGCTACGCGGGCGACGCCGTTCGAGTGCCGGTGGTGCTCGACAACCTGATCGCCAGGCACGATCTGCCGCCGATGCTGGCCGTGTTCATCGACCCCGGGGTGATGCCGGCGCTCTCCGACCAGGCGCAGAATCGCTACGAGCGGATCTTCGAGTACGACTCGCTGACGCCGCGGTTCGCCAACTTTCTGATCGGCGAGCTCGTGCCCGAGATTGCCCGAAGCTACAACCTGTCGACGAATCCGAACGACCACGGCATCGCGGGGCTCAGCACCGGAGGCGTCGGCGCCTTCGTCGCGGCCTGGAATCGCCCGGACCAGTTTCGGCGGGTGATCACCTGGATTGGCAGCTTCGGCAACTTCCGCGGCGCCGATCGCCTGCCGGGTCTGATTCGGCGAACCGAACCGCGGCCGATCCGCATCTTCATGCAGACGGGACGGCAGGATCTGGTCAACTACGCGGGCAGCTGGTACCTCGAGAACCCGCGCATGGCGGCGGCGCTCGAATTCGCGGGCAACGACGTTCGCATCGAACTGGGCGAGGACGGGCACAGCAACCGTCACGGCGCGTCGGTTCTCGGCGAGACGCTGCGATGGTTGTGGCGCGACTACCCGCAGCCGATCGTCGTCGGGGCGCCGCAGCCGGGCGCCGGCCGAGGGATCTTCGCCGAGCTCGTGCCTCGGCGCGAAATGGTTCCGTTCGATTCGGGACGAGGCCGCGCCGGCGATGCGGCGGCGAACCGCGGAAATGCGCCGCCGCCCGTCGCCGTGGCGGGGCGGGGAGCGGGCCCGCGCGGCGCCGTCTACGCGCTGATCGATCGCGACAAGCTCTGGGAACAGGTTGGCGACACGTATAAGTCGGCCGCGAGTCCGGCGCTCGACCGCGACGGCAACATCTACTTCGCGGATCCGGCGAGCAGCCGAATCTACAAGGCGGACGCGGCCGGCCGTGTGACGGTCTTCAAAGAGCAGACGAACGCGGCACAGGCGCTTCGCGTCGGCGCCGACGGACGCCTGTACGCCAGTCAGCTCGCCGCGCAACGCCTGGTCTCGTACGACCTGAGCGGGGCGGCAAACGACGTCAAAGTCGTGGCGCAGAACATTCACGCCAACGATCTAGCGCTGACTCGGGCGGGCTCGATCTATTTTGTCGACACCACGAAGAAAATGGTGGGCTGCATCGATGCGGCGGGGCACCGCCGCACGGTATACAGCGGCAGCGACATCATGAGCCCTTCAGCGCTCACGCTCACGCCCGATCAGGCGATGCTCCTGGTCGGCGACGCCATGGATCGCTATCAGTGGTCGTTTCAGATTGCAGCCGATGGCACGCTCATCAATGGCGAGCCGTTTCAGCGCCTGGAAATGCCGGAAGAAGGCCTGTTCAGCGGCGTCAGCGGGTTGACCATGGATTCCCTCGGCTACATGTGGGCGGCCAGCGCGATGGGGATCCAGGTGTGCGAACAGCCGGGACGCTGCACGAACATTCTGAACAAGCCGGAATTCAATGACACGCCGTTGACCAGCATCGCGTTCGGCGGGTCCGATCGCGCGTGGCTGTACGTGACGCAAGGCGGCAAACTGTTTCGGCGGCAGACCAAACGCACGGGCGTCGTTGCGTGGGAACTCGTCAAACCGCCGCAGCCTGGACTATGAGCCGCCGCTCGCTCGAGACCGTGGTCAAGGCGATCGCGATCGCTGCCTGCGTTGCCGGCGCCTCCATGCAGTCGCCTCGCGCACAGGAGACTGGGCCAACGGTGGCGGATCACGTGTACAGCGACGCGCAGGCCGTGCGCGGTGCCGGCGTGTACGAAGCGGCCTGCGCCGGTTGTCATCGCGCCGATCTTGGCGGTAACACGGGCCCCGCCCTGCGGGACGAGAGATTCGCGCGCCAGTTCGCGGGCAAGGATCTCAAGGCACTCTTCACCAGAATCGCCACGACGATGCCGCGCAATGCGCCGGCGAGCCTGGGCGACAACGCGTATCTCGACGTCGTCGCCTACATGCTGAAAGAGAACGGGTTCCCTTCCGGTTCGGGCGACTTGATGGCCGACGCGCTCGATACGATCCGCGTCCTCCCCGGTCGGCCCAAGCCTCCGCCGCCGGTCGGTGATTTTTCTTATGTCGAGCTCGTCGGTTGTATCTCCGCCGATTCCGGGGACGGATCGATCGGTTCGACCCGTTGGATGCTGACGCGTGCGAGCGACCCCGCCCCCGCCACCACGCCTTCCTCTACGACGCCATCCGGTCAGGCGCTTGGCACGCAGACCGTGTATCTCGTGGACGCGATGGCCTATGCGCCTCAAGAGCACAAAGGGCAGAAGGTGTTCGTTCGCGGTCTGCTGCTCAAGGTTCCGGGTGAACAGCGCATGACGATCAGCGCGTTGGAACCGTTGTCGCAAACCTGCAGCGACTGACCGTGCGCACAGCCGTCCGCGCGGCGCTCGTCGTCAGCATCGTGCTTGCGGCATCCATTCGCATCCCGGCTCAGACGGTCCACCGCTACTTATACGTTGCGGTGCCGAGTTCGGGCGCGGCTGTGTCCGCGACGGAGCGTTCCGTCAGGTTCCTCGTCTTCGACGTCGCCAGGTCTCATCGTTTCGTGCGAAGCATTCCGTTGTGGACGATTGAGCGCGGCGACGACGCGGAGATGGTACGGGGCACGGCGGTGAACGATCGAACCGGCCGGCTGTTCGTCAGTACGACGAAGCGCCTCGCCTCAATCGACTTGAAGACGGACGCCATCGTCTGGCAACAGGACTACGGTGGACGCTGTTGCGATCGGTTCGCCTTGTCGGCCGACGGCAAGACCATTTATGCGCCCGCATTCGGCCGGGCCCAGTGGTATGTCGTCGATGCCGAGAGCGGCCGCCTGCGCCACACCATCGTTGTGACTGGCTGGCCGCGCGAGACGAAATTTTC
>Ga0070665_100003650_pt1 | contig 16301 bp, 15 predicted proteins | sample KBSS13metaG_FD_65862 | JGI IMG/M metagenome (GOLD analysis project Ga0070665, IMG submission 65862) | Switchgrass rhizosphere microbial communities from Kellogg Biological Station, Michigan, USA - KBS S1-3 metaG | ecosystem: Host-associated > Plants > Roots > Rhizosphere > Soil ... | reverse complement strand
CGGTTGAAGAACAAGGGGATGCCGGACGTCAACGGACGCGGACGCGGCGATCTCTTTGCCACCGTCCAGGTGCAGACGCCGCGGAAGCTGACGAAAGACCAGCGGAAGCTGATCGAAGAGCTCGCCAAGGCGCTGCCAAAAGACAAGTTCGAACCGCGCGCGCGCGGCGGAGACGAGCAGGACGAGCGGAACCTGTTCGATCGTGTGAAGGACATGTTCGGGTAAGAAGGCGGCGCGAGCACTCGGCGCGCGTGATTCCCGGCATGAAGCACTACCCCGCACTCGACGTCAGCACCAGCGAGGCCGACCTGCTCCTCGTGATCGTTGACGACTTCGGCCCGACCGCCGTCGAGGAGCGCGACCAGTCGTTGCGGATCTTCTTCGGCAATTCTGGCGATCGCGACAAGGCGCAGGCTGCCCTTTCTACCCGCTTCAAGGTCACCGCCGTCGATGTGTCCGACGAAGACTGGGCACGACGATCGCAGGAGGACCTGAAGCCGATCACCGTCGGCCGAATCACCGTCGCTCCACCATGGGCCATCAACCATGGACCCCCAGCCCCCAGCGCTGAGCCCTCAGCCCTGGAGAGCCATGAGCCCTTAGCCCATGAGACGCCCCAGCCCTCAGCCCTGGAGCAGCCCTCAGCCTTGGAGCAGCCCTCAGCCGTAAGCCCTCGGCCCTTAGACATTGAAGTAGTGATCCTGCCCTCGATGGGTTTCGGGACCGGTCACCACGTAACCACCAGACTCTGTCTGGCGGCGCTCCAGACGATCAACCTCAGAGGACGCGCGGTGCTGGACGTGGGCACGGGATCCGGCGTGCTCGCCATCGCGGCGGTCCGCCTCGGCGCTGCGCATGCGCTCGGCATCGACTACGACCCGGACGCGATTCAATCGGCGCGCGACAACCTCGATCTGAACCCTGAAGCGCGCGAGGTCAGATTCGAAAGAATGGACCTGGCGAACGCCGCGCTGACACCCGCCGACGTCGTAACCGCGAATCTGACTGCGGCATTGCTGATCAGATCCGTCTCTGCCCTGCTCGCGGCCGTCCGGCCCGGCGGGTTCCTCATCCTGAGCGGCATTCAGTCGCACGAGGGCGCCCAGGTACGCCAGGCCTTCTCCGGCACCGAAGTCTGCTGGGAGCGCGACGAGGACGGCTGGGTGGGTCTCGTCGTGAAAAAAACGTGACACACAACCTGCGGCCAGCTCTTCCTGTCTAATAGGGTGTGATGGCACGCGTGCTCGCCCTGACGACGTCGTTGCTGGTCGCCGCTTTTGCTGCCGCTCCTGTCGCGCAGCAGCCGGGCCCGCGACCAGGCCAGTCATCCACCCAGCAGCCGGCCCGCGACACGCCGGCCCAGTCGAAAGATGCGCCACCGCCGCCGGCTGGCCGCATTACCGGCCGTGTGCTGGCCGCCGACAACGGCCGCCCGGTGAAGCGTGCGCGCGTGTTCGTGTCGGCCGTCGAGCTTCCTGGCGGACGCGGCATGCTCACCGACGACAGCGGCGTTTTCGATTTGACCGAACTGCCGGCAGGCCGCTACACGCTGACGGTTTCAAAGTCGGGATTCGTGTCGCTCTCGTACGGACAACGGCGCCCCCTCCAGGCCGGCACGCCGCTGCAGCTGGCCGACGGTCAGCAGTTGAAGGGGATCGAATTCCAGCTTCCGAGAGGCAGCGTCATCAGCGGTCACGTCCTCGACGAGGACGGCGACGCGATGCCCGGGGTGATGGTGCGCATCATGCGATACCAGTACCTGCAGGGTGAGAGACGCCTCACACCGGCCGGCAACGGGCAGACCGACGACAAGGGACTCTATCGCGTGTGGGGCCTGATGCCCGGCGAGTACTACGTGAACGCCGTGGCGCGCGGCGGCGGGCCGGCTGGCGGAGCGTTCGGTGGGCCGGGCGGACCCGGAGGATTCGGCGGCGGACGCGGCGGGCGGGGCGGCGGACCTGGTTCCGGCGGATCGCCGGAACAGGAACAGACCAACTACGCGCCGACCTACTATCCCGGCGTCCCCTCGGTCAACGAAGCCAAGGCCGTGACCGTCGGTCTCAGCCAGGAAGTCCTCGACATCAACTTCGGCATGCAGCTGGTGCGGGTATCGCGGATCAGCGGAGTCGTGTCGAATCCGGACGGGACACCCGTCACGAGCGGCAACATCAACTTGATGGCCGAGGGCGGCGGCGCGCGCGGCAACCAGATCGGGATGAACTTCGGCGCGCGCATCCAGTGGGACGGCTCGTTCACGATTGGCAACGTGGCTCCCGGACACTACATCCTGAGAGCCCGAGGGACCGATTCGGAAACGCCGCAGTTCGCGGCGCAGCCGATCAGCGTCAACGGCGACGACCTGGCTGGCATCGCCGTCATTCTTTCGGCTGGCGCGACGATCAGCGGCACGATCTCGTTTCTCCCTGGCGGCTCCCCTGCTCCCGACTACACACAGTTCCGGATCACGGCGCCGTCGACGGATCAGTCGGATTTCGGTCCGCAGTCCAGCGCGCGCGTGGACAAGGATGGGCACTTCACCATCGAAGGCATTTCCGCCGGTTCGCACCTGATTCGTCCGAGCAACGCTTCGCGCACCTGGCTGCTGCAATCGGTGACGGTTGGCGGCCGTGACATCACCGACGCGCCCATCCAGCTGCGAAGCGGCGAGAACCTCGCGAACGTGACGCTGGTTTTCACCGACAAGCAGAGCGAGATCAACGGCACGCTGACGGCCGAGAACGGCACGCCCGTGCCCGACTTCACCGTGCTTGCGTTCCCGACCGACTCGACGCTCTGGAGGCCTCAATCGCGCCAGATCATGACCGCGCGCCCGGACCAGACCGGCAAGTACCGCATCCGCGGTTTGCCGCCGGGCGACTACTACCTGGCGACGGTCGATCCATCGCAGCAGGGAGAGTGGTTCGAACCGGCTTACCTCGACGAACACCGCGCGGGAGCCGCGCGTGTCACGCTGACCGAAGGCGACGTGAAGACGAAGGACTTCACGGTCAGTCTCAAATAACGGGTTCAGGGTTCATGGTTCAAGGTGCAGGGTTCACAGAACGCCGAACGTTGAACGCTGAACTCTGAACTCGCTCAATTGTCCCAAACGAACTGCAAAACGCTGAGCGCGGCGATCGCGACGGCGTCGGCTCGCAGTGTGCGCGGGCCGAGGGAGAAGAGGCGGACGGCGTGGGCCTGCGCCGCCGCGCATTCGTCCGCCGTCCAGCCGCCTTCGGGACCGACGAAGACCACCGCATCCTCGGGCACCGCCGCCTGCTGGAGTGCCGAGAGACGTTCCGGGTTCGCTTCCGCTCCCGGTTCCACGAGCATCAGCCTGAGAGCGGCGGCGGGCTCGCCGAGCGCGGTTTCGAGCGTCAGCGGCATGCGGATCTCCGGCAGCACGGCACGGCGCGACTGCTTGGCTGACGCGAGCGCCACGCGACGCCACCGCTCCAGACGGGCCCCCTTCATCAACGCCGCCACCGTCGTCTCACTCCGTTTGGTGACGATCGGCTGGATCGCAAAGGCGCCCAGCATGACGGCGTCCCGGATGACGTCGTCCATCTTGTCGCCCTTGAGCACCGCCTGCGCGAGGGTCAGCGCGACGGCGGACTCCGGGACCGCCTCGTGCGGCGACACAATCTGCACGCGCACATCGCGGCGGATCGCGCTCACCACACGCGCGACGAACTCGCGTCCGCGCCCATCGAACACCGTCACCGTGTCGCCGGCCCCGAGACGAAGCACGCGCGTGAGGTGCTCTCCCTCGCCGCGCGGCAGCAGCACGGTCTCGTCTCCCGGATCCAGGGTCGGCGCGTAGAAGCGATGCACGCCCCGGATTATATGAGGCCGCACCGCGAACCGTGGCCGTTGAAAAATGACCGTTCTCTCACTTCTCGTTCAGGACTCGCACACACGCGCTTCGTACGATGGTTGCCGTGCAGGCGAGCGGCGTCGCCATGTAGCGCGAAGGCTTTAGCCGAGCGTCCCCTGGAGCGCGACGGCTTTACCGAGCGTCGCCTGGAGCGCGAAGGCTTCAGCCGAGCGGACTGTTTTCCTGAAAGGTGAAGTGATGTTTCGAAAGAATGTATGGCTCGCGTGTGCCGCGAGCGTCTGGTTCACGGCGGGTCCAGCCGCGTCTGGCGTGACGCCGGCGGCCGCCGCCGGCGGTGGAGAGACGATCGTCGCCAACGACAACACACGGGCGGCCGGCCTTATTTCCGATGGCACGCTGACGCTGCGTTTGCGCGCAGCCGCAGGACTTTGGCGGCCGGAGGGTGCTGACGGCCCGGCGTTGTCAGTCGACGCCCTAGGCGAGATCTCGTCATCGTTGACGGTGCCGGCTCCGCTGATCCGGGTCGTCGAGGGCACGCGGATCGTCGTATCGATTCACAACGAGCTTGCCTCCCCTCTGCACGTGAACGGGCTCTGCGCCCGCGATGGATCTGCGTGTGCACCACTCGACGTTCCCTCAGGTGAAACGCGCGAAGCGCGCTTTACCAGCGGCAAGGCCGGCACCTATCACTACTGGGCGACGACGATGGGCGCTCCCGTGCCGTTCCGCGAGCTGGCCGGCGGGTTCATCGTCGATCCGCCCGGCCAGGTCGAACCCGATCGCGTGCTGGTGATCACCGAGTGGAGCAACCTGACGCCGATTCAGCTGGGCCGAATCATGACGGCGGACGATACGGGCGAAGCCTTCCTGTCGGCTGATCCTCGATTCGTCTTCGTCATCAACGGGTTGTCGTGGCCCGCCACTGAACGGATGACATACCGGCGCGGCGACCGCGTGCGCTGGCGCGTGATCAACCTCAGTTCGCAGATCCACCCCATGCACCTGCATGGCTTCTATTTCGATGTCCTGAGCCAGGGAGACGGCCTGAAGGACTCGGTCGCCGATCCAACCCGTGCGCGGCGCGTCGTCACGCAGATGCTCCCGTCCAGCGGAACGATGACGCTGCAATGGACGCCTGAGCGGGAGGGCAATTGGCTCTTCCATTGCCACATCATGGGACACGTGTCGCCGATGCGCCGCTTGTCAGGACCGGGCGGCGGCCACGTTGACGCCGGGCACACCAGCGCGCACGGCAGCCATGCCGCTCATGACGAAGCGGGCGGCATGGCCGGCATGATTCTCGGAGTGACCGTCCTGCCTTCCGAAACAGGCAGTCATACCCGCACGGTGCCTGAGCGAGCGCCGCGCAAACTGACGCTGACGATTCAGCCAGGGTCTGGCGGTCGCACTGAGCCGGCCGGCGGCTTTGTGCTGACCGAGGGGACGACTGCGTCGACGTCGGAACCTGCCTCCTCGCCAGGCCCGGCCATCGTTCTGCGCCGCGACGAGCCGGTCGAGATCACCGTGGTGAACCGGCTGCAGGAGGCGACGGCGCTCCATTGGCACGGCATGGAGCTCGACAGCTTCTACGACGGCGTGCACAACTGGAGCGGCATCTCCCGCCAGCTGGCGCCGATGATCGAACCCGGCGCCACGTTTGTCGTCCGCTTCACGCCGCCCCGCGCGGGCACTTTCATCTACCACACCCACCTGCACGACTACGTGCAGTTGTCGTCCGGGATGTACGGTCCGCTGATCGTGATGAACCCGGGAGAAACCTTCGACCCGGCAACCGATCACGTGCTCGTCGTCGGCCGCAGGAATATCACGTCTGAAGCCGCGAACATCCTGCAGGATCCGGCTAGTGTCGTGCTGAACGGCGAGCGCGCGCCGCGCTTCTCGTGGAAAGCCGGCGCAACGCACCGCGTGCGCCTGATCAACATCACACCGGATGACATTTTCAACGTCTCGCTCGAAACAGGTAACGGTCTCGCACAGTGGACGCCGATCGCGAAGGACGGCGCGACGGTGCCGGACGCGGACGCCGTTTCCGTTCCGGCGCGGCAAACGATTGCCGTCGGCGAAACGTACGACTTCACGTACGTCGCGGCAAACCGAAGGACGGTCTGGTTCGACGTGCGTACGACCAGCGGAAAGTGGCAGGCGCAAGGCGAGGTGATCGTCAAGTGAGCGCCTCGCGCGCAGCGACGCGGTCTGCACTGCTATACTGCGCGCACGAATGTTCTTTCGCGGACAGATCATCGGAAAGTACAAGATCCTGTCGACGATCGGCAGCGGCGGCTTCGGCACGGTCTATCTTGCCGAGGACACCTGGATCGACAAGAAGGTCGCGCTCAAGGTGCCGCACAAGCAGGGCGTCGACTTCGGTGAGCTGCTGCGTGAGCCGCGGCTGCTCGCCAGCCTCAATCATCCGAATATCGTCACGATCCTGACGGCCGAGAAGCAGGAGAACGTCTTCTTCATCGTGATGGAGTTCGTGCCTGGTGAGACGCTCGAGGCGATCATCACGCGCGAGGGGCCGCTCGACGTCGCTCGCGCCCTCGACTACACCTGTCAGATCAGCAACGCTGTCGACCACGCCCATAAACAAGGCGTCATCCACCGGGATCTTCGCCCGTCCAACGTGCTCGTCGCCGACAGCGGCATGCTGAAAGTTGCCGACTTCGGCACGTCGCGCTTTCTCGAGATCGCCGCGCACGGCACGACGGTCATCGGCAGTCCGCCCTACATGGCGCCCGAGCAGTTTCAGGGGAAGGCGATGTTCGCCTCCGATATCTACTCGCTCGGCGTGACGATGTACCAGATGATGACCGGGGTGCTGCCGTACGACACGCCGTCGCCGGCCGATCTCGAGCGCCTGATGAAGGGCGAGCTGCTGACGGCGCCCAGGCTGAGGAACAGCAAGATTCCGAAGTCGATCAGCGACATCGTCCTGAAGGCGATGGCGCCGGAGGTCCACGCGCGCTACCAGCGCGCCGGCGACCTGCTCGACGACGTACTCGCGGCGCGATCCACGAGCCCGCGCCGCCCGCCTCGGAAGCCATCGCCCGATGCCGGCGATTCGCCGGAATCAGCGGCGGGCGACGGAGTCGCGCAGGACATTCATCTTCGCCTGAAGGCGCGCGAGGCCCCGCAGCCGCGCTTCTGCTGGCATTGCAGGAAGCCGCTCCATGCGCGAGCTGACCGATGCCCGTTCTGCGGGGAAGGTCAGTAGGCCGTTATTTTGAACGGATCGTCGAGCGATAGACGCTCGGCGATGCGCCGAACTCCTCGCGAAACGCCCGGTTGAAATTCGAGACATCGCCGAACCCGCAATCGAGCGCAGTGTCCAGGACGTTGGTGTCGTCTTCGACCACGCGGGCCGCCGCCTCGCGCAGCCGCGTGCGCAGGATGAATTGGTGCGGCGTCACTCCCGTCACGTTCTGGAACGTGCGAAGGAAGTGGTAGGGGCTCAAGCGCGCATCGCGAGCCAGGCGGGTCAACGTCCACGGTTCGTCGGGATGGCGCGCGATCGCGCGGACCGCATGACTCACGTGCGCGACCGCGTTGCGTGGCGGGCGCGCTTCTCGACTGGCTCCCGTATCCACCGCGGCCACCCGCGCGGCGAGGAACACGCCGAGCTCTTCCCACGCCACGGCGATCGAACCGGTCGCGCCGCCGGCAGCTCGAGCCATCAACGGTGCGAACGGCCTGAGCGCGGGAAGCCGGGCGTGGCGAAAGCCGCGGCTGAGGGCAGGTCCGCCCACGTCACCAACGATGCGCTCGAAGTAGTCAGGCGCGTACCAGAACGCCACGCATCGGTCTCCGCTGGCGTGTTCGTGACCGCACTCGTAGCAGTGGCCCAGGTTGCCGAGCATCAACCCGCCGGGTGTCATGACACCCTGGCCCTGGGTCGACCGGTACTCAAACGTACCGGCCAGGACCATCGCTATCGCGAACTGTTCGTGCCGTTCTTCGAACGGACGATCGTCGGGCCCTGACGTGCAGACGACGTCGGCGACCGTCCAGCCATCGCCCCGCGCGACGATGCGTGGCTCCGCACGGCCTGGTGTCCCTTCAACCGATCGGCGTGTGAGCGCTCGCTCGAGCTCCACCGCAATTTTTGCCAAGACCGGATCTCCGCTCGCGTCGTACAACAGTGTGACACGAAGGAGGAGATATGGCATCCATTCACAAGGAAGTTTCAATCGATGCGCCGGCCGATCACGTCTGGGACGCGCTGCAAGACGTGGGCGCAATCCATACGCGTCTGGCGACGGGGTTCGTGGTCGACACGCAGCTCGAGGGCGACACCCGGCTGGTTACGTTCGCCGGCGGCCTCGTGGCCCGCGAGCGGATTGTCGACGTCGACAATCGCGCGCGGCGGATCGCGTACTCCATCGTCGAAGGACGGCCGACCTACCATCACGCATCGATTCAGGCCTTCCCCGACGGCGCCGCCCGGACGCGCGTCGTCTGGATTGCGGATCTGCTGCCCGACGACCTGGCCGGACCGGTGGGCGGCATGATGGAACAAGGCTGCGCCGCCATGAAGCGCACGCTTGAAAGACCCGCCGGAGCAGTCCAATCCGGCGCTGGACCGCAAGTGTCGCACGCGAAGTAATACGATGACTCCGTGGGCACTGGAACCGCTGAGCACCTGACGTCAGCGATCGGGGAGGACGGGTATACGTTCGTCCATTCCGCTGAAATGCGCGAGCTGCTGACCGCGACCGGCCTGCTTTCCGACTGGAGCGCGTTCGCGGCCAGCTGGAACAATCTCGAGCTCGATCGGTACATGGCGGACGGTGGTCACTACCGGCGGCGGCGCCATGCGGTCTATGCGGCCTCGTCGACAGGGCCGATCGTGCGCGGACCGCACCAGCCACACTATCAGAGCCGCGACTACAACGCGCTGAACGGCGGCATCGCCCGTTGGTTCGCCCCGATCGACGAGACGATCGGAACGGGCGCGACCATTTCGACAATCCTCGCGTGCTCGCGCGCGGTCTTCGAGAGCCTCTGCGGACGTCGAGACTGGCATGTCGAGGTGCACCAGTTTCGAATCGCGGCCCGGCCTGGTGAAGAGGGCCGTCCGACGCCGGAGGGCGTGCACCGGGACGGCGTCGACTACGTCCTGGTCATGCTCGTCGAACGCCACAACATCGCGAGCGGAACGACGACGGTGCACGAGGCCAACGGCCGCGAACTGGGCGCGTTCACGCTGACCGAGCCGCTCGACGCCGCGTTGCTCGACGACTCGAGGGTCGCCCACGGCGTGACGCCGATCACACCGGTGGATCCGTCCGCGCCTGCGTATCGTGACGTGCTCGTCGTCACGTGGAAACAGACGCGGGATTGATCAGCGGCTTTTCGATACCGGCGGTATTCCGAGCGTGCCGTCGACAATCTCCACGAAGTTTCTCTCCTCCCGAAGGATCAGGCGCTTGGTCTGCGCCATGGCGAAGTTGTCGCGCGACTCCGGGTCCGACTTCAGCCGTGCGCGGTACTGCTCGTACGCCGTGAGGCTCTCGAAGGCGATGAGTCCCCACGCCACGTTGTTGGTGCCTTCGTAAGGGAGAAAGTAGCCCACCAGGTGACCGCCGCATCGGGGGATGATGCGGCCCCAGTTCTCGGCGTATGTCTTGAACGCGTCCCGCTGAAACGGATCGATTTCGTAACGAATGACGCAGGTGATGGCCATCGCGGTCCTCCTGGTGTCCCCCTCCAACGACGCCGGCGAGCAGCCGCCGGACGCCAGCGCAGCCGCGGCCATCAAGGTGCGAATGGCGTCGCGGCGGTCCATCGACTCGAGCCATGCATCCGGCTTCGGCACGAACGCAGTGTGCCAGTTGCCAGACAGGGACACTTCGCTCACAATCAAAGTGTGAATGTCGAGCATCCCGATACCGCCGTCGCCCGCATCGCCGCGGCCATCGGCGAGCCTGCACGCGCACGGATGCTCTACTCCCTGGCGGATGGCCGGGCACGGACCAGCACGGAACTGGCGGTGCTCGGCGAGGTGAACCCGTCGACGGCCAGCGTGCACCTGCATCGGCTGAAACGTGAGCGGCTGGTCCAGGTGTTCGCGCAGGGAAAGCATCGCTACTACAGCCTGAGCGGAACGAGCGTGGCCGACGCGCTGGAAGCGTTGAGCGTGGTCGCGGGTCGATCGCGCGCGGCCTTCACCCCAAGCACGCCGAGCCACCTCCGGGCGGCGCGGACCTGCTACGACCACATGGCGGGGACGGTAGCCGTCGCGATTCACGATCGCTTCACGGCGCTCAAATGGCTGGCCGACGCTCCGGGCGGCGGCAACGCCTACGAGCTGACACCGCTCGGCGCCAAAGGGTGCGAGGCCCTGGGAATCGACGTCGAGGCGGCCCGCACGCTCCGGCGCCGGTTCGCGTTCGCATGCGTGGACTGGAGCGAGCGCCGGCCGCACCTCGGCGGTGCGCTCGGGGCGGCGCTGCTGAAGACGGCGATCAAGAAACGATGGGTCGTGCCCGATCTCGACAGCCGTGCGTTGAGCATCACCGCGGCGGGACGACGGGAGATGCGTGCACGATTCGGATTGCAAGACTGAGCATCAGCGCGTCACGAGGCGCGCGAAGAGGAGTCGCCGCACGTCGTGTTTTCGCGGCGAACACGATAAAATCGACTGAGGAGCTGACATGGCATTCCCGGGGACAGGCAAGATCTGGATGAACGGCACGCTGATCGACTGGAAGGACGCGAACGTCCACATCGCCACACACGTCATCCACTACGGCAGCGCAGTGTTCGAAGGCGCGCGCTGCTACGCCACACCTCGAGGCTCCGCCTGCTTCCGTCTCGACGCCCACATGCGCCGCTTGCAGCAGTCCGCGAAGATCTACCGGATGGACTACAACCTGGATCTGGCCGGCTGGAACGAGGCGGTGCTGGAGACGATCCGCGCGAACGACATGAAGGCCTGCTACATCCGGCCGATCGTGTACCGCGGCTACGATTCGCTCGGGGTCAACCCGCTCACCTGCCCGGTGGACGCGGCCATCCTTCTCTGGGAGTGGGGCGCGTATCTGGGCAAGGAAGCGCTCGAGGAGGGCGTCGACGTCAAGGTGTCGTCCTGGTCGCGAATGGCGCCCAACACGCTGCCCGCGATGGCCAAGAGCGCCGCCAACTACGCGAACTCGGCGTTGATCAAGATGGAGGCGCTTGCCGACGGCTATTCGGAAGGGATCGCGCTCGACGTGGCCGGCAACATCAGCGAAGGAAGCGGCCAGAACATTTTCATGGTCCGCGACGGCGCGATCGTCACTCCGCCGCTCGGATCCTCGATTCTCGGCGGCATCACGCGTGACTCGGTCATGACGCTGGCGCGGGACCTCGGCTACACCGTCACCGAGTCTGTGATCCCCCGCGAGGCGCTGTACATTGCCGACGAGGTGTTCTTCGTGGGCACCGCGGCCGAAGTCACGCCGGTCCGCTCGATCGACAAGCTGAAGATCGGTTCGGGCAAGCGGGGTCCCGTGACGCAGGCGCTCCAGCAGGCATTCTTCGCCGTGATCAACGGCGAGATGCCCGATACCCATGGCTGGCTCACCTACGTCTACCCCGCCGAGGCCTCGCTGCGCTCGCCCCGAACCGTGGCCGGCGCGAGGAGCTAGATGCACGTCAACGACCTGCTGAAAATCGCCGTCGAGAGCGGAGCGTCCGATCTCCACCTCAAGGTCGGCAGCTATCCGATGATGCGCGTGCGCGGCACGCTCACGCCGGCCAGCGAAGAGAAGAAGCTCGATCACGAGGACGTGGTCGCCATGGGCGCCGCGGTGATGTCCACCACGCAGCGGCAGAAATTCAAGGAATCGCAGGAGGTCGACCTCGCGTACAGCGTTCCCGGCCTCGGCCGCTTCCGCTGCAACATCTTCCAGCAGCGCGGCACCGTCGGCCTCGTCCTCCGCGTCATCCCGATGCAGATCCGGACGATCGACGAGCTCGGACTTCCCCGGGTCCTGAAGACGATCGCCGAAGAAGAACGCGGGCTCGTGCTCGTGACGGGCACGACCGGCAGCGGCAAGAGCACCACGCTTGCCGCGATGATCGACTACGTGAACAAGACGCGGCCTGCGCACGTGATGACGGTCGAGGATCCGATCGAGTTCCTGCACCGCGACAACCGCGCGATGGTGAACCAGCGCGAGGTCGCCGTGGACACCCGCTCCTTCGCGCAGGCGCTGCGCAGCGCGCTCCGGCAGGATCCCGACGTGATCCTGGTCGGTGAGATGCGCGACTTCGAGACGATCGAGACGGGCCTGCTCGCCGCCGAAACGGGCCATCTCGTCTTTTCGACGCTGCACACGCTCGACGCGACCGAAACCATCAACCGCATCATCTCGGTCTTTCCGCCGCACCAGCAGAAACAGATCCGGCTGCAGTTGGCCAGCGTGCTCAAGGCGGTCATCTCGCAGCGCCTGATGCCGAAACTCGACGGCAAGGGACGCGTCCCGGCGGTGGAAGTGCTGATCACCACCCCCTTCATCCGCGACTGCATCGTCGACAAAGAGAAGACCCACATGATCAACGGGGCCATCGCGGCCGGCACCTCGCAATACGGGATGCAGTCGTTCGATCAATCGATCTTCGGGCTGTTCGAGCAGGGGCTCGTGTCGCTCGAGGAGGCGCTGCGCTGGGCGAGCAACGTGGACGAGTTCAAGCTGAAAGTGCAGGGCATCTCGACCACGACCGACATGAGCCGCGATCAGATGGCCAGGAAGCCGCCGCCTGCGCCCGAAATCACCCGATTCAGGAACTGATCGTTCAGCTGGCCACCCAGGTGTCCGCGTATCTCGACGGGTTGAAGATGCTGGGACGCCGCGAGCTGTCCGAGCGTCAGGTGCGTCAGCGCCTCGCGCGAAAAGCCTATCCCCAGGATGAGATCGACGAGGCCGTGGCCCGGCTGTGCCAGGAGCGGGCAATCAACGATCAGCGCGTTGCTGAAGCTATCGCGCGAACGGAAACAGGCATCCGGAAGCGCGGTAAGACCCGGGTGCGACTCCAGCTCGAACGCGCCGGGATCGCGAAGGACACCGCGAGGCAGGCCATCGACGAAGTATTCGAGGGGATCGATGGCGACGCGCTCCTCGAAGCATCGCTGCGGAAACGGCTGCGCGGGCGAGACACCATCGCCGACGATCGCGAGTTCCAGCGACTCTTCCGCTATCTCATCGGCCAGGGCTTCGATTCCGACCAGGTGATGCAGGCACTGCGTTCGAAGCGCCGTCCGCGCTAACGCACGGCTAAAGCCGTGCGCCACAGACGAACTTCTGGTCTGCGATCTCGGAACGCACGGCTAAAGCCGGGCGCCACAGATGAACTTCGGTCGGTGATCGCCGAACGCCTGGTCGATGACCTCCTCACCAGTGGCGCAGGGCTTCAGCCCTGCGTTCAGAATGTCGCACGACACCTTCGATCGACTACGAGCCCGCCTTGACTAGGCCAGCCGGCGGACCGCGTCGAGCGTCCTGTCGACATCGGTTCCTGGCGTGAGAAGGCCCGGACAGAGCCTGGCATACGACGTTCGGTAAGGTGTTCTGCTGGCGAGGATCCCGCGCTCTGCAAGGGCTGTGACGACTTTATCCGGCGCCATCCCTTCCACCTCGAAGCAGACGATGCCCGAGGAGAGTGACTGGTCGAGGGGCGTGTGTACGCGGACGTGCTTCATGGCGCGCAGGCGTTCTTTCAGCTCACGGTTCAGTGCGTGCACACGTGCCGTCACGCGGCTCTTGCCGAGGCTCGCGTGAAAGTCGAACGCGCTCCCCAGCGCCCAGGTGTGATCGAAGGCGTGGTAGCCGCCCGGAGTCATGATTTGCCCGCCGCCGACGTCAGGCCGCTCCCGCCACCCGATGGTCGAGTAGAACACGCCGGGCTCCCAGGTGGGAATCGCCGGCCGGGTGATCGGCCACGCATCTGCCCTGCCCCACAGGATTCCCGTTCCTCTCGGACCGAACATCCATTTGTGGGTCCCGGCGGCAAAGAAGTCGCAGCCCAGTTCCGGCAGCGATTCGCTCTCGATGCCGAGGCCATGCACACCGTCGACGCACAAGTAGATCCGGCGGTCTGGCGCGCGCTGCGCATTCAGGCTGCCGATGAGATCCGCGATCGCCCGGATCGGCGCTTTGACGCCGGTCCCTGAATGAACCCATGTGAGGGCGACCACGCGAGTCGACGGGCGCACGGCCCGACGGACGGCGTCGACCATCGTCTCGGTGGTCGCGGTCGATGAGTCCGCATACATCTCGATTCGATTCACCGTACATCCCGTCCGATCGGCGCAGACGGCAATCGCGGACTCGCTCGCGTAGTGCTCGTGGGTCGTCGTCAGAATCTCGTCGCGCGGCGTCAGCCGGAGGCCCGAGTACAAAAGGCCCAGGCCCATGGACGTACTGTCGGTGAGCGCAATGTCGGCGGGCCGCACGCCGAGATAGCTCGCGGCTGATTTCAGTACCTCACCTTCCAGGCGCCAGCGCTCGTGGCTGATGTAGCTGGCGGGATCGCGCTGCAGTTCCTCGCGATGTCTGGCGATAGCACTGCTGACCGGGCGTGGATTCGACGCAAACAGCAGTCCGGCCATGTGGATTCGGTCGGTTCTCAGTTCGAAGAGGTTTCGAACCTCTTCCCAGGAAGTGCTCGAGTCGATTTCGGTCGCAGGAGCACCCGTCGCGGCGCCCGCGGCACCGGGCGCCAGTGCTCCCAACGAGCCCGCGGTCACTGCGGTCATGGAGCCCAGAAAGCGCCGGCGATTGATTGACGTCATGTCCTCACCTTTCAACCCACTCTATCTGCGCCGCAGTGTCGGATGTTTCACGTGAAGATGAACTATTGCCGTGACGGTCGCCGTTATACTCGAGTGGTGTTCGGGAAATATCCGCTTGCCGAAGTCGGCGCCCTGCTCGCCGAACCGTCGCGCGTGGCGATGCTGACGGTATTGCTCGACGGCCTTCACCATTCGGCCGGCGATCTCGCCACGGCCGCCGGGCTCTCGCCGCAGGCCGCGAGTGCCCATCTGGGAAAACTCACCGACGGCGGGTTTCTGCGAGTGACTCGTGTCGGCCGCAATCGCCTGTTTGCGTTGGCGAGACCGGAAGTCGGGCATGCACTGGAATCGCTCGGCGCAATCGCGCGGCCTGGCGTCTCGTCGGCCCAGGCGTCGACAGCCGACCGGCCGATGCGGTTCGCCAGGACGTGCTACGACCACCTCGCTGGAGAGGTCGCGGTCGGGATGGCACAAGCGTTGGTCAATCAGGGATTACTGCGGCCGCGCGGCACCGAGTACCAGGTGATGCCTCGAGGAGAGCGCTGGTTCGGGGATCTGCAAATCGACCTGCCGGCGTTGCGACTGGGCCGGCGAAAGATGACGCGACAATGCCTCGACTGGACCGAGCGCCAGCCGCATCTCGGCGGCGCCCTTGGCGCGGCGCTGCTTACGCGCTGCCTTTCGGCCGGCTGGGTCACGCGGCTCCCGCGGACGCGTGCGGTGCACGTCACCGATCGCGGCCGCCAGGCCCTCAGCGACGCGATCGGGCTCGACGTCTCGTTGTTTCATCGCCGTCCCGGCACCGCGCATGGACACCACAGTCGAGTCCGATAAAATGGCGGGATGACCGCGAACGAGATCCGGGCGTCCTTCCTGAAGTACTTCGAGCAGCACGGCCACCGCGTCGTGCCGAGCTCTCCGCTGGTTCCCGGCGACGATCCCACCCTGCTGTTCACCAACGCCGGGATGAACCAGTTCAAGGATCTGTTCCTCGGGCGCGAAACACGCGACTACCGGCGCGCCGCGACGTCGCAGAAGGTGATGCGCGTCAGCGGAAAGCACAACGATCTCGACAACGTCGGGCCGTCGCACCGCCATCACACGTTCTTCGAGATGCTCGGCAATTTCTCCTTCGGCGACTATTTCAAGAAGGAGGCGCTCCCCTTCGCCTGGACGCTGCTGACCGACGTCTGGAAGATGCCGGCCGACAAGCTGGTGGTCTCGATCTTCAAGGGTGAAAACGGCATCCCGCGCGACGAGGAAGCGTACGACGTCTGGCGAAGTCTCGGCGTGCCCGCGAATCGCATTCTCGAGCTCGGCAGCGACGACAACTTCTGGCAGATGGGCGACACCGGTCCGTGCGGCCGATGCTCCGAGATCTACTTCGTGCGCGGCGGGACCGGTGCGGACCCGGAGATCGAGATCTGGAACAACGTGTTCATGGAGTTCGAACGCAGCGCCGATGGCGTGCTGACGCCGCTGCCGGCGCCGTCGATCGACACGGGCATGGGCCTCGAGCGCATCACGGCGGTGCTGCAGCAGAAGGAATCGAACTACGACACCGACGTCTTCATGCCGCTGCTGACGGAGATTGGCCGGCTCTCGAATCACGTCTATGCGGCCAGCATGAGCGCCGCCGACATCTCGCTGCGCGTCGTCGCCGATCAC
>Ga0070665_100003649_pt1 | contig 16306 bp, 13 predicted proteins | sample KBSS13metaG_FD_65862 | JGI IMG/M metagenome (GOLD analysis project Ga0070665, IMG submission 65862) | Switchgrass rhizosphere microbial communities from Kellogg Biological Station, Michigan, USA - KBS S1-3 metaG | ecosystem: Host-associated > Plants > Roots > Rhizosphere > Soil ... | reverse complement strand
GTGTTGACACGCAGGTGCTTCACACCTTCGACGGCCATATGAGCGACTTTGTTGGGGCCGTGCCGGAATGTGCGGCTGGCTGTGGGGCGGTCCATTGTGCCGTAGACGGATGCCAGTCTCACTGAAGTTGTTGACATTCCGAACAGCTCGCCATAACGCTCGGTGACCAGCTCTGAGGCTAGTTTGGAGACGCCGTAGAGAGTGCGCGGCATCACGTAGCCGTCTTCCGGGAGGGGCTCGCCTGGGCGATCCGGGCCGTGGTGTTTGTAGACGGCGCCGGAGCTGACGTAAATGAAGCGGTGCAGAGCTGGCACGGTGCGGGCCCAGTCGAGCAAGGCGACTGTGCCCATGAGGTTCACTTCGACGATGCGGCCGGGATTTTCGGCCTCGGGCTCACGCTTTGCTTCGCGGGCTGTGCCGCGTGATATGGGGGTGATAGTGGCGCCGTGCACAACATGGGTAATGTTGTGTTTGGCCAGGGCGTCACGCCAGGTGTCGGGCTTGGTGACGTCGGCGACGATGGTGGACAGTCGATCGGCGACGGGGGCGAAATAGCGCGTGGCGGCTGCGTCCATCGGAGCCGCGTCGAGAATGACAGCTCGTGCCGTGGGCTGGCTCTCCAGCCAATGGCGAGCAAGCACGCTCATGACGAACCCTGTACCGCCGGTGACAAGGAGTGTCATAGCGGCGCACCTGTCGGCGCAGTGCCGAATGCAATTCCGATGGTCATAGCGGGAACTGCCGGAGCATGTCGATCATGGCCTGGGTGCCGACGGCGAAGTCGTCGAGGGACATGGTTTCCCCGGGGTTGTGGCTGCCATGATCATTCCGTACGAAAATCATCGCAGAGGGAATCCCCAACTCGGCGAACACCGCGGCGTCGTGCCCTGCCCCGCTCGGCATTTCCAGTGGCCGGTCGAGCAAGCCCATCAGGCAACTCCTCAAGCGCGCATCCATCATGGCCGGCGGCGAATCCGTGGCGGCGCCGAGGTCGAATTTGACTCGGTAGGCATCACCGATTTCCTCGGCAGCGCGCCGCGCTTCAGCGGCGACTGAATTCATCACATCCGTGGACAGGCTGCGCAGGTCGATCACAAAGCGGGTTTCACCCGCAACCTTGCTCGGCGCATGCTCCGCTGGGTTGGTAAACAGCTCACCGTTCGTAATCAACAAATCGGCTCCCTGCGCTTCCACGCGATCCCAAACGCCTTCCATGTGATGTAGCAACGCAACGGTCGCAGCCACGGCATCCTGCCTCAGCGAGCGAGGCAGCGCACCGGAATGCCCATACTCCCCCAAACACCGGGCATTGCGAAACCTTTTGCAACCTCGTATGCCCGTAACCACCGCCGCCGGCAACCCCTCGGCCATCAGCCGCGGCCCCTGCTCAATGTGCAGCTCCAGGTACGCACGGATCTGCTCAGGCTGTAGCAACCGGCGCCGTTGCGCAATCGCCGTTGGATCGAAGCCGCGAGCCATGAGCGTCTCTTCCAGCGTGCGGCCATTGTCCGAGCGCCGCACGGACAAACAGGCTGGATCCAACAATCCGAACGCGCCCTCGCTCCCGAGGTAGGAAACATCGAACCACGAGGACTCCTCAGCGCGTATCCCCATCACTCCGATATCGTAGTCGGGAACAAACCCGGACTGGCGCAGCGCAGACAAGGTACACAGACCAGCCACAACGCCCGCGGCACCATCGAAGTTACCTCCCTGCGGGACACTGTCGAGATGTGAACCAATGAGGATGCGAGGCGCATGCCGATTCTTCCCCGGCAGCGTCATCGTGAGATTGCCGATCGCATCGATCGAGATCTCGAGCCCGAGGCTCGCGGCGGCAGCCCGCATGATGTCATGCGCTGCCTGCTCGCCATCCCCATAGCTGTCGCGCACAATTCCGCGCCCACGCCTCGTTGCCTGATCGAGTTGAGCGAACAACGACCCAGCCAGATCCAGATCAACCTGTGTCATGATGTCGGTACGCCAACAGAGGATTCGACATGTCCAAGCTGCTCGCGGGAACCGTCGCCGTCGTGACCGGGGCCAGCTCCGGCATCGGCCGCGCCATCGCCCTGACCTACGCTCAGGAAGGCGCGAAGGTTGCGCTCGCCGATGTAACCACCGAGCCCCTCGAAGGCGGCAAGCCGACGGCTGAGCTCATCCGCGCCGCCGGCGGCGAGGCATTTTTCGAGCAGGTGGATGTCGGGCAGTGGGATCAGGTCGATCGGCTGATCACAGCGACGGTAGCGCGTTATGGGCGCCTCGATGTGATGATCAACAACGCCGCAATCTCCTCCGGTACGGCTCTCCTCGAGACGACTGATGCCCAATGGGAGACCGTCATGCGCGTCAATCTCACGGGCATGTTTTACGGCTGCAAGCGTGCGATTCAACAAATGATCGGACAGGAGCCGCGGGATGAAGCGCGCGGCCGGATCATCAACCTCGGATCTCAACAGGGAATCGTGACGTGTCCGGGTGAAACACCCTACGGTGTCAGCAAAGCCGGCGCGATCTACATTACCCGCCAGATCGCCTGCGACTACGCCGAGCAGCTGATCATCTGCAACAGCATTTCGCCCGGCAAAATCCAGACCGGCCGGCCGGGTGTGGGACAAGATCCGAAGCTGGTGGAAAACGCGCGCCGCCGGACGCCGTGGCCGCGACTGGGCAAACCTCAGGACATCGCGAATGCAGCCGTGTTCCTCGGAAGCAACCGCGCCACCTACATCACAGGCGCAAATCTCGTCGTCGACGGCGGTTGGCTGGCCAGGTGACACCGTATCACTCGTTGGCAATTGAGTAGATTTTCCCGTGATACGGCGGCTTGTCGAGTTGGTCGACGGCCGTGACGTACAAGGTCTTCTCATCGGGGCTGAAGGTGAAGTTGGGAACACCCGGAGACGGTAGTTTGAGGGTGCGCAACAGTTTGCCGTCGGAGTTGACGACAAAGATGGTTCCGGCCAGCGGCGCCTGGGGCTCTTTCGGGTTCTGACCCACATACAGCAGCCCATGCGAGTCGATCTTCACCCCATCGGGGTAGATGTGCCCGACATGGTGCGTCAGATCATCCATATTCAGGAAAATCTGCCGGTCGGCCAACCGCCCTGCCCCGTCTACCTTGAAACGCAGCAGGCGGTTCTTGTCAGTCTCGATGACGTACAGCGTCTTACCGTCGAGCGACAGCGCAATACCATTGGCATTGTGCATGTCGGGCGCAGCCAGGGTGATGGTGCCGTCCGCGGCGATATAGAACACGTTGGAATTGCCGGGCTTCCCAGGCTCGCCTGAGCAGGTGAAGTAGATCCCCCCGGCGTGGTCCAGAGCGAAGTCGTTGGGACCGACAAACTTGTGGCCCGCCTTGTCGTGGTCCCAGGCCGGCAGCAGTTTGCCGTCGGCAGCGATGCGCCCAATCGTCCCGTTGTCGTAACAAGTGGTGAGATATTCCCCGCGCGGCGTCCGGATGACCGCCGAAGGCCCGCAACCCTTCAGGGTCGCAAACACCTGGTTGCTCTTGCCGTCCCACACGGTGACGGTGTTGCGATCATATTCGACATAGTACAACTTGCCGTCGTGCCAGATCGGGCCTTCCGGGAAGTGGGCGTCCGGGTTCAGGACTGAAATTGCAGGTATCGCAGCCTGCAAGGCCATCGCAGCCTGCAAGGCCAACATCAAAAGCTTCATAGGGCCGGCATTCCTACGTAATTGCTGGCGGTCGTCTGGTCCTGAATGACCGTGCGACTCGCCGCATACAGATGGTACGCCGCCCAGAAGCCGGTGGGGGCCAGGAGCAGCAGAGCGAATCGCAGGGAAGCGGCATCGGTCGCATGCCCGCCCGCGTACGCATCGCTCAGAATACCCACCAGTTGCGGTGCCACAATCAGGTTGAAAACGTTCCCGCACAGCCCCGACCAGGCTGAGAATACGGTCCGCATATGGCAGGCGGCGGTGTTCTGCACGAGGGCCATGCAGGGGCCGATGTAAAAGTAGATGGCTGGGATAAACAGCCAGAACATGATCCGGGCGACGGCCAGAGAGTCGGTCCAGTACGCGATAAAGGACGGAATCGTTGCCAGAGCGACCCCGGCAGCCAGGACCCAGCAGACACGGCGCGCGTCCAACATGAACGGCCGCGAAAACAGCCAGGCCGTGCCGATGCTGGCGACCACACCGGCGACGAGATGGATATTCCCGGTGACTGCGCCCGCCTCACCCACATTGAGCCCGTAGGCTCGCATGAGAAAGGTCGGCGTCCACCAGATCAATCCCCAACCCCAAAGCGAGCACACGCCACTGCCCATGATGACGTGGAAAGCAGCCTTCTGCTTCCACAGAAAACGCAGTGACTCCGCCATCGAGGCGCGCTGCGGCGTTGAACCGGCATCGAGCCCGCCACGGACAGGCTCCCGGATCGTCAGCAACACGAGCAAGCCGACGAGCAGTCCCGGCACGCCCAGAGCCAGAAAGGAAGCGCGCCAACCATAGGCGTTGGCGACTGCACCGGCGATGTCGGCACCCAGCCAGGCACCCAACGGAGCGCCAAGCGCGAAGACCGTAAACGCCATGGGGCGCCGCTCAGGCGGGAAATAATCAGCCAGTAGAGAGTTGGATGTCGGCGTACCGCCCGCCTCTCCCGTCCCGACACCAATCCGGGCGAGCAGGAACTGCAGGTACGTCTGCGAGCGTCCGCACAGCGCCGTGAAGCCCGACCAGATGATCACGCAGACGCCGAGAATATTGCGGCGGTTCGAACGATCCGCGAGCCATGAGATCGGAATCCCGAGCGTCACATAGAACAACCCGAGCGGAACGCCGGTCAGGAAACCGACGCCCTTGTCGCTCAGGTGCAGCTCCATGCGGATGGGCTCGAGCACCGTCGACACTACATACCGGTCGGCGATGTTGATCGTGTAGATGAGACACGTCACGGCCAGCACGTACCAGCGCACGACCGGGGAGGCCATTCCCGAATTGCTCATCAGAACTTGTAGCCGATCCTGACCCCGAGCACGCGCGGCCGCGTGATGGTTTCCGCCAGTACGAACTGATTGGTCGATGTGAAAGTGCTCTTGATCACGTTCGTCAGGTTGTCAGCATACAGGTCGACGGACCAGGAGTCCCTGGCGACGCCGGCCGACGCATCGAACTGCGTGATCGGCGGGTTTTCAAAGCGCAACAGCGTCGTGCTCACGTTGTCGCCGTCAGCAAACGACGGATTTGAGCTCGACTGCGTATACGAATGCGATGTATGCGTAGCACCAAACTGCACAAACGCGTTGTAGTCCAGCATTGTCCACGCGTAGCGCGCCCGGATGTTCCACTGGGTTGGTGGCGAGTTCGCACTCGGGCCGCCGACCGGTCCATACGGATTGTTGACGCTCAGGATGGGCTTGCCGAATTCGGCCGCGCTGGTCGGGTTCGCGAGCAGATCCGGGTTGTTGGCGATCAGGAACGGTGAGTTGGTCTGCTCACTGTGATTGAACGACGCTGAGCCTTGTACGGTGAGACCCGGCAGCACGGCCGCAATGATCGAAGTCTCGAGGCCGCGGATCCGGTAATTGGGGCCGTTCGCGCCGAAACCAACGTTGCCCAGCACACCGGGGTCGAAGAACGCAACTTGCACATTGTCCCAGGTTTCCTGGTAGATAGCGCCATTGAACTGCAGGCGGTGGTCGAAGAACTCGGTCTTCCAGCCGAGCTCGTTGTTGGTCAGGTCATCGGACACGAAGGACAGCGGCGAGCAGTACTGGGGGATCCCGTTACCGTCCGGAACGTAACACCCGGAGCTTCGATTGAAAGCACCGGGCCTGAACCCCTGCGACCAGGTGTAGTAGACCAGCGCATCCGGGAAGACGTGCCAGGTGACGTTCGCGCGGCTGCGGAAGCCTTTCTGCGAGTTGCTCAGGTGCTCATCATCGATATTGGTCGCGGATGCCAGGCACGGTGCCGGGCCCGCCTCATAACAGCCGAAGCTGCCCACGACCGAGCCCTTCTCGAAGTTGTCGAACTTGAAGTGGCGCGTGCCGGCGGTCACCGTCAACACTTTCGGAACGATATCGAAGTCGACCGAGGCGAAGAACGCGGTCTGATTGTAACCGCGCGTCACATCATTGAAGAATGCGACATTCTCGTTGCGGATACCCGGGTCCGTCACGGTCGAGCCGGGAGCCGTGGCGACCTGCGTCATGCAGCCGACGGTCACCGTGTCAGTACAGGGCGGCAGAGTCTTGTACAGCCAGTTGAGCTGGTCCTCGATCTTCACCTTCTCATAGAAGGCGCCGACGATACCGCGCAGCCGCCAGTCATCCGGCGTGCTCAGGCGGAATTCGTGACTCTGGTGGGTGTTGTGCTCGTGCTCGTTCCAGACGGTTGCCGGTGAATAGCAGGTCGACTGCAGGCCGTTGGCAGGCTCGGCACCGTGGCATTGATAGTAGTCGGCGTAAAATCCGCGTGCGTAGTTGGTGTAGTCCTGGATCGCATCGATGTTGCGGATCAGGTAGGCGCCCGTGTACACGCCCTTGAGCGGGCCCAGTTTGCCGTTGAGGGTCCAGGCCGTGTTTTCGAACTTGTCCTTGCTGAAGGAATTGTTGAACAGCGTGACCGATTGCTTGGGCAACGGGTCGCCGTCCGAGCTGCGCGGCATCTGATAGAACACGCCCTCGGCATCCATGTTCTGATAGCTTTGCGTAATCAGGGCATTCCAATCGTCGTTGATCTCCCACAGGACCGAGCCGCGCAGGCCCTTGTAGGTCACCGGATTGATCGCCCGCGCTGCAATGTTGGAGTTGCTGATTGAAGCGGCGCTCGGGGGCACCTGGCACGGCAAGCTCGGATCGCCGCAGCCGTCGGGATAGTTCGCGTAATGAATGCCGAAATCGCTCGCCTTGCGAGTGAAGGTCCCGGGGACGTTGTTGATATAGCCGCCGCGTTGATCGTCATAGACCACCGCACGCACCGCGAGAGTATCCGTGATGAGGGGCAGGTTCAGAACCGCCGTCAACTCGCTGTTCGGATCGCCACCCGCGGTGACGCTGTAACCACCCGTGAAATTCGCCTCGGTCTTGTTGAGCTTGGGCTTGTTGGTGATGTAGCGGATGACGCCTGCCTGGGCGCCGGCACCGAACAGGGTGCCTTGTGGACCTTCCAGAACCTCCACGCGCTCCAGGTCCGCGGCGTAGATATCCAAGTTGCGTCCCGGCAACTGCCCGGACTGGTCGTCCAGGTAGATCGCGACATTCGGGAAGCCGTTGATGGAGCCGCCGGACTGGATGCCCTGGTTGCCGGTGCTCAGACCCCTCATGTAGATGTTCGACTGGCCCGGGCCCGTCGACGAGGCATTCACGTTCGGCAGGTACTTCACGAAGTCGTCGAAGTTCTGAACGTTGAGTTGCTGCAGGTTGTCGCCGCTGAAAGCCTGAATGGCAATCGGTACGTCTTGAACGTTTTCGCTACGTCTTTGTGCAGTTACGACAACTTCGGTGATGCCGGTAGTGGCAGCGGCTGTGTCATCCGCAGGCGCCGCAGCGAAAGCCGCGGAAGTCGCGTGTGCAGCCAAAATTGCTGCGACGGCACGCGCGCAGGTCTTATTCGAGCTCATCCTTTGGGCACCCCCGGTAGTCGTTGTTGAATGCCCAGGCGATCCGCTGCCGGCGCGTGTTGCAGGGTGGTTGCACACGCTGCATACTTTTCACCACTAAAGCACATGCCTCGCTAACGGTCAACGCACGCGGAACGCACCGGTGTTCCCTGCACTCCACCCGCGCAGAACACCTAACCTTGCACCAACAGCTAACATCCCTTGCGGCGTGCTGCGTGGCCCTGATTGCGACTTCCGCCGTTGGGCAGGTCGGTATCGTCGATCGCGATGCCCACTATCCGGAAGGCCCGCTGTGGCACGACGGCAAGCTGCTCTATGTGGAGTATTCCGCCGGCAACATAAAAAGCTCGGATGGCGAAAGCCGGGATGGCGCCGGCGCCACAGTCATCTGGCACGAGGACGGCTGTGGCCCCAGCGGGCTGATCGCCCGCGGCCGCAATCTGCTGGTCGCCTGCTATGACGCCAACTACCTCGCGGAAATCGACACCGCCGGCAGGAAAGTCAGGGAGTTGCGCGCCGACAGCAACGGCAAGGCCTTCGCCGGACCCAACGACTTCGCCGCGGACGACCAGGGTGGAATCTATCTTTCAGCTTCCGGCGCATACGATGTGAAAGCGCCGGCCACCGGCGAGCTGCTCTACCTGCGGCCCGATGGAACCACCCTCAACCGGGTTGCGAGCGGGATCCACTATCCCAACGGACTCACGCTCACTACGGACCGGCGGCATCTGCTGGTGGCCGAGATGCTGGAGGGACGTTTAGTCTCATTCCAGATCGATGCCGGCGGGGCGCTGAGTGCGCGCCAAGTGTGGGCACGGCTGCGGGATCTCATCCCGCCGACACCGAAAGCGGACGCCTATAATGGGCCGGACGGCCTAAAACTCGGTCCCGACGGAAACTACTACATCGCGCAGAACGGCTCCGGCCGGCTGCTCGTAGTGGGCGACAACAAGAAACTCGTGAGGGTGATTACGGTGCCGAGCCCTTACGTTACCAACGTGGCCTTCCACCAGAACACCGTATTCATTACCGGCGCGTTTGAACAGTGGAAGCCGCCGTTTCCCGGCGCCGTGTACCGCTGGACTCCTCCTTGATGGAGCAGAAGTCGCCTCGAAAAGTGGCCCTCGTCGCGAACTGTCTGCTGAATCAGAACGCCAAGGTGTGCGAGGGCGCTCGCTACCCGGGAGTGGTCAGTCCGGTGGTCGAAGCGTTGCGCAGTCGCGGATACACCCTGCAGCAATTGCCCTGCCCTGAGCTGGCGTTTGCCGGTGCGCGACGTTGGTGGGCCGTGTACGAGCAATATGACACGCCCGTCTACCGCGCTCACTGCCGCAGGCTCGCACAGGCCATCGCGCCGCTGATCGAGGGATATATCCGTAACGGCGACGAGGTCATTCTCATCGGGCTCGACGGCAGCCCCTCCTCCGGCGTCCGATTCACATCAACCCAACGCGATTGGGGTGGACGACCCAACCACCCGGAAGACGACTGGGAAATCGTGCCGCGCCGGGGCATCTGGATCGAGGAGCTGGAGGCGGAGCTGGCTCGGCGGGGACTGCCGCCCATTCCCGCGACCGGCTGGGCGTTGGATATGGGACGGTTCGATGAAGCCGGCTCGCGTCGGGATCTGGATGAGTTTCTGGACGGCCGACGATGAACCCGGATGTGCGTGGCTGGCGGATAGCACTGACGCCCGATGCGCTCATGAATCCGTCGCGTACGACGTTGCCCGATGTCCTGAGCGTGTTTGAATCGAGCGGCTACGGAGTGCTGCAGTTACCCGGCCAAGGCGACCACAGCCTGTTGCTCGCAGTGATTGCCGACCAGGTCGAGGAATACTCGCATCACGGGTATGCGGTCGTCGCGATCGGCTTGCAGGGGGAGCCCGGTCACGGGCTGCATTGGCGCCGGCTGGCTCCTTTGCTTCGGCATCGAGGGATTGCCCTGCCGCCGCGTCACATCATCAAGGCAGATGTGGACGCGGTGGCAGAGACTCATCGACTCGCCACGTGGTTGGACAATTACGACCTGCCGGTCGAAGAACAACGACGTTGGCGTTAGCGGTTACTGCAGCGAGCCCACATCGTACTTGCGCAGCTTCTCGATCGGCCCGAAGTCATCGCTGAAGCCGTACAGGTTCAGGCTGACATTGCCGCTCTTGTGCACCTGAACCAGCGCCCACGCATAGTAACGATCGTAGGGGTTGGTCAGCACAGGCTCGGTGCAGCTCGGGCAGGTTCCGTTCAGCTTGTCATCGAACGGCGAGCCACCGGATCCCACGAGGACCTGGTACGCGGTTCCCTGGTTGACATGGGTCGGATCGGCGAACTTCTGCACATTCGGAATGTGCTCGTGGCCGCTGAAGTACGTGGCATGGTACTTCGTGATTGTCGACCAGAACGCATCGCGCAAGGCGATGTTCGGGTTGGCGTCCAGGCCGCCGGCCGCAATGGTGCTGCCGGCAGCGGCTGCATAGTTATAGGTGAACGCGGGCTTGTGGCCGAAGACAAAGAACTTGTCGGCGCCACGGCCCTTCGCAGCTGCCAGATCCGCCGCCAGCCAATCCGCGGGTGCCGTCGAATCGGCACCGGCCGGGTCGGTGTTGATGACCACGAAGTGCAGCAACAGCTTGCGGGATGCCTGGATGTCGAAGGAGTAGCTGAGCTCATCCTGGTTGCTGGTGATGGGCCCGTTGTTGGCACTGGCGATCGGTGCCGTCGTCGGCGTCATGCCGGAGACGTTCAGCGCGTTGTAACCGACAACCTTGGAGAAGCGGAGGTTGGTCACCAGATCGCTGACGAGATCGCTCATGTTGGAGCGAAACGCATTCTCGTTGTCGGCATAGGCGGTCTTGCCCGTCTTGTTGCCTTGAGCCGCCGTGTCGCAGTTCGGGTTGGGCGCGGTCGAGCTGTACGGTGCGGCGGTCGAGCTGCACTGCGTCTCGTGATTACCCGGAACGGGTATGACGTAGGTGCCCGTGGTGAACAGCGACGACACCGAACCGCGCCAGTACGCATATTGCACATACTCGAAGAACGCATCGGGGCTGACCGTCTCGGAGGTCTTCCAGCTGTTCGGCTGACCGTTTGCCCACGCCGCCGGCAATGACGGCCGACCGTAGCCATAGATCATGTCGCCGTTGAAGAACAGCAGGTTGGGATTCTGAGACTGGATTCCCTGTTGAATGGTGTTCCAGGCCAGGGAATTCTGCAGGTATTCCTTATCCTGCGGCAGCAGCGTACCGGTGAGGCTCGGCCCGCCCTCGCCTGTGTTGGGATCGACTGCGAGCAGGACCGTCGGGTCCGGGCTCTTCAGATCCTGACGGTTGTCGCCGACCGTCGCGAAGCTGAACACGACCGGGTCACGGTCGTCACCCTCTTGCCGGCGATCTCGATCGTGCGCGCCGGCCGCAGTGGCGGCTAACGCGGCGATCGCCAGAACCACGGCGGATGGTACGCGCCGGGCATGAGCAGATTTGAAAGACATGGAGACTCCCACTTGTTGCTGTTGACTCAAATTGCGTGGCAATGCACCGAATACGTGGCGCCCGACTGCTGATCCATGCCCATCCAGTTGCCAACCTGAACCTGTTGATCCGGAAAAACTGTGCTCAACTGACGATCGGAGACGGTCTGCTTCTGACCGTTTTCGTAATACGAGCCCTGCAACGAGGTCGTGCAGCGGATGATGCGCGCATCGTGGCTCGTAACGAGTATGGTGTAGACGATCTCGTCGTTGTTGTAACCGGCGGTTTCCCACTTCGCATCGGTTGTGAACCTGGCGTCGGACTGTGCTGCCGGGGATACATTCTTGATCGGTGCCTCGTCAGCGAGGCACGCGACCGAGAGGCAAGACCACAAAATCAGCAGGGATCGCATCGTTATTCTCCTACCTGGCTTTCGCCATGGACCAGATAAAATCCAATGATTGAATCGCGCCGTCGGCAAACCATTCCTGACGGGGCTCGCCGACGAAGCCCCGCTTTGCTTCTGCGGTGCTCGTATCGAAGATGGGTAACCGGACCGGTTGGCCCGCAACAGCGCCGATGCCTGCACGTGAGTGACAGGTAATGCACGAGGAAGTCGGCTGCATGCCGGCCTCGAGCTCGGAGTTGGCCAGCGTGTTGGGCCGCCCTGCCGCATCGACGAAGGACGTCAGCGTTCCACGCAATCGATAATTTTCCCAGACGGTCCCTTCCAGGCCGATGCCGGCCGGGGCCCGATTGCAGGCAGGATTCGCATTACCACAGGCAAACGTGTCCCTGGAGGGTGCCTGCCAGCCGTCGTTACCCGGCAATTGCGGGTTGTCGACGTGCTCGAAGGTGGCCCAAAACCAGGTGGGTAGATCCTTTGTGACGAGGTGCAACGCCGTGAGGCCATATAGACGCTCAGTACCGTCAGCCAACTTCACGGTCATCGTGTAGTAGCGGCCGCGCTCGGCTTCAGAGATGACACGCCACTTCGCTTTGACTTCCTTGGTCGCGGCGGGAAACGACACCGCCTCGCCGCTACTCACCGCGCGAAGCTGACCTGCGGTGTTGTAGAGCGAGCGGGCACGGATGTAGTCATAACCCGTCTGATTCATGTGGATCTCGGTCAGACGGGTAGCCGAGGCCAGCGGATCGCTCACGGCCACCATTTTTCCGTTTGCAACGCGGTGTAGATTGGGAAGCTCGCGTGCCGAGAAGGCTTCGAAACGGGACGAGCCGATGGGGATGGCAACGGGCTGTTGAGTGCTCTTCCAGGGCCCGGGATCAGCGCCATCGGACCTGAAGATGTCGTTCGCGCTCGGCCAGCTTTCCCAGGCAACAGCGGGTTTGTTGAGCGCGACGAATACCTTCCACGCGTACTCGTCACTGTGTTGCGCGGCGTCTGCGGCGCTTTGCGGCTCGGCGACATAGCCATCGTCGAGTGTTTTGAGGAAAGCGATGAGGTCGTCGATATCGGCATCAGTCAGTGCGGGTGTACCGCCCGGCACCCGGTCCAGGGGAGCGTCACGGTCGACGTTGTCCGCGTAGCCCGGGGGCAGATCGTCAAACTTACGCACCGAGCCATCGGGATTGTGCGAGTAGAACTTCTCGGGGTGCAGGTCGCGATCGTTATAGAAGTTGAGAACGTCCCGCAGCGAATTGAACACGCCGTTGTGGAAGAAGGCGTCGCGCCGCGCGACGTTTCTCATAGTGGGCGCGCGGAAGAAGCCGCAGTATTCACGGCTGGAGGCGAAATCACGCCGCGTCGGACCGCACAACCCCAAATCGTAGTACTTGGGATCAGCGTTCGCGGCAATCCGCGGATTGCGCGGCACGCCGACATTGAGGAAGTCGAAGTCAGTGAACAGCGGCGGTTGTCCGCGCTTGCTCAGGACTACGTGGCAACTCGCGCAATTGCCCTTGGCCGGGTCCTTGAAGAGCGCAACGCCCCGCTCCTCCTGTTCGGTGAGCTCGAGCTCGCCGCGCAGAAAGGCGTCGTACTTGCTGTTGAAGGGGTAGAACTCTTTGGGAATCTGTTGGAAGGCCCCGAGGGCAGCGAGTGCTCCGTCGAAAGCGCGGTCCCGATGTTTGAAGATGTCGGCACCGAACGCCTGACGAAACTCAGCGGCGTAATAAGACTTCTCGAGCTTTTTTACGACGTCGGCGGGGCTGCGGTTGGCCATCTCATTGGCGGCCAACAGGGGAATCCGGGCCTGTTCTTTCAGGGTGCCGGCACGGCCGTCCCAGGTGAATCCACCGCCGGGGGCGACATCACCGTCTGCGAAGCGGGTTTTTTCCGAGAATGGCGGCGCATTGTGCAGGTAGCGCAGCGACGGCACCGCCCGCGTACCCCCACGGTCGAGATGCGGACCGCCCATCGCAATGCCCTTGCCGGGCGGCGGGCCGTAGGCATAGCGGGGGTCGTGACATGTTGAGCAGGCCATCCGGCCTGAAGCGGAGAGCGTGGGGTCGAAGAAGATCTTGCGACCGAGCTCGCCGAGATCTGCGGAGTGTGCGTTGTTTACGCCCACGCAGGTGAGAGTCACATAGGCAATGACAAACACGCTGCGCAAAATGATGACCCCGCCAGAACCAACGGGCGATGCTAGCGGCGTTGCGTGACACTTTTGTTGCAGGGCCTCCTGCGGGGTGCTGCCCCCGCAGGGTGCGCTCGTTCACGGGGACATGTTCATCAGGGCGCCCACGACCGTGCCGTCGTCGTCCAGGCTAATCCGGTACTGCATGATGCCGTTCTCGAATTTGACCTCGTAGTTATCCCAGCCCATGCTGCCGACGCCTTTGAACTCGATGGATTTCAACGCACCCAGTTGTTTGAACACCTGACTGCTGCGCGGCAATTGCTCACGCGCAGCCTTGGCGAGCTGCGGACTCATGCGCGAATAGGGCAGATTGTTGGAAATGTGACCCTCGATCATCATGCGCACCGCAGCCTCCGACCCGGGGGCGGGTGTCTGAGCGTCAACCCTCGCCTTCAGCGCAGCCTCGAGCTGCTGCGCAACCGCCGGCTCGATCCGCGGCATGCTGTGCTCGGCTCCGTTCTGATGCAGAACGAGCCCCGTTACTGGGCCGGAACCCTCGTTCACAAAGTCGATCTGCGCGTTCACGACCTTGAAAAAGAACTCGGTCCGGCTGGATGGGTAGATTTCGACGGGGAGTTGTCCGGATAAATGGGCGGAGAGCTGATCGCCCTTGCGGGTGATCTGCTGCACGAGCTTGCCGTTGAACTGGTAATAGCCGACATACTCGTCCAATACAGAAGTCGGAACCTTCACTTCGACCGGACTCGCATTGGGCGGGCTCACTTCGGCCGCCACCGCGAGCAGGGTCAATGACACCAATCCCAGGGCCGCGCCGATGAGCTGCCAACGCTTGGTCGCTGTATTCATGATGAGTTTGATCCTTTGTTCCAGAAATGAGCTGGACTCCGACATGGCGGCGACGGAACCGATATAACCGGACTGACGCGCACCCACATCCAACAGAGTCTCTCCGTAACTCTTGCGGTCTATGCCCCTCCTCACGACCCGACTGTCACAATCCACCTCGATCGCACGACGCAGACGCCGGAGCTGCCACCACAACGGGAAGTTCCACGGCATCAGCACGAGCAGGCCGAGAGCGATGGTCAGCATCAGCGGATCGCCGGCCTCCAGGTGGGATTGCTCGTGCGCAATCACCGCCTTCTGCTGCGACTCCGGAGCGCTCAGCAGCCAGGCCGGCACCACAATGCGCGACCGCAGTAAACCAACGACCGCCGGACCGACTTTGTCAGCCACATAAACCTGCGTTCCGGCGAGGGTGGCCAGGCGCCAGGTACGGATTCGGCGAAACAACATCAGGCCGCTGGCAACCAGCGCGGCGAGCATGAGTCCCGAGGCGGTGAGCCAGGCATGGCGCAACAGAGGATCCCAGTTACGCACCTTTGCCTGATACATCGAATCCGCCGCGAGCCAACTTGCCGGCGACAGGCGCGCCGTCGTGACTTCGCGGATCGCAACGACTTTGGGGGACACCGACACAGCAAACATGGCCGGCATCTGCACGGACACCGACGCTATGACGGTGGGAATCAACAGCGAGGCAATGATGACCGCGATCCAGATCCAGCGTGTGGCGGTTCGGCGCAGGCGTGCCTGATATTCAGCGGCGAGCGCAGCCCCGCACAGGAAGACGGACACCGTGACCACGTAGACCATCCAAGTCAACATAGACTTTCCTCCTACTCCGGCTCGTCATCCAGGATTTTGCGCATGCGACGGATCTGCTCCGCCGTGAGTTTTTTATCGGATACCAGGTGGGTGAACAGCAACTCCACAGAGCCGTTGAAGAGCTTGCTCGTCAGGTGTGAGAGCGCGCTCTTTTGCGCCGCGTTCTGCTGGACGGCGGCGAAATATCGATGCACCCGCCCCTCTTCCTCGTGGCCTACATAGCCTTTAGATTCCAACACCCTGAGGACGGTGAGCACGGTCGTGTAAGCGAGCTTGTCAGGCAGACGCCGGCGCACGTCAGCCACCACCGACGGACCGTGGTCCCAGAGGACCTTCATGATGTCGGCCTCGCGATCGGTCAGAACGATGGTCATGGCGGCTCCATCTACTATGACTGTAGTAGATGGTAGGCCGACCGCCTGCCGCCGTCAACTATAACGATAGTAGATCGTCGGGCTAGGCGCGTAACGCGATGGCGGGCTTCAGAATCATGGCCGTCCAGGTCTGGCGCGCCGCCGCCAGCGCGGCGGTCACCACAGCGAACACCAGTGCAATCCCCAGAGACCAGAAAGCAAACGGCGTCTGCTCGCTGAAGGCAGCCAGGTAACGCGCGATTGCCAGAGCGGACACCGGCAATGCAATCACGGCTGCCAACAGGATGACGGCACCGATGTCTTTGGCAACCAGCTTGCCGATAGCGCCGCGCCGGGTACCAAACAATTTGCGCAGAGCGATCTCTTTCGTACGGCGGCGCACGGCATCCGCCGCGAGGACATAGATCCCGAAGGCCGCGATGAGCATGGCAATGAAGGTCGAGAATCGCAGCAATTGGGCAAGCCGGGCATCATCCGCATAATTGGCGGCGTAAATTTCCCGGGCCGGCCGCATTTCCAGGACCGAGTTGGGAAAGTACTGCGGCCACACTGCCTGCGCGGCACGCTCGGCGGCGGCGATCGAGCCGCTGGCCCGGATACTCAGGGTAATACCCTCGCCGTAGGACACTTCATACAC
>Ga0070665_100003647_pt1 | contig 16312 bp, 30 predicted proteins | sample KBSS13metaG_FD_65862 | JGI IMG/M metagenome (GOLD analysis project Ga0070665, IMG submission 65862) | Switchgrass rhizosphere microbial communities from Kellogg Biological Station, Michigan, USA - KBS S1-3 metaG | ecosystem: Host-associated > Plants > Roots > Rhizosphere > Soil ... | reverse complement strand
GTCATGCCGACGGAAATTGTAAGCCGGCCGACTCTAGCGTTCCCGGAGCACCCTCAAACTCTGGCGCGGGTTCGAAGGGTTAAGATTCGACCATACAGGCTGCGCTGAGAACCGCCCACGCCCTGATCCATGCGTTGCCCCAACACGAAATTCCGATGACGCCTTACAGCCACCGGGGACATTGCCAAATCGATCGATCATGGCCAAACGCTTAGGAGCCAGCCCTCCGCGCCCGCCAATAACCACACTTTTTGTGAACGATCTCAATCAAGAGCTCTGTGCTATATGGCTTGGGTAGAAAGGTCCCGTAGTTGCGCAGCTCTGCTCGGCTGACGGACTGGGCCCCCGAGGTGAGGATAAACTCCATATCGCCGCGCTGGCAGTGGACTGCGTGGCTGAGCGCCAGCCCGCACATTTCGCCGGGCAAATTTATGTCCGTGAACAGCAGCCCGATACCGCTGTTTTCCTTCAGAAGTTGGAGCGCCTCCGTGGCATCGCCCGCTTCCTGGATAGTCATTCCGGCCCCAGCGATGGCATCGGCTGCGACCATCCTGACCATCGGTTCGTCCTCGACGATCAAGACCTCGAACGGTTTCAAGGCTGTCATGGCTACGCTCCTGCCCAGGCGGGAGCGCAAGAGGGTCTCTCAGTCGCCGACGGCCAAGGCGTAGTCGGCGATACCGGTCAACGATCCTCAGTCCGATTAAGTTGCTCCGGGCCTCGCGAACTTAACGCAAGCACGCTTTTCCCCCGAAACTTTTTGGCGGCGCGCGCGCTTGGGTTTCATGCACCGCGACAAGCTTTACGATGAAGCGACCGACGTCACCGCCGAAGATGGCGAAGTCATTCTTGACGGTCCTGATGCCGTCGACGTTCGGATCACGCCCGAAGCCGCCGAGGAAACGGCCAACGCGCTGTGGGCGGCCGCCGTGAAGGCCAACGGGCAACGGCGGTTAAAGGACCTCGATCACCGGCCTAAGTGAGGGGGCTCGCGTCGGGCCGCTTAAAGCATTCGCCGGATCCCGGCTATGGCCCCTCTTCGGCATGTGCTAGCCGTCGGCGATGGTTTTACAGCGTAATAATGTGGTGATCTCAGGCGAGGGCCTTCGAACGATACTGTTCTCGCACGGCTTTGGTTGCGACCAGCACATGTGGGTCCAAGTCGCGCGAACTTTCGAGCCCGATTTCCGCGTCATCCTATTCGACCACGTTGGGGCCGGCCAGTCGGATCTAACAGCGTACAGTTCGGCGAAATACGCGACGCTGCAGGGTTATGCCGACGACGTTGTGGAGATTGGGCAGAATCTCGGACTGGCCGATGCCATCTTCGTTGGCCACTCGGTTAGCGCAATGATCGGCGCGCTGGCGAGCATCAAAGCGCCGGGAATGTTCAGCGAGCTGGTGATGGTCGGCCCGTCGCCCTGCTATATCGACAGCGATGGTTACATCGGCGGCTTCTCACGCGACCAGGTCCTGGAGCTGCTCGACTTTCTCGCCGACAATCATCTCGGCTGGTCGGCGGCGATGGCACCGGCGATCATGGGCCATGCGGATCGCCCCGAGCTAGGCACCACGCTCGAGAATAGTTTCTGCGCGACCGATCCTGAAATCGCGCATGAGTTCGCAAAGGTTACCTTCCTGTCCGACAACCGGGCTGATCTCTCGTCGATCGCCGCGCGGACTCTTATCCTGCAGTGCCGAGAAGACATCATCGCGCCGCAGTGCGTCGGCGAATATGTCCATCAGCACATCTCCAACAGCCAGTTCCTGCTGCTCAACGCCACTGGCCATTGTCCCAACCTAAGCGCCCCGGACGAAGTCGCTGCAGCGATCCGCGCGTTTGTCTGACCGGCCGCCAGCAGAGGACTTTGAAGACCTCTATGAGAATGCGCCGTGCGGCTATCTGTCGCTGGCGCGCGAGGGCCACATCGCCAAGGCCAACAAGACGCTAGCTGACTGGGTTGGCACCAGTAGCGAGGCGTTGGTCGGTACGCCGTTCCACGCGATCCTAACCTTCGGCGGCCGGATTGCGTACGAGACGCATTTGGCGCCGTTGTTGCGGCTGCAAGGGTTCGTGAACGAGCTGGCGTTCGACCTGCTGCGGAGCGACGGCACGAAGATTCCCATCATAGCCAACGCGGCCGAAAAACGGGACGCCGACGGAAGGCATTGTTTCACCCGCATCACCTTATTCAAGGCAATCGAACGCCGCAGCTATGAGCGCGGCCTGATCGACGCGCGGGACCAAGCGCAGGTCGCGGTCGGCGCGGGCCTGGAAACGGCCGCCTTGCGTGAGCAATTTATCGCCGTTCTCGGTCACGATTTGCGCAATCCCCTGTCAGCCTTGGCGGCTGGCATCGGCTTGCTCGATCAGAAAGAGCCACTCAGTGAGCGCGGCCGAACAATCGTCGAGGAAATGCATGGGAGCATCGCGCGCGCTAATGCGCTGGTTGCCAATTTGCTAGACTTTGCACGCGGCCGACTGGGGGGCGGACTAACGCTGAGCCGCGACGCGGATCAGCCGCTGACGCCGGTGCTAGAGCAGGTTCTCACCGAAATCCGGTCAATCGCGCCCGAGCGGGAAATCGTCGCGAGCTTCGTGATAGCCGAACCGGTCAATTGCGATCGCGGGCGGATCGCCCAACTGGCTTCGAACCTGCTGTCGAACGCTGTCGCCCACGGCGCTGCGGACATCCCCATCCGTATCGCCGCGACGACCGACGGCAGTTCGCTTACCCTGTCCGTTAGCAATGGCGGCGCGGCGATCCCGGCGGGAGCACGCGAGCAGCTGTTTCAGCCATTCTTCCGCGGCGTGGTGCTTAGTAGCCAGCAGGGTCTTGGGCTCGGCCTTTTCATCGTCAACGAAATTGCGAAAGCGCACGGCGGGAAGATGACCGTCATGTCCACCGCAGACGAGACCCGCTTCACGTTCTCGATGCCGTTGGTCGGATAAATTGCATTCTGGACTGCTGCATCCCTGAACTCGATGAGCGCGTTTGCTCTTTCCAACTATCCGCTTAGCTCGTCGGTCGTTTTAACTGTACGCCCAAGGGCGCTCTGCGCCGCGGAATAGCGTCAAGCGCACACATGCACTCCGGTCCAAACCAGCCGCCGTGCGGACCGATTATCTTCGCACATTCCTCGCAGCGCGACAGATCTGGCGGAATGGGCGGCTTGTTCATTGCATGGTTTAACACGGTAACGGCCAAGTTTCGACCGTCGTGGAGGCGGACTTGATTGTGGGCCATTGAGACCGCCTCCCACACCGCGGATTGTTCCCTGGCGTGGTTACGCAGTCCTTTCCATCCGACTAGTTGCTGGTGTGCGGCCGAAGCGAACGTTCGAAAAGAAACTTACACTTTCGAACAGCGAGTTAGCGGCGAAGGTCACTTCTTACCCCTAGTAAGTTTCGGACAGCCATCCCATGTTGGAGTTGCTACCAGTCGGTATCGACGGTCTTTGGCGCGATAAGCGCGCCTCTTCCCATCTTTAGCGCCTCTTAGTCGCGGAGCGGCCAATTCCGGCCACCCCCGCCCAAGAAGGACTTCAACATGAAATATTTTGGCACCGTCGAGTCTTTTGACGAAACCAAGGGCCTTGGCTTCATAAAGCCGGAGAGCACCGGCGCGCATATCGGCTTCGAACGAAGTGCGATTGGATGGGACAGCAAGGCATCGCCCGAAGTGGGCAAGCGTCTGTCGTACGAGATATCGGAAGCCAAGGGCGAGAATAACGCCATCAACTTGCAGCACGCGTAAATCGAGGCTGCGGGCGGAGGCAGTGACGCTTCCGCCCGTAACTTTCCGCTTTAACAGACTAGGGGGATCTCGTGCCTTTTCAGCCATCTTCGACACCCGGCAAGCACTTCACCACCTTTCATTCCGCCGCTGAGGAAGCCAGATTTCGAACCGACGAGCGAGAGCCCCTGAAGGCGCTAAGCGGTCGGATTGTCCGGACCCCTAGAGCGCGCTCGCCCTACAAGGCTGTCCTTAGTCACGCGGGGCACGCAGACACGGCGCGCGCGTTCGATACGATTTGCGAGGCGGAAGCCTTTATCCGCCTCAACACACCGACCAACGGACCCCCGCTATCGAAGCTCTACGACCGCCAAGCGGGTGAGGCCTGAAGTGCGAAAGCAGTTTCCCAACGACGGGATAGAACCATGTTCACCGGGCTGCGCTCCCGCGTACACGGGAGCTTGAAGATGTATCCTCGATCGTCGCGTAAGGAAGCAGGCCGCGTGATCCTTCTCGCTCTCGACGAGGGCGAAGCCATTGTGAAATGCCTCCTCTTAAAGGTCGCAATCTCTGCAATTGAAAGCCTTCCGGGAGGCGGAGTCTGTCTAGTCTGTAGGGATAACGATGGCGCCACATTGTTAACCCGCGAGCTGCACTCCTACGTCATTGACGACGCCGCGAAGAAACCGCCCAATCGGCCAACAGCGCCTCTCACATGAAGGCTCCAGCCGGTTGAACCCGGCGTAGCTTTCTTTCACTTTCTACCAACGCTGTCGCGACCGAGTTCGACCCAATCCTAACCTCGCGCGATGCAACAGAACCTTAGGTGAGGACGCTCAGTGTGTTATGCAGCCCCATCGCGCGAAACTAAGAAATGTAGGCTCTTGCGCGGCTGAGAGACAGCAGTGCTCCCGCTTACCGAAGGGAGCCCCAACCATGAGGCGTTTCCGAGAAATCGCCGTTTGGCAAACCGTCCGAACATGAGAGTCAGAAAGGCGCGATACTGTTGAGGCATGGCGGGCAAGAGCCGAACAAGCTTCGCTGCCCAGCGCACGCTGCTCGAAAGAAGTGCAGCGGCGTGGACCAAACTGGCAGAAAACTTCAACTCGATGGCGGCAAGGTGAAATCAATGAACGCGGATGAGCCTGTAAAACTGGCACGCCCAAATAACGATCGCGGAGTTCTGCGATGCTGGCAGGAATGGCAGATCGAAGGGCGTAATCGGCGGATCGTTCTCTGCGTAGAAACTGCCCTCGAGCTACGTCCAGGCCACGCGGGCTTCAACCGAGAACACCTGGATGATTTGATCGAACACGCTGGCGAGCTGATGCATGGCAGCAACACGCCGATCGATGCGATCCGCATTATACCTGCGCCTTAGGATGCGGGCACTTGTACCCATTGATCGGACACTGATCGATCTAGGCGAAAGCGAATCGATCTGGCGATAAGAATCAGCCTGCTTAAAAGATGCGGATTGCCCGGATCACGCCTTCCTCTCGGAACTGGAAACGGAGGTTGAGCTACCTGATCGGCGCATCGTCAGTTATCAGCGCGAAACGGAGACTTAAACCTTCGAACCATTCTGGACTCTATCTCATTTCGATTTCAGGCCGTTGTCTCGCTCGTATGTGACGATGCGGAATTCAAGGTTTTGAAGCTCGTAATGAAGCGCCTCTAACGCCGCCATGTCAGGCGATGGCTTGCCCCACGCCGCGCTCATCTCTCGCCTAACTTGATCGCGCCTACAATTTAGGGACGGGAGCGTATCGTCGGTCGGGGGGCGTTTGGCACTCAAAGGGGCGCGGTCTCGATCACCACGATTGGTAAAAGGTTTGCTGCAAACGAAGGTCACGCGTTTGGATTACCCCCGGATTGCTCGATCATCGATTCCACTCTTTCCATGTGCTCCTTGAACTCTTCTGCCTCTCTCACATCACCCCGTCGGGCGGCTTCGTTCATGAAGGCCTCGCAGTCACGCTTCATGCGGTAGAGATTCGCTAAGAATTCTTCGCGAGTTGGAATCGACATTCAATCCCGCTCTCTCCTAAGCGCAGCTGCCCCGAATCCCGGAGAGACAAAGCCGTGCGTTATCCGCGCAATCCTGGAATTTGAGGAACTCGGATTTCTTCGGTCGAACAAATCCGTTCGCCGTCTTCGCGACCTTCAGGATGGTATTCATCAGAATCTCCTAGCTGAGCAGACAAGCCGCCCAGGCTCCGCACGCTTGCCTTCCATGCGGGATCATTTCCGGCTCGATGATTGACGGGCCAGCAGCTCCTTTTGCTGTCGGATCACTCGTAAACGATGAGCATAGTTCTTCGGGCTAATTTCCTTTTTCGTCGAATCGTCGCGAAGTCTGCGAACAAGCAGTTCCACGCTCGAGCTGCTCGGCTCGTCAGGTAGGTGGAAAGCGTTAGACATAGCAGTCTCCCTCAGCTTCGTCAGCTTGGTCCCTCAAGGCGTCCGCCATGTTAATAGGTGCCTGTTCTTCGCAATGCGCCGCGCCTGAGTCGCTCGAGCACGATAGTCGGCAGAACCTCTGGTCACCGTATTCGAGGCTCCTCTAACCGAAGATCAGCGCTTCTCGCTCGTCGGGTCGATCGACCGCGCATCGCGGTCGAACTGCTCTGCCACTCCCGACAATGCCTCAGCGCCCTTTCTCGTCCTGGCCTTGCGCGCGAGCCGGCGGCACGATGCGGCTTGATCGCGCAGGCCCGCGGCTGCCTCACCACGCGACATTTGATGATTCGACATCGGGCTACCAGAGCGGGCTTATCGGCCGGAACCGCTCGCGTCGCACATTGTCCGCAATAAGTCGCGCCTTGAGCTTCGAGCGGATCTGCGCCGCGCCGAAGCTGCTCATGCAAACGAGCCGAACGCCTCCATCAGGAAGGTTCTCGAGCGCTGAAATGCCGATATTCTTGTCGGAGCAATGTTGGATGATTTCAGCCTCCGTCATCGAGAGGTTCAGGGCTCGGCTCATTTGGCTGCTCGCTTCGCAGCAGCAATCGCATCCGAAGCGTTTGTGTAACTATAACCGCCCCATTCGTAAGTGGCTTTGAGGATGACCGCGATGTCGTATCGGTCGAGTTCGTCACAGGTGCCGGGTGCGCCGGCGAAAGCATGTGAGCGGTGGGACGCTACAAGCTGCTCTGGGTTAAGTTCGATGGAAAAAGGATCGGCGAGTTGATGGGGGCTTTCCAAAAGTCTGCTCCTTCGCGGCAAGCGGGAGCATGACGTGACTCTCAGCCATCGGCGCCTGCGGGCGAACTGCCGATGATGTCGACGCGCTTAGCACAAATCTCGGGCGAATGCGCGCTAATAACGAGCCTTTCTTCGGGTGCGTCAAGCGAGGGCATTGGGAATCTGCTAGAATGCGGAGAAAGCCATCACCGCTGAGGCCCCAATTTCAGATATATTTGAGTCACCCTATGGACTCGGCCAAGATCGGCCGTATGGTGAGCGGCGTACTTCGAGACTTCGGTTTCAGAGTATGGGGAACCCCGCCGGGTCAAACCGGTGGGGTTTACCGCATCTGGGCCTGGTGATTAGTCCGACTCCAAAGCGACGAACGGCGCCGCCTACTGTGTCCAACTTTTTCGCTTCCCAGCTCAACTATTCGAAGAGTTGGCGTTAATCGGGCCGGCTCGATGAGTATCAATTCAATGAGACTGTCGGCGCTCCGGGATATCGGCTGGGATCACTGGGATCCCATCGGCCTTAATGGCGCGGAAGGCGGCTGGCGACGCAGCGACGCAGCAAATGAATATGACCGTTACATGCAGCATATCGTCGACGGTCTACAAAGGGGCGCGTTAGACGAAACGCTGATCGATTACCTCGTCGCAATCGAGACTCGACATATGGGCCTGGCAGAGACCCACACGACACGAACACGCGCGGCGGATGTCGTCGCAATCATTCGCGAGCATTTGGAAAGCTCAGTCTGAGTCGAAGTCCCTTATGTGCCGAGGCGGGCATTCAGGTCCGCCAGGCGCTTCCTCAGCACCGCGATGTTCTCCGGCGTCGTGGCCTGAAGCTGCCGCTCTTCTTCTTCGTCGATATGAGTGATCTTGCCGGTCTCAATGGCGTCGAGGAGGCGCACCAACCGGTCCCGCTCCTCGTGCCAAGTCTCCGCGCTCACGAAGGCTCTATCTTTGTTTGCAATGCGAAATCCTCTTATCATCCGGCGCTCATTGCCCGACGATTGCCGAACGCCTACATATCGTCTGCTAGCAGTCGTCATCGACGGTCCTAAGCGCTTCGGCGCGCTTCTCTCCATCCTTACGCCTTTTAGTCGCCGTCTGGCCAATCTTGGCAGCAAACGGGAAGGCTCGGCATGAGATATACCGGAACGGTTCGCTCATTCGATTCGTCGAATGGACGCGGTACCATCGAGGCTGATAGCGGAGGCGAACTGCTGGAATTCGAACGAACGGGATTGTACCTCGGTTCGCGGATCCTGCCTAATGAAGGTCAGCGGCTCAGTTATGAGCTCGGCATCAGCGGTGGCAAGCGCCGCGCGATGAACCTCACTAATGCATGACCGGGATATCGCGGGAGGTCCTTGGGGCTACGGACTGAACGTTCCCCGTCAATCTCGACATTGAACGACCCGCAAAAAGACGAGGGCTACTTAACCAATCGCGCCAATCGCACGGAGACCAAGCTATGAGCCACTCCTACCATGCGGACATCGCGCGAGACGCAGCCGAACGTTCTCAACGACCCGTCAGTCTGGAAGGCGTGGCACGGTCGCAAATCCTTCGGGCTGAGCTCGATCGCTACGCCATCGCGATGGTCTCCGAGAGCCTCTACGAATGGGGCGGTTCGCGCTACGGCAACGCACCCGACGCAATCGCTGCGGCAAAGAGGGGATCGAAGGCGCCCGGACGAACCAAGCATCGATGATACGGGCCGGAACTCTGATCGCCTTATCGTGCGCCGGATTATTCGGCGCTTTGATGGTGAACTTGTCCTTGACGGCGATGTTGATCGCTTGTGGGGCGTTGCTTGTCACCGCAATGCTCCGAGCGATGTGGTTCTCGGAAAGGGCCTATCGGCGCAACGAGCAGACGCGCGAGGACCATCTGGCGAAAGAACGTGAGCACGCAAACCTGCGACGGCTCGAACGCGGCGATTAACCCTACGGGCTAAATCCTCCAACGCTTCGCGCAACTCACCGCACAGAACGTCGCGGTCAGCATAATCCAAGGCTTCACCAGATCGCAGCCCCAAGCGTCTTCAACAGGATGAAATGCTGTCTGACAGCAGAAAACGCGCCCCCTATATCGTGGCAATGCACGCCATGGCGGTTAGCCACTGCCCGCACAATTGGCCTCAGCGTTGGGTAATGGGAGTGAGCAACATTAGGAAAGAGGTGGTGCTCGATCTGGTGATTTAGCCCGCCCGTGAACCAGGTGACGATCCGCGAGCCAACGGCGAAGTCTGCTGTCGTCCGAACTTGATGCAATGCCCAATCGTCTCCTGCGCGAACTCCGCGGAACTCCATGGCCGGTGTAAGGTGGGCAACCTGAAATACGAGGGCTAGCACCCAGCTCAGGACAACATGGAAGAGAATAAACGCCGCCACAGCCCACCAGACCGGAAGCACCAAGAAAGGTGGCAGGACAAAGAGCACAAAATAGAGCGCCTTGCACAACAGTAGCTCAGTGCGCGCGTCATTGCCCAGCCCGACTGGATGCAAATCGTTCAGGCGACCGCCGAGCAAGCAGCGAAAATCCTTCCAAAATAGCCATTCAACTGTGTTCAACGCATAGTAGAATGGCGCCTTGATCTGTTGATGACGAAAGCGTGGCGCCCAAGAGGCGGCCGGTGAAAGGCGCAAAGCGCCGCGCGTCTCGAGATCGTCATCCCAGCCAAGGACATTCGGTTGCCGGTGATGCAGACCGTTGTGTTTGTGAAGCCAGAAGTGCCGTGAGGGTCCCAAAAGAATCGAGCATAATCGCGCGGCAAACAGGTTTGACTTTGGTCGTCTGAAGAGCGTGCGGTGATTGGCATCGTGGAAGACGCCAAAGCCGAGGGCCGAGGCTGCGAAAGCGAGACACAAGGATGCCCATAGGGCGCCTGATAGGGTCGTCGCGTAAAGCAGAGCCGCGTAGGACGCGGCAAACCACATCACGACCACGATGACTTTCCGCCTTAGCCTTGGGTCACCGACCGATGGCCGGCCGTTAATCGCCTCTTCTGCAAGATGATCGCTTACTGTCGCTTTCAACTCGCGCCAAAAAGGTGACTTGGAGGCAAAGCCTGGAAGCTGTCTGCTCGGCTGAGCGTTCACGCGGACGTTGCTAACTGGTTCAACGACGAAAACTTCGTCTTCTCGGCGCGGACGATTGTCCGGCAAGCTTCTCACGATAGATGATCCGCCCCTTGGACAGGTCGTAAGGCGTCATCTCGACATGGACCCGGTCGCCCACGATGGACCGGATGCGATAGCGGCGCATTTTGCCGGCGGTGTAGGCGATAATCCTGACTTGATTATCGAGCATGACTCCGAACCTTCCGTCAGGCAGAATCTCGTCAACTACACCTTCAATGGTGAGAAGTTCTTCTTTTGCCATGCATGCTAGATTCCTCTTCGCCGAGATGCCCCGGATCGAGCGCCTCGTGGCTAGCTGGCGTTAAGGGAAGAGAGCGCGGAGCGCCTAAAACCGTCGATACCGGCCGGTAGCTGTGGATCCATAGCCCCGATGTATTAGGAAAGATATCCCTGCTGTTCCGCAGCTTGCGCTAAATCGAGAACTATTGTCTGGAACGAGTCCCTAGGTGCGAACCGGCCGCTCGAGCCAGAGCTATTGGCTTGGCTCAGGCATCAATTCTGGGTCAGGCTCATCATTGCGTGGGACAATAGTTACGACTTCGTCGAAATGCAGTCGGTGGACGACTTTTCCTGACTCATCTCGAACTTGAATGAAGTGGTTGAGGTTGATGCGACCGTGACCGGCGCTGTCTTCGAGCATGGCTCTTGCTTCGACGAGCGCTTGCCTCGTAGCCTGCTCGATCCCCGCCAGCTCTTTCCCCTCATGATCCACCGCGTCCATGTCGTTGTGGAGGTCGAAATAATAGCGAGGCATGTGGCGCAAACGGTGCCTCAGCCGATTTGTTGCAAAGAGTAATCTGGTTGAAGGAAACTTGGCGGCAGTCCGGGCTTTTGCAAAAGTGTGGTACAGGTGACGGCATCATCGATCGTGCTTTGCCAGGCGTCGGTGGCTGAGGGACGACCCGAGGGGACCCCCGCCTGAAGCTAAGGATGCGATCATGGACCGCAAGCCAGAACCCACGCTCTCTCTCTTCTTGAAGCGGTTGTTACGGCGGTCCGATCTAAATGCCCAAGAGCAGCGTGCGATCCTGAGCCTGACGGGTGTGACTCATCGCCACCGTCCGAATGAAGACATTGTCAGCCCAGGGGAACGTGTCGATAGCGCGTGCTTGGTGGCGAAGGGATTGGTGGCTCGCTACGACCAACGGCTGGATGGGCGCAGGCAGATTACATCTTTCTACATCGCTGGCGACATGTGCGATCTGCACTCGCTGGTCGCCCCTAAAGCGAGCTGGAGCATTACCAGCGTAATCGAAGCGACCGTAATTCGGGTGCCGCACACCCAGCTCGGCAGGCTGTGCGTCGAGTATCCGGCTTTAGCACTTGCTTTTTGGCGCGACTGCACCGTCGACGCTTCGATCTTCACGACCTGGGAGGGCAACCTCGGCCGCAAAAGTGCCAAGGAACGCCTAACGCACCTATTTTGCGAAATGGGACTGAGAATGGAGGCAGCCGGACTTGGGACACGCCAAGCATATGAATTTCGCGCGACCCAGGAGCGGCTGAGCGAAGCCACGGGTCTCACTGCGGTACACGTAAACCGCACGCTTCAGCATATTCGAGCTGAAGGCCTCGTAAAGTTTGACCGTGGGTTCGTCGAGATTCCGGACTGGAACGCGCTTGCGGCAATAGCCGAGTTTGATCCCGGTTTCCTCATGTTGGACGGGCCGCAGAAAAGGATCATATCCTAGCCTCAGCTCACCGCTCCGCGGACACCCCGATTGCCGTCAGCGAATTTCCGCTTTCCTTCCGATGCGAAGCCCGAGGCTTAGGTCTGACTTCGACCCAAACCGGAAACTGGCAGCCCTGAAGCTGTGCATAGGGAACAGTGAGAACTGGCGCTCGTTTCAATCCCTGCCCACGGAGGGGGTGGGATAGTGGTACGAAGCGAGCATCCGGTGAGTTCAGGCAGCAAATTCGAGCTGCTTGTTCAAAGCGTCACTGATTACGCGATTTACATGCTCGACCCTCAGGGTCGCGTTACCAGCTGGAACGCCGGTGCGCGCCGGTTCAAGGGTTACGAGGCGGACGAGATCATTGGTGAGCACTTTTCGCGCTTCTACACGCCGGAAGAGCGGGAAAAGGACATTCCGCGAATTGCGCTTGAGACGGCCGAGCGAGAAGGCCGCTTCGAAATCGAAGGCTGGCGAGTTCGCAAGGACGGTAGTCGCTTTTGGGCCAACGTTGTCATCGACCCCATCCGGGACCCACAAGGGGGGTTAGTGGGCTTTGCGAAGGTCACCCGGGACCTTACCGATCGAAAGGCGGCAGAAGAGGAGCTTCGTGCGAGCGAGGAGCGGTTCCGCCTGCTTGTTCAGAGTGTCACCGACTACGCAATTTACATGCTTGATCCAACCGGGCGGGTTAGCAGTTGGAACGCAGGGGCCGAACGCTTCAAAGGATATAGCGCCGAAGAGATTCTCGGTGAGCACTTCTCCCGCTTCTATACTGACGAAGATCGAGAAGCGGAGATTCCGCGGATCGCGCTAGAAACGGCCCGAAACGAAGGACGATTTGAAGCGGAAGGCTGGCGGGTTCGGAAGGACGGAACGAGATTCTGGGCCTCCGTCATCATCGACCCCATCCGAAACGACGCCGGTGAGTTGATCGGCTTCACCAAGGTCACTCGCGACATGAGTGAGAAGCGCGCCATCGAGGAGCAGCTTCGGCAGTCGCAAAAAATGGAAGCCGTCGGTCAACTCACGGGTGGTCTCGCTCACGATTTCAACAATCTTCTGACCGGGATCAGCGGTAGCCTTGAAATGATGCAGCTGCGGATGGCGCAAGGCCGTACCGCCGAAGTTGATCGCTACCTGACTGCCGCTCAAGGCGCGGTCAAACGCGCCGCATCCCTCACCCACCGACTACTAGCGTTTTCCAGACGCCAAACCCTTGATCCCAAACCCACCAACGTCAATCGGCTTTTGAGCGAGCTTGAGGAGTTGGTGCGGCGGACCGTCGGGCCTAGCATCCAAGTCGAAGTTGTCGGTGCCAGCGGATTGTGGCCAACTTTGATAGACCAAAACCAGCTCGAGAATGCGGTTCTGAACCTTTGCGTAAACGCTCGCGACGCCATGCCAAATGGCGGCAAGCTGACGATTGAGACAGCCAACAAGTGGCTGGATGACCGTGCCGCTCGAAAGCACGACCTTCCAGTCGGTCAATACGTTTCGGTCTGTGTGACGGACACGGGCGTCGGCATGCGGCCGGACGTGATCTCAAAGGCCTTTGACCCATTCTTCACGACGAAGCCCATTGGTGAGGGCACGGGTCTAGGCTTGTCGATGGTGTACGGTTTTGCGCGCCAGTCGGGCGGCCAAGTCAGGATCTACTCCGAAGTCGGCCAAGGCACGACCATGTGTCTCTATCTCCCTCGCCACGTTGGTGACGACACTCTCGTCGACGAAGTTGAAATTCGATCGAGCATCGATGCTGCGGGAGGTGGGGAAGTAGTCCTTGTCATCGATGACGATCCTACAATTCGTATGCTCGTCGGTGAGGTGCTTACGGAGTCCGGCTATGCTGTCATCGAGGCGCCGGATGGTCCAGCAGGCCTCAAGGTGCTCGATTCGAACGCCAGGATTGATTTGTTGATAACGGATGTCGGTCTTCCCGGCGGAATGAACGGCAGACAAGTTGCGGATGCGGCGAGGGTGAAAAGGCCAGACCTGAAGATATTGTTCATAACCGGCTACGCTGAGAACGCCGTGATCGGGCAAACCCGCCTTGCGAATGGCATGTTCGTAATGACCAAACCGTTCCAGATGGACATGCTGGCGCACCGTATTCGAGAAATCATCGAGCAATGATGAAGCGGCGCGGGCCATTGGACTTTGGTCTAGGTTCCTCGTCCAGGCGTCTTCCTACATTTGGGCAAACCCCTGTCGACTTCGGAATGTGATTTCCGACCATGTCAAATGACCCCTTGGATGGCATGAGGGCGCGCATCAAAATGTGCCGCCGCCTTGCTGACGACATTCTTGACCCGAAGGCTGGCGAAGCCCTGCTCCAGATGGCCCGCGAAATAGAAATTGACCTGGCGAAACTCGAAGCTGAGCGTGAGGCACATTCGAGACACTGAGCCAAGTCGTTATTGCCCGCTTCGTCCGAATTCGACCCAAACCTGCCGCGTCCGAAGTCGACCCATTGCGGACATTCGAGAGACTGCCGCCCATCTCGCCTGCAGTTAATCCAAGTTTGTGGCTGCAACTAAAGTGGGTTAGGTTTGTTTTTGAACGTATCGCCGCCGCCCGTTGCGAGCTCTTCGGCGACTGAGAGACCGAATTGCGCTCCCGCTCAGAACGGAGTGCGCAAATGTTCTCCGACGCGCCAATCCTCATTGTCGAAGACAATCTCTACTTAGCCCTCGACCTTTCGATCGCGGTCGAAGAGATGGATGGAAGGGTGGTAGGCCCAGCGTCCAGCGTCAGTGAGGCCCTCACACTATTAGCAACTCACGACGTGGCGGCGGCCATTGTTGATTGTCATTTGGCCGATCGCGACGCGCTCCCGCTTGCGAGGCAATTGGCAGCACGAAAGGTGCCATTCGTGCTCCACACAGGAACGCCAGTGCCGCTTATGTTTGCGGAACTTCACTCCCATGTGCCCGTACTCATGAAACCAATTCGAGCCGATGCGGTGCTGACGTGCCTCCTCAATGAAATTCGGAAATTTGGATAGTGGATCGAGCGGGGTGCTCAGTTCTCGTGTTAAGTAAGTTAGGTTCGGCCCATTAAGTGGTATAAGGATGAAACATCACCAGCGCCGTAGGCATGTTGGTGGCTGAGAGACAATCGTCGCGCTCCCGCCGGTGGTGGAGTGCTTTCGATGACCGAAAATTCGGACCACGTACTCGCACTCATGGTGCGACGACTTAGCCTGCGCGAAGATCTGTCCCAAGCCGATCGCGAGGCCATTCTGACCCTTCCGTTCAGCCGCAGACGGCTTACCGCCGGACAATATCTCGTCTGGGATGGAGATAGGCCGCAAAACTCCTGCCTTCTGATTTCCGGATACGCCTACCGACAAAAAGAGGCTGGTAACGGCGGTCGTCAGATCATCTCGATTCATATGAAGGGAGACATCGTCGACCTGCAAAATTCCCTCCTCGGCGTTGCTGACCATAGCGTCCAAATGCTCACGACCGCCGAGGTTGCGATCATACCCGTACAGAGCATCCGCGATCTTGCATCCTCGCACCCCCGGGTTGGAATGGCGATGTGGTATGAGACGCTCGTCGAAGCATCGATATTCCGCGAATGGGTGCTGAACATCGGTCGACGCGACGCGCGGACTCGCATTGCGCACCTGCTGTGTGAGTTTGCGATGCGGCTGCAAACAGCAGAGCTCGGACCACGTACGGCTTACGATCTGCCGATGACCCAGGAGCAACTCGCCGACGCCGTCTCGCTAACTTCTGTTCACGTAAACCGAACATTGATGAAGTTGGAGGAACAAGGCTTAATCACTCGCACCAGGCGCCTCATTTCGATCGTAGATTGGGACGAGCTTATGAAGGTCGCAGATTTCCAGCCGCGTTACTTGCACCTCGATCGGGCCGATCTAACCTAGGTGAAGGACTCGATCGGTGCCTGCTTTCCATCCAAACTCGCCGTGTCGGATTTCGACCCATTGCGGACACTAACTTGCAGCGAGCCTGCATTGGCTGAGGTCGCTTCGTGTGTTGGAAACGAAGGCGGCAAATCGGCCATCGATGATCAGGGTTGCGTCCGACGAAACGAACCGCTGACCGATCGAAGATGCCTTCAAGCGAAGATGGTACTGTTCTCCGTGTGAAAAGGTTACATCCGCGATTTCGTTGCGCAGGACGACCTCGAAGGTCGTTCCGTTCTTGCATCCAAACGTCCGCGACCTCGGCTCGTGGGCTATCGGGAGGTAGTGAACTGCGAGACTGATTGCCAACAGCCAGCCCGCAGAATCGCTCAGCACTGATTTCGGCTCCCGTGATTTGGCCGTCGCCCAAGTTCGCGCTGGTTGGTACTAGACTTACGAAGGGAGTCCTACGTCGAGACTCCCTTCGCTCACATTCCTAGTGGCCTTGCGCGACCGGCGCGAAGTTCGCGTGGACTAACTTCCACTGACCATCCTGCTTCACATAAACTCGCGTTGACTTTGCCAGCGATGGGTTGACCTTACCGTCGGTGCCGCGACGCAACCCCGCGAAATTGTAGGTCAGGACGGCTGTGTCGCCGTAGACCTGCACGCGTCC
>Ga0070665_100003645_pt1 | contig 16315 bp, 22 predicted proteins | sample KBSS13metaG_FD_65862 | JGI IMG/M metagenome (GOLD analysis project Ga0070665, IMG submission 65862) | Switchgrass rhizosphere microbial communities from Kellogg Biological Station, Michigan, USA - KBS S1-3 metaG | ecosystem: Host-associated > Plants > Roots > Rhizosphere > Soil ... | reverse complement strand
ACGTATGAGCGGATTCGTGCGCGGCCTAATCCGGCGCTGAAAATTCTGGGCGTGGTCATCACGCTGTTCGATAAGCGCACGAATATTTCGCGGGACACGCATGGGCAGATTCGCAGCGTGTTTGGAGAAGTACTTTTCAAGACGAAGATCAGCAAGAACGTACGCCTGGAAGAGAGTCCAGCGTTCAAGGAAACGATTTTGACGTTCGCGCCGAAATCACCCGGCGCAGTCGAATACAAGAAACTAGCCGCGGAGGTCATCCAACGTGTTGAAGAAAGCAGGGTTGCCCGTCACGCTGAAGATGCGGCATGACGCGCATTACATCGAACAACTGACGAGCTTCAGCGGCGCGGCGGTGGGACGGATGATCCGGCTGGATCAGATTCGTCCGAACCCGGAGCAGCCGCGCAAGGCACTCGGCGATCTCGGGGAGCTCACCGATTCGGTGCGCTCCAAAGGCGTGCTGGAGCCGTTGCTGGTTCGGTTTATGCCGACGGAAGGCTGCTTCTACATCATTTCAGGTGAACGGCGCTACCACGCGGCTCGCGCGGCGGGATTGCGGGAAGTGCCGTGCATCGAGAAGACGGTTGACGAAGCCGAAACGCTGGAAATTGGGCTGATCGAAAATATCCAGCGCAAAGACCTGACTCCGTTTGAAGAAGCGGATGGGCTGCACCGACTGGCTACTCAGTTTGAATACACGCACGAGGACATTGCGAAGAAAATTGGCCGCGCGCGCTCATCGGTGACCGAGACGCTTTCGCTGCGGAATATTCCGGAGGGTCTGCGCAAGAAGTGCATCGAGCACGGTATCAGCTCGAAGTCGCTGCTATTGCAGATTGCGCGGCAACCTACCGAGAAGAAGATGCTGGAGATGTTTCAGCGAATCCTGCAGGGAGGGCTGACGCGCGACGAAGCGCGGCGCGAGCGGCGGGAAGATCAAGCAGGGCCGCAGCGGCCCCAGCCGTTCATCTTCCATTTCGAGCCGCAAAACGAAACATTCAAGTTCAGGATTCAGTTCAAAAAGAGCCACGTTTCGCGCGATGAGCTGATCCATACGTTGCGTGAGATTCTCTCGCAGCTGGAGGATTCCGGTTCGCAGGACGCTTCCGGTGAGCAGGCGGACTGGACAGCAGCGTGACGTAAGCAGAGCCTCAGCAAGTTCACTAAATTTCGGCCTCAAATGCGCGCAAGCGTGTTGAGGCCGATTTGCTTTTCCGTACTTTGCTCGGCAAACTGAATTTCTATGGAAACGTACGATTTAATCTGCATTGGAGCGGGTCCCACGGGCCTCGCTTGTGCGATTGAGGCAGTGAGAGCGGGCTTGAAGCCCCTGGTGGTCGACAAAGGCGCGATTTGCAATTCGATCTTCAACTACCCGGTAAACATGGTTTTTTTTACTACGCCGGAGCTGCTGGAGATCGGCGACCTGCCGTTGGTATCGCCCGCGGAGAAGCCCACTCGAGTTGAAGCGCTCAAGTATTACCGCAAGGCGGCGGAACATTACGGCTTGAAGCTGAAGCTCTACGAGAAGGTAATGAAGCTCGACGGGAAAGATGGTCATTTCATCGTTTCGACGCGAACAGAGCGAAGCAGCGAGCATTCGTATCGGGCCGCCAAAGTGGTGGTGGCGACCGGCTATTACGATTTGCCGAATGAACTCGGGATTCCAGGCGAGGATCTGCAACACGTTTCGCACTACTACACCGAGCCGCATGAATTCTGGAATCAGGACGTGGTAGTCGTCGGTGCAAAGAATTCCGCCGCGGAGGCGGCGCTCGACCTGTGGCGGAACGGCGCTCGGGTGAGCATGGTGCACCGCAAGGCGGAGCTGGGTTCGACAATCAAGTATTGGGTTCGGCCGGACATACAAAACCGCATCACGGCAGGGCAAATTCCGATGCATTGGAATTCGGCGGTCAAAGAGATCACGCCGGACGCGGTGGTGATCGAGAACGGGGCAGGGGAGCAGCGCCTTCCCGCAAAGCAAGTCTTTTTGCTGACCGGCTACCATCCGGATTTCGAGTTTATCGAGAGCCTGGGCGTGAAGCTCCATCCGGTGACGAAGAAGCCAGAAATGGATCCGGAGACACATGAAAGCAACGTGCCGGGCCTCTATCTCGCAGGCGTAGTAATCGGGGGACGGCACACGAGCGAAATCTTTATAGAAAACGGACGATTCCACGGAAAACAGATCGTGCAAGCGCTGACGCGCGGCGCGGCAAAAACGGCCTAAAGTGCCGTAATTTGCGCGACCTGAGCGCGTTTGTTAGACTCTTCGCATGGCATCTCCCATTCGTGAAGTAGCGGAAACTTTTGGCGCGCTTGCCAAGGGCTTCAGCGTCACCTTCAAAAATATGTTCCGGAAAACCGTGACGGAGAACTATCCGCACGAGCCGGTGCATTTTCAGCCGAGATATCGCGGGATTCACGTGCTGCATCGCGACGAAAACGGGCTGGAGAAGTGTGTGGGATGCTTTCTTTGTGCGGCGGCGTGCCCGGCGAATTGCATTTATATCGAGGCAGCCGAAAATACCGACGCGAACCGCATTTCGGCTGGCGAACGCTACGCTTCGGTGTACAACATTGATTACTCCCGCTGCATTTTTTGCGGCTATTGCGTAGAAGCGTGCCCGACAGACGCGATTACGCACGGCCACGGATTTGAGCTGGCGCCGTACGACATCAATTCGCTGGTTTACCGCAAAGAACAACTCCTAGAAAAAGACATCCTTCCGAAAACCGCTGCCGGTCGCTAGGCAATTCAGGTGGGCAAGACTCTGCTCGCAACAGACACCATTCGCGATTAGCGAGTTCCTGGAGGCTTACAGCACGACGACGTCACCGACGCGGAGGAGCTTGCCTTGTTCGGTGGAGGCGACGCGAGTGTTGGTGGCGAGGCGGTAGAAGTGGTCGAAGCGTTCTCGCGGTGAGTTTGACGGAAGCTGCGAGCGGCGCATATCGCTGAATTTTTTCTGAAAGCCGATGAGGTCTTCGCCGGTTCGTGGATTGCGCGGCGGGACAGGGCAGCGCGCACAGGGATTGCTGCCCTCGAAGGCGACGTCGCCAATCCTGAAGCGCACGGCGTAGTTCTCGCTTTCGCCGAAAAGCTGATCTTCCCAGAATGCGGGAACGCCGTCAATTTCGAGCGTGGTGCGGAAGCGCTCGCGGGCTTCGTTCAGTTCGATACCGGGAAAGAGATCGCAGACGAATTGCAGGGAAGCGGTGGAAACGATGGTTGGACCTGGCGCGAGCCCGTCATCGGGCGCGCCTTCCGGGATGTGGCGCACGATTGCAGTCCGGCCGAAGTATTCCGTAAACCAGGCGGCAGCGCGCTCTAAATCCGAGGGAAAGGCCAGCTTGATGGGATTGAGCGTGGAGGCTCGGCCGACTCCGCTGCCATTCGCCGCGTTGCCATCCACTCGAAGAGCCACGCTGGAAACCTGTGGGTCATATTCCGCGCGGATGTGTTGAATTTCCGGATTGTTTTTTCCGTTGATCCATTTTCCCTCGACGGTGAAGAGTACCCACACGCGATCGAGATGCAGGCCACCGTTCGGGCCGATGCGCGCTTCGGGGACGCTGACCGGGTCGAGTCCTTTGATTGGATGGAGGCGGATGTTCGCCAGCCAGGCGGTCCGCGCTGGTCCAGACATGAGAAAAGTTTAGCAAACAAAGAAACAGCGGCGCACGGTGCGAGCAGGCGAACTGAAGGCGGGGAGTGGGCCAGGCGAACCACATGCGGGGTTCAGGGCAACTTCAAGAAGACGAGGGGCGCGGCGAGGTAACATCCGCGCCCCTCACGGGGACGCTTACCGGCCAGCGGCGCCGGCCGCGGCCTGCAGTGGCTTATAGCCGCATGTGGCGGCTTTCCTCATTGCGTCCAATGCTTCAGCGGTGGTGAGCAGCGGGGTGGTGGTGCAACTACGCAGCGAACCGCCTGCGGCAAAAGCCAGCGCGATCGCTGCGGCAGAAATATTGTCCGGCATTTCGGTGATGAGAATGGCGTCGTGCTCGCCGAAAGCAAAATAACCGTGTTCGATTTTGCCGCCGAGTTTTTCGATCGGTGCGCGCACAACTTCAAAGCGGTCCTGCGGATTGGAGATCAAGCGCGACATTGCTTCCGACGTGTAACTGACCTGATGGAGAAAACGGGGCATGGGATCCTCCTTCCAAGGGTTCCCGTGGCACTTCCGAGGGGGCATTCCGAGGGGCGGGCCAGCAACACTGCTCCCATGCAAGGTTAGAGTCAAGAGCTTTGTATTGCGGTCTGTGGATGTTTCTCGCAAATGTGCCGGCCGCAACGGAACGGTCGGTTGGAGCAAGACGCGCCCGCGAAAGTTTTTCTGATTGACACGGTACGCCAGAAAAAACTATAGATACGCCACCCGGCGCATTCCGCGGCGAGGAGGCGTGATGCTGAGAAAACTCTGGCTACTGGCGGTTGCGGTGGTATGTGTGGCGTGCCTCGATAGACCTGCAGACGCAACTCAAATCCAAATTTACGGCGCCTGGCATTGCGGCAACGACTTCTGCACATGGAGCACGGTGCGGAATATGACCGACTTTGACACGAAAAATCACTGGATGATCGACCGCGGCGACGGCGTGCCATCGGTCAACCTGGTGGTGCTGAGCTTCGTGAACCCGCTGAAGCTGCTCAACAAGACGAACGACTCGCAAACGGTGAACGGCGCGCCGATCGGCATGAACGCGGCCGTGGTGAGTTACTTCACGAGCCACAACATCCGCGTGATGCTTTCGATTGGAGGAATCACCTACACCGACGATTGGGATTCGGCGCTGGCCTCTAACGGCACACAACTCGGCCTGAACGCGGCGGCGTTGGCGAAGCAGCTGAATGTTGGCATCGAGATCGACTACGAGAACAATACCAGCCCGAATCTGGCGGCACTGCAGAACTTCATCACGGCGTACCGCTCGGTTTTGCCGTATGACCCGACGGGAGCGAATGCGGCCGCGCGGTTGACGATCGACCTGGCCGCGGGCGATCAATACCTGGTGCCGCTTGCCGCTAAGGCTACAACGGACTGGCTGAACACCAGCTCTCCGGTGTTGGACTATGCCAACGCTATGGTTCCGAATCGGCAGCCGAACAGCGCGTCGTCGGCGCAGTCGAATTGGCAGCAGCACGTCAGCGGCTACCCGCGAATCACGCCGCCCGTGCCGCCTTTAGCGCCCGCGAAGATGGCCGTGAGCTTGTATATCGTTACGGGCAAGAATCCGGCTCCGGAATGCACTACGTTTAACAGTTCGCTCGAGAAGTCGACAGGGAATTGGGTGCAGACGGTTGCGCCAGCTGGGGCGGGAACTACGCCGGGTGTCCTTGGGTATATGTTCTGGGCGGCGGAGTGCCAGGGAGCGCATTCGGTGTGCACGGTGCCGCCGAATACGTGTCAGGGCGGCGTCGGAGTGGGGTCCTCGACGTACAGCGTGCCGTTCCCGATGCCGGCACTGCGGCAGAATTGATGAGCGCTCGCTGAAAAAGAAAGACTTAGCGGACAGCAGGAGTAGAGATGAAAAATATTTTTGCTTCCGTTCCACTTTTTCCCGGAACTGGCACGTCCGGCTCGCAGTACAGACAGCCCTTCGCTACGGTTGCTAGCTGGATTGAAGCTGCGTATTCCGTTCCCGGAACGCAGCCCCGAGATAGTAGGCCGCGGCGACGACGAACAGTGCGCCCAGAAAAAGCCGCACGGGCTGGTGGAAAAATAAGAACCATCTGAACAGAGATATCGCGCCAACAATCAACGACACAGATCCAAATAGGATGGACGTGCTAAATTCGCTCCCAAAGATTGGCGCCTTCCCCTTGAATGGGTGCCACATACAGAGGGGTGCTAATACCGGACAAAGCAGCAAGTTAAAACTGCGAAGCGCAACGATACCGCCGTGGGGTGATGTCGATAGCAGCTTTGCCGTATAGCCGAGCAAAAGCACGCCAACGATCAATGACTTTGGATGAGCAAGCCGCACGACGGCGCATTATATGCGATGTCCAATACGCCGACAATTATCGCGACGTGCGAGGAAACGGGCGGACCTTGGGCAGTTGAATTCTCTTACCACCACCAGGGTTCATCTGGCTCGGGCGCCTTATCACGGCTTAGAAAAAGAAATCCGAACACGCTGACAAGCGCGACTCCGTATAACTGGTGTTCTTTGCTGTAGTTGAGCGAATGCTGGATGACAACGAAGAGGGCGGCAACGACTAGGGCGATGCCAGAGGCAATCTGCTGCTTGCTGAAACTTCTCATTGATCTTTGTTGTTGGGCGTCCTCGCTGCATCCGTGAATGCAACGTGTGAGCAAAAGAATCGTAGCCGCTTACGGCGCGCGAGTCCATAGACCGAAATGAACAAAATGCACATCTGGATACGAGGAATGCTCGCTGCTGCAATCAGCGGCGCGAGCGGGGGCATGCTCACCGGTTTCGCCGCGGTTGGGATCGATCCGCGGCATTTCAATTTGTAAACCGGCATTGGTTCGACGGTGTGCATCGGCGTCGCCGCAGTGGCTGCGCCGGCCGTTTTCTTCACGCTGCGGCTACACTCCGTTATGAAAGGCGCCGCTGCAGACAAAGCTCATTTTCGTTGACATTACAAATTAGTTCTTATATCAAACATGGTATGCTGGCTGGTTCACATCCGCAGCTGGCGCGCTCATGCGTGACAATTGCTCGTCCGACCATAGCGGCCTTCGGAGTTGGCCGTGGCCGACTGGCCCGGCCTGGCGCCGGTGCAATTTCATTCGCGTTTTTGCTTTTCGTTGCCAGTTTCCTTGTCGTTTGCCCGAACGTGGCGGCTCCCGAGGAAACGGATAATCGTGAAAAATCGGAGCGTGCGCAACCTCCGGCAGGTGCCGACCGCAAGTCCGAAAATTCGGCGTCCCCGGAGCCGTCGGGGGATGACAAGTCATCCGTATCGCTTAGTGGTCAAGTCGCCGAAGATTCTGCCGGTCCACACGGCGTCATCCGGTTCTGGCTGACTATCGATAACCGGTCAGCGCAGCCGATCCGGAACATTCAACTTGCCCAACCGCAAATTCGCGGTTTTCGTCTGGCCGGTCTATGCTGGCCGGGCAACAAAGTCAGCGAATGCCCGGACCTGTCGGGCGACGCTCCTGTCACAAGCCCGGATGCGCATCCCGGCAAACCGCCGGCGTCGCCGCAGCCTTTAATTGACCTGCAAAGCAGCCTCGAGCCGGGCCAGGCCGTGACCGTCTGGGGCTACCTGGAAGCGATCAAGACGACGCGCAAAGAAATCGCTTTTCTAACCGTGAGCTGGGACGGCCCGGCGCATTCCAGCAAGACGGTTGGCCTCGGTGAAGTCGAAAGCCTCAGTGTCGCCCGCGCTTTCTTTTTGTTTTTTACCAACAACTGGGAGTGGACGTTTCCTATCCTGCTTCCAGTCCTGACGTTCCTGGGAAGCCGCCTGTTGAAACGCCGCGAAGGCAAGCGCAAAGCCAGGGCAGAAGAACTCAGTCACCGGCAGCGTACCTGGAGCCTGATGCTCAAGCAGGCGCAGACCATTGGGCTGAAGTACTACACCCCGCTCAGCGGCAGCCTGCAGGCTTTGCGCGACGAATTCGAGACGTACTCGAAGCTCAAGGCTGACGCGGCTAAAGATCCCTCGGCTCCAAAGGATACCGATGGCGTTCTGCTCGAGGCGTGCTACGACGTGCTGATGATGCAGCGCCGCCTACGGGAAACGCTCGACGTGGTTGGCGGTTACTATTTCAAAGATCGCGATGGCGAATTCCTCGCAGACGCGCTCTATCAGAAACATCGCTCGCTGCTGAACTTTAGTTCGGAGTTGCGGGAAAAATTTTCCGCGGCCGGCCTGGAGATGGAAATCACTTCGACGTGGGCGGAGTTTCTGGTGCAGTCCGACACTGCACACAGCGCCGTCAGTATTTTTTGGCAGGGATTTCGCGGCCACATGGCCGGACTCTCGACCCAAGTCCTGGAAGAGGAAGTTCGCGTGCTCGACGCGTACGCCGCGCTGCTGAACTACGAAGTGAACCGTCCATTGCTTTACTGGTACGGCAAACTGAGACCCATTCAGTTCAAGTACACCGAAGGCGTCCGATCGCGCGACCAGATCTTGAAGTGGAAAGAAAAAAGCGGACAGTTGCACTTGTCGGATTCACAGGTTAAGGAATACGAGCTGGCGGGAAAAAACTATTTAGCCGATGTTGAAAGGGAAGTAAGCGTTATTCCTGCAAGAAAGAGGTGGTGGCTCTTGTGGCTTTGGTAGCTACCGCGGAATCACAGGGGAGATGGCCGGTTCTAACGGGCAAGGCTCTGGAACGGCGAACTGCAGGGAGCGAAACGGCTAGCGGTCCGGCGTCATCGGGGTTGCCATAAGTCCTCCATTTTCGAGGCTCGGCCCCATTGGGGTCGCGTTGGCGGAGAACGTTAGACCGAATTTCATCGACGTTTCTCCGATTCAAATCTTAGCAAACACCGCCTCGGCCGTCAAGCGAAATCACTCTGCTTAGCCTCGGAAGTTACACATTCTTTGAGGTTTAGGATAGGGCTCTGCTCGCTCGCGAGGCGTCTCACCGCCAGATGGCGTCTCTCGATCCAAGCGCCTTGCCGGTTTCAACCACGGTCTAACCACGAATCAAGTCTATCTCAATGGAGTTCCTATGCCGATCACCATTTCTCTCGCGCCAAATATCGTCGATTCCAGCGTCAGCGACTTCACCTACGCTGTAGCCTCCCTGACGTTTTCCGGAGCTATCCCTCCGGCGGCGACACGCTCTGCCGTCCGACCAGATCATCTAAGTCTTCGCAGAATCGCAAAACGGCAACGGCGGCTACTACGTCGCGGTGCAGGGAAGCGCGATGAACAACTGGAAGTGAAAGCATTCGCGAGCGGCGGAACAGGGGCAACGCCGGCGCCTCCCCGCAAGCGTCACCACCGACGTGGTCCAGCTCAGCATCACCGCGCGTCAATTTCTGTAACTCTCATTCATCGCGCAGTTCGCAATTTTGCAAATGTCGGCGAATCACGCGGCGCAGCGTCAGGACCTCCTGGTGGTTTCTGAACGTGGACTTCGCGATGATTTTCTGCACGGAACGGCCGCTATAGAAAACAAATTGTTGCGGCGTCTCGACCGCCTTGTCGTACGACTCCCATTTCAGCTCGTCGTAATCCACGGCGCCGTGAACCTGCTCCGCCGTGCCTTTGAAGTTTTCAACAATTTGGCTCTGGCGCTGAGCCTCGCGCTCCAGTTTGCGTGATTCATCAAAGTCGAGCAGCACAGTTTGGTCCACCGGATTCGCTCCGTAAAGCGGCGCATCCTGACGCCTATAGGTGAGGTTCAGTATCCAAACGAAGAGTCGAACAAAGATTTCCATGAATCGCAAGCCGGCCTGCGCCGAAGAATTTGCAACTGAGTGTACGCCTTCCATTCCGACCGTAAAGGCAAGAACATAATGATACGACCTGAAACTACATCTCCAACCCCCCGGACGCAGAGCTCGCGCAAGGACGACATCGTGCTCAACACGCGCAGCGTCCCGCTCGCCGGAGCTATTGTGCGCGTCTGCGCCATGCCGGCCACCGGACAGCCTTGCTCGCCGCTCGCGCAGATCTATTCCGACTTTGCGCTGGACGCAGGCTCTTGCGAACCCGACCACGACCGACGGCCTCGGCAACTATATCGAAGTCGGCGGCTCGGGCATCACCCAGGGCATCGTAACAACCTATAAGGTCCCAAGGCCTTTATCCACAGACCCGCAGGAACCCCGCATTTTCTTCTTGACACCGCGTCCTATAAGTTATACTTCTGTTATTTACATAACTAAGTAAACTTATAATAACCGAGGACGACGCCGGCAGGAGCACTATGCCGGTGAAGTCCAAAGCCAAAAAGCCGCAGCGCAAAGCTACACCCGCAGCGCTCTCCGAGCGGCTTCAAAAATTCCGCCTAGAAAATAATCTGAGCTATGAAGACCTGGCCGAGCTAATCAGCGGCGTCAGCTCGGAGACGGTCCGCCGCATAGCTACCAGCGCCCCCTTCCGCCCCCATCTGCTGACTCTCTCCAAAGTCGAAAAGTTCCTCTCCGACCGGGAGGCTAACCGTGCGGCGTAATACTTCGCGGTTGTCCATCATCCAGCGCGCGAAACGCGCTTCCGTCAAGCAATCAACGAGCATCTCGACAAGCTTTCTCATCTCCTTTTGCAGGTTCGCCGCCATGTTCAAGCGGGCGAGTTCGTATTCCTGCACGGTGTTTTTCGAACAATCGAACAGCAACTCCACCGGAATTTCCAGTGGCGCGGTGAGCTTCATGGCCTGGACCCCCTCAGTACCGAACCGAGGGGCGCAAGTCTAGTCCCGGTAGACCAAGTGTCAAGCGCAGTAACGGAGAGCGAAGCAATGGGCGAAGAAATGAAGCGAAAGTCCTGCAGATTTCCAGACTGGATGCTCCAGCGCATCACACGCGAGCGCGAGAGATTCCATCCGTTTTGTGAAGACGACAGCCACGTCATTCGCATGCTCCTTCAATTCATGTTCCAGATCATCGACGCGGGCATGTTGGAGCAGATCCTCGAAGGCTTGCAAGGAAGACTTTGCGGACTTCGTCGGACATTGTCCGACGGGCAGGCTCTGGGCGCTCAGGAAAGCCGTCCGGAGGAGGCGGGGTTGCGGAGGGTGGAAGCTTTGCGATCCCGTCTGTCTCGCTCAGGGCTTAGTCGCCTCCGAACGATTCATGGCCGCCGCGAGGCGGGATCGGTGGTACGGGCATGGGGCACCTCCTTTCCGAATGACGGCTTTCGCCGTCCTTTCGCCAGAGCGTTTGGAGCATAGCACATGCGCAGCGACCTCCTCGTCTTCGCTTCTCTGGTAGCGCTCGGCCTCACGATCCGCGGCGCGATGCGGCTTCCGGTTCAGTCGATTCCCCCTGGCCTGCTGCCTTACCTCGGCGCTCAGGCGATCTTCACGGCTTGTGCATGGGTCGCCTCGCAGCGCTTCGCGTATTCCGCCGACGGCTACGAGGCGATCTATCGACTGACCGCAATCCCGACTCTCATCTGCGCGCTTCTTTTTACGCTCGGCGCAATTCTCAGAGCCAACGCCTACCCGCTGATGATGGTCGGCGCCGTCTTGACGCTCGGCCTCTTTGACACGCTGAACCGCGAAGTGCCGGGCATCGATTTCCTCAAGCTACAGGCCGCGATCCTGACCTCGTGCGGAATTCTCTTGCTGATGACTCTGGCGCGTCCTGAGAACGGACTGTCCTTGCGGATTCGTCTCGCGCTCGGCCTCTTCCTGGCGGCGCAGGGCTTTATCCACTACGGCTATCTGGCCGGCACGGCAGTCGAACGCTATCGAGCGGTCGCCATTGGCTTCGCATCGGTCGTTCCGTCCTTCGTGGCGCTCGTCGCCTGGTCGTGGCTCGCGATCTATTTCGACGGCATACATAGCGAACTTGTACGGCAAAACGACGCCGGAAACGAACTTCTCGAGGCGCGATGGGTCTCGCTGCAACTGCAGGAGCTTTATCGCGTCGCGACGCATTTATTTCGGTAATCGGAGGCTCTCATGAAGGAAGCAATCGAAACAGTTTTCAAATTCCCCCCGAGCGACGTCTATTGCGCGGTCCTGACAATCGCCTTCGCCGTCGTCGCAATTCTCTACCTGCGAGAGCGCTCCAACGCGCTGAGGTAGCGCGAATGTACGAGCTTTTCGATCGCGTCGCGACCGTCGCTGTTTGCGTCCTGCTTTGCACCTTGGCGGGCGCGGCGATTGGAGCGGCCGCTGCGGAATACGTGAAAGGAACGATGCGATGAACTATTCGCTAACTGCAGATTTTCGCGGTCGCCGCGCCTACATAGACACGCGGATCCGTAACGCTGGCATCGACAAGCGAAGGATTATCTTTCGCGCGCGCGTTAGCAATTTCTTGTCGGATTGCAGGCACATGGTCAAAAACTGGCAATTACACAGGCGCGCTGGAGTTGTGGAGATTTACGATACATCGACTTATTTCGTCGAATATCACCCCTGCTCTTGCCGCAGGTGTATGCGCCGATTCTCTCCGGTCGTTGCCTTCATAAATGCTATGCGCGAAAGCGGCAAGCTGCCTCCTCTCTGCGGTAGAGACAAGGAGGCGAAGGCGTGATGATTCCTGGCCAAGCATCTCTTTTCGAAGCACCGCCGCCAGTACTCCGAGAGATCGGACGGTCTCGCCGGCGGGATCCCGACACCAGCAAGGCTGCGGCGCGATCGACGCCGGTCGCCGAGCTCGAGGGGCGCGTCCTCGATGCGCTGCGCAACCATCCTCGCGGCCTGACTTCGCATGAAATGGCGAAGCTTCTCGACGTCGACCTGGTTTCCGTCAGCCCACGCTTCCGGCCGCTCGCGGAAAAGAACCTTGTCATCGCAACCGCTGAACGGCGCATCGGGCCGAGCGGTCGTAAGTCGATTGTGTGGAAAGCGCAATGAGTTTCCTCGGTAGCCTCCGAGGGCCAACGCTGGAGGGCGGGGCGGGGATTGGACCCCTGACGTCATCGCCCTCTAGCGAGGAGGTTTTTCCGAATGTCGATTTTCTGGAAATGGACGAGGCCGACAGAGAAACGAGCGAATACCGCGGCAAGGTCCTCGCTGCGGCCGTCTCAATCGTCCTTGCCGAGACCGGCCTGACGCATGCGGAATTCTTGGCGCGGATCGGCCGTTCCTATACGGCTCTGGCGCGTTGGACGCATGGCGTTCCGATAGGCGAGACCTGGTTCGAACGCGCACTGGCCGCTCTCGCGAAGGTTCGGCATGGAATTCCGGTAGTCAAAAACTAAGGAGGGACGATGGAAGAAAAGGAAGAGGTAACGCTTTCGAATCTCTGCGGAGGTTCGATCGAGGAAGTATTCCAGCGCGAGTGGGGCGAGGTTCTTCGCAATATCGGCGACGTGAATACGCAGGCCGAGGCGAAGCGCAAAGTCACAATCGAGCTAACGCTGAAACCGTTCAAGGACCGCTCCGGAGCGCAGGTCACTTTCTCCTGCAAGTCGAAGACGATTCCGGTCAACGCCGTCGAGGGCACGGTATTCCTGCAGCGGCGCGGGACCAGTATGGTCGCTGTTCCGCACGATCCGAAGCAGATCCGGATGTTCGATCAGAAGTCGGCAGCCGCGGCCGACAAGGCTAACTAGGTTTCAGGTTTCAAACTTAGCACTTCGAAAGGAACTCATGATCAAAGAAGCAATCGATAGAATTCTCTCGCTCGGTCCGCCGAACCTAGAGAAGTTCGGCAATCTGAACTACACGGACAAGCAGCTTACGCTCGTCTCGCCGCCGCTCGCCGAGACTGTGAGGTGCTCGACGCTGCAGTCGCTCGCCGGCCTCTTTAAGGCGAAATTTGACGAGCTGACTCCGCAGAGCATCTTCGCTCAAATAAAATCGCCGACCGAAGTTTCGCTCACAGCGGCGAAAGCTGACGACTATGGCCGGCGTCAGGTCTGGACGCAGGCGACCCACACTCCGGTCGGCTGCTTCGATTTCAAACAATGGTACACGCCCGAAAACTTCCTGATTGCAGCGCAAACCGGCTTTCAACGCGTCAAGATTCAGAATGACGATGGCTCCTTTGCAAAAGACCTCGACTATGTCCTCGGGATCGCCGCGTCTGTAACCGCAGACCGTGCGGTTGAGAATGCCGACGACGGCATCGCGCAGCGCGTAGCGCTAAGACAGGGCGTCTCGCTGAAGGGCGACGCCGCACTCCGCGGACGCGTGAACCTGGCGCCGTGGCGGACCTTCGTGGAAGTCGACCAACCGCTCTCCGAGTTCCTCTTCCGCGCCAAGTACACCGACAGCGGCGTGCTATTGGCTCTCTTCGAGGCTGACGGCGGCCGTTGGAAGCTCGACGCGATCGCGCAGATAGCGGCCTGGCTCAATAAGAACCTTCCCGGAGTCACCGTCATCAGCTAATGGGCGTTCGGAAAAAAGTCGGGACGCGGGACTGGCTCGCGGACTATCGCGACGGCGGAGGTCATCGCCGTCGCGAAACTGCGCGTAGCCGCGGCGAAGCCGAGCGGCTGCTCGCAAAGCGTCAGGTCGAGATTTCGCAAGGGAACTATATGGCGCCGCGCTCGGGCGGCCGGATGAAGTTCAAAGACCTCGCGACTCAGGCGATGGCGAGGAAGAAACTGAGGTTGCGGCCTCTCTCTTACAAGACCGACGAGCGGCGGCTAAAGCAGGTCCTTCCGCTGTTGGGTCACGCTCCAGTCGAAGAAATCAAAGCCGCGCATATCGACGACGTCCTGGCGCACCTGAAGCGCGACGGGATAAGCGATTCGACTGTGAATCGCTTCCATGCGCTGATTTCCTCGATCTTAAAGTTTGCTGTCGACAACGAGATTTTGCCGGCGAATCCGGCCAAAAAGGTCAAGCGCTACAAGGAAAACGAATCGCGCCTTCGCTGGTTAACCGACGACGAAGAGGCGCGTGTTAAAGACGCGTTCGTTTCGGACGCTAATGAGGATGAGTTCGTCCTCGCGGTAAATACGGGCATGCGCCGCGGCGAGCAATGGGGCCTGCTCTGGGCCGACGTCGATTTCGCGAACGAGGAAATCACGGTCCGCGGGAAGACCGGGCGCCGGCACATACCTCTGAATTCCGCAGCGATCAAGGCGCTTCGTCGGCTACAGAAACTGTCGGGCGAAAAGCCGTTTGTCTCTCCGGACCATCGCGAAGGCCTCGACCGCGATTTCCGGCGCTGGTTCGAGGCCGCCTGCAAAAAAGCGAAGGTCAAGAATTTTCACTGGCACGACCTGCGGCATACGTTCGCTTCGCGCCTGATGCAGAAGGGCGAAAGCATTCGCGTCGTTCAGACGTTGCTCGGTCACAAGTCGGTGACCATGACCGAGAAATATGCGCACTTTGCGCCCGACCATCGGAAGACCGCGGTCGAGAAGCTCGTCGGAGAGCCGTCATCGTGAGCCCGAGACGCGAACATGCGTGGCCCGCGCCGCCGAGGTCGTTCTCGCACGGCGACGCTCTGGCAAGTGAGCCGATTCATGCCTGGTTCGAGCTGACCTATGCGAACTACCTGGCGATTCCGCGGAGCGTTCTGCAATCGATGCCAGTCGAATGGCAGCGGAAGTTTGTCCGCCTTATGGACGAGCTCGACGACACGATCGATTGGCGCCGCGACGGGCTAACGATAACCAGACGCGACGAGCGTGGCCGATATATCCAAGATGATCTTGTCGATTACGAACGCGGCAGGAGAAGGATTCCACATAGGGGAACGAAATGACACAGGCAGCGAATCTCGAGAGCCTTCAAGAGAAAACGCAGGAACTCGGCTGTAGTTGGATCGAGGCGAATCTCGCTCTCCGGCTGGCGGCGGCGATCGGATACCCGATCAAGTGTCGTCAGGACGGTCGCTGGTACGCGAAGGAGCCGAAGGCATGATCCACGTTTCGCAAGTTCGAAAAGAGATCCGCGAGAAGCCCTGCTTTGAATGCGGGGAGCGGATCGAAGAGACCGTCGATTTCGTTCTGACGTTCTACCGCGGCGAGTTTCAGGTGCTCCATGACGAGCCGTGCGCGGGGGAGTTTTTCGCCCGAGGAGGCCCTAAAAACGTTGGCACCAGCAGTGGCACTCGGCCAGCGCTGTAATTTTGCAGTCCGCAAAGCATTGGTAAGTCGCCGCTTATTGGCGTGAATTCTAGCCCACAGGACTAGTTGTCCTGTGGGCGACAGGCAAAAACGAGGCGAAGAGGAGCGGTTATGGCGAACAAAACGAAGGGTATTTCACGGCGAGGCAGCAAGAAAACCGAGGCCGTCACAGCGGCTGCAAATGCCGTATTACTGGCATTCCACGGCTCGCCTGAAATCAAGGCGAGATACCTCGCGCGCGTGCGTGCACATCGCGCCGCCGACGAGCTCATCCACGGAACCTATTGGGAAGACGGAAAGGGCTGTGCTGTCGGCTGCACGGTTCACTCCGCCGACCATTCCGCCTACGAGCGCGAGCTCGGGATCCCGCGAACGCTCGCTCGCCTCGAGGACGGCATCTTCGAAGCGCTGCCTAACGGAAAGTCGATGAAATGGCCGGAGCGGTTCCTCTCGGCGATCGAGCCCGGCGCTGACCTCTCCGGCGTGTGGCCGCGGTTCGCGGTTTGGATGCTCGTCGACGAAAAGTTCGGCGTGCTGCAGTTCGCGCGCTCCGAGCAATCGAAGAAAGCGATTCGCGACGTCGCTGACGCTTATCAGTCCGTGGTCGACGGCAAAACCCTCCGGCCGGATTGGGCAAAGCTCAAAGCCGCCGCCGACGCCGCC
>Ga0070665_100003642_pt1 | contig 16318 bp, 13 predicted proteins | sample KBSS13metaG_FD_65862 | JGI IMG/M metagenome (GOLD analysis project Ga0070665, IMG submission 65862) | Switchgrass rhizosphere microbial communities from Kellogg Biological Station, Michigan, USA - KBS S1-3 metaG | ecosystem: Host-associated > Plants > Roots > Rhizosphere > Soil ... | reverse complement strand
GGCGAGGCCGGGCAGGCCAGGTTGAAGATCGCGTCGACCTCGATGTAGAGCGGGAAGGTGACGTCGTGCCGGACCGCCTCGAACAGCGGGTTGGAGATCAGATGGGCGATGTTGCGCCGGCTGCCGGTGAAATAATTGTCCGCCGAGACCACCTCGGCGCCGGCGTCGAGCAGCCGCTCGCAGATATGCGATCCGATGAAGCCGGCGCCGCCGGTGACGAGGATGCGGCTGTTCTTGTAGTTTTCAAACGGCATTGTCGGTTCCAGCTGGATCTCGGGACGGTCTCGCCAAGCGCGGCCGGCAGAGTGGTATCGGCTACGGGTGGAAACGCCAATAGGCTTGCGCAGAGTAATATGTTACCGCTGAATATCTCCCAGGATCGGATGTTGGAACGATTTTCCAGCTGTTTCCGGTTCGTATAGAAGCCGTCGGGTATGCAAGAGGGATGGGTGTCCCCGTTCGGAGCCAAGCGAATGAAAGTCGTAATCCTCGCAGGAGGCCTGGGCACCCGAATTGCCGAGGAGACCAGCACGCGGCCCAAGCCGATGGTCGAGATCGGCGGCCGGCCCATCCTCTGGCACATCATGAAGATCTACAGCCATTACGGCTTCCATGATTTCGTGATCTGCCTTGGCTACAAGGGCTACATGATCAAGGAGTACTTCGCGAACTACTTCCTGCACATGTCCGACGTCACCTTCCATCTCGCCGAGAACCGGATGGAGGTGCATCGCGAAACCGCCGAGCCCTGGCGGGTCACGCTGGTCGATACCGGCGAGGAGACCCAGACCGGCGGCCGGCTAAAGCGGGTGCTGCCCTACGTCGCGGACGAACCCTTCTTCGCGCTGACCTACGGCGACGGCGTCGCCGACATCGACCTCGCCGCCGAGATCGCCTTCCACAAGGCGCATGGACGCCCGGCCACGGTCTCGGTGGTGCGGCCGGCCAAGCGCTTCGGCGCAGTCACGATCGAGGGCGACCGGGTCGTCAATTTCGAGGAGAAGCCGAACGACGAAGGCGGCTGGATCAATGGCGGCTTCTTCCTGCTGTCGCCGTCGGTCGGCGATCTCATCGCAGGCGACAAGACGGTTTGGGAGCGTGAGCCAATGGAGCAGCTTGTCCGCCGCGACGATCTGCGCGCCTATGTGCATCCCGGCTTCTGGCATCCGATGGATTCGCTGCGCGATCGCAATTTCCTCGAGAGCGACTGGGCCAACAACCGTGCCAAGTGGAGGATCTGGTGACGGATCCGGCATTCTGGCACGGCAAGAAGGTCTTTCTCACCGGTCACACCGGTTTCAAGGGTGCGTGGGCCGCGCTGCTGCTGCGCCGCCTCGGCGCCAGCGTCTACGGTTACGCGCTGCCGCCGACGCATCAATCCTCGCTGTTCGTGACGGCGCGGATCGCCGACGACATCAAACATCGCGTCGCCGACATCCGCGATCTCAACGCCTTGCGCGCCGCAATGGCGGAGGCTGAGCCCGACATCGTCATCCACATGGCCGCGCAGGCGCTGGTGCGCCCGTCCTATGAGGAGCCGGTCGAGACCTTTGCGACCAACGTGATGGGCACGGTGCATGTGCTGGAGGCCGCGCGGCATCTGCGCTCGATACAGGTGATCCTGAATGTCACCAGCGACAAATGCTACGAGAACGATGGCGCGGGCACGGCCTTCCGCGAGGACGACCGCCTCGGCGGCAACGATCCCTACAGCAACAGCAAGGCCTGCGCGGAACTCGTGACGCATTCTTACCGCCAGAGCTTCTTCAATGGACAGGGCGCAGCGCGTGTTGCGACCGCGCGTGCCGGCAACGTGTTCGGCGGCGGCGACTGGGCGCGCGATCGCCTGGTGCCCGATGCGATGCAAGCCTTCCTGGCGGGCGAGGCGCTCCGTATACGCAATCCCAATTCCGTGCGGCCGTGGCAGCACGCGCTGGATCCCGTGCTCGGCTACCTGATGCTGGTCGAACGGCTCGCAGGCGATGAACACTTCGTCGGCGGCTGGAATTTCGGACCGGATGGCGCAAGCGAGGTGACGGTCGGAACCGTGGTCGATCATCTGATCGCGCTGTGGGGCGACGGCGCGCGCTGGACCGCAGATGCTGGTCCGCATCCGCACGAGGCCGCTTTCCTGCAACTTGATTGCGCACGCGCGCGCGCGCGACTAAACTGGACGCCGCGCCTCAATCTGTCACAGGGGCTGGGTCTCACCGTCGACTGGTACAAGGCGCTTCAACGCGGCCAGGATATTCGTCGCGTCTCTCTCGAACAGCTCGAACGCGTCCTGCAGGACACCGTACCGAACGGCGCGTCGCGGTAGTAAGCCAGATCATCCAGCGGCGAGATCGTCGCAATCAACGGCAAGCAAGTCAATCTCATGAAATCGACGCCACCATCCGCTCGATCGGGTCAAAGAAGCCTTGAAGACATCAGAGCCTCGATCATGGAGCTGGTGGACGAATATTCGGCTATCGCGCATGCATCGAAGCCATTCGTTGCCGGTCAATCGCCGGTGCCGGTATCGGGCCGGGTGTTCGATTCACACGACGTCAAATCACTGGTCGATTCGGCGCTCGACTTCTGGCTGACCACGGGGCGCTTCAACGAGGAGTTCCAGCAGAAACTCTCCAAGCGCGTCGGCGCCCGCTACGCCATGACGGTGAATTCGGGCTCGTCAGCAAATCTCGTCGCCTTCTCGGCGCTGACGTCCCCTTTACTTCGCGACCGCCAAGTTCCCCCCGGCAGCGAAGTGATCACGGCGGCAACCGGCTTTCCGACCACCGTTAATCCCGCCATGACCCAGGGCATGGTGCCGGTGTTCGTCGACGTCGACATTCCCACCTACAATATCATTCCCGAGCTCGTCGAAGAAGCGATCACGCCGAACACGCGCGCGATCATGGTGGCGCACACGCTGGGCAATCCCTTCGATGTCGGCAAGATTGCCGACATCGCCAAGCGCCATAAGCTCTGGTTGATCGAGGATTGTTGTGACGCGCTCGGCGCGACGTTCTCCGGGCGTCATGTCGGTACCTTCGGCGACATCGGCACGCTCAGCTTTTATCCGGCGCATCACATCACGATGGGCGAGGGCGGCGCGGTGTTCACCAGCCACCCGGGGCTGCGTCGCGCAATGGAGACGTTCCGCGATTGGGGACGCGATTGCTATTGCGAACCGGGAAAGGACAATACCTGCCAGCGCCGGTTCGACTGGCAGCTCGGTGAATTGCCCCATGGCTATGACCACAAGTACATTTATAGCCATCTCGGCTTCAACCTGAAGATCACGGATATGCAGGCGGCGGTCGGCGTTTCGCAGCTCGATCATCTCGAAGGATTCATCGCCGCTCGGCGAAGGAATTTCAATTTGCTGAAGAGTGGGCTGAAACCGCTCGAAGAGTTTTTTGTTCTGCCGGAACCCACGCCGGACAGTGAGCCGTCCTGGTTTGGATTCGTGCTGACGGTTCGTGACCAAGCACCGTTCAAGCGCGACGACATCGTGCGCCATTTGAACGAGCGCGGAATCGGCACGCGACTATTGTTCGGCGGCAATCTGGTGCGGCAACCCTACATGGCCGGGCGGAATTTCCGCGTGCACGGCTCGCTTGCCAACAGCGATACGATCATGAACCAAACCTTCTGGATCGGGGTCTATCCGGGCCTTTGCGATGAGCACATCGGTTACGTGCTTCAGGTGATCCAGGATTTCTGCGCCACCCAGAGCCGTGGCGCGTAGTGCGGGAATGACGCAATGACCGGAGCACAGTACATTGCGGAGTTCCTGGCGCGAGTCGGAAGCGATCGGGTCTTTCTCCTGACGGGCGGCGCCTGCGCGTTCATGATCGACGCCGTCGCGCAGCACCCGAAGCTGCACTACACCTGCTTCCAGCATGAGCAGGGCGCGGCGATGGCCGCGGACGCGCTGTGGCGTGTCAATCGCAAGGTCGGCGTGACCCTCGCAACTTCAGGCCCTGGCGCGACCAATCTCATCACCGGCATTGCGACCTCCCATTTCGATTCCATTCCGTCCCTGCACATCACCGGCCAGGTGAACCAGCGCGAGAGCAACGCATTCCACGGCGCCAATGTGCGCCAGGCCGGTTTCCAGGAAACCAGGATCGTGGAGATGGTCCGGCCGATCACCAAATATGCCGTGATGGTCAAGAGCGCGGCTGAGCTGCGCGAGGAGCTCGCCAAGGCCTATTCGATTGCGACCTCCGGCCGCATGGGGCCGGTGCTGATCGACGTTCCCATGGACATTCAGCAGGTCGAGGTCGGAGACGACATCCTGCTTCCGTCGCGACAGTCTGAGACGACGGATGCGCCGGCGCAGGTGCTGGCGGATCTGAAGCGGACGCTGGGCGAGGCGAAACGTCCGGTGGTGCTCTGGGGGGCAGGCGTGGGCCTTGCCGGCGTCGAGCGGGACGTTGCGGATTGGCTACAGCGGAGCGGTCTGCCGTTCGTCTCGAGCTGGGCCGGCCTGAGTTATTTCGATCACGATCACCCGGGCTTCCTCGGGCAGATCGGCGTTTACGGCAACCGCGGCGCCAATTTCGTGTTGCAGAACGCCGATGCCGTGCTGGTGCTCGGCAGCCGGCTGGACAACCGGCAGCGCTCCGGCAACACCAAACAGTTTGCGACCGGCGCCGCCGTCCATGTCGTGGACGTCGACGGCGAGGAATTGGCAAAATATAGCAACGACGGCTATCGCGTCAGTCATCTGGACTTCGCCGAATTGCCGGGGGTGCTGCGCCAGCTCGACGTTCGGCCGCTGGGCGGCGAGTGGAGCGACTATGCCGCCGAGATGAAGCAGCGCTACTACCACAAGGAGATCAGCACGTCCGCGGCGCGGCTGAACTCGCTGTCGCCCTACGACGTGATCCGCCGGATCAACGAGATCGTTGCAGACGACGCGATCGTCGTCGGCGACACCGGCGCTGCTGTGTGCTGGCTTTACCAGGCATTCAAGGTGAAGCGGCACACGCTGTTCAATCCGGGCGGCAACTCGCCGATGGGCTATGCGCTGCCGGCGGCGATTGGCGCCAAGATAGACAGGCCCGACCGACAGGTCATCTCCTACAATGGCGATGGCGGCTTTCATCTCAATATCCAGGAGCTTCAAACCGTCCGGCACAACAATCTCGATATTGCGATCATCGTCATGAACAACGGATCGTACGGGATCATCAAGCAGTTCCAGGACAGCTACATGCAGGGCCGCTACAGCGCCTCGCGCGACGGCCTGAGCTTTCCCGATTTCGGGGCGCTGGCGGCAGCCTACGGGCTGCGCTACGCACGCATCGAACGTCTCGAGCAGATAGAGCCGGGATTGTTCAAGGGCGGACCGATCGTGATCGACGTGATGCTGAGCGAGCATACTCTGATCGAGCCGAAGCTCGAGATGGGACGTCCCATCAACGATCAGTTTCCCTATCTGAGCGAAAGCGAATACGCTGAGGGCAACCGCTTCGTCGACTATCCGAGGCCGGCTTCGCTTCCAACCTCATAAGTCTCGCGCGAGACCCATTCTGTGAGATTCTCAGGATCGACATGCGTATCTTCGTAACGGGAGCGACGGGGTTTCTGGGGTCTTACGTCGTCGCGGACCTGATCGATCAGGGGCATGATGTTGCCGTGCTGCTTCGGCCGGGTGTCAGGCCCTGGCGCCTCGCCGGCAGGCAGGACCGCTTCAGCGGTATCAGCGGTACGCTTGATGATCTTGCGGCGATCGCGCACGGACTTCGGTCCTTCAGGCCAGATGCCGTGGTGCATCTGGCCTGGCGAGGGGTCGGCAACAGCGAACGCAACAGCAAGGATCAGGCGCGAAACGTCGTAGATACCGTGGAGCTCATCGACCTCGCGGCTGACGCCGGTGCAACGGTCTTCGTCGGTGCGGGTTCGCAGGCCGAATATGGTCCCTATGATCGTGCAATCGTCGAGAGTGATCCGCCAAGGCCGACAACGCTCTACGGCATCGCCAAACTCGCCAGCGGCCTGATGGCCGAGCGTCGCTGCGCGGAACGCAAGCTGCGTTTCGCATGGCTGCGCATATTCTCAATCTATGGACCGAAGGACAACGAGGCCTGGTTGATCCCCAGCCTGATCAGGACCTTGCGCGCCAACGGACATATGGCTCTGACGGCTTGCGAGCAGCGCTGGGGCTTCCTTCACGCCCGGGATGCCGCAGCCGCCGTTCGGCACGTCATTACAAGCCCGGCTGCGCAAGGTTTCTTCAATCTCGGCAGCCCGGAGGCGCCTCAGCTCCGAGAGACGGTGACGCGGCTGCGCGATCACATCGGCGCAGGAGAGCTCGGCTTTGGCGAGGTGCCGTATCGACCTGATCAGGTCATGGTCCTTGCCGCGGACGTGACGCGGCTCGCAGGTCTGGGCTGGCGTCCCATCATCGCACTCGATCAGGGATTGCGCGAGACGGTTGCCTGGTCCGAAATCGCGGATGCCGGCGACAAATAATCGTCAGGGGCGCGGCTCCTCGAAATTCACGCGCTCACGCTCGAACACCACGGGCTTTTGACGGACCTGACCGTAGATGGCGAGAATATATTCGCCGATCATGCCCATGAAGAACAACTGAACGCCGCCGAAGAAGAACATCGCCACGATGAGAGTCAGGATGCCCGGCTCTGCGAGGCGTTGATAGAGCACCAAGCCGAGCACCAGGTTGACCACGGCATAGGCGACGCTCACAAACGACAGCAGGAAGCCCGCATACAGGCCGAAGCGCAGCGGTGCCGAGGTGAAGGAGACCAGTCCGTTGATGCCCTGGTCGATCAGCGCCGCCGCGCGATTCTTCGACAGTCCCTTCTTGCGCGCGCGCCATGTGTAGGGCACGCCGACGGCGCGTCCGCCGCATTCGAAGGTCATCATCCGCATGAATGGATAGCCGTCGCGGACGAGCCGCATCCGCTCGACCACGGCGCGGTCGACGAGCTGGTAGTCGCCGACGCCCGGCGGCACCTTGAGCTCGGAGAATCTGGTCAGCACGCCATAGTAGGCGCCGCGGAGCCCGCGCATCAGACGGCTTTCTTCCCGGACGGCGCGGATGCCGTAGACGATCTCGTTGCCGGCCTCCCACAGCTTGACGAATTGGGGAAGCAGTTCAGGCGGATCCTGAAGGTCGGCCGGCATGAACAGGAGAACAGCGTCGCCCCTGCTCGCCATCACCCCGTTATAGGTGTTGCGCAGCGGCCCGAAATTGCGCGCGTTGACGATGATCTTGACCGCGGGATCCTTTGCCGCGATCTCGCGCAGGATCTCCATGGTGCGGTCGTCGGAAGCGTTATCGCAGAAGATGTGCTCGCGCTGATAGCCCTTGAGCTCGCTGTCGAAGATCTTCCGGATCGCTTCATGGCAATCCCTGACGTTGAGCTCTTCATTGTAGCAGGGCGTGATGACGCTGATTGTTTTCACGTGCATGTCTCTGGAAAAGGGGAAGTGGTCAGCGTGGCGCGTCGGCGGCGTAGATGGCGGATTTGTGATAATATCTGGCGATGCAGTCGTTCGGCAATCTGCCGGCATTGACCGTCACATCGGAGGTCATCAGCAAGGACGGCGTCCATTTGTGTCTGGGCACGGTGACCACCGGCTCGGGGCTCGTCGTCAGCAGGATGTGCCGTGCGACGCTTTCCTGCCAGTAGGGGTAGAGGTCTTGCCACTGCTTGCGCAACAGCAAGGCCGTCGAGCTGAGGCCGAGCGCGCCGATCATGAGCAGCCCGAGGCTAGTGGGCAGCGCGACCGGACCGAGGAGGCCGCGGCTGCGGCCCGCCGGGAGCCGCTCGCGCAGTTGTACGCGGTAAGCGCGAACCAATAGCCTGACACTCAGCATCAGTCCGAACAGCAGCAGGATCAGCGCCTCGTTCTGCGCTCTTTCGACCAGCCTGAATCCGGTCGCATATTGATGTGCGAAATATTCGAAGTAGCAGCATGCGAGACAGACTGCGATGATGCCGAGCGCCAGCATCTTGTTGTTAGCAGATGACGGTCTCGCCGGCTCCGGCTCGATCAGAGCGATGGCGCCCGCGGCGATCAGCGAGACGATGATCGCGGGCTCGCGGAAAAATCGGCCGAGCCCGATCAGCGAATCTCGGAAGCCGTTGAACAGCGACGGCAGGAAATGACCGGCATTCGGCAATTGCTCCATGCGCGTGCTATTGCCGCTGGCCGACACCACGACGACGAAGCCGAGGATGACGGCGGCGGCAATCAGGCCGTGATGCGCGACCTGGCGCGGCTGGCCGAACAGGTGACGCGCGAGGAGGGATGCGGCGAGGATCAACAGCAGCCAGAGGCCGGTGAACTCATTGCACATCGCGGCGACAAGTCCCCCCACGGCCATGCTGATGGTGAGCGGCCGGGAAAATTTCGTTTCGGTGTCGAGCGCCCGCGTGCACTCGCCAAGGATCAGAATGGTGAGGAGCGCAGGTGGGACGTAGCAGGTCAGGCCGGCCAGCCAATAGAGCAGCTCGCGCAGGCTCGGCGCCGCGCCGACCACGGTGCTCGCGAACGCCAGGGAGAGGAAGGTCAATTGCAGCGCGCCGGCGCGCGGCCATGCGCGGACGATCGCGACAGCCGACCCGAGCATGAACAGGCCGGCATTTGCGGCCAGCGTCAGAGAATAGGCCGACAGCAGGCTGACATTCGCGGCCGCGGAAATCGCCGGCGGAAGCTGGCTCAGGGACAGGGCCACGACCCGGCCCGATATGGAATGATAGACGATCGAGATGGTCTGGGCGAACCCGTGGCGCGCGTAGAGATCAGCGAAGCAGAAATCGTCATGCTCGGGCGCGCTGAGCCATGTCAACGCAAACAGGCCGAGCAGCAAGATTGCGGGAAGCAGGCTGCAGAGTGCCCAGGCAAGGCTGGCTCTGCGCTTGGCGAGGGGGCGCGCCAATGGCAGAACATCTTGATTGTACACGGAAAGCCCCCCTGGACCCGACCCAGACTAGTGACAAGCGATCCGGGCTGCAATCTTGATTTCCGCATCCGCAGATGGTCGCGCGCCGGAGCCCCCGAGCGGCACGCGTCGCTAGAACTGCCGCCGCTTCAGCCAGGCGCGCGCGGCCCAATGGCCGAAGCACCAGGCCGATTTGAGCAGCGGCAGCTTCTCGACATTGCGGTAGATGTTCCAGACCCATTTGGCCGAGCGCATCGGGCGGCTGGAGACGGACGAGCCCCTGACGCGGTAGCGCGCGAGATCCTCGTTGAGGCCGTGAGCGATGTGGCCGCGCTTGAGGACAGAGAGCCACAGGCAGAAATCGTCATAGCCCTCGTTGGTCATCGCGACGGGGCCGGAAATCTCGCGGTCAACCAGCGCAGTGAGCGTCGCGATCGAGGTGTTCTTCAGGAGCTGATTGTAGCTCAGCTGCGCCGGCACCTCGATCAGCCGGCCGGACATGGTGTTGGCCTCGTCGATGCGCCGGAACGCGGTGTAGCTCAATGCAGCGCGCTTCTCGCGGGCAAAGGCGAGCTGGCGTTCGAGCTTGGCGGGCAGCCACAGATCGTCGCTGTCGAGGAAGGCGAGATAGCGGCCCTGCGCCTGGTCGATCGAGGCCTGGCGCGCCAGCGCCGGGCCGCCATTCTTCGGCATCCGGATCAGCTTGACGCGGGGATCGCGGGCGCCGATCTCCGCGATGATCGCAGGCGTGCGATCCGTCGAGCAGTCGTCGGCGATGAGGAGCTCCCAGTCGCCGAAAGTCTGGGCCTGTACCGAATGGATGGTCTCCTCGATGAAGCGTTCGACGTTCCAGGACGGCATGATGATGGAGACGAGAGGCATCGCGTGATCCGTTCAGTGAGCGGCCGCAGGCTCGGCGAGCGCGGCCTGCAGGGAAGCCGTGAACGTGTCGAGCAGCCCGGGATCGCTGATGTAAAGCTCGCCGGGAAACGAGCGCCGCCACGCAGCTTCGAAATAGCGGGCGCCGCTGGCGGGATCGAACGGTCCGGCACGCAGCGCCTCGCGCAGGCGCCTGGGAACGTCGGCAAGACGGTCGGTCGAATAGACCAGCGGGCAGGTGCGATAGAACGCATCCCCCATCACCACGACCGGCTTGCCCAGCAGCAGCGCTTCGGCGCCCGACTTGCTGTTGACGGAGATGACGGCATCGGCCCGGTTGAGGACGGCGTAATTGTTGGTCTGCGGCGGCAGCAGCACGAAATTGTCAAACCGCCGCGCCAGCTCGAACAGGCGATCGGCCGAGATCGCGCCGATCTGCGCGGGATGCTCCTTGACGACGAGCGTGTGCGAATCCGGGATCGTCCGCAGCAGGAAGTCGACGGTCGCGACCTGGTCGAGATAATCGGGCGCACGCAGCGTCAGCGCCATGTCCGCGGGCACGTGGAAGGGATAGTAGACGAACGGCGTCTCTGGGATCGGGCGATAGAGCTTGCGCAACCGCGCCGCGTTGACGGCCATCATCGCGTGCACCTTCGCGTGCCGCAGATTGTGGCCGAACTCCTGGTGCTTGCCGAGCGCGAACTGGTCCCATAGTTTCTCGGCGAGGCGGCGCGAGTTGCGCAAATTCACCACCTTCTTGAAGGCCGCCGAATAATGATGTGCGTCCTTCTTCGGGATCACGATCGCGCGCTGGTTCAGCGTGGCATCGAGATAGGATGTCACCTCAGCCGAGACGTCATCGGCGGGCTTTGCCATCATCTCGGGCGCGCCAAAACTGTCGGGCGTGAAATACATCCGCCCGCGGAAGAACGACGGCTCGATGAACCAGTTGCGGATGCCGCGGCGCTTGGCGGCGTAGAAGCTCGTGATCACGGAGAGAAAGCCGCCGAGCTCCTGCACCAGCTCGGCGCGTTTGCCCTGTTGCTCCAGCCGGTCGAGCAGCGCCTCCATGGCGTTGGTGTAGATCATGAAGCGGCGGCGCAATGCCGCCGTGTCGCGGATGCCGAAGGTGAAGCGCTCGTGGCTGAACAGGAAGTTGGAGCCGTCGAGCCCGTATCTGGCGATGCGTGCGTCGAAGGCTGACCGGTCGCCGGGCGACACGCCGGTCTTGAGGCCTTCGCGGTACATGTTCGTGACCGGGACGCCCGCGGCCGCCGACATCTCGGCGCTGCGATCGTCGAAGGCGAGCAGCTCGACCGCATATCCCGTCGCGCGCAGCCGCTGCGCCACCGGAATCCAGAACCGGGTCTGGTATTCGGCCAGCGTCGTGATCAGAAGGGTTTTTTTGGGGGACATGTGGGGCAGGGTTGCTCGGTTGCGGTTTCCGCATATAGAAGCCTGCACGATAGCTCAAGGGTCGATTGGGGCCGGTTCCACCACCGAATTGTGGTAGGAGACGGCCCCGGTCGGGCCCAGGCATGGCGAAAAGCGCCAGGTCCGGGCGGCAGAACAGAGGATTGTTGGCTCGAATCGATGAACAGGCAGGTCGTCTTTCGCGTCGACGCTTCGGTCGAGATGGGGCTTGGTCACCTCACGCGATGCCTGACGCTCGCCGACGCGCTCGCCGCCGATGGAGCGCGATCGTGCTTCCTCATGCGCAGCCACGCGTCCGGGCTGGCCTATCTCGCCGAGGGTCGTGGACATGCGGTGCGGCTGCTATCCGATCCGCCCGTGCGGCCGGCCGGGACTGAGGATGGCGGCGGGCCATACGCGCATTGGCTGCCGACCTCTTGGCAACAGGACGCAGACCAGACGCGCAGCGCACTCGCCGAGATCGGTGCGGCCGAATGGCTCATCGTCGATCACTATGCCCTCGACGTGAGGTGGGAGAAAGCCTGCCGGCGCGATGGCATGCGCATCCTCGCCGTCGACGATCTTGCCGACCGTGACCATGATTGTGAGATCCTGCTCGACCAGAACCTCGTTCAGGGCATGGAGACGCGCTATCGCGGGCGCGTGCCCGCGGCGAGCGTGCAATTGCTCGGCCCTGGCTACGCACTGCTGCGCCCTGAGTTCGCCGCGCAGCGCGGTCTCCTCACCCGGCGCAGCGGCGAGATCAACCGCATCCTGATCTGCTTCGGCGGCTCCGATCCGGCCAACGAGACAGCGAAGGCATTGAAGGCGATCGCGCGCCCTGCGACGTCGCGCCTTGCGGTGGATATCGTCATCGGGGCGACCAACCCGCATGCGGCGTCGGTGGATGCGCTCTGCCGGCGGATGGCGAACGTCGCGCTGCATCGCGGAGCGAACAATATTGCCGAACTGATGCGGCTGGCCGATCTGTCGATCGGCGCCGGCGGCGTGATGAGCTGGGAACGTTGTTGCCTCGGTCTGCCGACGGTGGCGATCGGCATTGCCGAGAACCAGGCCGACGTCCTCACGGCCCTCGCAGCGGCCGGAGCGATCATGCACATCGGTGCAGCCGCGTCGGTGACCGAGGAGGGGATCGCGCAGGCGCTGCATTCGCTGTTGGGTCATCCGGAGCAGGTGCGGTTGATCAGCGAAACCGCGCTGGCCCTCGTCGATGGCGACGGCGCGGCGCGCGTCCGCAATACGATTTTCTGCTGACTTTCCAATGGGAAGCGAGCCTGAGGCCGCACCCATTCGGTTGACTAATCGATGGTCCGCGCCTATGGCGAGGATGGTTCGTGATATGGCTAAACAAACGAGCCGGCCGGGTCGCCGTTTGATACGATGGAACCGCGATCCGTGAGCGTTAGGAGCAATCGATGACCGACCAGATCTCAATCGCAGGGCGCTCGATCGGCCGGTCTCACCAGCCATTCATCATTGCGGAAATGTCGGGCAATCACAATCAATCGCTCGACCGCGCGCTCGCCATCGTCGAGGCCGCGGCGAAGACCGGAGCGCATGCGCTGAAGCTGCAGACCTACACCGCCGACACGATGACGCTCGATCTCGACCAGGGCGAGTTCTTCATCGACGATCCGAACAGCCTGTGGAAGGGCAACTCGCTGCACAAGCTTTACCAGCAGGCCTACACGCCATGGGAATGGCACAAGCCGATCTTCGAGCGCGCACGCGCCTTTGGAATGATCGCGTTCTCGTCGCCATTCGATGCCAGCGCGGTGGACTTCCTCGAAGGCCTCGCTGTGCCCTGCTACAAGATCGCGTCGTTCGAGAACACCGACCTGCCGTTGATCCGCAAGGTCGCCTCGACCGGCAAGCCGATGATCATATCGACCGGCATGGCGAATGTGGCCGAGATCGACGAGGCCGTGCGGACCGCGCGGGAAGCCGGCTGCAAGGATCTGGTTCTCCTGAAATGCACCAGCACCTATCCGGCGACTCCTTCCGACACCAATCTCCTGACCATTCCGCATTTGCGCGGCATGTTCGATTGCGAGGTCGGTCTGTCCGACCACACCTTCGGCATCGGCGCCAGCGTGGCCAGCGTCGCCCTCGGCGCCAGCGTGATCGAGAAGCATTTTACGCTCGCGCGCGCCGATGGCGGGGTGGACTCGACCTTCTCCATGGAGCCCGACGAGATGGCCTCGCTGGTGGTCGAGACCGAGCGCGCCTGGATGGCGCTTGGCGCGGTTCATTACGGCCTGACGGGGAAGGAAAAGGACTCGCGGGTCTTCCGCCGCTCGCTCTACGTGGCCGAGGACCTCGCGGCCGGGGATGTCCTGACAGAGAAGAACCTGCGGATCATCCGCCCCGGCCTTGGACTGCCGCCGAAATATTTCTCGACCGTGATCGGCAAGTGTGTCGGCCGCGCCGTGCGCAAGGGCACGCCGATGAGCTGGGACCTCCTCACGCCCGCCGACGCTCCGGTTGCCGAGCCGCGACAGGCGGTGTCGAGGAACGCCCGTGCCTGACCAGCCGCATGTCTGCCTGATTGTCGATAATCCGCTTCGTGACCTCGAGGGTCTGGTTCTGCTCGGGCGGGAGCTTGCGACGCGAGGCGTGAAAGTCACCCTCGTTCCCATGTACGAACAGGGATTCGACGTTCCGGCGCTGCAACCCGATCTGGTGCTGTTGAATTACACGCGACCGAACAATGCCGACCTGATCAGGCGTTACAAGCGGGCCGGCATCCTGGTCGGTGTCCTCGATACCGAGGGCATCGGCGGCAACAATGCCGACGAGTTTGCCAAACTGGTCAAGAACGCGGGCTCTCCCGATCTGCTCGACCTCTATTGTGTTTGGGGACAGGCGCAACGGAATGCCTTCCTCAAGCACGGGACTGTGCCCGCGCATATCCTGCATGCGACCGGGTGTCCGCGCTACGATTTCTGCGCTGGGCCGTGGCGCGCGGCGCTGTCCAAGCCGTCGGTCGGTGCGGACTATGTGCTTCTCAACACGAATTTCCCGACGGTCAATCCGCGCTTCTCCAAGGGGCCGGATGATGAGGTGGAGACCATCGTCAACGCCGGCTACTCCAGGGACTACGCAAATCAGGTCGTCGTAGAAGCCAGGCATGCCTATCAATCGACGCTCAAGATGTCGATGAAGCTCGCCGAGCATTTTCCCGACGTGCATTTCGTGCTGCGTCCGCATCCGTTCGAAAACATCAGATCATACGATGCATTGGCTGCCTATCCGAATTTCGAGGTGCGGCAGGAAGGTACGTCGATCGAGTGGATCAATCGGGCACGCCTGCTGATCCACCAGAATTGCTCGACGGCAATTGAAGCGACAATGCTGAACGTCGAGCCGCTGAGCATGGAGTGGTTCAATACACCCTCCTTGCGTGTTCAGGCCGCCGCCCAGGTCAGCCGTGCGGTCGCATCGGAGACCGATCTGATCGCGCTTGTGAAGGAGGGGCTGGAAAGCCGGCTGCCCTCGGTTGCCGAGGAGACCGCGCAATTCCGCCGCCAGATCATCAGCGATCTCTTCACGGCCATCGACGGCGCAAGCTCGATTCGTGTGGCCGATGTCGTCCTCGACACCATCGCAAAGGCTCGAGGCAAGGTGCGTTCCGGCACGGTGCCACGACCTTCGCTGCGCGGCCGTGCCGTTGCCATGGTGCGTGCCACGCTTGGTTACAAGGCGACCTCGGCCCTGCGTCGCCGATTTGGCTCGCCGGAGATCGAGCGTCGTCGCCTCGCCAAGTCGTTCGCAGTGGACATGGTCGGCGCCGTACTCGGCAGGATAGACGCCGCCTCCGTGGACGGAAGGCGATTTTCCGTCCGCAGGGTCGTTGGCGACACGCGCCGGACGGCCGGGACCGTGAGCGGCGGCAGCCTGCAATTGACGGAAGCGAGCTGACTGCACGTCCCTTGAATCTCTTTCGCGAGTAGCCAATGCAGAAATATCGATGCGTCCCCTCCGTGTATGGTCACTCAGCCGAGCCGATGCCGAGCATCGAGGAGATCGAGCGACACTATCGCGAGTCCTATTATCAGGACCCGACCGGGCAATACGCCAAGACGTATGAGAAAGTAGAGCTCGACTATTTCGACGATCGAGCCAACGTCGCACTCGACTTCTCGGCGCTTCACGGCGTCACCAAGGGAAATGTGCTTGATCTCGGCTGCGGGGAGGGGTTTGTCCTGAAGTCGGCGCAACGACGCGGCTTCAATGTCTACGGTGTGGACCATTCGCTGGTCGGCATTGAACGGCAAAATCGCGATCTGATCGACAGCAATCCCGGCCATTTTGTTGCCGGGGACATCGGATCCCGGCGTCATTTCGAAAGCGTGGCGTTCGATCTGGTTTATTGCAAGAACGTCATCGAGCACGTCATCGATCCGGACGGCATCATGACGCGCATTGGGTCTTACCTGGCTCCCGGTGGGCTCGCGATCATCGAAGTTCCCAACGATTTCTCGGAGCTTCATTCGATCATATTTGGCGATACCAGCAAGGAAGAGCTTTCCATCTTTGTGCCGCCGGTCCACCTGCACTACTTCACGACGAAGACACTTCCCGAGCTTGGCAGGCGCAACGGTTTTTCCGTCGTCGACTGCTTTGGCGACTACCCCATCGACCATCTTTTGATGGAAGACGCGTTCAACTACTACAAGGACAAGAAGCTTGGGTCCTCGGCGCATTCCTTGCGGCGAAAGTTTTTCCGTTATGCTGGCGGGATCGACGTCGAGGCCAGGCTCGGGTTGTTCAGGTCGATCTTCACGGCGGGATTGGGCCGGGATATCTGTATCGTCGTGCGGCGCTGAACGGGCCGAGTTTCAGCCGATGATGATTTCATCGGCGCCGCGATACATCCGTATGCCCGGCGAGGGCGCACGATAGTCTCCGATGGCAAGCCCGCGTGAATCCATGAGCGACCAGATGAAGTCGCGAAAGCCGAGCTTGTCGCGGAAGCGGACCGTGCTCGAAAAGCGCGGGTTGATCTCGAACACCTTCGGGCCATCTGCCGTCAGCCGCAATTGCACGTTGATCGAACCATTGAGCTGAAGTGCATCCGCTATTCCATGCAGC
>Ga0070665_100003641_pt1 | contig 16322 bp, 5 predicted proteins | sample KBSS13metaG_FD_65862 | JGI IMG/M metagenome (GOLD analysis project Ga0070665, IMG submission 65862) | Switchgrass rhizosphere microbial communities from Kellogg Biological Station, Michigan, USA - KBS S1-3 metaG | ecosystem: Host-associated > Plants > Roots > Rhizosphere > Soil ... | reverse complement strand
GTCACGGCGCGAATTGCTCGATGAAACGAAACACCTTCAGGTAGGCCGTGAGCAGCGCCAGGACTTTCGGCGAGCGATGCCGGGAGGCGGAGCGGAGGTAGTCGCCCGCGAAGTCCTCCCAGTTGCTCGCGTTCACTGCGTTGGCCGACACGGTAATACTCGGTTCGAGAATCCGCGCGGTGTGCCACCAGCCGGACGGAACAAATAGCATCTCGCCCGGTCGCAGCACGCACCGCCCGGGCACCGCGCGCGCAAACAGCGGAAACCGCGTCAGGTCGGGGTGATCGAGATCGTCGATCGACGACTTGTTCGCTTCGATGCCCGGCCGCGGGTACAGCCACCGGGTCTGGGCCGGGGAGTACACCACGTATTCCTTCGAGCCGAACAACTGCATCAGGAACGCATGCGTGTGCATGTTGTCGAAGTGCAGCGTCGGAAACGACGCGCCCGCGCCGCCGATGTACAACTCCAGCGATGTCAGCGAGGGCCGCTCCGGAAACAGCGGGCTGTCCAGCCAGTTCGGCCGGATCTGGGCCGGGAGTGGCTGGATGTCGGCCAGCAGTTCCGGCGCCCAGTCCGCAATCGCCACGTTGCGCAAGTAAGGAGCGGGCGCCGCGGCGTTTGATCGCTCGATCAAATCGAGAAGGCCGGACAGCGTGTGCTCAGCCCCATCGACGGTGACGGATCGCGAACCGTACGCCTTGCGAAAAAAGCCGGGCGTCCACTTCCGCGCGGCACGCCAGTGTTCGAACGCGTCGGTCACGATCACCGGCTTCAGCGGATCCAGATAGTCGCGCGCGAAGTCGCGCTGCGTGAGGCCGCTGCGCCGGTCGACCTGGCCTGAGCCGTGACCGCCGGGCCGCGCGTCTCCGACCGGATGAGCGATCGTCGCGCCACTCATGCGTGCGCCCCTCGGGCAGTCCTCGGCGCCGTCTCGGCGAGACGCCTGGCAAGCTGCTCCGCAAAAATTCCGACGGACCCTTCCTTCAGCATCGTGTCGCCATCACAGCCGGCGGGACCGCAGAAGACTTCCATGCCGCCGCGAACGTAGCCTGCCCAGTCGAGCGGACGATCCAGCGACCGCTTGTCGGCCTCGCTCCCCAGAAACAGCGTCACGTCGCCTTCGTATGGCTCGGGGCGGTACTGGTTGGCGGCTGTCAGCGTGGCCGCTTCGACGCTCAGCCGGCGGGCGGTGTACTCGTCGGCCGGCGGCGCGTCGGCGAGCGCTCCCTCGCTGACGATGGCCCGTACCGGCTCGACGAGCTTGGCGACGCCGTCGCGAACCGAGAGACCGGCCAGCGCGCGAGCGCCGCGCAGGCGATTGGCCGACCACTGGGCAACAGCCGCGCGCGCCCGGTTGTGCGGCCTGAGGGCGGTCGGCGACATCGTGCCGAACAGCACGAGCGACCGCACTTCCCTGCCCATCGCTCGCAGCTGCCGCGCCATTTCGAACGCGGTCAGGCCGCCCAGGCAATAGCCGCCGATCTGATACGGTCCTTCCGGCTGATACGCGATGAGCTCGTGCACGAAATGCGCGGCCAGCTCCTCGATGGAGCCGATAGGCGATTCGCCGGCAGCAAGTCCCGGCGGTTGCAGCCCGTAGAAGGCGCGCCCCGTGCCCAGGCAGCGCGCCAGACGCACGAAGCAGAAGACGTCGCCGTTGTGCCCAGGGACCGCGTAGAACGGCAGCCCGGATCCACACGCCTCGATCGGCACGATGCTGCCGGGTGCCGCAGCGCGGGCGACCTTGAGCAGCGCTTCGATTTCCGTCTTGCGCCGGGCGAGCTCTGCGCGCCGCTCCGCCGTGAGCACGTCTGGCGGGGCGCTGCAGCGCACGCGATCGCCTTCGAGCCAGAGGTCGACGTCCAGCCGACGCAGCTCGATCAGGAACTCCTGCGTCGTCACAGCTCGATGACCTCGCGGTCGGCAGACGCGGCCCGCGGGCGCGCGGTGACCTTCAGCGCGTCAATGGCCTCCGCCAGCTTCGCGACGGTCGGCGCCCGGAAGAGCGCTGCAACCGGCAGGTCGATGCCGAACGCTTCGCACGAGCGCCTGGCGATCTTGACGGCCAGCATCGAGTGTCCGCCGAGGTCGAAGAAACTGTCGTGAATGCCGACGTACGACAGCTCGAGGGCCTCCTGCCAGATCCCGGCAAGTGCGACTTCGGTTGGCGTGCGGGGGCCGGCGGCTTCGTGCGCGACCGGCGGCGCTCCGTTGGGCGCAGGCAGACGCCGGCGATCCAGCTTGCCGTTTTCGTTGAGCGGCAGCGCGCCGAGGAAGACAAACGCCGAGGGAACCATGTAGTCGGGCAGCCGCGTGCGCAGGTGCGCGAGCAGATCCGCGGGATCGCTGCTCTCGGTGTACCTGACGACGTAGGCTGCCAGCCGCGGCTCGCCGGCGGCCGTTGGCGCCACGACGACCGCAGCTTCGCGAACCGCCGGATGATCGAGGAGCACCGACTCGATCTCGGCCGGTTCGATCCTGAATCCGCGAATCTTCACCTGCTGATCGATGCGGCCCAGGTACTCGATGTCGCCGTCGGGCCGGCGGCGCGCAAGATCGCCGCTGCGGTACAGCCGGCCGCCGGGACTGAAGGGATTGGGGATGAACCGGGCTTCCGACAGATCGGGCCTGTTCAGGTATCCGGTCGCGACACCGTCACCGCCCACGCAGATTTCACCGGCGACGCCTACAGGCACGTGCTCGAGGCTCTCCGGATCCAGCAAGTGCAGCTCGAGGTCGGCAAGCTGAACTCCGATCGCGCTGCGTAAACCGGCGCTCACGTCCGCCGCGCTTATGCGGCGATACGTGACGTGCACGGTCGTCTCGGTGATGCCGTACATGTTGACGAGCACCGGCTGTTCATCGCCGTACCGTTCCACCCACGGCCGGAGCGCTGCGGGGTCGAGGGCTTCCCCGCCGAAGATCACGAACCGCAGGCTCGGCACGCCCGCGCCGGCGGCCCGATCGGCTTCGATGAGCTGGCGGAACGCCGACGGCGTCTGATTGAGCACGGTCACGCGCTCACGCCTGAGCAGCTCGTGGAAGGCGTCCGGCGAGCGGCTGACGTCGTGCGGGACGACCACGAGCCGGCCGCCGTGCAACAGCGCGCCCCAGATTTCCCACACCGAGAAATCGAAGGCGAACGAATGAAACAGCGTCCACACGTCGCCGGCGCCGAAATGGAACCACTGGTCGGTCGCGGAAAACAGGCGCGCGACGTTCCCGTGGGTGACAGTGACGCCCTTCGGCCGGCCGGTCGACCCTGACGTGAAGATGACGTACGCCAGATCGTCGGGCGACGTCTCGATTGGCAGGTTGTCGCTCGGATGCGCCGCGATGGCGGCCTCGTCCCGCTCCAGCCCGACCACGCGCGCGGAACACGGCTCGACCTGCTCCAGCGTGCCGGCCGACGCGATGACGACCTGCGGCCGCGCATCGTCGATCATCGTGCGAAGACGCTCGACTGGACAGTCGGGATCGAGGGGCACATACGCCCCGCCGGCTTTCAGTACGCCGATGATGGCGGCGACCAGGTCGATCGAGCGATCGAGGCACACACCGACCAGCGTGCCGCGCGTGACGCCGAGCGTGCGGAGATGACGGGCGAGCTGATTGGACCGCTGGTTCAGGCGGCTGTACGACGCCGACTCGTCTCCGCTCGACACGGCCGTCGCGTCGGCGTGCTCGGTCGCGACCGCCTCGAACGCCTGCTGCAGGCATCGCGGCTCGAACGCGGCGGTCGAACGGCCTGCCTCGGCGAGGGCAGCCTGTTCCTCCGCGGGCAGGATGGAGAGCCGGCCGAGGGCGAGCCCGGGGTCGGCGATGGCCGACGTGAGCAGGTTGCGGAAGTACGCGAGCCAGCGCCGGATGGTCGCGGCGTCGAACAGATCGACATCGTAGTTGCACTCGATGTGCAGTTCGGAACCGGTGTCGGCGATGTCGAGCCCGATGTCGAAGTTGTATCCCGCTCGAGGCGCCGCGAGGCGTTCGAACGTGAGGCCGTCGAAGACCGGCGGCTCGGTACTGCGATCGACGTTGAAGACGGTGGCGACGAGCGGCGCATGGCCGGTGTCGCGGGCCAGGTTGAGCAGCTGAACCAGCCGGCCGGACGTGATAGCGCGATGCTCGTGGGCCTCGACGAGTGCCGTGCGAGCGGCCGCCACGTGGCGTCCAAACGGCGCCGAGGGATCCACGTCCAGCCTGAGCGGCAGCACGTGTACGCAGTGGCCTACCAGGTGGCCATTGGCTAGCGAGGCCTGCGAAGACACCGGGATGCCGACCGTCAGATCGTGTTGCCCGGACAAGCGCATGAGCAGCGCCTGCCAGGCCGCCAGGAGCGTCACGTACAACGTGCACCCGTGGCGCACGCCAAGCGCCTTGACGTCGCGATAGAGCGCCGCGTCGAACGTAATGCGTTCGTTCGCGCCTCGAAACAGTCTCACGGGCGGGCGCGAGCCGTCCGTCGGCAGCTCGAGCACCGGGACTTCACCAGAGAACTTGCGCACCCAGTAGTCGGCGCTCGCGGCTTCGTCGTCCGCGCCAAGAGCGGACTGCCGGACGTACTCGGCGTACGACATGGCCTCGGGCATGCGCGCCGGCAGCCCGTGTCGATCGGCCGTGTACAACGCGGCCAGGTCCTGGAGGACGAGCGCCGACGACCAGCCGTCGCAAATCAGGTGGTGGGCCGTGAGTACGACGAAATGCACGTCGGGGCCTTCGCGCAGGATGTGCATCCGGGCCATGGGCCCGGCCGCCAGATCGAAGGGCCGCCGCGTCTCGTGCTCCAGCAACTCCGCCACGGCCCGTTCCTGTCCATCGGGTGGAAGCGCCGCAACGTCCACCTCGGTGACGGGGATGACCGACTCGCGCGCCACCGTCTGCTCGTCGCCAGCGGGGGAAAACCGGGTGCGCAGCGCCTCGTGCCGCTCGACCAGGCGTGCGACGGCCGTCCGCATCGATTCAACCGACAGGCGGCCGCGGAGCCGCAGCGGAATGCACACGTTGTAGGCCGCCGAGGCCTCCGGCCCCATCTGGGCGGCCGTCCACACTTCCTGCTGCGGCGCCGTCAGCGGCAGCACGATCTGCTCGCGCTCGCTGGCGAACGGGTCGAAGTCGATGGGCGTGAGCCGAGGCCGCGGCGCCTCAGGTCGATCGGGGCTCATGCCAGGCTCACCTCGAGGTACCGTCCAGGCCTGTCGGGATCCGGCGTGAACCAGCCTTCGCGGCCATCAGGATGACGGCCCCGCCGCGCGCCGGGCACAGGCGGTTCGACCGGCTCCGGCGCCGGGAGAAAGCCCGCGTGCTGCATCTCCACCAGCGTTTCGGTGAACGCGTCGACCACGCGTGCGAGATCCGCGTCGGTGTGCGCGGTCGTGATGAAAGCCGGGCGTCCCTCCCAGATGTGAACACCCTTGCTGCGCATGAACGCGAAGAAGAGCGGCGCCAGCGGCAGGTCATTCGGAACGTTGACGCACAACCACGAGCTGAAATGCGTGATGGAGATCGGCGCCTTCAGTTCGGCCGCACGCGCCGTCAGAGTGTCGACAAGAGTGGTGGTCTTGAGATTCAGGCGGCGCTGCAGCTCGGGACCTTCCGCCTTCAGGTGTCGGAGGACCGCGTGGGCTGCGGCGAGCGCAAGCGGATGGCGGACGAAGGTGCCCGCGAAGAAAGTCATCCCGGTTTCCGGATACGACGCGTCGCCGTAATCCCACGCGCCACCGTCGAGCGCGTCCAGGTACGCGGCATCCCCGGCCACGAGCCCGATCGGCATGCCGCCACCCAGGACTTTCCCGTAGGTTGCGAGGTTCGGCTTGATCCCGAACAGCGCCTGCGCGCCGCCCGGGTGCGCGCGGAACCCGGTCACGATTTCGTCGAATACCAGCGCGGTTCCCGCATCCCGCGTAATTTGCCGCAAATCGTGGAGAAACTTCACCGGCTGGAACTCTGGCCGGCGGCTCTGCACCGGCTCCACGAGCACGGCCGCCAGCTCGCCGCCTTGCGCGCGGACGATGTCGAGCGCGGCAGGGCTGCCGTATTCCAGCATCACGACGTTCTCGACCGCGCCGGCGACGATCCCCGGGGCCGTCGGCACCGAACGAAGCCCGCCGCGCGAAACGGTGCCGCGCGCCAGCACCTCGTCGAACGTACCGTGATACGACCCGCTGAACATGGCGATCCGGTCGCGGCCGGTGACGGTGCGCGCCGTGCGAATGGCCGCCGTGACGGCTTCAGATCCCGTATTGCAAAACGCGACGCGCTCGTGTCCCACCATCTCCGCCGCCATTGCCGCCACGGGGCCGGCGAGGGGGGACTGCGGGCCGATCTCGACGCCGAGCGCGAGCTGTGCTTCGATCGCCTCCCTCACAAACGACGGGGAGTGTCCGAGCAGGTTCGTGCCGAAACCGTTCACCAGGTCGACGTACTCGTTGCCGTCCACGTCCCATAGCCGCGAGCCCGCAGAGCGCGCGCTCACGATCGGGTAGACGATTTCCTTCCAGATCGTCCGGAATCCCGCGACGCTGCGCGGGTCGGCGAGCTGGCCGCGGTGTACGCCCGTCAGCCGTTTCGACTCGCGCGTCCGGCTGGCGTAGCTCTCGATGAAGCGCTCGAGGTGGCGCTGCTGATCGGCCGACACGCCAGCCGATCCCGTCTCGGGCCTGATCGGTCCAAACCCTCGATGGGGAACTGGCTCAGGCCCCGATTCGGGCTGCGCGACATCCCGGGTAGGACGCACGCTCGACGAGTCCGGAACTGAAGTGGCTCTGCTGGTCCCGTCGCGCAGACCTTCGACCTGCGCTCGAAGAGCGTCGAGTTGCCGCAGGATGGGTGCGACGTCCGCTGCCGCAAGAGTCGAACGGCGCTGGCCGACGCCGGCGCTTCCTGACGACGATTCGGCAGGCATCCGTTCGGCGATCCGGGCCGACAGCGCGCCGATCGTCGTGACCTCTTCGAGCAGTTCGCGGAACGTGATTCTCACGCCGAAGGTCTTCTGAATCGCGGTCGCGGCCTGCGTGAGAAACAGCGAATCGAGGCCGAGTTCGATGAAGCTCGCGGCAGGCGCGAGGTGCGCTTCACGAAGACCGGACAACTCGCTGAAAAGCTCGACGAGCCGGGAGCCAACCTCTCGGCCCGCAGCCACGGCAGTCACGTGCTCGCCTTCCCCGCCGCCGGTTCTCAGGGCTGGCGCCTCCGCTGGAGTGCCTTCCGGACGTGCCGGAACCGGATCGATCCAGTACCGCTCGCGCTCGAAGGGATAGGTCGGCAGCGGGACGCGAACCCTTCGTTCCTGATCGTGCAGCGCCTGCCAGTCGACTTCGACGCCTTGCAGCCACAGCTCCGCGAGGGTGTCGAACATCGACTCGACATCGCCTCGGCGCCTGCGCAGCGTCGGCAGCGTGGCGACCGCCGCGCCCTGGCTGTCTGAATCCTGGGGCCCCACCGTCAACATGACGATGGGCGAACGCGCGAGCAGGCCTCGCAGATCGGCGCCGGCCGCGGGCTTCCGCAGCGTCGTCGTCCAATAGTCCGCGTCGACCGCCTGTTCGGCAGAGACCCAGCCGCCTGTGGCTGCGGCCGCCATCGCCACCTTCGGCGTCTTGCGCTCGACCCGGCGCACCGCCGCCGCCAGCGCGTCGGCATCGGCGCGGGTGTTCGTGGATAGCTGCGCGCGCCGGACCGCAAGCGTGATCGCATCCGGGACCTGGAACACACCGGCGACGACGGCGGCCACCAGTTCGCCGGTGCCCTCTCCGACAACGACGGCCGGCGTCACGCCCCAATGCATCCACAGGCGCGACAGCGCGTACTCGACAGCAAACAGCGCGGCCTGCGCCACGGCCGGTGCCGCCAGCTTCTCCGTCGCGCCGCGGACCTCGGCGGGCAGTGGATACAACACATCGCGCAGATCGACCGGCAGATCCCGCTCGAGCGCCGCCGCGCATTCTTCGATGGCGGCACGGAAGACCGGCTCCTGTTCGTACAGGTCCTGCGCGCACCCCGCTGGCGGCGTGATGCCGCCGGGGAACATGAACGCCACCGTCGTGTCGTTCGACGCGAGGTCGCCTGTCAGCACCCGCCGGCCTGCCCGCTCGCGCAGCGCCCGAATCGCATCCTCACGATCGCGGCAGACCAGCGCGCGCCGCCGCGCGAACCGCCGGCGGCCGACCTGCAGCGTATACGCGACGTCGGCGAGCGGCACGTCCGGATGGCTCTCGAGGTAGTCCAGCGCGTTCTCGGTCGCCCGGTCGAGCGCGGACGCCGTCCTCGCCGAGAGCACGAGAAGCTCGGTGCCGCGGCCCGCTCCGGAGGCTTCGGCCACCGGCGCTTCCTCGAGCACTACGTGCGCGTTGGTACCGCCCACGCCGAGCGAGCTCACACCGGCGCGCCGCGGCGTGCTGCCCTCGGTCCATTCGAGCGGCGAGGTGTTGACGAAGAACGGCGACTTCTCGAGACCCAGTTTCGGATTGGGCGAGGTGAAGTGGAGCGACGGGGGCACGATGCGGTGCTGGAGTACGAGCACCGCCTTGATCAAGGCCGCGACGCCGGCCGCCACATCCAGGTGTCCGATGTTCGTCTTGACCGAGCCGAGCGCGCAGAAGCCGACGTCAGGCGTCTGCGAGCGGAATGCCTGCGTGAGCGCTGCGACTTCCACGACGTCGCCGAGCTCGGTGCCCGTGCCGTGTGCCTCGATATAGGCGATGCTCCTGGCGTCGATGCGCGCGAAGGCCTGCGCCATCGCGACCGCTTCGGCGTGTCCGTCCACGCCCGGCGCGAGGAAACTCACCTTCCCCGACCCGTCGTTGTTGATCGCCGATCCCTTGATGACGGCGCAGACGTGGTCACCGTCGGCCACGGCGTCGGCCAGCCGCTTCAGCACGACGACGCCGAGGCCGTTGCTGAAGACGGTGCCGTCGGCCTGCGCGTCGAACGCGCGGCAGTGGCCAGCCGCGGACGTGATGCCGCCGTCCTGCCACAGGTAGCCCTGCTTCTGCGGCAGCGAAATCGAGACGCCGCCGGCCAGCGCCATGTCGCATTGATACGCGAGCAGGCTCTGCACCGCCTGGCAGATCGCCACGAGCGACGTCGAGCACGCGGTCTGGACCGTCACGCTCGGGCCCTTGAGATCGAGCTTGTAGGACACCCGTGTCGCCAGGTAGTCCTTCTCGTTCCCCATCATCGTCTGGAGGGCTCCGACAACGTCGATGAGTTCGCGGTGCTCTCTCAGGTTCGCCGCGAAGTAGGTGTTGTTGCCCATCCCCGCGAACACGCCCACCGTTCCGCCGGTGGTGGTCGGCTCGTAGCCGGCTCGTTCCAGGGCCTCCCACGCAGCTTCGAGGAACAGGCGCTGCTGGGGATCGAGGATCTGGGCCTCTTTCGGGTTGATGCCGAAGAACTCGGCGTCGAACATCTCGATGCCGTCGAGGACGCCGCGCACCGGCACATAGCCCGCCCGATCGCGCGCGCCCGGATCCTCGAGCATGGACGGCTCGAGCTCGTCCCGCTCGAACCGGGAGATGGACTCGACGCCGGCCAGCAGGTTGCGCCAGAACTCGCCGACATTGCGCGCGCCGGGAAACCTCCCGGCCATGCCGATGATCGCGACGCCGTCGAGGGCCGCGCTGGACTCCGGGTTGCTCATTGCGGTCTGTTTGCCTCGGCCTGCGCCTTGCGCCGTTCCACCGCGCGCTGCTGGTTCCGCGCGCGTGCGCGGATGTCCGCGTCCCGCCGGCCCGGAGCGCTTCCCGCCGTCAGGTGCGCGGCAAGATCGCGCACCGTCGGGTACTGAAACAGGGCGGCGATGGGCAGGCCCGGCTTGATCGTGGAACTGATCCGCTCGTGCGCGCGCACCAGCATCAGGGAGTGCGCGCCGAGGTCGAAGTAGTTCTCGTCGGTCCCGATTTCGCCGTCGAACAACTGACGCCAGATGTCCACCAGCGCCTTTTCCATTTCCGTGCGCGGCGCGAGCCTCGGCCCGCGCCGGCGCCGTCGTTCAGCCGCCGCGCGGCCGGCCTGGCCCCGGGTTTCAGCCGGCAGGCTGGCGAGCAGCACCGAAACGGTGGCGTCCTTCGACTCCGCCAGAGTGGCCAGCACGGTAACGAGATCGTCGGCTGCTGCGGCAGCCGAGGCGGCGCCGAACCGCTCGCCGGCGCCCTGCGTCCGGATCTCCAGTTGCTCGCCGGGCCTGACAAGAACGGTGGCCGGGTAGTTGGTCGATTCCCGCCGGCGGCCGGGACGCAGGGATTCGGGAGACCGGAGCGGACGCAAACGGGCCTCACCAAGCGAGCCCACCTTCGTATCGACGATGTAGTTCTGCACGACCAGCAGGCTGTCGAACATCCGCAGCCACGTCGGCACGTCGCTGCAGGCGTGAATACGCGCGAGGGGCGTCGTCTGGTATTGCGTGAGCTCGCCCATCAGCGCGTGAACCTCCCGGAGCCATTCCCCCACACGCGTCCCCTCGTCCACGCGCACCCGGATCGGCAGGTTGTTCACGCAGGGCCCGACCAGCGTTTCGATGCCGGGAATGCCGTCCGGGCGGCCGGCAAAGGACGCGCCGAACACGACGTCGGCGCGGCCGGAGTGATGCGCAAGCACGACGCTCCACGCGGCGCCGACAATGGCGCCCAGCGTCACGTGGTGGCTGCGCGCCAGCGTCCCCAGCGCGGCGGTCGCCTGAACGCTCATCAGCCGGGTCACTTCGCCTTCCGCTTCCCGCGTGCCGTCCCGGTTCTCGAGAGCAGCTGGAATAGGCGTGGGATCGGCGACGCCGCTCAGGACACCGCGCCAGAAATCGTCGTCGGCCGCTTCGTCGTGTCGCTGGAGCCACTCGACGTACTCGCGGTACGCGCAGGCGGGGCCGAGACCCTGCGCCGTGGCCGGCGCCGTGTACAGCGCCGACAGCTCCGAGAAGATGAGCGGCCAGGACCAGCCGTCCACGAGGAGGTGGTGCGTGCTCCAGATGAGCCGGTGTTCCGCGTGTCCCGTTCGCATGAGCGCGATCCGCATGAGCGGTGGTTTTCCGAGATCGAACGCGCGCTGATGATCGGCGGCGAGGAACTCGCGCAGGAGCTCGTCCTGCTGCGCGGTCGTGCGATCGCTCCAGTCCTCCTCGTGCCACGGCATCTCGACGCGGTCGAGCACGACCTGGTGCGGCCTGGCCGCGCCGACCTCCGCGAACGCCGTCCGCAGGATGGGATGCCTCGCCACCACCTGCCGCCACGCGTCGCGCAGCCGGCCGGCATCGAGCGGCCCTTCGATCAGGAATTCCCACTGCTCGAACCCGGGCGACACCTCGACGCCGTCCATCGAGAAGAACAGCTGCTGCATCGGCGTCAGCGGGTAGACGTCCGTCAGCGTCGGGAATCGGGCGGTCAGCACATCGAGCGTCGCCTGATCGAGATCGGCGAGCGCGAAGTCCGACGGCGTCCGGTTGGCGGCCGGCTGCGTCACGCAGTGCTCGACGAGCTCGCGCAACGCCTCCACGTAACGCCCTGCGACCGTCGAAATCGTCGCGGCCTCGTGCACGTGCTTGCTGTAGCGCCACTGGACCTTGAGACGGCCGTCGGCGACGAGCGCGACGACTTCGAGCCGGTGCGAGCGCTGGTTTTCCTCCGCGCGCCACGGCCCCGCCGACTCGGCCGCGAACTTGAACAGCGCCGATCCCGACATGATCGCGTCGAGCGATCCGGAGTACTTGAAGAGGAGATCGGCACGGGGCACGCGCTCGAGCGCCGTGCGGACGTCAGCGTCCGAGGACAGATACCGGAGCGCGCCGAAGCTCAGGCCGTGATGATGCTGGTGCCGAAGTGCTTCTTTCGTCGCCTTGATCACGGCGCCGGGCGCGCCGTCGCCTGCGTCGAGGTGCACGGGAGCGACGGCAGTGAACCATCCGATCGTTCGCGACAGGTCGGCGTCGTTGAAGGTGCTCTCCCGTCCCACGCTCTCAACGTCGACCAGGACGTCAGATCTGCCGGTCCAGGGCTGCAGCGCGCGGGCCAGCGCCGACAGGAGCAGATCCTCGACCCGGGTGCCGTACGCGGAAGCCGTTCGATTGAGCAGCGCATCCGTTTCCGCGGCCGTCAGCGACACCGTGACGGTGGCGGTCGAGCCTTCTGTGTTCAGCGCCGTATCGGCGTCGTGGTCGCGCGGCAGGATCGCGGCCCGGGCGTCTATCGTCCGGCTCCAGCTGGGCAGCCCCTCCTTGGCGTTCGTGTTCGCGTAGCGGACGAGACGCTCAGCCCAGAACTTGAACGACGTCGTCCTGTTCGGCAGTAGCGGATCACGTCCGGCGCGGGCGGCCCAGTACGCCAGCTCGAGATCCTCGAGGAACACCCCCCAGGATGCTGCGTCCACCGCGAGGTGGTGGATGACGACCAGCAGCCGGCCCGGCGTGCCCGGGGCGCACGCAAAATGCACGGTCCGGAGAATGGGACCGTCCGTGATGTCGAGGCCGGCCTGTGTCGAGGCGGCCGCCGACTCGATCGCCGTCGAAACCATCTCGGCCGGGTACTCGCGCAGGTCGATCCGCTCGACAGCCGTCGGCGGATTCGACGGGACATATCCTGACTGCCAGCCACCGGAGGCGCTGTCGCCTTCGCGGAATCGCAGCCTGAAGATGTCGTGCTGCGCCACGACCGCCGCGAGCGCGGCGTCGAGCGCGCCCAGGTCGAGGTCGGCCGGCACCTGCAGCAGGTGCGCCTGGTTCCAGTGAGCGCGATCGCCGAACCCCTGCTCGAAAAACCATCGGCCGTTCGGGGTCAGCGGCGCGTCACCGATGACCCGCCGCTGCACGGCGGGCGGCGCAACGGCCGGCACCACGACCGCGGACAACGCCGAGACGGTCGGAAATTTGAACAGGTCGCGCGTTGTGACGTGCAAGCCCACCTGCCGGCACCTGGCGATGACCTGAATGCTCAGGATCGAGTCGCCGCCCAGTTCGAAGAAGTTGTCATCGACGCCCACGGCCTCGCAGCGCAGGACCACCGCCCACACTTCCGCCAGCGTGCGCTCGGTGTCGTTGCGCGGCGCCACGTACCGTCCGGTCCGGACAGGAACGGACGGTACCGGCAGCGCGCGCCGATCGATCTTGCCGTTCGAGGTCAGCGGCAGCGCCGGCATGGCGACCAGCGCCGCCGGAATCATGTACTCAGGCAGCTTGGACTGCGCGAAAAGCCGCACGTCGTCGACCGACGTACCGGGGTCGAGGACGACATAGCTCGCCAGGCGCTGCTCGACGCCCGCCTCGTCCCAGGCTGCCACGGTTGCATCGCGCACGCCCGGGCACTGGCGCACCACGGCCTCGATCTCCCCCAGCTCGATTCGGAAACCGCGGATCTTCAGCTGGTCGTCGAGGCGTCCGCGGTATTCGAGCTCGCCGCTCGGAAGCCAGCGGCCCAGATCGCCGCTGCGATAGAGGCGCCGGTTGGTGCCGCCGACCGGATCGACGATGAAGCGTGCGCGGGTCAGATCGGCGCGGTCGAGGTAGCCGCGCGCAACACCGGCGCCGCCGACGTAGAGCTCTCCGGTCACGCCGACCGGCACGAGTTGCTGGCGGGGATCGAGCACGTAGACGTCGAGGTCCGCGAGGGGCACGCCGATCAGGCTGCCAACCCCCGCGTCGACATCTGCCTGCAGAATCCGGCGATACGTCACGTGGACCGTCGTCTCGGTGATGCCGAACATGTTGATCACCTGCGGCCGGTCGTCCCCGTGGCGCTCGAACCACGGGCGGAGGCTGGACACGTCGAGCGCCTCCCCGCCGAGCACGATGGAACGGAGCACGAACGGCGCCGGCTTCGCGCGTTCACCGTCAGCCTGAATCAGCTGCCGGAACGCGGACGGTGTCTGGTTGAGGACCGTGACGTGCTCGCGCACGAGCAGGTCGATGAAGGCGTCCGGATCGCGGCTGACCCAGTACGGCACGATCACGAGCCGGCCGCCGTACAGCAGCGCACCCCAGATTTCCCAGACCGAGAAGTCGAACGCGTAGGAATGAAACAGCGTCCAGACGTCGTAGCGGCCGAACTGGAACGAGATCTCGGAAGCGTCGAAGAGCCGGCTGACGTTCGCGTGCGTGATGAGCACGCCCTTCGGCTTCCCCGTGGAGCCGGAGGTGTAGATCACGTACGCCAGGTTGTCGGCCTCGACCACCTGCTGCGGGTTGTCGGACGGCTCGGCCTCCGAGTCTTCGAGGCACACGAGCCCCGCATCCGAAGATGGAAACCCGGGCTGCAGGGCGCGCGATGTGACGACCAGCGGCAGCCGCGCGTCCTCCATCATGAAGCGGATCCGGTCGTGCGGATACGCCGGATCGAGGGGCAGATAGGCTCCGCCGGCCTTGAGGATGCCGAGAATCGCGATGACGAGGTCGGGCGACCGCTCGAGGTGCACGCCCACCAGCACGTCGGGACCGACGCCCAGCGCCCGCAGCCGGTGCGCCAGCTGATTCGCGCGCTGATTCAGCTCGTCGTAGGTCAGCGTCCGGCCGTCGAAGGTCAGCGCTGCAGCGTGTGGCATCTCGGCCGCGCGCCGCTCGAAACGTTCGTGGAGGCAGAACGTCTGAATCCCGGACGGCCGCGGCACCGGCAGCAGTTCCGTCCGCTCCTCCGCACCGAGCATCGGGATCTCGCTCAGCAGCCGATGCCCGTCCTTCGCCAGCCCTTCCAGGAGCCGTCGCACGTGCTGGATCATCCGCGCAGCGATCGCGCCGTCGAGCGCCTCGCGGTCGTGCTCGAGCCGCAGCACGAGCTCCGCATCGGCGTAGCACACAAGCGTGACCGGATAGTTCGTCTGGCCCTGGTATGTGAAGCGGCGGTTGATCCACGCGCCGCCCGCCCGCCGAAGGAGCGAGTTGAGCTGGTGGTTCTCGAACACGACCAGCGTTTCGAACAGCGGCGTGCCGCGAGGCACGTCGCTCCACGACTGAACCCGCGCCAGCGGCGTGTGCTCGTGTTCCCTGAAGGCCAGTTGCTCGGCCCTGAGCGCGTTGAGCCACCCGAACACCGTCTGCTGCGGCGGTACGTGGGCGCGGAACGGGAGCGTGTTGATGAAGAGGCCGACCATATCGTCGGCGCCTTCGATCGTCGATTGACGGCACGCGCGCGTGACGCCAAAGAGCACGTCGCCTTCACCCGTGTAGCGGCTGAGAAGCAGCGACCAGGCGGCGGCCACCAGGGTTGCCACGGTGCAGCCGGCCTCGCGCGCAAAAGCATGCAGGCGCTGAGTTTCGTCGGGCGTCAGCGCCAGTTCGACCGCGCCGACCCCTTGCCCGCGGCCCGGCGGTACCGACATCAGGAGCGGCGTCGGCGTGGACAGCCCCGCCAGACGGCGGCGCCAGAATGCCTTCGACGCGTCGGGGTTCCGCGAACGCAGCCAGTCGATGTACGCCCGGTACTGGCGCGGCGCGGGCAGGCGCCAGTCGCGCCCGTTTCGCGCGGCGTCATACAACCCGAACACTTCCCGCAGCAGGATCGGAAACGATCGCCCGTCGAGAATCGCGTGGTGGAACGTCCAGAGCACCTCGTAATGCGATGGCCCGCACACCGCGATCGTCAGCCGCATCAGCGGTGCGCGATTGAGGTCGAAGCCCGTCGTGCGATCGGAGGCCATGAGCGCTTTGAGGCGCTCACGCTGCTCGTCCGCCGCGACGTGCCGCCAATCAATCACGCGAGACGGGAGCGAGACCGATCGGTGAACGTTCTGAACCGGTTCGGGGCGGCCTTCCCATTGAAAACTGGTGCGCAGAATGTCGTAGCGCGACACAACCGTGTCCCACGCAGAAAGCATTTGGGGGACGTCGAGCGGCTCCGACAGGGAGCACAGCACCTGTTCGAGATCCACCCCCGGCTGGTTCCGGTCGAGACTGTGGAACAGCATCCCCTGCTGCAGGGGCGACAGCGGATACTCGTCGTCGATGACCAGGCCTGGCGATTCGACCATTACGGGCGGCCGGCTCCTACGGGTTCGTCTGCACGCGTCATGACTCTGTGGGACTGCTTGTGTACAAACGACGCAATCCGGGTTTCACGTTGTGCAAGGAGACCACCGTCCGGTGGTAGATCGATGATCGCGGTAGCTAACTTGTTTACAAGAGTTTACAGAGATCGAACCGTGGCAGATTTACAAGGAGACCGTAAAAGTCTCCCTCAGGGATGACCAATGTCCACCACATCGGCATCGACCCGGAAGGGGCCCTGCCAAGAAGTGACCGGAGCGGCTACCGAAGACCGGGCCCGCTGAGGAGGTCCAGGCACTCTCCGACCGTGCGAACCACCTCGACCCCGAGGCGTTCGGCAGCCGCAGAGAACTGCTCGCCCTGTCCC
>Ga0070665_100003640_pt1 | contig 16325 bp, 9 predicted proteins | sample KBSS13metaG_FD_65862 | JGI IMG/M metagenome (GOLD analysis project Ga0070665, IMG submission 65862) | Switchgrass rhizosphere microbial communities from Kellogg Biological Station, Michigan, USA - KBS S1-3 metaG | ecosystem: Host-associated > Plants > Roots > Rhizosphere > Soil ... | reverse complement strand
CCGTCGAGGGTCGGCACCTGGATTTCACCGCCGAGCGCGACGGTCGTGAAGTTCACCGGGATCTCGCAGAACAGGTTCACGCCGTCACGCCTGAAGAAGGCGTGTTCGTGCACGTGCACGACGACGTACAGATGGCCCGCGGGACCGCCTGCGGATCCTGACTCGCCTTCGCCGATGAGGCGCAGCTGCTGGCCGGTGGCGATGCCCGGAGGAATCTTCACGGTGATCTTCCGGTCGCGAGACACACGTCCCGCGCCACGACAATCGGCACACGGCTTGGTGATGATCTTCCCCGCGCCGCGGCACTGCGGGCAGGTGCGCGCCACGGTGAAGAAGCCCTGCTGGTAGCGGACCTGTCCCTGGCCCTTGCACTGCGGGCAGCTGCTGGCCGTCGAACCCGGCGCCGAGCCGCTGCCGCTGCACGTCGCGCAGGTTTCCTGCCGCGGAATCTGGATGGAGGTTTCCGCGCCTTTGGCGGACTCCTCGAACGAGATTTCGAGGTCGTAGCGGAGATCGGCGCCCCGCTGCGGGCCGCCGCGGCGCCGGCCGCCTGCCCCGCCGAAGAGATCGCCGAAGCCGAACATGTTGCCGAGGATGTCGCCGAGATCGCCGAACTCCGCGAAGACCGACGGATCGAAGCCCGCGCCTGCGCCCGCCGCCGAGCTCACACCGGCGTGGCCGAACCGATCGTAGAGGCTGCGCTTCTGCGAATCCGCGAGGACGGCATACGCTTCCGCGCACTCCTTGAATTTCTCCTCAGCGAGCTGATCGCCCGGGTTGCGATCCGGGTGGAATTTCATCGCGAGCTTGCGGTACGAGCTCTTGATTTCGGTGTCGGTCGCGGTCCTGGTGACCTCGAGCACTTCGTAGTAGTCGCGCTTGCTCACGCCTTTGCCACCTTCACCATCGCCGGCCGCAGCAGACGGTCGTTCAGCATGTAGCCTTTCTGCAGTTCACCGATCACCTCGCCTTCGCGATGCTCGGGGCTCTCTTCGTGGAGCACGGCCATGTGGACGTTCGGATCGAAGTCGGTGCCGAGGACGTCCATGGCTTTCACTCCCTGCTTCCGGAGCAGGTCGTGCAGCTTGCCGTGGATCAGCTCGACACCCTTGCGGTACGCGGCGCCGCCTTCGCCGGCGTCCACGGTCAGCGCGCGATCGAAGTCGTCCACGACGAGCAGCAGCTCCTTGAGGATATCGACGACCGCCTGGTCCGCTTGTTCCCGGCGTTCGCGTTCGATGCGCTTACGGTAGTTCTCGAACTCCGCGCCTTTGCGGAGCCAGCGATCCTTGTAGTCGTCGCGCTCGCGCTGGAGCTCGACGAGCTCCGAGGTCTCGGGTTCGGCAACGGAGGCGTCGGGTCCGTCGTTCATGGGTTCATCAGACATATTGACGATTCTTCTTGGATCAAAGCTTTCCAGCGCCGGACTGGCCCTTCGTGAGCCGGCGGGTGCGGCGCGTGAACGTCTCTAATTTGGATCTCGCAAAACGCGCGACACGGCCTGCGCCGCGCCGTCAACCGCGGCAATCGCGCGAGAGTAGTGCATGCGGGTTGGACCAATCACACCGACCGAACCCGTGCCGGAACCATCGTCGTAGGTCGAGACGATCATGCTGAACGGCCGCAGGCTCGGATCGAGGTGCTCGGCGCCAATGACCACGGTGAGTCCTGGACCGTCGATGTATTCGTTGAGCAGCTCGAGCAGCTTCTGCTTCTCCTCGATCATGTGGAGCAGCGCCTGCAGCGTCCCCACCGTCAGCCCGGTCGCATCGTCCAGGAGCGAGGCGGCGCCGTCGACGTACATCGGGCGATCGTCGGGTAAATCGGAAAAGGTCCACGTCGCGAGCTGGAGCGCGCGCTTTCGCAGCACGTCGTACAACGAGCGCTCCGCATTGATGCGCTCGAGCACCGCTTCGCGCGCGCGGTAGAGCGGCAGTCCCGAAAACTCGTCGTTGAGGTACGTCGCCGCCTGGCGCAAATCGTCGGCGCCGAGCGGTTCGGCGAGCTCGATGACCTTCTGAATCACGTGACCGCCGCTCGCGACGATAACGACCAGGACTCGCAGGCCGCTCAGCGGCACGAACTCGACGCGGTCGAATACCGCCGCTTCGTGCGCGGGCCGAACGGCAAAGCCGACGCCGCGCGATGCCTGCGAGAGCATGTGCGAGACCTGCGGCAGCAGCGAGTCGAGCAGCCCCGCGGGACTGCCGCGTCGAAGGCGAGCCTCGACGGCGGTCGCCGACCGGTTGGGGCGCTTCGAATCAAGCAGGAGATCGACGTAAAACCGGTAGCCGCGATCAGTGGGAATCCGTCCGGCTGAGGTGTGAGGCTGCTGGACGAATCCCTCTTCTTCAAGGCGAGCCAGGATGCTCCGCACGGTGGCGGACGATACACCGAGCCCGGCAGCAGTCACCAGTAACGACGATGCAACGGGTTCGCCAGACGTGATGTACTCGCGGACCAGCGCCGCCAGCACTCGTTTTGACCTATCTGCGGCGTCTTGTGTCATTTAGGGTTGGCAGTCTCAATGGCGGACTGCCAAACATTATACAACGGGTGTGGGCGCTCTTCGCCGCACCCGGCCGGTCTCTGAGACGGGACCTCTGAGACGGGACCTCTGAGACGGAACCTCTGAGACGGAACCTCTGAGACGGGACCGTCCTACAGGCCGGCCCGGATGGCTAGATTTCGCGCCGCTGCGCGCGCCTCGGCCGTAACGTCGGCCCGGCCCACGCGGACCGGAGCAAATTCATCGACGAGCAGCTCGCCGTCCACGATCGTGGTTCGGACATCGCTGCCGCGGACCGCGTAGACCAGCGTCGAATACGGATCCGGGCCAGGCGCGAGGTGCGGACGATCGCGATCCACGACGATCACATCGGCCCTCTTGCCGGGTTCGAGCGATCCGATCTCGTGTTCCAAGCCGAGCGTCCGCGCCCCCGCGCGTGTGGCCATCCAGAGAACATCCCGCGCCGGCAGGATCCCCGGCTCCCGTCGTGTCGCCTGCAGCACCGCGGCGAGCCGCATCTCCTCGAACATGTCGAGACGGTTGTTGCACGCGGCGCCGTCGGCACCAAGCGACACGGTGATGCCGCGCGCGCGCATCTCCGCAACCGGCGCGATCCCGGATCCGAGCTTGAGATTGGACCCCGGGCAGTGCATCACCTTGATGTCGTGATCGGCCAGCAGCTGCTGATCGCGATCGTCCACCCACACGCAGTGCGCCGCGCACAGATGCGGTGATGCGAGATGCACGTTCGCGAGGTACTCGATGTTGGTGCGCGCGCCGGTGGCCTTCTGCACGATCGCAATCTCCTCGCGGGATTCCGACGCGTGCGTGTGCACGAGCGCTTTGTGCGAGTCCGACAAGCTCGCGACGGCCTCCAGGAGCTCGCGTGAGCACGAGACGGCGAACCGCGGCGCGAACGCCGCGCGGAGACGCCCATTCGACGCACCGTGCCACCGCGCGCGGATGGCGAGGCTCTCGTCGATCGACTGGCGCGTGCCTTCGTGGAGCCGTTTCGGCGCCTCCGCGTCGAAGTCCATCATGCATTTGCCGATCGTCGCTCGCAGTCCGCTCTCGGCCACCGCGTCGAACACGACGTCGGTGTCGTGCACCGTCTCCATCGTGAGCACCGCCGTGGTGCCGCTGCACAACAACTCGGTGGCGGCCAGCCGCGCTGCAGCGCGCAGCGACTCGGCGTTGTGCGCGGCTTCCATCGGCCACACGCGCGTCCGGAGCCAATCCATCAGCGCGAGATCGTCGGCGTAGCCCCGGAACAAGGTCTGACACAGATGGACGTGTGTCTGAATGAGTCCCGGCAGCACGTAGCCGCCGCGTGCCTCCACGGTCCGATCGTGACGGCCGTCCAGGGTCGGCCCGATCGCGGCGATCCGGCCGTCAACAATCGAGACATCGCCCTCGACGACGTCCAGGCGATCGTTCAGCGTCAGGATCGTTCCGCCGCGGATCAGGAGAGATGACATCAAAGTTAGAAGTTAGAAGTTAGAAGTTAGAAGTTAGAACTTGGAAGGTAGAAGTCCAGAGACTTTGGCGTTCAGCTTTTTACTTCTAACTTCTCAGGTTTGGCAGCCGAGCGGAGCGCGGGAGGAGTCCACCGAAGCGATGTCGGGTGTTCCTTGCCGTGCTTGACGGCGATCAATTCGGCGAGAATGCTGACGGCGATTTCCTGCGGCGTCACCGCGCCGATGTCGAGGCCGATCGGCGCGTGCACGCGCGCGAGCAGTTCGGCCGGCATCTGATCGGCCGACAGCGCTTCGTAGATTCGTGCGACCTTCGCGCGGCTGCCAATCAACCCGAGATACCGCAGGTCGCGAGGCGCGAGCGCGCGGAGCGCTTCGAGATCGTTGGTGTGCCCGCGCGTGACGATGACGACGTACGCGTGCGGCGGGATCGGCGCCCGCTCGATCCACGCGGGAATGTCATCGACGACGATTTCAGCGGCCGTGGGGAAGCGCTCGACGTTGGCGAATTTCTCGCGGTCGTCCGCCACGTGCACGCGGAACCCGACTTCCTGCGCGATGCGCGCGAGGTGGAAGCCCACGTGGCCGGCACCGACAATGTAGAGCTCAGGCGACGGCTCGATCGGTTCGATATACACGTCCATCTGTCCGCCGCACACCAGGCCGGTCTCCTGCGCGAAGTCGTCGTCGAGCTCGTAGTGGACGAGCTGGGGCGCGCGGCTGCGGATCGCTTCCCGCGCCTTGCCGAACGCGTCGTTCTCGTAGCAGCCGCCGCCGATGGTCCCGACGATCCGGCCGTCGCCGAATACGAGCATCTTCGCCCCGACGCGCTGCGGCGTGGAGCCCGTGGTCGAGACGATCGTCACCAGGGCCGCGGGCTCGCCACGTTCCAGGGCGTCAGCGACTGCGGCGAAGACTTCGCGATTCATCTTTGGGAATTATAGTGCTCCACATTGCAGGATTGCAGAATTGGAGGATTGCAGGAAGGGAAGGGCGAAGATCTTCATCTTTCCCTTTCTGCAAGCCTGCAATTCCACCATCCTGCAATATCAGCGATGAACGTCGCAGACCTCGTGCGGCTCGGTGCCGGCGATGAACGACTCCCGAATCACCTTGGGGCACAACGACGTCGCGAGCTTGCCGGTTTCCGCGTCGATCTCGGCAAACGCGATCCCGTCGGGCACGGTGAACGGCACGCTCGTGCGGCCGGCGAGGGCGTTCTTCATGAACTGCGTCCAGATCGGCAGCGCCGCACGCGCGCCGCTGAGGCCCACCGGCTGATTGTCGTCGAAACCTACCCAGACGACGGTGAGCAGCTCCGGAGTGAAGCCGGCGAACCAGGCGTCACGCAGGTCGTTGGTGGTGCCGGTCTTGCCGGCCGCGTCGAGTGTGAACCCCATCGACCGCGCGGCGGCAGCGGTGCCCTCGTTGAGCACGCTTCGCATCATGTTGGTCACCAGGAACGTCGTGTCAGGTTGTGACACCTGACGGGCGACCACGGGGTTCTTCTTCAACACGTCCTTGCCGCCGGTGATGATTCGCGAGATGTGCTGGAGCGAACGCATCATGCCGCCGTTGGGAAACAGGGTGTACGCGGTGGCGATCTCGTAAGGCGTCGCCTCGAATACGCCGAGCGCAATCGATGGGTACGCTTTGGGCGGCGCACCGAGACCGAGCGTCTTCCAGAACGCGGCCACGCGGTCGTAACCGGCCTGTTGCGCCACGTGAATCGTGCCGAGGTTGCGCGAGTGCGCGAGCGCGCGGCGGAACGTAATCGGACCGTCGTACTCGTGCTCGTAGTTCTCGGGCGTCCACACTTGATCGTCGAACTCGAACGTCTCCTGCTCGTCGAGGGTGATTGACGCCGGCGTCACGTCGGTGCGGCCCTCGTCGCGTGCGTGCTCGAAGGCCGTCAGGAATACGAACGGCTTGAAGACTGACCCGGGCTGACGGCGTGCGACGATCGCCCGGTTGTACTGCGACTGGTTGTAGGAGCGTCCGCCGACGAAGGCGAGGATTTCACCCGTCCGCGGATCGACGGCAATCAGCGCCGCTTCGGCCTTGCCGCGTTTTCGCTTGGCGAGCAGACTGTCGACCTGCGTCAGCCCATCGCGCACCGCATCCTGCGCCAGGCGCTGCAGATGCAGATCGAGCGTCGTGTAAACGTCGACGGCCTGTGTCGTCGTCGTGGTGAGCCCTGGATATTGCTCGGCGAGCGTCTGGCCGACGAAATCGACGAAATACGGCGCTTCCGCTTCGAGGGCGCGCTGGACGATGACGAGCGGCTCGTGAATCGCGCGGTCGGCAGCCTCCTGGTTGACGTACCCGGCGTCGACCATCGATTGCAGAACGATGTTGCGCCGATCTTTGCACCGCGCCGGGTTGTTGAACGGGGACAGCGCTGATGGCGACTGGAACACCCCTGCGATGGTGGCTGCCTCGGCCAGCGTAATGTTGCTGACGTCCTTTCCAAAGAACAGCCTCGCGGCCTCCGGCACGCCGACGATGCCGAACGATCCGCGCTGACCGAGGGTCATGTCGTTCAGGTACATCTCGAGAATCGCGTCCTTCGACGCGCGCGTCGTGATGATGAACGACACCCAGATTTCGAGCGCCTTGCGCCGCAACGACTTCTGCCGCGCTTCCTGCAGCGTCATGCCCGGAAACATCTTCGGCAGGAAGACGTTGCGCGCGACCTGCTGCGTGATGGTGCTGGCGCCGGCCGTGTACGCGCGCTTGCCTCGAATGTTCGAGAGCACCGCGCCGACCATGCCGATCGGATCGAATCCAGGATGCTCGTAGAACCGGCGATCTTCGATCGCGAGCACGGCCTGCTGCATGCGCTCGGGAATGGCCGCCAGGGCCACCGGTCGCCGCTTCTCGCGCTCGCCGCCGAGCGCGGTCAATACCGGCGCATCCAGAACAAGACGTTCGCTGGGCTTCGTCCCGATCTCCAGGCGCTGGACGCGGTCGGGGACGCGCGGTGGCGGCGGCTTTTTCCCTCGCGCCGCGGCTTTCGGATCGGGTGCGGGCGGCCGTTGAAAGATGACGCGGACCGCCTGGCCGTTCAGCTCGGAGACGCGCGGCATGATGGCCACCGCGCCGGCACCGATCGCGAATTCCCCGGCCTTCTCCAGCTGATCGCGGTGCGCGTAGCCGAGCTCGTTGAGCCGATCGACCAGCTGCTGCTCGGTCATCGACTGACCGCGTCGAAGCTCCAGCGGGCGGGCCAGCACGCGCGGGAACACGGTCGAGCGTTCGCCGTGCAGCCGGGCGTCGATCAGTCGGGAGAAGCGGACGTAATAGTAGGCGGCGGCGACGACGAGAAGGATCGCCGGAACCGCGAGCACCGCTGTGGCGATGCGCGCCCAGCGCTTCCGCCAGAGTCCGACGATCCGTATTCGGTACCGTGCGGTCCGTGTACGCGGTTTGGCCAGCCCAGACCCCTCAGCCCCAGTTTATCGGTCTCTAGATGGTCACAATCCAATGCCGCCCGAGGTCGAGCGGGAGTTCCTCATCCAGGCGATCGACCAGCGCTGGACCGTATTGATTCAGGAAGGACAGGAAACCGACGGTGCGCTCCTGGGCATGGCCGCCGGGGAAGGCGAGCGCCCGGGCGTGGATGAACTGCCGGCGCAGGGTTTCGTCGCGGCGCTTGGCCGCCTGGATCATCTTGCCGTGCAGCGTCTGGAGATCGCGCTGCATCCGCTCCAGCGTCGACCGCGCGGCGCCTTCGAGCGTGGGATCGAGCGCGGGCATCGCCGCGATCAGGCGCGTCATCTGCGCCTCGATGGTTTTCTCCGCCTCGGCAAACGATTCCTCGACGACGGGCGGGATTTGCGTTTTCAGCAGCTCGTTGAGCGCGGCTTCGTCCTGCGCCTGGAGCGCCTCGAGCGGCAGTTTGTATTTCGTAAGGAACCGCAGCGCCGCCGAATCCAGAACGGTCGCCGACGCGCGAGGATAGAAGAGCGGCATCGGCACGCCGAAATGCGCGTACACGCCTCGCAGCTGGCCGAGGTAGGCGAGCTCGTTGGGTCCCGCCACATAACAGATGGTGGGGAAGATCGTGTCCTGCACGATCGGCCGGAGCAGGACGTTCGGGCTGAAGCCGGCCGGCTGCGACGTCGCCTGCGCGACCAGCGCCGGCGCGGCGAATTGCTGATCGCCGACGAGGAAGCGCCCGTCCTGCTGACGGATGGCCCGCCGGCCCCCTTCGAGATAGAACAGCGCGAGGCTGTCGTCCTGCGCGTGGACCTGCGCGTGGTAGCCGCGCGCCGTCAGGTCCGATCCCGCGAGCGCCGCGAGTTTCACCGTGTGACCCGGATTGGACAGCTCGCGCGCGAAGACGTCCCCGACAATCGGCTTCGACGCGGCATCGGACGAGTCGTACACGATGAGTCCGCGGTTTCCGAGTACTTCCTCCATCCAGCGACCGAACGCGTCGGCCATGCCGATGCCGGGCGCGTACGCGCGGCGCAAGCCGTCGATGATCGATCCGCGGAATTCGGTAGGGGGCAACAGGCGCTCGAGCTCGTCGAGCACTTCGACGATGGACTCGTCGAGTGTGATGGTGGCGACGGGGGCTGGTTCGACGTTGGGCCGTGCCGGCAGCGCCACGCTGCGCGGCGTCAGCGCATCGTCGAACACCGTACACGAACGGACTTCCTCCCAATCGTGATCTTCGGCGTCGATCCAGAACACGGCGACGGCGGGCACCTTGTGGTCGCGCGATACCTGCTCGGCGAGCTTGATCGCCGTGAGCGCCTTGTACAACGTGAAGAGGGGTCCGCCAAAGAGCCCGGCCTGCTGGCCGGTGACGATCGCCACCGTCTGCCGATCGGCGAGCAAGCGGCCAGCCTCACGCGCCGCCGGCGGTGCGCCGCGACGCTCCTGCTGCTGCGCGATGACGCCGGCGATCTCGCTTCGGCGACGATCGTGCGCCTGCGTTCGCGCGATCGCGTCGGCCCACGCGCTGCGATCGGCCGGATCGCCAGAAAAAAACGGCGCGACCGATCGGAAGTCGTACGCGTAGTCGGCGGCGAGCCGCCGAATCCACGGAAATCTCCGGACGTCGACCGGAATTCGGACGGAGGCCCCGTCCGGGGATGAAGTTGAAGGCTCGGCTGAGTTGACCTGCACCGGAACGCCTACTCTGTCAAAGCGCCGCGCGGACTGTCAAGCCGCGCGGACGCGCTATTCGATTGATGCAACAGCACTAAGACGCCGATCGGACGGGCTCGGTTGCGTGCAGTTTCGTGTTACCATGAACGCGCCTTCCCGAGGAGTTCTTCACTGCACACTGACGCTGCTGGCGACGCACCCCCCGACGCCTTCGGACCGTTTCGCGTGCTTCACCAGATCGGCGCGGGGACACTGGGCCCCGTTTTTCGAGCGTACGATTCGACGCGCGAGCGTCTGGTCGCCGTCAAGCTCGTCAAACTCGACCTGCCGCCAGAGAGAACACACCAGCTCGTGGCCGAGTTCGAGCGGATTATCGCCTCGGACCTGACACATCCGGCGCTGGCGGCCCCGCTCGCGACCGGGATCAGCGGAGCATCGGCGTTTCTGGTCCAGGACTATGTCGCCGCCGACTCGCTCGACCTTGCCGTGCGTGAATACGGACCCGCGCCAGCGGGAAACGTGCTTCGAGTCACGACCCAGTTGGCCGGCGCGCTCGACTACGCGGCGGCTGTGCATGTCACCCATGGGGCGCTGCATCCTCGCGATCTGCTGCTGTCATCCGACGACACGCGACTCACCGGCATCGGCGTCGCCCAGGCACTTGAACGCATCGGTGTGGTCGCTCCCGTGCGGCGCCCGTACACTGCGCCGGAGCGGATTGCCGGCGCCGAGTGGGACCGTCGTGCCGACGTGTTCAGTCTCGCGGCTTTGATGCACGAGCTGATGTGGGGCAAACGGGTCAGCGGCGTGGGCGCACGCGCGGCTGAACGCCTCGGCGACATCGCCGGAACCGATCCGCGGGCGCTTCGCGATGTGTTTGCGCGCGCGCTCGCCGAGAATCCCGAGGAACGATTCGAGACGGCGCTCGCATTTGCTGAAGCGCTCAAGAACGCGTGTCCCGACGTGGCCGTCGAGGCCGAACCGGCCGCGCCCGCGAAACGGCGCCCCGTACGAAAGAAGACGCCTCGGCTTCCGCTCGACGAAACATCCGAGAGCGCGGCCGCAGACGCTTCCATCGACGATACTTTGCCGCTGGAGACGACGGTGGTGCCGGCCACCGCGCTTCTCAACGACATGGAGCCTCCGGAGCCTGATGCCGCAGAGGACCTGCCGCTCGCGGACGTCGATGTCCCGCCGTCTAGATTTTCCGAGCCGGGAATCACGCACCAACCGGCGGTCGACGTGCCGATCGAGCCCGCGTTTTCTCCATCAGCGACATCAGGTCCGGCCGGTTTCATCACCGGCCACGCCTCAGAGCCGTTGTCCGCACTGGAACGAACCCGCTCGGCCGTCTGGCCTCTGGTGTTGGCGCTCGGGGTCGGCATCGCCATCGGATTCGCGGCCGGATTCTTCTCGGGATCACGACAGGAGGCCGCGCCGAACGTGGCCGTCGCACCTGCAGCCGCCAAGCCGGACGCCGGCGTTCAGAAGGCAGCCGCTGACACTCAGAAGGCGGACGCGACGAGTCCGGCGCCTGCCGCCGATGCGAAGAAACCGGACACCTCTGCTGAAAAATCCGAACCAGCACCTCCAAAACCCGACACCGTCAACGCGAAGGCCGGTTCGGCTCCTCAGAAATCTGACGCGAGCGACCAGAAGTCGCAAACGGCAGCCGTCGAAGGGCGACTGCTCATTCGCACACGGCCGGCTGGCGCCCATGTGTCCGTTGACGGCAAGGACTACGGTCCGACGCCCGCGACGATTCGCAATCTGGCCCGGGGCACCCATCATCTGAAAGTCACGCACGAGGGGTACGTGATGGAAGAGCGGCGCGTGGTCGTGAGCGCGTCACGCCCCGCGCAGTCGCTAACCCTGGAACTCGCGCCCGTTCGAACGGCCGCGTCGTCGCGACCGCAGGCGCCGGCGGCGCCCGAGCGGTTTGTCGGTGCGCTCGCCGTCGACTCGAGGCCGACCGGCGCGAAAGTGTTCATGGACGGCAACCTTGTCGGCACGACGCCGATGGCGCTGCCATCCGTCCCGGTCGGTTCGCATGCGATCCGTCTCGAACACGATGGCTATCGCCACTGGTCCTCGTCCGTCCGGGTCGTCGCGAGCGAACAGAACCGGGTCACGGCGTCATTGGAGCGGTAGAAGAAAAAACCGCGGTCTCAGCGGTAAAACAACAGGGGCACATGGAAGCGATACTGGCACTGGAAGACGGAACCTGGTTCCGCGGCGCGGCCGCGGGTGCGAGCGGCGAAACAGGAGGCGAGGTCGTGTTCAACACGAGCATGACCGGCTATCAGGAAGTCCTCACCGATCCGTCCTACTCGGGACAGATCGTGACGATGACCTGTCCCGAGATCGGCAACTACGGAGTGTCCGGCGAGGACATCGAGTCGCGCGCGCCGCAGGTGGCCGGTTTCATCATTCGCGACGAGTCGCCCGTCGCGAGCAACTGGCGCGCGGAAATGACGCTCCGCGAGTATCTGGTCGCCAACAAAATCGTCGCGATCTCCGACATCGATACGCGTGCGCTGACGCGGCGGCTGCGATCCGGCGGCGTGATGCGCGGTGTGATCGCGACCGGCGATCAGCTCGACCCGCAGGCCCTTGTCGAACGGGCTCGAGCCGTTCCGCAGATGGAAGGTTCCGATCTCGTTCGGAACGTCACGCCGGGCGAAGCCTTCGACTGGCCGGAAGAAGACCCGAGCGAATTTGGCGTGACACCGGATCGCTTGCCCAAGCGCCGGTTGAAGGTCGCCGCCTACGACTTCGGGATGAAATGGAACATCCTTCGCCGGCTGAGCGCGCATGGTTTCGACGTGCGCGTCTATCCCGCGACGACGCCGGCGTCCGAGCTGCTCGCCACGAAGCCGGATGGAGTGTTTCTCAGTAACGGTCCCGGTGATCCGGCGCCGCTCGACTACGCCATCGAGAACGCAAAGGCCCTGGTCGCGTCAGACGTGCCGGTGTTCGGGATCTGCCTCGGTCACCAGGTGCTCGGCCTCGCGATGGGCGGGCGAACGTTCAAGCTGAAGTTCGGCCACCGCGGCGCGAATCATCCCGTCAAGAAGCTCACGACGGGCAAGGTCGAGATCACCTCGCAGAACCACGGCTTCGCCGTCGATCCCGCGTCGCTGCCTGACGATGTGGAAGTGACGCACCTGAATCTGTACGACGGCACCATCGAAGGGCTGCGGCACAAGACGCACCCGGTGTTCTGCGTGCAGTATCACCCCGAGGCGTCGCCGGGTCCGCACGATGCCGACTATCTGTTTGACGACTTCTTGAACCTTATCGAAGGGGCTCGGGGATAGCGGGTTCGGGGCTAGCCGCCAGACCATAGCCCCCAGCCTCCAGCCCCTACTAGTGACATGCCGCGAAGAACCGACCTGAAACGCGTCCTCATCATCGGCTCCGGCCCGATCGTCATCGGGCAGGCGTGCGAATTCGATTACTCGGGCAGCCAGGCGTGCAAGGCAATGCGCGCCGAGGGGCTCGAAGTCATTCTCGTCAACAGCAATCCCGCGACGATCATGACCGACCCGGAATTGGCGGACCGCACGTACGTGGAGCCGCTCACGCCGGAGGTCCTGGCTGCCATCATCGATCGGGAGCGGCCCGATGCCCTGCTGCCGACAGTCGGCGGGCAGACCGCACTCAACCTGGCCATGGACCTTGCGGCGGCCGGCACGCTCGACAAGTACAACGTAGAGCTGATCGGCGCGTCGGTCCAGGCGATCAAGGTCGCCGAGGATCGTCAGCTGTTCAAGGACGCGATGCGGGAAATCGGCCTCGACGTCCCTCAGAGCGGCGTCGCGCGCTCGCTGGCCGAGGCGATCGAGCTTGCCAAAACGCTTGGCTTCCCGCTGGTCATCCGGCCGTCGTTCACGATGGGCGGCGTCGGCGGCGGCATCGCCTACAACATCGAAGAGTTCCGCGACCTGGCCGAGCGCGGCATCGAGCTCAGCCCGGTGCACGAGATCCTCGTCGAGGAATCGGTCATCGGCTGGAAAGAGTTCGAGCTCGAGGTGATGCGCGACTGCGCCGACAATTTCGTTGTCATCTGCTCGATCGAGAACATCGATCCGATGGGCGTCCACACCGGCGACAGCATCACCGTCGCGCCCATCCTCACGCTGAGCGACAAGGAATATCAGCGGATGCGTGACGCCGCGCGGCGGATCATCCGCAGGGTTGGCGTCGAGACCGGTGGATCGAACATCCAGTTCGCGGTGAACCCGAAGAACGGGCGGATGACCGTCATCGAGATGAATCCGCGCGTCTCACGGTCGTCAGCGCTCGCATCGAAGGCGACCGGTTTTCCAATTGCCAAGATCGCCGCGAAGCTCGCGCTCGGCTATCACCTCGACGAGATCAAGAACGACATCACGCGACTCACGCCCGCCTCCTTCGAGCCGACCATCGACTACGTCGTCGTCAAGATTCCCCGGTGGAACTTCGAGAAGTTCCCCCAGGCCGATCGCACGTTGACGACGCAGATGAAGTCGGTGGGCGAGGCGATGGCCATCGGCCGGACGTTCAAGGAAGCGTTCATGAAGGGCGTGCGCTCCCTCGAGCTCGGACGCAGCGGGCTGCTGTTCAGCGCGTCGGCGATGGACGACGAGGACGATGCGGCGCTGCGGAAGCGGCTGGCGATTCCGAGCGACCGGCGGATGTGGGATCTGTTCCGGGCGATCGGGCGAGGCTGGACGATCGAGCGTCTGCACGAAGTGACGAACATCGATCCCTGGTTCCTCCGCCAGTTCACCGAAATCGCCGCCATGCGGCAGTCGGTGAAAACCAAGGGTCTGGATGGCATCGATGCCGGCGACATGCGACGGTTGAAGCGCGCCGGTTTCGGCGATCAGGAGCTCGCGCTGGCCGCCGGCCGCAGTGAGGCCGACGTGCGCGATCGTCGCGTGGCCCACGATCTGAAGCCGGTCTACAAGCGGGTCGACACCTGCGCGGCGGAGTTCGAGTCGTTCACGCCGTATCTGTACGGGACGTACGAGCAGTCGTGCGAGTCGAACCCGAACGGACGCGACAAGGTCGTGATTCTTGGCAGCGGACCCAACCGGATCGGGCAAGGCATCGAGTTCGACTACTGCTGCTGTCATGCGTCGTTCGCCCTGAAGGAAGAAGGGCTCGAGACGATCATGATCAACTGCAACCCCGAAACGGTCTCGACCGATTACGACACGGCCGATCGACTCTACTTCCAGCCGCTGACGTTCGAGGACGTGATGGCGGTGATCGAGACCGAACGCTCCGCCGGCGGGGACGTGTCGTGCCTCGTGCAGTTCGGTGGCCAGACGCCGCTCAAGCTGGCGCTGGCGCTGCAGGACGCGGGCGTCAGGATTCTCGGCACCTCGCCTGATTCGATCGACCTCGCGGAGGATCGCAAGCGGTTCGCCGCGTTGCTCGAGAGCCTCGAGATCACGCAGCCCGCGAGCGGCACAGCGACGTCGAAATCAGAGGCACGCGACGTTGCTGCATCCATCGGTTTTCCGGTTGTCGTGCGACCGTCTTACGTCCTCGGCGGCCGGGGCATGGCGATCGTCTACGACGTGAACACGCTCGACCGATACATGACGAACGCGGTCGACGCGTCGCCGGAGCACCCGGTGCTCGTCGACAAGTTCCTCGAGGACGCGTTCGAGTTCGACGTCGACGCCGTGGCCGACGCCGCCGGCGCAGTGGTCATCGGCGGCATCATGGAGCACATCGAGGAGGCCGGCATTCACTCCGGCGACAGCTCCTGCGTCGTGCCGCCGTTCATCTGCCCCGAGCGTCACCTCTCGACCATCCGCGACTACACACGCCGAATCGCGAAGGCGTTGAAGGTCATCGGATTGATGAACGTGCAATACGCCATCAAGGACGATGTGGTGTACGTGCTCGAGGTGAACCCGCGAGCGTCGCGCACCGTGCCGTACCTGTCGAAGGCGGCCGGCGTCTCGCTGGCTAAAGTGGCGGCGAAGGTGATGGCGGGGCGCACGCTTGCGGAGCTGGGCCTCATCGAGGATGTGCAGGTCGCCGGCGTGTTCGTGAAGAGCCCGGTGTTCCCGTTCGTGCGATTCCCCGGCGTCGACACGATTCTCGGACCCGAGATGAAGTCGACCGGCGAGGTGATGGGCGGATCGACGAATTTCGGCGTCGCGTTCGCGAAGGCCCAGCTGTCGGTCGGGCAGCGGCTCCCGGAGCGCGGCACGGCATTCGTCAGCGTGAACAACGACGACAAGGCGAACCTGCTGCCGATCGCGCGGGATCTGGCCGCGCTCGGCTTCCACCTGATCGCCACGCGCGGAACGGCGGCCTACCTGCGCGCGTACGGCCTCGACGTGGACGTGATCTACAAGGTGAACGAGGGACGTCCGAACATCGCCGACGAGATCGTGAACCGCAAGGTGGATCTCGTCATCAACACGCCGCTGGGACGCGAGTCGTTCTTCGACGACCGGACGGTCCGCCGCGCCGCGATGATGCACCAGGTGCCGTGCATCACAACGCTCACCGGCGCCGCGGCCGCGGTAAGCGCGATCCGCGCGTTGCGCGAGCAGGGTCTCGGGGTTCGAGCGCTCCAGGACTACTACGCAGGAATTTCCACCGAGAAGGTCTAGCGGCTCGCACATTCGGCGATCGCGCGGGCTGATTTAACACCAAGGACACCAAGGACACAGAGGAGAACCCATTGTGGGTCTTACCTTTGTGTCCTTCGTGTCCTTTGTGTTGATGCACCGGTGATGGACTTGCACGGCCGCGCGCATGCGTTGTGTCGCGGCCGTGCCCGCGGTTGGCCTGTTGGCCGGCGCCGCCGTCGGCCTCCTTCTTCCTTCCCTTCCTGCAATCCCGACTCTCTTCCTTCTGACTTGCTGCGGAGGCATATCGCTGTGGGCGTGGCGTGTCGATGCCGGCCGCGTGCTCGCCGTCGCCGTCGCCTCCGGGTTCTTCGCAGGCGGAGCCTTGCTCGCGGCCGATGCCTGGCAGCGCGCGTGGCACCCGTCGCTGCGGGTGGCGTTTGAAGAGGCCGCGCGAAGCCAGCGGGTTCGAGCCGAGGCGGAAGGACGGCGTCTTCCGGAAGACGACGAGGCATTCACGATTCTGGAAGGCACGCTTCGCGCCGATGCTGCCCGAACGGAAAGCGGCGTGTCTCTCAGCGTCGCGGTGGACAGGATTATTGGGCGGGATGGGCAGGAAGGGCAGGAAGGGCAGGA
>Ga0070665_100003637_pt1 | contig 16331 bp, 11 predicted proteins | sample KBSS13metaG_FD_65862 | JGI IMG/M metagenome (GOLD analysis project Ga0070665, IMG submission 65862) | Switchgrass rhizosphere microbial communities from Kellogg Biological Station, Michigan, USA - KBS S1-3 metaG | ecosystem: Host-associated > Plants > Roots > Rhizosphere > Soil ... | reverse complement strand
TTGCCGCCGTTGTCGTCGATAATCTGATTCGCGACCGAGGTGAAGTTGTTGAAGCTCCCTGCAGTCTGCGGCAACGGATAGATGCTCGCTACGTTGAGCCCCACTTGGCTCAGTCTGCTCGGACAGATGACATTTGGATGCAGGCCATCGCAACCCTTGAACTGGGTACGAGTAAATGTGCTACCCGTCTGTACCGTGGTCAGAGGGTCGTAGATCGAAATTAGTGCGCCTGAGGCGTTGCGAAAGTCGCTGAAATCGCCGATGCGCTGGGCGGCCGTGGGCACGCTGTTCAGGTTGGTGATGCCTTTCAGAGAGCGTTGCCCATAATAATCAGCGAAGAAGAAGACCTTGTCCTTGAAAATGGGACCGGATACGGCGGCTCCGAACTGGCCGCGGCGATATGCGGGCTTGGCCGTCTGGCCCACACGTGAGAAGTAGTTTCGGGCATCAGCAGCGCTGTTGCGAAGATAGACAAAGACCTCTCCGTGGAATGCATTTGAACCGGAGCGCGTCGACGTCGTCAGCACGCCAGCGCCTCCGCCGTACTCCGCCGAGTAAGCTCCGGTGAGCACCTTGAACTCCGCGATCGACTGCACCGAAGGCTGCACCATCACCGTGTTGAACGTGTACTCGTTGTCGAAGATACCATCGATGAGATACGCATTCGCGTTGGCCTGGCTGCCGAGCGCGTTGAAATTCGACGCAGCGCGCGGATTGAACGACGACGAACCGCTGAGGTTCTCGCCCGCTTGACCGGACGTCACGCCGGGGACCAGATACGTGAGCTGAACAAAGTTGCGGCCGTTCAGTGGCAGGTTCTGCACCTGCGTCTTTCCGACGACATCGCCAAGCTCGGAGGACTCAAGGTGAATCAGGGGCGCGGCGGACTCGACGTTGACCGTCTCGCTGACGCCGCCAGGCTGCAGATCGACATCGACGCGAGCCTTCTGGTCGATGTCGACCACGATCCCTTTCGAGACAGCGGTCTTGAAGCCCTGCGCTGTCACGGAAAGGTCATAGCTTCCCGGCAACAAGAAGGGGATGTTATAGCCTCCCTGCGCGTCGGTCGTGTCGGTCTTCGATATGCCTTTGCCCGTATCGGTGATCGTGACCTTAGCACCGGCCACGACAGCACCCGTCGAGTCATGGACGGTGCCGAGGATGCTGCCAGTAGTCATCTGCGCGAAGGCCGCGCTGTGGAGTACAAAAATCGTTATATAGAAGAATTGAAACAGGCCTTGCAGGAACCTTGCGTTCATTGCCAGCCTCCAGACTGTCAACCTGCGGTTCACACTTGGACCATCGCTGTGTCCGTAGCGGAGGTGACTGAAATACACAGCGCGAGTGCACAGCTTTATAGACAGGACCCAGACAAGTTGTCAAAAACAAAATCAGATCGTCAGAGCCGAAATCGTGACGATGCCGATACAAACTCTCGAAAAGCGGTTCTCTTTGACAATTGGCCTCGGCTCGCCTATAAGGACAGACCGTCAGCGATTCATGGATATTGCCCCTAAATCCAATCGTTCAGGTGCATTGACGTGGGAGCCCGCATGTTGATCAACCGCCGAGGATTTCTAACGACGGCCGTCGCCGCCAGCACCTGCATCTTCGCCGAGCCCTATCAAATGCTGGCCGACTCTCTGCGCCGCAAGGTCAAGATCACCGACATCAAGGTCATGATCGTCCGCGGCACGTGGGACTGGAACCTCATCAAGGTCGAGACCGACTCGGGCCTTTACGGCATCGGCGAAGCCTACTGGGGCCCTGGCGTCCGCGACCTGATCGAGACGCAGTTTAGGGCGCTGCTCGTCGGAGAAGATCCGCTCAACGTCGACCGCCTATACAAGAAGATGCTGCTGCGCAGCGGAGGCTACGGCGCCATCGGCGGCGTCACCATTTCGGCCGCCAGCGGCGTCGAGATCGCCCTCTGGGACCTCGCCGGCCGTCTTCTTCAGACGCCAGTGTGTAATCTGCTTGGCGGACGCTTCCGCGATCGCGTCCGTTTCTATCGCACGTTGCCCGTACCTGACGGCGACCCCTCCGATCCCGCCGCATGGAAGAGACAGGCCCAGGAGGCCGTCGGCCACAATCCCTACGGCTTCACCGCCTTCAAGTTCCAGGGCGACAGCGTGCCTCCCACCGCGGACCGCGAGTTCAAGGAGCCCGGCCACGATCCCTACACGCTCGAGCTCACCAACAAGGACATCCGCCGTATCGTCTCTATTATGGAGACGGCGCGCTCCGTCATTGGCCCCGACGTGGACATGGCTATCGAGTGCCACTGGAAGTACGCGATGGGTGACGCCGTCAGGCTGCTGAACGCGCTCGAGCACCTGAACCCCATGTGGCTCGAAGACCCGCTGCCCGCCGAGAACACCGACGCGATGGCGAAGCTCTCGCGCATGACCCGAACGCCCATCTGCACAGGAGAGAACCTCTACGGGCTGCATGGCTTCCGCACGCTCATCGAGAGTCAGGCCTGCGCGGGTGTGCACATCGACATACCGAAATCCGGCGGCCTGATGGAGTCCAAGCGCATCTCCGACTTCGCCGACCTCTATGACATCTGGACCGCCGCGCACAATCCAGCGAGCCCCGTCGGCACCATCGCCTCGGCTCATGCAGCCTCCGCGATGCGAAACTTCCGCATCCATGAGCTCGCCAAGTGGATCGACTGGTGGCCCACGCTGGTCACACATGAAGGTCCGTTCTGGAAGGACGGATACTTCGTCATCGAAGACAAGCCCGGTCTCGGAATCGAGATCAACCCCGACGTCGCCAAGGCCCACCTTGCCCCCGGCGAAACCTGGTGGGGCTAGCAAAACCGCAATTTTCCGTACGAATGTACGAAAGGGAAAGAGGAGACGAGATGGCATTTTATAACCGCTTCCCCAGCCGTCGCGAGATGATGAAGTCCACCATGGCGCTCTTCGCAGCCGGACTGCTCGGCAAGGGAGTGCCCAGCGCTGAAGCGCAGAGCTCGATCCAGAACGTGAACAAGCACTCCAGCCCATCGACGCTCAAGATCACCGACCTGCGTTACACCGTGGTGAAGAAGCCCGGCCCAAGCCCCTGTCCACTCATTCGGATCGACACCAACCAGGGCATCTATGGACTCGGCGAGGTGCGTGACGTCGCGAACTATCAGTACGCGATGGTGCTCAAGAACCGCATCATGGGCGAGAACCCGCTCAACGTCGACTATCTCTTTGAGAAGATCGCGCAGTTCGGCGCAGTAGCTCGCCAGGCTGGCGGCGTCTCCGCCATCGAGATGGCGCTGTGGGACATCGCCGGCAAGGTCTACAGTGCGCCCGTTTACCAGATGCTCGGCGGCAAGTGGCGCGACAAGATTCGCGTCTACGCCGATACACCCGAGGCCGACACGCCGCAGGCCTTCGCGGCCAAGGCCAAAGCCCGTAAAGAAATGGGAATGACCTGGATCAAAGTGGACATCGGGAGTGATGTGCTTAAAGGCCGACCCGGCACGATCGTTGAACCCGCCGACCAGCGCAGCGTCGAGTACGACAAGCGCCTGCCCCACATGTTCACCGGCAACGAACTGACAGACAAGGGCATCGACGTCTACTGCGAGTACATGTCGGCCATCCGCGAGGCGATCGGCTACGACATGCCGCTCTCGACCGACCACCTGGGTCACCTCGGCGTGAACTCCATCATCCGCATCGGCCGGGCCTATGAGAAGTTCAACCTCGAGTGGATGGAGGACGTCATCCCGTGGTGGTACACCGACCTGCTCAAGCAGATCACGGACTCCACTACAACGCCCACCCTCACCGGAGAGGACATCTACGAGCTCACCGATTTCGAGAAACTATGCACCACACATGCCGTCGACAAGATTCATCCCGACCTAGCAACTTCAGGCGGAATTCTGCGCACGCACAAGATCGGTGACATGGCCTACAGGTACGGTGTGCCGATGGCGATGCACTTCGCCGGAACGCCGGTCTCCTGCATGGCCAACGTGCACTGTGCGGCGGCGACGAGGAATTTTCTTGCACTAGAGAATCACTCGCTCGACGTGCCGTGGTGGCAGGATCTGGTCAACGAGATCGGCAAGCCAATCATCAAGAACGGTTATATCGCTGTGCCGGATACGCCGGGGCTCGGGGTGACGCTAAACGACGAGGTCGTGAAACAGCACCTGGCTCCGGGCGTCGGCTACTTCGAACCAACGCCGATGTGGGACGAGAAACAATCCTTCGACGATCAGCTCTGGAGCTGATGCATTTTCGACGACAGCGCAGTTCAAACACCAGAGGATTCCTTTGAGATGAGTTCTTGTTGCCGCAATGTCATTGGTCGTCATCGCCGCCCTCCCGCAGCTCGCGCGCAGATCAAGGCCACGAAAGAGCAGATGATGTTCTACACCTCTGGCTGGAAGGGTGAGCGCTTACCTGACGGTCGGCCGAAGCTGCCCGACGGTCTGCTCGAACGCGCAAAGAATGTCACCATCGAGGACGTCTGGGGCTACCTGCGCTAGAAAGGCTACAACTGCCAGTACGATGGCAACTGGCAGGCCCTGCATATGGAGAAGCCCATAACCGCCGCGCGCATCTGTGCGACCTCCTCCGTACATTGATTGAAGAGCACGAATAGAACCATGCCACCACGAAAGAAACTGCCACCGAGGAAACCACTCGCCGAGGCCTACGCGCCCGCTGCCCTGCATGTTGGAGCGCGAGTCAACCTGCTTGGCTCGGACTCGCAGTGGGAAATCACCGCGTCAGCCACGACGGCCGCCAGGTCGACCTCTGCCTGCGCGGAACCAACCTCGAACGCTTCCGCGTGCCGGTCAACGAGCTGTTGGCTGCAGCGTAGCTTCGTTGCAAAAGACATTTCCTTAATGCGCTAGCAAACTGTTGGCGACGCGGTGCTAGGCTTATGTCCCATGAGTCTAGAGCGTTTCTGCACCCTATGCAGTCTGGGGCATTGCGGACACGGAGTTTTCTGCACACGCTGCGGCAAGCGAGCTAACCGCCCAAGGTTGCCGATAGCCGTCGTTTGAGCGACTACGACAGTTGGTGGGTCGGCATGTAACTTAGGTATTGCCGACAAACCACCCCACGACGTTTTAGGCAGCTGAGTAGGCTCTGAAAGAAGGGAGCATCACTGTGTAAAGGGTGGGTTGGCGCGACTGCGGCGATAGATGGAGTGATGATGATGAGCGCGGACGACATAGTGACCGATCATCCAGCCCGCGGCCGAACCGAGGAGGACGTCTGTGGGGAAATGTTTCTCGGCGAGGACACGCGTGAGCGCAGTAGCGGTTGCTCCCGAATAGATCCCGACCTGCTTCCAGGGCGAGGGATATTCTGCCGCGATTACTGCGGCTGCTGACCACGCCTTCATGGAATGACCCGAGATGAAGGAAGAATCGATACCAGCCGATGTCTGGTAGAACTTACCCGCGTAGTCAGGTGGAGTGGGTCGCTCGCGGAAAGTAGCGAGTTTGATGACAGTTTCGAAAATCTCAGCATCGATCTGAGCTTGACCGGCGAGGAGACCTGTTTCGCGCAGGTGGTCGTTGTCTTTCAAGAGGCCGACACCGTACATGGTTGCTGAACCACCGATGTAGCTGTACACAAGAACGTTGGAGACGGTGTTATTGGAGTTGTTGAAGCCAGGATCCTGACTCACGATGTCCTTGGCAACGTGCGTGTCTTGAGACAACGCGACACCGGTAGCGGCTGCGAGCGGGAGCATCCACTTGAGATCACCGCTGCGGATGTAGATAGGCGAGGTGAACATGCGATAGGTATCACCAACGATATTCAGCGGCGTCTTCACGAGCGTGACCTGCGGATGCGGAACATCTTCAAGGGGAATCTTGCCTTGGCCATGTGGCTTCGCTGTGATGAGCGATGAAGGTGCGTTGGGCAGGTTGGCCTGTGTGGCCGGATTGGTCTGCGGCTGCGGTGTCTCTTGTTTTGGAGACGCGCTCTGATCCGTTTTGCTGGGTTGATCTGGCGGCACTGATGGATGGTCTTGTGCGAGAGCCAACGATGGGATCAGGCCGAGAGCGAAGAGTACAAGCCGAGCGAACAAGTTCATAAGTTGTGTGATGCTATCAACGGACGCATGACCGGCAACATGAAGTTTCGTGGAATCGATCTGTTGTGGATACAGACGCTCCCCGAATGACAATTCAGAATCAGCGCGGCTAGCAGGAGGAGTTGGGGCGGACAGGAGCACCTTGTTCTTGGGTGGGGAGAGTTTGCGGGTTGGGGATCGGGTAGGGCGTGGTGCCCGTGAGGGCGGAGATGCAGCCGTTAATGAGGGTGGTATCGGCGGCGTTGAGCGTGGGGAGCACGGGTACGAAGGTGTCGGGTTTGGAGAAGTTGAAGGCAGAGGTCATGTCGCCCACGGTGGTACGACGCCATGCTGAGAGGTTGGGGACTTCGGCGCCGAACCGGGTTTCGAGGAAGCGCAGGACAGAGGTGTGGTCGAAGGTGTCGGATGAGATGAACCCGCCGCGGGCGAACGGCGAAATGATGAGCATGGGCACGCGGAAGCCGAGGCCGATGGGGCCGGTGATGCCGCCAAGGACGGATGAGTCGGGAATGGGTGTGGCGGTGATGTATTCGCCGGGTGTGCCCGGAGGTGCTGTGGGAGGTGCGACGTGGTCGAAGAAGCCACCATTTTCGTCGTAGGTTACAAAGAGAACGGTCCTGGCCCACTGCGCCGGGTTGGCGGTGAGGGCGTTGATGATGGACGCAAGTGTGAGTTCACCTAAGAGCGATGGCGAGGGCGGATGGTCGGACTCGACGACAGAGGGAATGATCCAGGAGACATGCGGCAGATTGCCAGAGGCGGAGTCGGCGACGAAATCTGTAGGGAACTGCGGGCCGAAGGCGTTCTTGTAGAGGCTGGTTGTGGGGTCCTGGAAGTTTTTGAAGTAGGGTAGGACGTTGTCGGAAAGGATGCCATTACCGATGCTGCTTCCGGGCGCGCTGTATATCTTCCATGAGATTCCGCGGGACTGGAGCTGCTCGGGCATGGTCGTATAGGTGAGCTTGCCGTACATGCTGCTGCGGTTGGTGACGAGAGTCTGGATGAGTGGACCGCCGTTTTTGCCATCGGGGTCGATGGAAGCGGCCATGGTGTAGAGGCGGTTGGGATCGGTGGGGCCAATAACGGAACAGTAGTAGTTATCGCAGAGGGTGAAGGCGTCGGCGACGGCGTAGTAGTAGGGCAGGTCCGTGCGGGTGTAGTAGCCCATGGTGAGAACGGCGTCGTTTGCGTTGATGAGAATGTGCGAGGTGACGAAGCCATCGTTGGCGCCGTTGTTCCAGCTCTCGTGCTGTGCGATCCAGCCGTGGTCGATGTCGTGGGTGCAGGCGGCGTTCCACTTCGAAGTATCGAGGTGGAACGGGTAGAGCAGGCCACTGGGGGCGGCGGCGGTGTTGCCGGGATAGGACTGCTTGTAGGCATTGGAGGACTCAGAGAAGCCGCGTGGGCCTTTATAGGTGCCAAAGTAGTGGTCGAAGGAGCGATTCTCCTGGATCAAGATGACGACGTGCTCGATGTCGGTGAGCTTGGCGCAGGTAGACGCGGGGTTTCCCCCGCCGGACACAGTGGAAGCAGCTTTGTTGATCGCGCCGCAGCCAGAGATGAGCGAGGACACACCAGCAGCAATTCCAGTTTTGAGGACGTCGCGACGAGAGATGTATTTGCGGCCCATCTTCGATTGTGTGGCACCTACGAAGTTGTTAGATGCGAGAAATCTTGACAGAGCGAGAAATGCATCCCACCACGAGGAGATCGGAGCAACTTATGTACAAAACTCACAAAGACCTGTGTCCTTGAGATATCAGCCGGGAAGACTAAAGCTCATTGAGGATGATCGTTCAAAACCGAAAAGGTTGACTGCGCAATGTGCGGTGCGTCGTCAAAGCCGTCTTCAAATCAGGCGAATGGATCATCCAGAACCATACTGCGCGGCAAATTGTTTCTTATCTGAGTAGCTACCGGAAGTAATCCCGCGGTTCCCGCAAAGTCGGATTTTCGGCAACTTAGTGCAAAGGCGAGACTGATACCTCGCTATGTGCGGACGCTACTATCGCAAATCCGACAAGCAGAAGATCGCCGAAGCCTTCCACACCACCAAGGTCGATGACTTCCCGCTGCCGTCGCGGGACTACAACGTCGCGGCCACCAGTATGCAGCCCATCATCCGCCCGAGCCGAGATACCGGCGAGAGTGAGATGGCGTAGTTGGGCTGGGGCTTGGTGCCGTTCTTCACTAAAAGCCTCACCGAGTTTAAAGGCTTTTCCATCATCAACGCCCGCGCCGAGACCGACCTCAACCTATTGCAGCGTCCACCTGCGTTCCAGATCCGAGGAAGGCGAGGACGTCCTGTTCGTTGGCGAGAGAAGGTTGTGCTCCTCGTCGTGTAACAGACAAGGCCGCAGCAGCGGCAGCAAATCTGGCGCTATCGAGTGGAGCAGAACCGCGCATCAGGCTGACGGCAAAGGCTCCGTTGAATGCATCGCCGGCGGCAGTTGTGTCGACCGGCGAAACTGGGAAGGCATCTACATGATCGAACGCGCCAGCGGCATTGGCAATTATGGCCCCATTCGAGCCCTGCTTGAGAATCACATTTGCAATTCCCTTCCCGAGGAGACGGGATACCATTCCCTTTGAAGTCGCTTCTTCTCCGACGTAGAACAACGATTCAGTTTGGTTCGGAGTAAACCATGAAACCTTCGACCAAACGCTCGCGGGCAACGGCGCGGCAGGCGCCGGATCAAGCATGAGGGGCACGGAGTGAGCCTCGCAAAAGTCAGCCAGCCACTGAATAGTTTCCATAGGAATTTCCAACTGGGTGAGGACCATCCCTGCGGAGGCCAGAATGTCACGCTTGGTCAAAAGATATCGCGGAGTGACCTGCGTATTCGCGCCAGGAACAACGATGATGGAGTTTTCGCCATTAGAGTCTACAGCGATCATGGCGGTGCCGGATGTTCCCTGAACTGTTTCGACTTGCGAGAGGTCGACGCGGAAGTCGCATAGAATCGAGCGCAGATTTGATCCAAAAATGTCGTCGCCAACCGCTCCTAGCAGTATCGAAGGATATCCGAGCCGTGCAACGGCGACAGCCTGGTTGGCTCCCTTCCCGCCTGAGTGCATCTCAAAGCCTGAACCCAATATGGTCTCGCCGGGACGAGGAATGCGGTCCGTGTGAGATACCAGATCCATGTTGATACTGCCAACAACGACGATGGGCCTCATACAAATCCTTTGCGTTAGTGAGCAAAAAGAGGAGCAGCAGCGATTGCCCCAAGTCCAGAAATGAAACAGGCGAACATGGCGATCAGCAGATTACGAACCCTTGACGTCGGCGACCTAAACTCCTGCCATACAAAAACACCCCAGAAAGCGGAGACCATGGTTGCTCCCTGTCCAATGGAATAGGAGATCGCGGGGCCGACAAAATGTACGCGGGATGCCGCGAAGTTGAGAATCGCGCCGGTTACCCATATCGAGCCACCCAAAACTCCGGCGAGATGCCAACGCTGCGGTGCTGACAGGTATTGCGAGAACGTCACCGGTGTACCGCCATCAATTGGCTTTTTCATGAAAAGAGTATTGATAACCAGTGAGGAAAGCGCGGTCCCAATGACGAAGAAAAACGCTGTTGCATAGGGGCCTGGGGCGTCCGGGACAGACATGGACTTACTGACCAAAGGATAGAAAGTCCCCATGAGTATTCCGCAGATGAGACTCAGAACGATTCCACGAGTGTTCTTGCCGCGGCGTTCAGTCTCACGTGCGCGGTATGCGAGCGAGTCACAGATGATGGCAACCGTGACTAAAGCAATCCCTCCGAACAAAAGAAGGGGGTTTCCTTGCGGATCTACGATGTAGCTGCTTAGAGCTCCCACAATCAACGCAAGACCGATGCCGACTGGAAAAGCGACGGCCATGCCGGCGATCTCGATCGCAGCAACCAGAAGCAAGTTGGCGACATTAAAGATGGCGCCGCTCACAATAGCCAACACTATCGATATCGAGGGCGCGTGCCCGAGGTCTGCTAAAAAGTGGAGGCCGGGACCATATGATCCGAGAGTTACGCCCAAAAATAGCGTTCCGACAAACAAACCGATGATGTAGTCCCAGTAAAAAAGCTGAAAACGGTATCCAGGACAGAGCTTCATACTATTTGCCCATGAACCCCAGCACAGCATGCTTCCAAGCATGAAGAGAAGTGCGATACCGTAACTCTGGGGCAGATACATAGAAATCCTTCTAAGAAATCATTGTGAGATTATAGTAATGAAACGATTCATTGCGTCACTCACGCTACATGCCCCTTCCTCGCAATGTCAATACTTGATTGCACTTTAGAAAAAACTAAATAGCGCTTAGCGAGGCAGCATGGGAGACTACTGAAGACAAATGGCGACGATAAAGGAAATTGCCCAACGCGCGAGAGTGTCGATCGGAACAGTCTCGAATGTTTTGAATGAGCTGCCTACCGTCCGCGAGGCGGCGCGTCAGCGGGTGCTCGAAGCTATACAGGAATTGGGATATCAGCCCTCGCTGCTGGGACGCGCCCTCCGCAAAGATAAGACCAACATGATCGTGATGATCGTCCCCGACATTACAAATCCATTCTTTCCCGGCGCGGTCAGAGGTGCCGAAGACATCGCATTTGAACGCGGCTTCCGCCTAGTACTTTGCAATTCCGATAACGACTCCGAGAAGGAAGCCATCTATCTGCATGAGATGCGAACCTATCGCCCGTCTGGTCTAATCATCGTTCCAGCCGATCTCAGCAAAGACACCGAGGCGGCGCAACAATATTTGAACGCCGGCTGTGGCGTGGTGTACATGGACCGAATTCCTCCAAAGTGGCGCGGCGATACTGTCACCAGCGCACACGAACAGGGAGCATACGCAGCGACCAAGCACTTGATTGATCTTGGCCACAAACGCATCGCCACCATTACAGGACCGCTGAGCGGAACCAGTGCGAGAGCGCGCCTTCAGGGTTTTGAACATGCCATGAGGGAAGCCAGCTTGCCGGTACCAGCCACTTTTATCAAGGAGGCCGAGTTCAATAAGGCTGCCGGCCATAAGCGGGCAGTAGAACTCCTGCGCCTCCGCCAACCACCAACAGCGGTCTTTGCCGGAAATGATTTGATTGCATTTGGCGTGCTCGCTGCAATGCGTGAGGCAGGGCTGCGTTGCCCCGAGGATCTCTCGATCGTGGGCTTCGACAATCTTGACGATAGCGATGCTACAGTGCCGAGGCTCACGACGGTGGATCAATTTGCGTACAAACTCGGAGCTACCGCGGCACAGGTGGTCGTCGACCGCGCGCGCGGCGAGAATGGACCGGCTAAGCATATCTCCTTCACCCCGGAACTGCGAGTGAAAGAGTCCAGTGCCCCATTGGCAAGAACAAAATCGTCAGTCGCCATTGCCGCTTCGCGGTCTCGGCGCAAAGCGGGAAAAAAATCCACATAAAGCTAACGAACGGAGTCGTCGTCCGCTGCGCATCGAAATCCAATGGTTGCAGCACGATCCCTTCCAGGCGACATCATGAGGTACTTGCCGTGTTCGTGCAGATCATAGGCCTGGGGAAAGTACCACACTGACCCAGCAGGTTTGTAATAGCTGCCTCCGCGCAGAATGCCAGCGCGGGTGTGTTCGTCCGTGTACTCATCAGTCCACTGCCAGACATTACCGACAAGGTCCTCGACGCCGAACGGACTAGCTGCCTGGGGATGTGCATCTACTGAGTCTGGGCCTGAAGCTGTATGCGAGCGATTGGTTGCTGGAACCATCCCCGTGTTCCAGGCATTTCCCCACGGATAATTGCGGCCATCAATTCCCTGGGCAGCGAGCTGCCATTCCCACTCATGAGGCAACCGCTTCCCTGCCCAGTCGGCGTAGGCACGAGCATCTTCCAGAGACACCCAAGTGACAGGCTTGTTGGCCCATCCATCGGGGTAAATACCGTTCGTCCAATCCTTAAGGAAGTTGTGGTCGTCCTTCGGGCGATAGTCGGTTGCTTCCATGAATTTTTTGAACTGTGCATTCGTAACTGGATACTTGTCTATGAAGAAGGAGCGCGTCTTCATACCGTGCTGATGGTGACGGCTTGGCGTATCTTCCCAGGGATATTGCACGTCCACCCCAGCGAGGTTGCCGCCTTCTATCTCGATGCCCTCTACTTTGAACTCAAACTGCGAAGCAGGAATGGAAGTCATTCCCTCGGGCGCGCTCTTGTAGGGCTTCGTAGACTTGATCTCTACAGTCTTCTGTTTCAACACCACCCATTCTTTGGAGAAGCTATCTAAGCGGACAGCATTGAAACGCTTCATCTCGATAAGAAGTTTTTCAAGCTCCGGTGTAGGCGCAGGAGTAGCAAGGATTGCGCCAAAGCCATCTGCTTCTAAAGCAAAACTGAGAGTGATGCGTTCGCCTGTCGCGACTGGCTTGAGCTCCACGCCATGCCAGAGATCGAAGTAACGCACGCCAGCCTTTGCTGGCAGAGAGAGCTGTTCTCCACTCAGGTCGTATTCGTTACGATTGATGATCGTCCAAAGGGTCTCCGTAGACCCTGGCCATCTGCTCGCGTAGACCTGAAAACGCAGCATGGGAGTGTGAGGCTCCCATTCAGCACTCGTCAGATGGGCAGAATAGCTCCGTTCAATCTTTGCGATCCGGCGGATCGTCTCCGAATCTCGAGGGGAAAGGCCGTTCCATATCCCCCAGATGTTCTCCCATGTCTCCATACCCACACCGTTGAAGAAAGCGTATTGAAGGTCAATATTCTTATCGCGTTGCCAGCGATCGGAGATGTTGGTCATGTGTCGCGGCTCAAGCCACTTATATTTATCGACATACTCCGGCCCGAGGACGCCAAGATACCGGCGCGCAGGCCCAGTCTGCTGTACTGGTCCCTGCGGCACAGCCTGGGCCCACATCATGTTGTTGTAGGAGACGGCCTCATCCTGCGTCAGATGTTCGGGTTCGAAGGCGAGAGGATGTCCCGTCTTATCCGACGCCACACGAAATGAACGAGGAACCGCAATCATCGTATCGCCGTTGACACCATCGGCTCCTACAGCCGCCAGTTGTTCTGCGAGCATTGTCTGCTCCGGCTTTCCTGGATCATGCGTACCCTGATCCCACAGCATTACTGGGAAAAGGACGCGAACGTTGCGACGATGAAAGTCGTCCACCATCTTCTTGATGCCTTCAATGCCACCGGGCATGTCATGGAACATCTCGAATTGATTGCGGCTGTCGATTCCTATGTTTGGATACGTTGGCCACACCAGGACCGCGTCGATGCCGCCATAACGTTTTTCGACATCGTCGAGATAGCGATCAACGGTGTATTTGCCCGCCACTGGATCGTAAAAGTAACGGTCCTCGATCATCATCTGAGGCTGCATATAGCTGCTCTGTGTCCATTTCAGCTCTGGTCGATCATATTCAGCTCCGTCGTAACCAATTCGTTTGAGCTGCTCAACGCGCCAGCGCTTCATGTCGGCAATCCATTTATTGAAGTCCGCGGGTTCTGCGGGGCCTTCGATTAACGAACCATTGACACGGATATTGGGATCCTGCGCGACAGCAGCTCCGCTCCGAAAGAGAACCAAGGCACACATCGCAAGCACGAAAGGCAATTTATTTTGCATCAACAAGATTCTCCAAAGCCATGGCGATTGTTCCGAACATCTTCACCTCTGCATTTAGAACGATAGTCGAAGGGCGAACTGGACAATGCGGGGAGCAGCCGAACCCGATATCGTTCCAAACGCGGGACTGCTCTTCGTGCCGTTGGGCGCATTCATGTTGACGTTGTTGAATACATTGAAGATGTCGGCTCGGAATTGCAGGTTGCATTCCCGATAGATGGCAAAGCTCTTTAGCGCAGAGAGATCCGTATTGATGTACTTCGGGCCAAAAAGCATATCGAACTGAGCGTTCCCGTATGGAGTTCCAGCGGGCGGGGTGACGAATGCCGCCGTATTGAAATACTGGTTCTTGGTAGCAACCCTTCCTCTACCGCCAGGAAGGAACGGATTTCCGACGACATTCGGCCGATCATTGTTCGTACCGTCGAAGTTGGTATCAACCCCTGATGTAACGTTGAACGGCTGACCGGAACGCAGTGTCGTGATTCCGTTGATCTGCCATCCGCTCAGAACCTGCTTGCCGATGAAACCATATCGCGACACAGCCGGCAAAGCATAGATGTACGAGACGACAAAATTGTGGGGCACGTCGATGGCGAGCACACCTCGACTGCTCGATATGTCGTAGGCATTGACAGACGGTCCATAGCCAATCACCTTTGACCACACATAGGCAGCCTGAAGCGAAAAATGACGATCGAATCGTCGTGTAATCGTCGCCTGCAATGAGTGGTATGAGGTATTGGCCACAGGCGCAGCAATTGAGATCGCCGCAAAGGTGTATTTCGTCGGAATCGGCTGATAGGGACGGCGATTGTTCAGCTGCGCCGTGCTACCGCAGGTTGCACTTGTGCAACTGGAATTGTAGATCGGAGAGTTTTGGTCATTGGTGATGTAAAGATGCCGGCCGAGATTTCCCAGGTACCTGACCTCAGTACTCCACTTTGTCCCATATTGCTGCTGCACGCCTAGTCCAAACTGCTGCACGGAAGGGATGTACTTATTGTTTGGCGGCATGCCAAAGAGGTTTGCGCCGGAGAGAAACACAGCATTGGTGGGATTGGGTGTATAGGGAAAGGGATCGGCATTCGGAGCAAACGGTGTTACCAGATTCGGCGTCCTGGCCACAGTGACGGACCGGGAGAATGGCTGCTGAACGAGGTTGTTCGAAAGAGAGACCTGGTCGATTGCCGAGTAGAAGATGCCGTACGATCCGCGCAGTGCGGTCTTGCCGTCGCCGAAGAGGTCGTATGCAAAGCCAAATCGCGGCGCAAACGTATTCCATGGCGTCCGGAGAATTCCATCCGGAATGCCGTTGTCACCTGAAAATACCAGTCCCAACGGCGCGGTCGGGAACCGAGCGGACTGGACGTTTGGCACGAAGGTTCCCGTGTTGTTCTGCCCCGTGTACATCGGGTAGTACTCCCAGCGCAGTCCAAGGTTGAGAGTAAGACGAGGCAGAATTCGCCAATTCTCCTGGATGAACAGCGATGGGTCCTGCGAGTGGCTGCGGAAGAATACGCCATTGTTCTGTGTAAGCGAATTAGCCTTGCCAGTCAGAAAATCTGCGAGAGCATTTCCTGTTGTCGAACCCGTAAAAGTGAACAACCCATTCGAGGAGGCTCCCCCGGTGCTGGTAAATCGATGAAACATATACGATCCACCAAACTTGAGCTGGTGTTTTCCGAGATCCCAATTGAAAGTGTCGGTGCCGCCAAGAGTCGACGAGGGAAGGTTGTTCGGACCGGCATTGCTGGTACCCATCTGCCAATAACCCGTAATGCTGAAGTATGGCTGCGCGTTATAGTTGCCTCCCATAGCCGCCTGGCTGCCGAGATCGGGAAGCATGTGTTGATTCCCATAGATATTGGCAATGATGTAGTGATTCAGGGAGTAGAAGGCACGAAAGTTGTTGACCTTGTTAGGAGAGACCGTCCAGGTGTCGCTGAAGACACCGTTGTACTGACCCTCATAGTTTGTCATGCCCGCATAACTGACGATCTGGTTTCCGCCCACCGTGGGAGCATTCGATGTACCGCGCGACATAAAGTACATTCCCGAAAGCTGATGCTTCTCTCTGAGATGGAAGTCGACGCGAACCATACCATGATCAGCGTTGATGTTTGCATTTGCCGCCTGCTGATCGGGATGTCCGTAGGATGTGCCCGCTATGGAGCTGCCAACAGGTACAAACTTGAGAATATTCTGTGCAACAGGATCAAGAACATTTGGGCAGATTACAAATTGAACTCCATTGCATGAGACATTCGGACGCGATGCAGCAGGCGTGCTTCGAAAGTCTCCCGTGCGCTCCAACGCTGTGGGCACTACAAGCGAAGAAGAGGCAACGTTGGCGGGCTGGCTGACTCGTAGACCCTGGTACGTAACAAAGAGAAATGCACGATCGCGCAACTTGGGTATGGGCCCGCCGAAATTACCACCGAACTGGTTTTGCCGCAGTGGAGTTACCGAAGTTAGAAACCAGTTCTTTGCATTGAAGATGTCGTTGCGAAGATATTCGTAAACAAGACCATGGTACTGACTGGTACCGGATCGGGTGATGGCTTGGACCACCCCACCGGCAGATCGACCAAACTCAGCATCAAAGTTGCTGGTCAGGACACGAAACTCCTGTAATGCGTCAGG